>Ga0209810_1002178_pt1 | contig 24562 bp, 18 predicted proteins | sample Coa_R1_7_FD_187159 | JGI IMG/M metagenome (GOLD analysis project Ga0209810, IMG submission 187159) | Surface soil microbial communities from Centralia Pennsylvania, which are recovering from an underground coalmine fire - Coalmine... | ecosystem: Environmental > Terrestrial > Soil > Unclassified... | reverse complement strand
TGATGTTAACTGTCTGTCCGGCCAACCACAACCCGACGACTGCAGTAAGCAGGCTGAATGGGATTGCTGCGATCACGATAGCCGAGCTTTTCCATTCTCGCAGGAATAGAAACACCATCAGCCCGGTGAGCAAAGCACCCAGCAGACCTTCGCGCACCAGCGAGTTGAGTGCGTCCTTTACATAGCCTGACTGATCGAATTCAAAGGCGACACGAACGTCGGGCGGGAGCGCATGCTGGAATCTGGGCATGCTCTCCCTGACTTCTTTTACAACTGCGAGCGTTGAAGCGTCCGCGCGCTTGGTTACAGGAAGGTACACCGTTCGGTGGCCATTCACAAGTGCGTAGCCCAGAGTAAGATCGGCACCGTCTTCAACCCAGCCGATGTCCCTCATGTAAACCGTGGGCCCGCTGCCGGCGCGAATCGGAAGATCATTCAATTGACGGAAGTCTGACACTACGGAGTTTATGGGTGTAATCCGGTCAAGGGCTCCTGTCCGGACATCGCCGGCCGGAGCGATCAGGTTGCCGGACAGAAGAGCTTTGAGAACCTCTCCTGTGGACATTCTGTAACTGCTCAGCTTTTCAGGGTCGACGTGAATGACAATCGTGCGCGAACTGCCGCCAAATGGAGGCGGAGATGATACGCCAGGGAGCGTGGTAAACAACGGACGCACACGGTGCAAAGCGAGGTCCTGAATATCGTTCGCGTTTTTTGTGCTGCTCGAAAACACCAGGTATCCCACCGGCACACTTCCTGCGTCGAACCGCAGAACAAAAGGCGGGACAGTTCCCGAGGGCATGTAAGCCTGCGCGCGATTGACATAGGAGATGGTTTGGGCTAAAGCCTGGTTCATGTCGGTCCCAGGTAAGAAGGAGAGCTTGAGCAGCGCAAAGTTTTCGATCGACCTTGATTCGACGCTTTGAATCCCCGCGATGTACAGGAAGTTGTACTCGTAGTAATAAGTGAGATAACCCTCCATCTGAGCAGGACTCATGCCGCCATAAGGTTGAGCGACATAAATAACGGGGATGTTCAGATCGGGGAAGATGTCCACGGGCATGCGCGTGAGCGCAAAAACCGCGCACAGGACGATGCCGATGACACCAACGATGACAGTGATCGGTCTGCGAAGCGCTGCCTTAAGTATCCACACGGGTCAGTGGCCTCCTCCCGGGGATTGGCTTGCCAGATCGACAAACGGCTGCAGGTTCCCCTGGGCTGCCGCCAGGCGAGCTAATGCCCGCCAAATGTTTAAAGTGGCCAGAGAATCGTCGATTTCCGCCTGCAGCAGAAGCCGCTGGGCCTCGGCAACGTCCACGATGGTTCCAAGTCCGGCTTGGAAGCGAGCCCGCGCTTGCGCTTCACTCTCGGTTGCAGCCCGCAATTCTATCGGCGTATTTCGTGCGACCTCACGCGAGGCATCCAACAGATCCTGTGCCTGAGCTAGTAGCCCCGTGAGGTTTTGAATCGTCTGATCGTAGATTGCCTGCTCGCGTCGCTCGTTAGCCATCTCAATGCGTTTGCGAGCGCGGATCGATGCAAAATCCAGAACAGGAAGAGTCACGGAGACTCCCGCCGCCCAGTTCTTTGCATCGCCAGGCCATAGACCGTGAGAGGTGGGTAATGGAAGACCTTGCGCATTTGCACCGCTGCCGCGCCCAGATACCATCGCCTGAAGAGAGATGTGCGGGTAATAAGCGTGGTCCACAACCGACAAACGCGCCTGCGATTCCTCCACCCGACGCTCTTCAGCCACCGCAGCAGGGTGTGTGCTGATGGGCCCGGAGGTCCAGATTTTTTCAGGCGGAGCCTGTAAAAAGGGGCCTGGCTTTATCGTGATTTCCGTACCGGCGAGACCCAGAACTTGGGCAAGCACGGCCGCATCGACGCGCTCTGCCTGTTGAGAAAGGACCAGGCGCGTGCGGGCAGCCGCAAGCTCGGCCTCAGCCCGCGAGGCATCAGCGCCCGGGCGAAGGTGGGCGTCAACCAGCGCGTGAACGGACTTTGCAAAGATTGCGCGGCGGTCCACGTCCGCCTGCGACGCCCTGACCTCCTGCTGAGCTGCAAGCAGCACAAGTGAAGCGTCAATGACCGATGACGCTACATCAAGGCGGGTCAGGGTCAATTCTTCCTGAGTTCGGCTCGCGGTAGATTCCGCCGCAATCATCTGGGCGTGACGGTAGCCGAAATCAAGAGGTTCATAGCTCAGCAGAACTCCGGCTCCGCTGCCCCAAAAGGAACGTCCGGATTCCGGAGTGACACTTCCAGAAGGGTTCGGAATGATTGACTGCGGCAGCAGCAGGCCGGCGATGTTATTGCGGGTAGCCCTGTTGTCCTGCCAGATCATATTGAGGCTGGGCAGATAATTCGTCGCCGCAAGGCTGACCCCTTCACGCGCAGCCACGTACCTTTCGATGGCGGCTCGCACGGCAGGGTAATTGGCCAGAGCATAATTGACCGCTTCCTGGACGGTGAAAGTCCGCACCGCCGGAGCCGATGATGGTGCAGATTGTGTTTGAGCCCACAGCGGGCGCGAAATCAACAGGAGCAGAAGGCCGGAGACAAGTTTCATATGCGCGGTCGATAAACGGATTGCCTTTTTCACCTCATTCAAAAGTCGGCTCATAAACGTCCGTCTGGAGACGGCCTGGACTGACTGAGCCGCCGATCTCCGATGACAACTTGAATGCGCATGCGCCACCCCGTCGGGCGCGGAAAAATGCTTTGGGGTCCCCTGGTTCACCTTACATTCCGGCGTCGCCAGGCATTGTGTGATGGGCCTCTCAGCACGCGGAACAGGCCCCTGAATATTTTGCGAGCTGAAGAAGCGTTTTTACTCGGTTGATGAATACCTGCAAAATTGTTGGCCGAAGAAGTCAGACTTCGGGAGGGGAACGGCCGTTCCAGAACCCTTCATATGCGGACCGAGGGCCATGCAAGGCATCGCTTGATAATAGGCTGACCGGAGTTAGTGCATTGACATGGAAAGAAGGTGAACGCCTCGCCCGGCGGACACGTCTGGAACCTTTCTTCTGTTCATTCAGCCGCAGCGAGGCGTCATTGGAACTTTGGGCGGAACATTTGAGCGAAAGCCGGCTCACCAGCGCTTGATCTCTCGGGGACAGTCCGAAGGTTTTCCAATCAGCGAACCGCGAAGATGTGCGATACCCGGAAGTCATGGGAATGGACATCTCCGCTCGGAGGTGAATACGGCCAAAGATCAGTAACCCATAAAGCGACAAAAAGAAAATAGCCTGTTTTCGCATGCACTCATCGACCGAGCCTGATGGCAGCTAATTGATCTGACGCCTTCATTGACTCTACCTTCATCTCCGATTTGTCGAATTTGGATGCATCCTGCCCTCTAAAGGTTACCCGATTTAGTGATGATATCATGTTTTGCCTGCGCTTACTCATTATCATCGAAGTCATCGAACGCAGTCAGGAACATGCGGAAGCGAATGAACAGCCGGATTCGTACCCCCAATCAGCAGGCACGAAAAAGGGGAAGTTGCTGCGCAGGTAATAAAGACGACAACACTCCTTGTCCTCGAAATGATGCCCTCGGCCTTTTCAGGACATGAGAGCAGTCAACAATCGACGATATCAGACGATCACTTGGTCAAGAAGTTGACCGACGGCGCGGTGGGCTTCCAGAACGGCGGTTTTGTGGTCCGGCGTGCCGGAGAGGTCGGTGTTGGCGAAAGCAATTCTGCCGAACGGCGCGGCGCGCAGGATCTCTCTCGGCGCGGGCTTGCCGTCTTTACCGAAAAAGAAGCCTGGCTGCGGATTGACGTAAGCGTGGCCCCAGCGATTCAGGATGATGCCAGCAATGTCGCGCCGGGGGTCAAAGCCGGACTGCGAAAACATCTCGGTCAATTGCTCGCGGATTTTCCGTTCATAGTCGCGGTAGGAAGTGGACAGCAATTCCATGCGTCCGCGGTTGCCCTGGTCCTCGATGGGCAGCCCCGGATAGCAGAAGAGCACCTTGAGCGTGAGCACGGTGGGAGAATCAGGGCCGATTGTGGGCGAGGCACCGTTCCAGACGGGGACTTTGTGCACAGAAGTAAACGAGCCGATGCCTTCAAACCACTGTGCACTCGAAATCCCCAGCTTGTAAAGAAAGCGCCAGTTCCGCACCGCCACGTTGGCCACCATGCAGGCCGAGCGGTAAAACTGTGAATAGGCTTCGCGGTGGCTTTCAGGCAAATCACGCACAATTAGTTTGCTGGTCCAGCAGCCTCCGGCCATCACGGCCGAGCGCGCCTTCAGGCGATAGACTTTACCGCCCTGCGTGTAGGTCAACCGGACAAAATCGGAATTTCGTGCCTGTTTTTCGTGTTCGACGCGGACGACTGTTGCGCCCAGGCGGATCCGGGCAGATTGCCCAGCCCGGTCAAGCGCTCCAAAGTTAATCCGGCCGCCGCACACGGCTTCGAGCGTTTTGGGGCCTGCGATCGAATCCGGAATGAGGGTCTTCACAATGTGGCGGGCGATGCCGGCATTGCCGCCGGGAAAAGCGTACCAGCCAGTTTCCGGGCTGTCATCGAGCGCACGCAAGGCATCGAAGGCATAGGCCGTGTAGGCAGACAGCACGTCGGGGCCGAGGCCGAAGCCACCGCCCTCACCGGGAACTAACATCGTGCGGATCGTTTCGCGGCTGAGTCCCTGTTCCATCAAGTGCTCTTCCAGCGTGATGCTGTCCAGTCGCCGCGATGTCGTGTCGCCGGGATATTCAAACGGAAGACCTGCGCTGTCGCGGCTCTTGTTCCGCCACTCGAGCAGTTCATTTTTCATGACAGTCGGAATCGGTGCACCTTCAAACCGCTTCTTCCATGGATCGATGATCCACTTGCCGGGATTCTGTCCGAACTTTGTGCCGAAGAAGTAGCCAACAGGTGAAGGCATGGCTTCAAACGTGCGGCCGAGGGGGATTTCCGGCGAAGAATTGGCCCAGGTCTGATACTTGAATTTGTGCCAATCGATTCCAACCAAGTCGTAGAAACGGGCGATGAAACTGTACGGGTAAGGAACTTGAAAATGGTCCGATCCCTGAGGTGCCGTCAGGCGCTGGCCCTCAACAACGAATTCGTTGCGCCTCGCTTCGCCTCCGAAGACGGGATGATTGTCGATCACCAGGCAGGAAAGCTTTCCACGCGTCTCGCGCTGAAAAAATAGTGCGGCGGCCAGGCCACTGATTCCGCCGCCCACAACGACGCAATCGAAGATCTCTCCGGTGTCGGTTGCATCGGCGGGCGGGCTGTCGAAGACATGGTCGCGGATTTTGTGCCCCGCATCCATAACTTCAGCGGTGTTGCCGTTCGAGTTTGCATAGTCGCCCACGCCGCCGTAGCCGGTCCATTTCTTGCCCTGTGCGAGAAGTTGAGCGGGCGTCAGCGGGCCGAGAAGCAGGCTCCCCGAAGCCAACAGCGTTGAATTGAGAAAATCACGCCTGCAAATCCGTCGGTCCATGCCCAGTAATTTATCAGCGTGGTCGTCGTGCGTTGGATGGGACATTCGCTATCTCCCGACAACAGAATAGAGATGGAGTTTATCACGGCCCCGCAGGTCGCAGGGCAGTGCCTCTTGGATTGTGCGCATTCATCGTTCAGGCGGAAAGATTGTTGGCAGGCGACGCCCTCAGCAATGCGTCCGTTGCGCCTGACGTCACAAACGCGATCAAAGGCCTCTTTACAGCATTAGCGCAAGGCAGAGGTGATGCCGGGCCTGCGCCGCCTTGACGGATTTCACGAGAGGCGCAAGCCATGAGGCAATTCCGGCTTGTGCATCGGGCGCAGGAAAATTCCTGGCGCCCAGTGAATTTGATGAGAGTGGCTGCGGGAATTAATTTGGCCCAAGATGGCCTGATTACTTGGTTGCCAGCGCCTGATGGGTCGACGTCGCGACGTTTTTCTGCTGAGACGCGCGATCGACAACAGCGCCAAACTTGCTGAGGACGCCCACGAGTTTTTCGGCGACGGTCTGGCCCCAACCGCGCTCAACGGGCAATGCGACAACCGGGACCTTCTCGACCATTTCTGCTTCAATGCCGGACGTGCATGTCTGGTCCAGGTCCCACATGACGTCGAAGCGTGTACCCCCCTTGGTGTATTTCACGATCAGATTGTATCCGTGCCGAGAAGCATACTGGATAGCTTCGTCGCGGTCTAGAAATGATTCTTTATACTCAATCCGGGCTGTCCAGTTGAAGTGAGAACTTGGGATAATGGCTATACTTGTGCTCTCATTCATCGTTTGTTCCTCCCCGACGGTTATTGAACGCTAAATTACCTCCGACGACAATCGGCCATTGGTACTACAACCATTGGTCCAATATGGTACCGATTCGGTTTGGAACAACCTGAGGAGACTCTTTGTACAACCGAGCCGGTCGTCTGCAGTTGGCTGGGCGCTGTTTGTTTTCTCCTTGTAAGCCATACAAAGAACATGCATTGCTCTGCTGTGCTGAAAGTCGCCATGAGGTGCTTCGAGACGAGAAAGGCTCCACGCCCGCCGTGGTCAATTGATAGTGGCTCCGATATGCTGAAGGAGGGGAAGATGAATATCGATCTTGTCCTGGCAGAACTGGTTCTGGCGGTCCACCTGCTCTTTGTCCTGTGGGTCGTCGGCGGGGTTTTCCTTGTGCGCCATTATCCGCGCCTCCGGTGGTGGCACGTCATCTCACTTGCATACAGCATCGTGATAGAGGTTGTCCCTTGGTTTCCCTGTCCGCTGACCCTGCTGGAGCAGGCACTCGAGGGGCGTGCCGGCTACGTGGCCTATCAGGGTTCGTTCCTTTTGCATTATCTCGATAAACTCGTCTATCCCAATATTCCACTGGACCTCTTAATTACAGGGGCCGTGGTGTTCTGCACCGCCAATCTTGCGTACTACGCCTTCAGCTTCCGCGGCGGCGCCTTACGGCGACTAAAATGGAGGAACAGGTAGCTGCAGCACCGATAATGGACCGTCTATACGGAGTTCAGATGCTCTTGTAAGGGGGCGTGGCGTCAGGGGTGTTCGAAGCCGCTCAAGTGTGCCGTGTCTGCACGCGCAGTTGTCGGTATAATCTGAAAAGCGCGGCGGCAGGCGGGGAACGGCCATGGTTGCTTGCGAGAGCGGGCGCATGCGTAAGGAAAGTCAAGTCGAGAAAGCCTTTGTGTCCCTTGCGCTGGTAGTCATGGCAAGCTTGCTGTGCGTCGTGCCTCTCAGATCTCAGGAAGTTTTGTCTCCAGAAGAGTGGGCGGCGGCGACTCACTTATTCGACGAGAGTTCGCATTCAGATCCATTGAAGTGCACAATTGATCGTGAGAAGACGTCTCTCGATTTTACCTTCCATTTCGACACGGGTTTTGTAATCACATGCCCATTTCAGGAATTTGGGGGGCGAAAGACCCGTGTGACGATTTACCTTCGCGTGACCCCTGTAGGTGGTACGCCTGTGCTCCTGAAGACGTTCGGAGTTTTCCGAGGGCTCTCCATTAAACCTTCGCAAGTGTATCCGGGAAAGGGAAAAGCGTATTTCGTCGTGAGGGGCGGTTTCTCCGTGGGCGAAGGTCGCTATCGCGTCGAGGTATTGATGCTGGATCCTCGCGGCCGAACGCGCAGGCGCGCATGGTGGATCAAAGTCCCCCACCACTCCCAGAAATCAATCCCGATGGTCCTGGCGCCAAATCAGGTTTCCTCGCTGCGAATCCCGACCTGGCGCGGGCCGCAACCTGGTGGGCTTCACCTGGCCGTGCTGCTCAGCGCCGGTGCATTCAATCCGCGCGCAACGCGGTTGGGAACCGGCTACCAGATGATGCTCTTGCAGATTCTCTCCACGCTGCTTCAGCAGACGCCTTGCTCGTCGGTGCGGCTGGTGGCGTTCAATCTGGATCAGGAACGCGTGATCTACCACACCGATTCGTTTGAACCTTCCGGTTTTGCCGAACTCCAGGAGGCGTTCAATGGCCTTAACCTCGGGGTGGTTTCCGTTGACACCCTCAAGAAGCGCAATAACTGGGCGGAGATGCTGGCCACGCTCACGAACCGCCAGTTGACCGCACAGCCGCCTCCTGATGCCGTCATCATCCTGGGACGCTCATACCGCTGGATGAAAAAACTTCCCAGAGAAATGCTGATGTTTCATTACCAAGGCATGCCCAGGTTCTATTACTTCGAAAATGGACCAGAGAACCTTTTCCCAGATTCGCTGGGTTTCCTCACGAAATCCCTTGGAGGGAAAATCTACAGGATCAGCACTCCACATGATCTGGGAACCGCAATTCAGAAGATGCTGGCGCAATTGCGAGGACCCGAACCTGCCGTGACAGCCAGTAAGTCTCGGCAGGGTGATTAGCGGCAAACACGCGCCGGGCCACAGCGGTCGTTGGCCACCGGCGAATCACTCATCAACCGTGACAACTTCGCTAGGACGTGCAACTCGAATTCCTACGGCGCCGTGTGACCAATCGGCGGCTTATGGCGCTCTGGCTCGAGTCCGGGCAATGAGTGGAAAAAGCCTTCACATGGAGAATGACTACCAGGCACCCTGACCCTTGTGGTTTCCGAGCGGCTTTCCAGTCCGGTAGCCATTCGCATCCGTTAGACTTGATACGCCCCTGATCCTGCTGAATCAACCCTTAGCCGGTTGCTGAAAAAAGCCAAGTTGTCGTGCTGAGCGAAGCGAAGCATCTTGATGTTTTTCTGACAGTAAATGCCGGCATTGTTCGCTGCGCTCACGATGACAAGCGTAAAATCTGTTTTTCAGCCGGTTGTTAGACAGTCAGAGATGAGATGTTTTCCGTGGCACAAAAGTTTGTAAACCATTTGTTAAAGATTTGTCACCGTTTTGTCCAAGGACGATAATTGGCCGCACGCGTTGCCGGGACGATAAACCGCGCGGAAACTCTTTAGACCGGGAACTCGAAAAGCAAAATCACCTTCAGTATTTGCGAGCATGTGGTACACTGGCACCAATTCAAAGCTGCAGGGCAAACACTGAAGACCGGCCGTTGCCTTTAGCCGCCGTCAATCGCCTCACGAGGCAGGTGCTACCTTGCAGGAAAGGCGGGAGGTATTGAGCAGAGGATTCCACGTTTTCGCGTTCTTGTTTTACGCAGTACTGGTGTGTGGATTGTCCCCAACCGCCTTGTCCGCAAGCGGGTCGGAATCCGGAGCAGCCAATAACGCCTCGGCTCCTGCGTGGGAAGTTTCGGGGATTTTCGCGGAAGCTTGTGAGTGCAATCCTCCCTGTCCCTGCTGGCAGGGCCGTCTCCCGACCCAGCATCATTGTCACAACGTGCAGGTTTATAAGATCGAGCGAGGCCGCTACGGCGCTGTTCGGCTGGACAACCTGGTTGTCGTGGTTGCATGGGTTTCGCCTGAAGGAAGAGTCATGGATAAGAGCGCAGACCAGTCAGTCTTGGTAGCGATTTATTTGGACCGTTCCACGAGTCCAGGCCAGCGGGAAGCCCTCGAGAAGATATGGCAACGGTCATTTCTACGGGGAGTCAAAGGAAGCAAAGGAGGAATGAAGGCCGTCAGGTTTGAAAAAGCAGATGTGGAGCCGGGCCGCGCGGTGGTGATCATCCAGCATATTCTTGCTTTCGATGTTCGGAGGGGAAGCGCACAGGAAATGGATGTTCAAGACCTGTATGTGCATGATATGCAACTGGCGCGATCTGCCCGCTACCGGTACTCGGACTACGGCATGGCCTGGGATTATCCCGGCAAGCACGCAGCCTTTGGAACATTCCACGCCCAGTCATCGCGCAATTAACGCATTGGCAAGCAAATTCCCCACTGGATCGCGTACTGAAATGCCAGCGGCGGCTTTGATCGCCAGAGAGATACTGCCGTGGGCTGCCTGCAAAGACATTGTACCGGATTTCTCGGGTTTGCTTTGGGGGCTGATGAACATGCTGGGGAACCTCGGCGGATGGCATTCGCCAATCGCCACTGCGGCGATCTTCCTTCACGTCGGATGGAATATGGCGTTCAACTTCGCCGGCCTTATGATGCTGATGTCCGGAGTCCTGTGTTTAGCGGTGAAGACAGAGGATAAGCTTGCATAGGGCACCGGTTTTCTGGCGCTTATTTTGCCCGTTTTCGGCTGGTGGATGCAGGGCAAATTCCCTTGTGGCATTTATACATCTTTTTGTGACTGATCCGTCTCATTGTGCGACCCTAATCCCCCTTGAAGCGACGCAGCAGTGTAAACTGCAACAAGAGGTGTGGGATTTATGGCTGGTTCCGGTGGCAGGGAATTCGTGAAGAAGCTTCTCGGGTCGTACATAAGGCATTACCCGCGAACTGCTGCTGCCCTTGTCTTTGGCTGCGCGACGCTTGTGGTGCAACACATAGCCTGGATGCCTGAAGCGCGGACGAGCGGCCTCGTGCCAGCGCTCACGCTGGGCGTGGGACTGGCGCATGCTGTGGCTGGTGCGCTGACCGGGCCGCTGCTGGTGGACGGCATTCGCGTTCGAACGTCGTCACAGGCCGGACTGATCGGAGCGGGCACGTCGCTGATAGCGCTGATCATCTTTACTTCAGCGTTCAGCGCATACATGTTTGCGACCGACGTTCATCCCGTCGGTGCGGTTTCCTACCTGGCTTTCACTCTTCTTACTGCAGTGTTTGCCTTCTTGGGCGATGCATGGGCCCTGTTTCTGGTTTCCATCGTCCTCGGCTGGGCCCTCTTTCGAATTGCTGCCTTCGCAGGAGTGACCGAAGGTCGCTGAATGTCTCGTGCAAGGTTTTTGGACGGCAATCGTCAGGGTTCAACCCTTTTCAGTTGGAATTTACGGGAACAGCGCCAGGACCATAACGAACCAGCGAGTTGATGAGCAGGTTCCCCAAAGGCTTCGCCTGAAATGGCTTACTGTCGCGCCCTTTCCCGCCGCGACGATTAAATCCTTCACTGTACATTGCGTGATACCGGTTTTCACTGCGAAGTAAACGACCCGCATAACTGCCGACGGAACAAGAAATTGATGGAAGTGTTCTCGCGTTCTTCCTGAGCAGTGCTGTTGGACTGTCAAAACTGACAGTTTCCGCCGTCGGCACACTGAAGCCAGAATACACAGTGAGGAGTTTTGAGCCGGGCAATGGCGTCAAGTGTGGACTCCAGAAATGGCCAAAGTGGGTCGAAACCTGGACGTCAGGATTCCTTGAGGGCAGGCTTTCGCCTGGCAGGGATCGGGTTCATGAGCAGGCCTGGAGGCTGTTGCTAAGCGATTCGCACAACATTGTGACGGGAGTGCTCCCTGGGGTGGCTTGCCATGGCCGCTGAACGTGCTGTTTTGATGGCGCCTTGCTCGACCGGCCCGAAAATCGCGCGCAGCTTCGCCAGTCGAAGCTCCCAGGCTTGCACGGTCAGGTGCGATCAGGAAAAGCACGGCACGCGCGTGGTCTGAAATTCTGCGCAGGGCCCGCCGCACGGCGAGTGGAAATTGTCAATCGCAAGGAGGGACCTCTATGAATCTGACCGTATATAGAAAATTGACTGCTGCGGGAGTGATGCTCCTGGCGCTGCTGGCGGCCAGTTGCCTTGCCACCCGTAAATTCGTTCGCAACCACCAGGCGCCGCTGGAGACGCGGGTCGGCGCCGTGGAGCAGGCATCGAATCAGAACGCCCAGGACATCAAGGCATTGAGCGAAAAGACCGAGGCGGGAATCGCTCAGGCGCAAAGCACCGCGGAGCAGGGCGTCCAGGCTGCCAAGGCGGCGGACGAGCGTGCCGCGGCTGCCACCGAAACAGCGGAGAAAGGTCTTGCTGCGGCCAACCAGGCCCACAGCATGATTAACAATCTGCAAAACTTTCAAGCTGCGCACCACACAGCCGCGACGTTCGCGGTGGACAAGAGTCAATTGACGAAGGCCAATAAGCAGGCCCTCGACGCGGTGGCTGAAGCGGTCGGCCCTCTGAAGCTCTACCTGATTCAGGTAGTGGGACACACCGACAGCACGGGCACGAACGCCTATAACCTGAGGTTGAGCCAGCGCCGCGCCGACGCGGTGGTCCGGTACCTCACGCAGAAACACAATATCCCGGTTGCCGTGGTCCATCAGATTGGGTATGGCGAGGACGTTCCGGTGGCTTCGAACAAAACCAAGGAAGGCCGCTCAGAAAACAGGAGAGTGGAGGTCACGGTTCTGGTGCCGCAACTCGAATCAGCAACAGCGCAAACCAGCGCTACTACAACACCTCCAGCGGGTAACTGAAGCATCGCTCACCAGCGCCGGGTCTTTCGAAGCAGAGGGCGGCCGTCGCCAACGCCGTCGGCCGCCCGTTTCTTTGGCGTTGTCGTTCGTTGATTGTTCCCCCACATCGATTTCTTCCCCTTACGGTTTGCAGGATGCCAAACTGGATGTGTGATTCCAGTCACATATATTTCCTGTGTTGTGCGGCATTGTTGGGTGTCGAAAGTTACTGCCACTCCGGAGGTCAACACATGCTGTCGAGAATGCTGAAAACAGGCGCAATCTTTGTGACCGGGGCTTTTCTTTTCGCGAGCATTGCCCTCGGTGCATCAAAGACGATCAAAATCACGCAAGACGTTGTCTTGCCCGGCGGGCAAACGCTAAAAGCAGGCGAATACAGCGTGGTGGTGAATGAGAAGCTTGACAAAGTTGAGTTCATTCAGAATTCAAAGGTTGTCGCCAGCAGTAGTTGCAAGTGCACCATTGGAAAAAAGAAGAACCCGGACACGCAGATCCAACTTCAGCAAAGCAGTGGAAACGTCCAGGAGCTTCAGCAGATCCAGCTTAAAGGCGAGACTCGCACGATCAATTTGACGTCTTAAACCGAGTCACGGTCAGCGTCCGCCTGCGACTATCGGCCGGTATTAGCAAAGATCGAAGGCCCGCGCCACCCGACAAGATCAGGAGGCATGGGATGTGCAGTTCTTCAGATTAGACAGGTCGGAGGCTTCGCGGCAGCCCGAGGACGCTACTCCATTTCGACAGTCTCATAAACAGGGTCCTTGAGGCCCTGGATGGATTGTCCACCGCCGCTTTCAAGCTCAAGGACAACGATCTCGTTTTCGCCTGCCCTGAGCCAAGGCGCCGGAAGATAGAGGGTCTGCTGCGGACCGATTCTCCAAAACCGACCCAAGTGACGACCGTTGACCCAGACGTGGCCCTTGCCCCATCCGCGCATGTCTAGAAAAGTGTCTCCCACGACCGTTAGCTGAAAGCTTCCGCGATAAAAGCGCGGACCACGCTTTGGTTTCGAGGAAAAGTGGAGTCTCGAGAGATCATCGAGGGGAAGCGCATAGATTTCCCAGCCTTTCAGTTCAACACCGTTCAGCATTACCCGCTCCGTAATTCCTTTGCGGTCATCGACCATGCGTGGGCCGTAATTGATCCGGCCCATGTTTTCGACCAGGATGTCCATGGGCTGCGCAGGAGCAAGGTCCACGTCTGCTGCGTTCTGGTCAAAGCGGCGGTCAAGTTCGGCCAGCTTGCTGTCTCCCTGATAGATCAGGGCGTAATCGCTCATGCGGGTCATGCTCAGGCGGCCTTTGGTGGGACGTTCAGGCGTCCAGCGGTAGAGGATAAACCCGTAGGATTGTCCGAGCGATTCCATGGGCAGCGGAGTGGCGGAGCGGACTGGCTTGCCGAGAAGATCATCCAGCCGTGCGGACTCCGCAAGGTCAAAGGGCGGCACGTCAATTACCGGCAGCGGCTTCGGCAATGATGGGATGCGCCTCTCTGGGAAGTGCTGCTGAATCAGCGTGCGAAGATCAAAGTACTTTGGTCGTGGACGTCCTGCCTCGTCGAGTGGTGCGTCGTAGTCATAGCTTGTCACGTCGGGCTCATACGCCTTATTGAAATTGGCCCCGTTTGAAAATCCGAACGACGTTCCGCCGTGAAACATGTAAAGGTTGAACGAAACGCCGTTCGAAAGCATCCACTGGACACCTTCGATCAGGTCCTGATTGTTGCCGCGATGATGGATTTCTCCCCAATGGTCAAACCAGCCAGGATAGAACTCCGCGCACATGCGCGGCACATTGCGCCGGAAGCGGGCAAAGCGCTCGAATTGCTTTGCAGGGTCAGAGCCGAAGTTGATAAACGAAAGCACATCTGGCAGCGTGCCACCTGATAACATGCGCGGCGTTGGGCCGTCGGCAGTGAAGAGCGGTACGTCAAAGCCCGCTTCGAGGAGCATCCCGCGGATTGCCTGCATGTAGGAGTGGTCGCTGCCAAAGGAACCGTATTCGTTCTCGACCTGCACCATCAGGATCGGCCCGCCGCGCGTGATCTGAAGGGGCGCCAGCTCAACGCCTACGTGCTTCATGTAACGCTGCGCGGGCACAATAAAGCGTGGGTCAGTGCTGCGGACCCGGATGTCCGGCGTGCGCAGCAGCCATCCGGGAAAGCCGCCGAAATCCCACTCGGCGCAGCTATAGGGGCCGGGGCGAAGGATTACCCACAGCCCTTCTTCCTGTGCCATGCGGATAAAAGCCGCTGCGTCTGCTCTTCCTGTGAAATTATATTCACCCGGGCGAGGCTCGTGGAAATTCCAGAACATGTAAGTTGAGACTGTATTCAGACCCATCGCCTTCAGTTTTTGCAAACGGTCGCGCCAGTAATCGCGGGGAATGCGCGCGTAGTGCATCTCCCCGGAAAGTATCTGAAACGGCTTTCCATCGAGAAGGAAAAGTTCGCCTTTCCATGTGAATGTGTGCCTGGCGCCGTCGTGCGGTGAACTCTCACTATTGGTTTCAGCACGAGACAGCAGTGGATGAATCGCTCCGAACCCGGCCACAGCCCCTGCAGCCCCAATGAATTGCCTTCTGTTGAGCTTGTCTTTTGACCTTCTGTTTGCCACTTTCAGACCCTTCTGCGTCCGCATGAGAGATGGGTGCTTCGCGCGGGCGGCCGTGCGTGCCCCATTGTTCCTTCTGTAATGGGTTGCTGTATCATAATAACCGCGAATTTCGCTGCGACCAACTATTGGACATGCGAGTTGGTGAAAAGCCGTGGCGCGAATTTGCCTTGTTACAGACTCTGTTCGTCGGCAGCCTTCATTGAAGGCTTTTCAGGGAAGGGAAACCGCTAATGAAGACTACAAAAACAAAAGATCGAGGCCCGCTCCGCAGCAGCGCGTGGTTTGGCAAAGACGACCGCTGGGGAATGGCTCATCGCGCCTGGCTGCGCGCCGAGGGCTTCAGCGAGCGTGTGTTTCAGGAAAAGCCGGTAATTGGTATCTGCAACTCCTGGAGCGAGTTGAATAACTGCAACGCGCACCTGCGACAGGTGGCCGATGCCGTCAAGCGCGGAGTATGGGAGGCGGGCGGATTCCCTCTGGAATTCCCTACGATTTCGCTCGGCGAAATGCTGATGAAGCCCACCACGATGCTCTACCGCAACCTGATGGCCATGGACGTTGAGGAATGCATCACGGCCTACCCGCTGGACGGCGTCGTCCTCCTCGCAGGGTGCGACAAGACTACTCCGGCGCAACTGATGGGCGCAGCCAGCGCCGATATTCCGGCCATCATGCTGACCGGCGGCCCCATGCTCCGAGGAATGTGGCGCGGCAAGGAACTGGGTTCAGGAACTGACGTGCGGAAACTTTGGGAGGAGGTCCGCGCCGGCCGATTGAGCGAAGAAGAGTGGTGCGAGGTGGAATCCTGCGTCTCACGAAGCGCCGGCCACTGCACGGTGATGGGAACGGCTTCCACGATGGCCTGCGTGGCAGAAGCGCTGGGTATGATGCTGCCCGGATCGGCGGACCTTCCGGCATCAGATTCGCGCCGGCTGGCCATGGCCGAAAAGAGCGGCGCACGCATCGTGGAAATGGTCAGGGAGGACCTGCGGCCGTCACGCATCATGACGCTTCAGGCGATCGAGAACGCGATCCGTGTGGATATGGCCATCGGCGGATCAACCAACGCAATCGTGCATCTTATAGCCATTGCGGGACGGTTGGGCATTGACCTGCCACTTGAAAAGTTTGACGAGCTTTCGCGGACAACTCCCGTGGTGGCCAACGTCCGACCATCCGGCCGGTACCTGATGGAGGACTTCAGTTACGCGGGGGGAAATGCCGCCCTGATGAAGGAGATCCTGCCGCTGTTGCACGGCAAGGCGCTGACCGTTACGGGCAAGACCGTCGCTGAAAATCTCGCTCAGGCCGCCTGCTTTAATCGTGAAGTCATCAAACCGCTTGACGAGCCGCTGCGGCCTGAGGGTGGCACGGCCATTTTGCGCGGCAATCTCGCACCGGAAGGTGCAGTAATCAAGCAGTCGGCCATCTCGCCTCATTTCGCCAGGCATCGTGGCCGCGCCGTGGTGTTTGAGAACAATCTTGACCTGATCAACCGCGTCGATGACCCCAAATTGGATGTGGATGAATCGAGCATTCTGGTGCTGAAAAACGCCGGGCCAAAAGGCGCGCCAGGCATGCCGGAATGGGGCCATCTGCCCATCCCGGCAAAGCTGCTGAAAGCCGGTGTCCGCGACATGGTGCGATTAAGCGACGCTCGCATCAGCGGCACGAGTTTTGGAACGATGGTGGTCCACATTTCCCCGGAATCGGCCGTTGGAGGGCCGCTGGCTGTTGTGAAAGATGGTGACTTGATCGAGCTCGATGTCCACGGAAGACGTTTGGAATTAGAAGTATCCAATGCTGAATTAAGGAAACGCTTGAAATCATGGAAACCGCCTGAACCGCATTACCTGCGTGGTTATGGCCGGATGTTCCTTGACCATATCCTTCAGGCGCATCAAGGCTGTGATTTTGATTTCCTGCTGCCGGTAAACGGTCCAGAAGAAGTCGCGCCGCCTGTGAGATTCAAGAATCCGGCACTATAGGGAACGTTGAGAGACTTGATCGATTTATCATCGTCTGCATGTCGTGCAGACTGATATCCCAAGATTAACCGCTTGAAGGTCAAGGCCCCGGAAGTGGAAGTGCCTGCCAGTCCTGGAGCATCAAATTTCCTGCCGACAATGTGATCCTTGTCATGTAGTTTTTGAGGAAGCTGTGTACAATGTAGGCATGAAACGGAAGGAAGCTATCGCTGTTCTATGCGCCGTTGCTTTCGCCGGCATCGGCGCTCTTATTCTCCTGTACGGCAGCACACCGAGCACAAAGGATCGTCCGAGCAGCGTGTCGGTGGCGAGCGTAGCTTTGCCACCTACTCTGGACAAAGCGGCTTATGACGCAAAAGTACTTGAGCTTGCGAACAACCCGCCTCCGGACCATTGCGGATCGTCCCCTGCAATGGGGCGAATAAAGGCGGTGCGGCCTGGTATTAACCGAGTTGCCGCAACGGGCCGATCAGCGGCAGTCATCACCAAGGAGGCCGTTTTCCGTCCGTGCCCGGCGCCGCTCTGGCCTGTGCACACTGTTTATCCCGACCCGGGCGCCGTTCTCCCTTTCAAGCGGATCGTCGCGTATTATGGCAATTTCTATTCCAAGCGGATGGGAGTGTTGGGGGAATATCCACCGGCCCAGGTGATTTCCATGCTCACGTCGGTGGCGCACGAATGGGCGAAGGCTGACCCCGCAACGCCGGTTGTGCCGGCTGTGGATTACATTGTGGTTTCCGCGCAGGGCATTCCGGGGCGCGACGGGAAGTACCGTCTGCGCATGCCGCCGAGCCATATCGAAAAAGCGATCAGCATGGCGGACCAGATTCAGGGCCTGGTGTTTCTAGACGTGCAGCCCGGCTGGAGCACGGTGGAGGCGGAAGTGCCGCGGCTTGAAGAATACCTCAAACGGCCGAACGTAGAGCTTGCGCTGGATCCTGAGTTTTCCCTCACGGATGGGAAAAAGCCCGGGGCGTATATAGGCACTATGAGCGCTGCTCAAATTAACTTTGCCGCCCGATTTCTTGCGAAGATTGTGCAGGAAAACAATCTGCCTCCAAAAATCCTCGTCGTCCACCGCTTCACTGAGCGCATGGTGACCGATTACCGTGCCATCAAACCCCTGCCTGAAGTCCAGATCGTGATGGACATGGATGGGTTCGGGGCACCTGCATTGAAGACTTCCACATACAGGTCTTATATCGCAAGACAGCCGGTCCAGTTCACTGGATTCAAGCTGTTCTATAAGAACGATGTGAGGATCGGACACCATCTCATGACTCCCGAGGAGATATTGCAACTTTCTCCCCGGCCGATCTATATCTTGTACCAGTAAGAATGCATGCTGAGGGAGTTCGGCACGCGCAGTCGGACTCGCTCCGATTGAACGCTTGAGGCGCCTTATCGCAAGCGGTTTGCGCTGGTGACGGCTGAGTCAGGCGGCAACGATGTGGGCAGCGTGCTCGCGGGCGGTGCGCAGGATTCGAACCGGGTCGTTGCCTTCGGGCAGAAACTCCATGGCAATATAACGGTTGTAGTTCAGCCTGGCGAGCGTCTTGTAGATGTTGTCGTAATTGATCTCACCGGTGCCGGGCTGGTGTCGGTGAGGCACGTCGGCGATGTGGCAAAGCCCGACAAGGTCGATGTTCTTTTCCAGTTTTTCGATCAGGTTTCCTTCAGCGATTTGCTCGTGATAGAAGTCATAAAGAAACTTCACCTGGGGATGATTGACTGCCTTGATGATTTCAAATCCCTCCGCCACTGAGGTCAGAAAGTAGCGGGGATTCTCTTCCGGATCGATGTTCTCGACAAGGATGGTAATGTTTTTCCCATCGACCACTTCTGCGGCGCGCTTCAGCCCTTCGATGCAACTCTCGTGCTGCTGTTCGCGCGTCAGACCTGGTACGACATTTCCGGACATCACGATCAGTCGAGGGCATTCGAGCTTGTCACAGATGGTGATCATGCCTCGCAAGTCTTTTAGCATGGCCTCGCGTTCGGCCGGATTTCCGACCCCGTGGCTCATTCCGGCTGTGGTGTCGAAAGTGATGCCAAGCTCCCGCTTCTTCTGATTTACTCGGCGGAAGTCGACATCCGTCCAATCCTCGAATTCTCGCACGAGTTCGACCGCGTGGTAGCCGGCTTCCGAAACCTTTTCGAGGCGCTGCTCGAATGGCATGTCTCGAAATACAGTCCAAAGCATTATCGAAATTTGGTAAGGGGCTGTTGGTGCGCTTGCCTGCGAGGGGTTGGCCGATACGCCCTGGAACAGGGAAGGCCCGGTCGCGGTGCCCAGGCCCGCTCCTGCCAGGATTCGGTTGAAGGTGCGCCGATCCATCGTCTCTTCCTCGAAATCAATGGGTTGCGCCGGCAAGCATGCGCCGGAGCAGGGCAGATCAGAACACAGCGGAAGGCTGGCCCTTAGCAATCTGAATTTTCCCCGCCTGATGATACAGGAGCGGCTTACGAGGCGTAAAGGGAATTTTAGTCCCTGGTTTTTGACCGGTCGGAATGACGTCCCGCGCGGTCCTGGTTGCAAGCGATTTCATTTTCCTCTTGAACATCCGGCCAGAACATGACATCTTGCTGTTTTCTGTGAGGACGGGTTTCGCGGCGAGGTTTGATGTGGCATGGGAAAGGCCGGGGACCTGGAACCGCAGTGCCAGGCGTTCCTATTCATGCGCTTGCATGTGTGCTGACATTGCTGTTTATAAATTTCCAAAAGTGAAGGATGGCAGATGATTGAGATCGGCATTCTCCTATCGCATTTGCTTGTTGTTCCGGCGGCTGTAACGGGCAGGATGATCAGCCTGCGTCCGGTGGACCTGGCGATTATTGTCATCTACTTTGCCGCCGTGCTGGGTATTGGCTTCTATCTCAAGGGCTACGCCAAGCGCGGCGAAGATTTTTTTGTTGCCGGCCGGGAAATGTCAGCCTGGGTGGCGGGGCTCGCGTTCATCTCTGCCAACCTGGGCTCTCTTGAACTGCTCGGCTGGGCCGGCAATGCCTACCAGTATGGCATCCTTGCGGCGCACTGGTACTGGGTAGGGGCAATCCCGGCGATGCTGTTTCTTGCGCTCGTCATGATGCCTTTCTATTACATCTGCAGGACGCACTCTGTGCCGGGATATCTTGAATTGCGTTACGGCCGCGCCACGAGCGGCCTTAGCGCGATCACTTTTGCTGTGATGACCATACTGATGTCCGGCGTCAATATGTATGCGATGGCCGTGGTGATGCAGGTAATTTTGGGCTGGAACCTTCATTTCAGCATCTGGGTTTCGTCACTGACCGTAGGCATCTATGTCGCCCTCGGAGGGCTCTTTTCCGCCATATTCAACGAGGTCATCCAATTTTTCCTCATCTGGCTCGGCGCCCTGTTGATTCCCATCCTTGGACTGATAGAAGCCGGCGGCTGGTCGGGCATGGTCGCCCACATCCAGCAAAATTTTCCCGGAAGGGACTTTACGCATATGTGGGGTCCGATGGTTGACCCTTCGCAAAACCCCATGGGCGTGCAGTGGGTGGCTATCGTCTTTGGCCTTGGGGCCGTTCTCTCAATGGGCTATTGGACGACGGATTTTCTGGTGGTCCAGCGCATCATCGCGGCCAAGGACATTCGCGCCGCCAAGACCGCGCCGATCATCGGCGCATTCTTCAAGATGGCCGTACCGTTCATCGTGATCCTCCCGGGCCTGTTGGGACGGGCCGTGCTGCCATTCCATCTTTATCCTGCCGACGTGGCTACGGCCGGGCAGCACACTTATGACCAGGTTCTGCCCTTGATGATGGCCCGCTATCTGGGTCCGGGCCTGCTGGGCCTGGGCATCACGGCGCTCATCGCAGGTTTCATGTCCGGCATGGCAGGAAACATCAGCGCGTTCGCCACCGTGTGGACCTACGATCTTTATCGCCCATTCATCAAAAAGGACGCAAGCGACCGCCACTATGTCGCCATGGGGCGCTGGTGCACAATGATCGGATTGCTCATCAGCATTGCGGCGGCATACATTGTGACGCACTTCGGCAGCCTGATGGATTACGTGCAGGCCCTGTTCAGCTTTTTCATCGCTCCGCTGTTCGGTACTGTCATTATCGGAATGCTTTGGAAGCGCGCCACAAAGAAGGCTGGGTTCTGGGGCCTGCTGGCGGGCATCACCACCGCAATCACGATTTTTGCGCTGATGCGAGGCCATCCGGACCTCGTAGCACGGTTCTGCTTCTACGCCGGGGCCAAACCGCTCGCGCAGCAGATGTGGCAGGCGCTTTGGGCATTCGTTGCGGTCGTGACCGTGTCCGTGCTGGTGACGCTGGTGACAAAACCAAGGCCTGATGCCGAATTGCAAGGCCTGGTCATGGGCTTGACGGAACTGCCGAGCGAAGGCCACCTGCCCCTTGTCAAACGGCCGGTATTCTGGGCGGGTGTCTGCTTCGCGGTCTTTCTGGTGCTGCAATGGATCTTCCGCTAGGAAATAAACGCGATTCGGCGAAAGCGGAAGAACGTATCATTAATTTGACCGTGGGAGCTTTGAAATGAGCGAAGATCGTCACATGATCCCAGTCTGGCTCTTCGTGGGGATTTTGCTGTTCTTATACGGTGTCCTGATTCTGGTCAGCGGACTCGCGGAGTGGTCGCATCCGCCCAGTACCGTGCTCTCCAACCTGCACGCCCCCGTGTGGTGGGGCGCCCTCATGATCGCTATGGGCACAGTCTTTGTGCAACTCTTCCGGCCCGGGAAAAAATCGCGGTGAGGACTTCGGCGCTCAAGTGTTCGGCGAATTTAAAGCCCCCGCCTGAACTCTTTCTGCCCTTAGCGAGAGCCTCGTATGGCGAGTCAAAGCGGGCGTAAATGCTTCTCGCGCGTTGTCCTGCGCCCTCTGATCCTTATCCGGGAGGAACGGAACAACTCTTCAGTTTCGGTTGGGCCATGAAGCCCATAACAAGAATTGAGCGTTCCTGGAGAATTCGAACCCGCTAAGTCAGGTCAAGAACACGATGACGGCGGGAGTGCCGACGGGCGTGTACTGGCCGGTGAAGGTCAGGCGACCTGTCTGCTTGTTAACACGGAAAGTTGTGACTGCATCGCCGCGCTGATTGCACGAAAACAGAAAATCGCCTGCGGGGTCGAGCGTGATGCTGCGCGGATAGTCGCCACGGGTCCACTCCTCGCCGACATAAGTGAGAGTGCCGTCCTGGCCAATTGAGAAAAAGGCCACCGTGTCATGCAGTCGGTTGGCGCCGTAAATGAACTTCGCGTCGGGTGAAATTCTGATTTCTGAACAGAAATTGGTTCCGACGAAGCCTTTGGGCAGCGTTGAGATCACCTGCTTCCGCGTCATCCTGCCGGTATTTGCGTCATAATCGAAGACGACCACGGCGGAGCCTTCCTCCTGGATGCAGTAAAACCAGCGGCCATTAGGATGGAAAACAAAGTGTCGCGGGCCGTCGCCCGACGGCACGAGGACCTCGTGCGGATCGTTCGGCGTCAGCTTGCCTTTACCTACATCGAAATTCCAGACCAGGATTTTATCCATGCCAAGGTCGGTCGAGATGACGCGCTTGCCGGTGGGATCGGAATCAATCATGTGAGCGTGCGGTGCATCGTGGCCGCTGATGGCGAAGCTGCCCGGTGGCGCGCTTGTGGCGTGCTGTGGGCCGACGGGACCCGGGTCCTTGTGCACGTCTGTAGCCGGGCCAAGTTCTCCATTGGGTTTGATGGGGAGGACGGAAATTGTCCCGCCGGCGTAATTTGCCGCAAAGACGTAACGCCCGGACGGATGCACGCTGATGTGCGCCGGGCCTGCACCTTCTGAACTGACCGTGTTAAGCAAGGTGAGGTGCCCGGTGGATTTGTCAATCGAATAAGCGCTTACCGCGCCGGAGGCTTTGCCCTGGAATTTCTGTAATTCGTCTCCGGAATACAAATGCGTCTTGGCGGGATTCAGCGCGAGCCACGACGGATTTCTGGGATTGGCAAAAACCTCGCGCTGGGTCAGGTCTCCGGTGGAGGGGTCCATTTCAAAGAGATAGATGCCCTGCCCGCGACCGGCGCTTCCCTCGGGACCCTCTGTGGAACTATAAGTTCCGATGTAGAGAAGCCGGGGCTTGCCCGAAGGCAGAGGCCGCAACGCCTGCGATTCCTGCGACGGCTTCACCTCGTTCTGACGGCCGCACGCGAGCGCCGGTCCGGCCATGGCGAGGGCGGCGACGCCTTTCAGGAAACTCCGACGAGTTGGGGCGGAGTGGTCGTCTTCCTGTGCACGCAATTCATCCGATGACATATGAATCCTCCTTTTGACGGTGGCAGAAAAGTAATTCGGAAAAGGGAAGATTATGAAGTCGTCCGTTCAGGAACGCAAGCCCGGATTGCAGTGCGGAAATTCCGGTAAGAAAAGTGGCATTTAAGACTGTTCAGTCTGAAGCTGCCTTCAGGCGAGCAGGCTAATGCTGTTTGCCCAGGGGGAACTCGACGCCGTGCTCTTCGTTGACTTGTCTGCTGGCGGGGAGATTGAAATCAGAGAGAGCGAACTTGCGAACTGTGTCGCCTTTGAAGACCCATAAAGTATCGCCGAAAACCGCGTAATCGCGGACTTCCATCTCACGGCCGTCCTGGAAGACAAACACCGTTGAGGGGAACTTTTCCTGCGGGCCACCTTCAGCCCTGGTGGAAGGCCGAGTTGGAATTTCAACGGCAGGCCCGGCCTGTGCCGGCGTGTAACGGGCTGCGGCCTGCTCGCGCAGCGAACGCACCTCATTCGCGAGTTCCTGGACCTGACTTGCGAGGTATTCTTTTTCCTGGTCGGTTACATGGGCCTCGACGTCACCGTGGGCGATTCTTATGGCTTCCTGATGCTGGTACTCGAGCGGCGGCCACAGGCCGGGATAGAAGTAAGTGAATGGGTAATCGGAGGGATATCCGAAAAAAGGCGGAAAAATGAAATTGTCGCCGCGGACTCGAAACGGACGAAAAATAGATCCACCGTCACGGATTGGAGCCGGTGGACCGAACCTTACTATTACCGACTGGGCCCTCACGGCGAGTGGAAACATCAGACCCGCCCACAAAACCACATTGGCGAGCAAGTATCTCACAGGTCAAGTTTAACACAGTTAATCGCCGGCGGCGCGGCTGAGATAATCAGCGCAGAAAACCGCTCATGCTCGTGGTTTCCTGGCAAAGCTTGTCGTTCAGGGGATCATCGAGAGCCAGAATCCTGCGCAGTTGCGGACTGAGCCGTGCCTGCACTTCAGGCCGAAGAAGTCTCTTCTGGTACTGCTGCTGCGGTTTGTCCCATCGGGTGTAAAAGACGTGAAGCGCGCGCCGCGGAAGGTTCGTGCGATTGGCAGTCCCGCCATGCCAAAGGTGTGCGTTCATCACCACAACAGTCCCCGCCTTGCCAGTAACGAGAATTTCATCAGGGTGCGGGGCGGAAGGATCGGCAAGCACCTGCTGTGGCAATCTGCCCGACCTGTGTGTGCCAGGAATGCAGCGAGTGGCGCCGTTTTCGGGCGTGAAATCGTCGAGCATCCATATGGTGTTGCAGACCGAAAAGCCCTTTTCGTCCGGAAGAGCACCGACATCTACGTGAAGCGGCTGGGCAGAGGGGGAATGCGGATCCGCCGAACGATAGTTAAGGCTGCTCAGTTTGAAATTGGGTCCAAGCACGTGCCCAACCAGTTCCAGGATGCGCGGCATCATGATCGCACGTTCGAACAGTTCTCCCTTATCCACAAGATTGGCAAGCCGCC
>Ga0209810_1002177_pt1 | contig 24575 bp, 27 predicted proteins | sample Coa_R1_7_FD_187159 | JGI IMG/M metagenome (GOLD analysis project Ga0209810, IMG submission 187159) | Surface soil microbial communities from Centralia Pennsylvania, which are recovering from an underground coalmine fire - Coalmine... | ecosystem: Environmental > Terrestrial > Soil > Unclassified... | reverse complement strand
ACGGGCCGAACGCCTGAAAAAGCAGGGCCTCACCGATGAGCAACTGAGTCGCATTCATGGCCCTATTGGCCTCAACATCGGAGCAAAATCCCCCGAAGAAATGGCTCTGGCAATCATGGCCCAGATCGTCGCTTTCCGTCACGGCAAAGATCAGACAACTGTGACTGATTGGAGTAAAAAGTAGCTGTACGTTTCCCGCAGGCGCCGATTGAGCGTGCGCCCCGCCTATTCCCTGGCGGGGCGCACGCTCAATCGGCGCCTGCGGGATAGTAGCATGGGTGAGACTTCTACACTTCTATTTCGTTTTATACCGTAGAGAAAACCCTGTTGACTGCTTGAACGTACAATATGGATAGGTAAAGATAGCGGTGTTTTCAATGTAATACAAAGATAGAGAGAAACGAGTAATCTATGCGCAATGATGATTTTTTTGATGATTCAACCGAGCCGGTACCACCACATTCATCAAATCCGGGAGGACAGGGCTACCGGGGGTCGCAGGATAAGCTGGTGCTGGGCAGTTTCCAGGATGAGCAACAGCGGAACCGGAATCGCAGGCCCTATCAAAATCCGTTGCAATCGTCGCAACCGACCCAGCAGGGACAAGCAGGTCGGTTCGCGCCGCCGGTGCCGCCGTCACGTTCATCGCAGGCACGGCAACAGTCACAGGGACAGCAGCCCTGGCAACAACAGGCATCACCACAGGGAGCGCAGTCTCCCTCCGCCTACTCTCCTCCACCGTCGACGCAGCAGTATCAGTATGTTCCGGGCAGGCAACCTGCTTCACCGCGAAACAGCCGGTCGCGCAGGCGTTCGCGCCGCCGTCCCGGCTGCATGATCGGATGCCTCACCGTTCTCGTGCTGCTCTGTGTTGTTGGCGCCATCTTTGCATCGACCGCGCAGAAAGTTCTGGCCTTTGGCTCCGCCATCTCCACGCAGCCGCCGCTCACGTCGCAGACCAATTACATGAACACCGCCGACCGTGTTAACCTGCTCGTTATGGGCTATGGCGGCGGTACGCATCCTGGCGCGAATCTTACTGATTCGATGATGGTGATGAGTGTGCTGGGTACCAATGACCACACCACACTGGTTTCTGTACCGCGCGACCTCTGGGTGCAGATTCCTGAAGGTTCGGGAAACTACGGCAAGATCAACTCCGTCTACGAATATAGTTCCAACAACGGCAAGGATCCTGTTGCGGGGGGCAATGCCGCCGCCGCCAAGGTCTCCCTGGTGACGGGTCTGGATGTGCGTTACTGGCTGACCATCAATTTCACCGGCTTCAAAGAATTTATCGACTCAATCGGCGGCATCGATGTCTACGTTCCTGATTCGTTTAATGCCTGCTATCCTGCCAATGATGATCCAAGCGTCAATGCCAGCTGGATCAAGGTTCAATTCAACAAGGGCATGCAGCATATGAATGGAGCTACCGCCATCGAGTATGCCCGCGCGCGCGAGCCGCTGGAAGTGTGTGGCAAAGGAACATCCGAAAACCTGGCAGAACTGACCGATTTTGCCCGTTCGGCGCGCCAGCAGATCATCATTAAGGCCGCGATGAGCAAATTGAAGCAGATTTCGACCTGGCCAAAACTCTATGCGGCGCTGGATGCTCTGCAAAAAACCGTCTATACGAACATGTCCCTGGCCGACCTTGCCCGTTTCGCCCTGGTGATGAATCTCAACACCGCTCACCACATCGGCCTGAGCAACCAGAATGTGCTGGTCGATTCTTCCGTCGATGGGCAATATGTCCTGCTACCCGCTAATGGTAACTGGCAGGCTATCAAGGACTACGTGAGCAAAAATTCTCTACAACTGAACACGTGCTTAAAGGGGATAAAATCATGCAACGCGATGCTCGTATGATTGGCGGTGTCTACCATATTGGTCAGATTATCACCTCCGGGGGGATGCTGACCTCCTGCACCGCGCACAATCGCAACACCAACAGCGTGGTGGGATTGCTGATTATCGAGTTTCCCACCACGCTCAGCCCGGACACGGTGCAACAACTGCTGCAACCATTGGAACGGCGCCGATCAGTCGAGTCCATACACGTGATGCATGTCTATGATTGGGGCATTGACGGGAACCGCGCGTATATTGCCACCGACCCGCCGCGCGGCGTGACCCTGCGCCATGTCCTTGATAGCGAAAATATCGACTACCCCCGCCTGCTTGATTTCTCACGACAGATTGCTCGGGGTCTCAAGGTTCTGCACGATCAGGGCGTGGTTGGCCTTGATCTGCGCCCGCAATTGATCACGGTCGATTCGGTCTCAGAAGATCGCGTGCAGCTCGACGATGTCGGGCTACGCGCCTTGCTGCGGGCGCTGGGCTATGTGAGCAGCGAACGGTACGACGATATCGGCTATCTTGATCCCCGCTACGCGCCGCCTGAGTATCTCCAGGGCGGTGCCATCGGCCCGTGGAGCGACATTTACCAGGCTGGCCTGCTCATGTTTGAGCTTGCCAGCGGTCGCCTGCCCTTTGTCGGGCGTACCCCTGCTGAGACCGGCATCCTCCAGAGTAGCGCGCCGGTGCCGCGCCTGACCCTGTTCAAGCACGATGTGCCGCCATCGTTGCAGGCAATCGTAGAGCGGGCGCTGGCGAAACGGCCTGAAGATCGCTTTGCCAGCGCCGACCAGTTGCTCGCTGCCCTGGATCAAATCCAGTTTCCATCGCAGCCAGCACCGGGTGTACTGCAAGGCGGCAGACCAACTTCGCCCGGCTACGGCCTGACCGGCGAGATGGCCCCCGTTGCCGATGTAACCCTGCGTGCAGCCCCCATCGAGGATTTACCTACTGTCACCCCTTCCCAGGCGTTACGCGATGAGCATGCCGCCCTGGCCTTTCTCTCTTATGAAGTCGATGGCGTAGAAAAACATCGCCTGGCGATCACGCAGAAAAACGTGGTCGTTGGCCGCACCGACCCTAAACGCGGCATCCATCCCGATATCGACCTGACTCCCTTTGATCCGAAAATGACCATCTCACGTCAGCATGCGCGCATCCGCTACGAAGAGACCTTCTTTCATATCGAAGACCTCAACAGTCGCAACGGCACCCGCCTGGGGACCACAAAGCTCCAACCCTACAAGCCCGAACTTCTGCAACACGGCGCGAGCGTGCGTTTTGGTTCCGTCACTCTGATATTTAAAGTTCCCGGCCTGGAAGATCAACCAACAGGGAAGCTGCCGCCCGCATGAAATAGCTTCGGGAGAGAAGCCAGGCAACAAATGACATTCGGGAGTGGATGTGATAGAATGTCTATGCTACTCGCTTCGCCCTGGCCCCTCTTCCCAGGCCATTTCACGCCGTTCATCAGACGAAATTACAGTCAAATTGACAGTAAAACAGTATAGCGCCCCAGGAAATGCATACCACTGCGTGATTAACGCTTGAGGTATTCGGCTTCAAAGTCATAGTGCAGGGAGGCCAGGAGTAGCTACCTCTGCGCGCGGCCAGGGGCGAGGATGTAAGTAAAGCCTGCGAGCATCGGCACCCAGCAAACCCACTATCCCTATTATATTGGCAGTTTTTTGGACGTTAGCTTCTTTCTACTGAAGTGATCTGTGCATACAAAGAAGAGCCGAATTCGGGAAAAGTGCGCACATAATGCCCCTTATCGGGCCTGTTGCTTTGCTGGGGCGCAAATAGTGCTTGCCTCACACCATCCATGCAAGAGGACGCAATGAAAAAATGGGACGACGAGTTTGGAGGGCAGGATGAAACAAATTGATAAGAATATCTCTAGTACTGTAGGCGGTGCAAAAGTCTGAAGGCGCTTGAGAAGGCAATGGAATGGACTGCACCCCTGAGACCGACTCCTTCCATCATCCGTTGAGCAAGGAGGCCTGTTCCTTAGCAGCACATCATCGTGCGATGTCTGTTCTCTCCTGATTGTAATGTACCTCAAAAATGAGGGATACCAGTCCGTGGGCGGTCACAGATCAGTCACGATCATGCCACGACGAAGAGCAAACTCAGAATTCTTCCAACGGATGACCCACCTTACTGGATTGTGATTGCTTTGTGATTGCTTTGATATCTTTCCGACTGTGGGAGTGCTATACTAGATATGTATCGTTCTACGATAGAAGTAGGGTGACTGAGATGCCCCTTGAATCCATCGCCCAGGGACGTGTGATGGAGCATCAGGCGCACAGTTCAGACACCCTCTTTTTCGCTAGTGAGGGGAAACTGCTTCTGCCACTATATTTCGAAATACCCACAAAAGGCGTTCAGTGGGATCGGCGGCAAGCACTGTAGCTTCACACATCCCTCCTGGGCTGCTCCACGACGTGAGAGCGCATGAACTGATCGTGACTGATCTGTGACCGCTCTTGAGTCCGCTTCACACTTTTGCGGTTTACAATAGAAGCAGAAGTCCATCGTAATACGATAGATCGTCACGGGAAAAGCGATCACGCCAACGGGTGGTGGATGCACGCAGATTGAAAGCGGCGGCGTGTTGCGACAAAGCAGACAACAGCAAGGAGAGCCATATGTTACATGCGGAACGACAAGCTGAAATGATATGGGAAGGGAACCTGGCGCAAGGGAAAGGAACCATCCGCCTTGGCAGTGGAGCAGTGGAGAAGCTACCAATGACATGGGCAGCCCGAGCAGAGCAGCCGGGGGGCAAGACCAGCCCGGAGGAGTTCATTGCGGCTGCGCACGCTGGCTGCTACGCGATGGCCTTCGCCCTCACTCTGGCGGAAGCGGGTAACCAGCCCGAGCGCATGCAGGTCACTGTTGTCTGTACACTGGAAGAGGTTGCGGGAAAACCCAGGATCACGCCTATGAACCTGGAGGTCCGAGGCAAGGTGCCGGGATTGGATGCGGTCGCTTTTGAAGAGACCGCTCGACAGGCAGAGCAACTCTGCCCTGTCTCAAACGCGCTTCGCAACAACGTTGCCATTCAACTCAACGCGCACCTGGAATCGTAGTACCCCTGCGTGATTGTTGGTCCGTGGCACGCCGTTACACCTGAGGCGGTCTCCAGAACAATGGGCTGGCAGTGCTGGGCTTGAGCGCGAGAGTCGCGCCAGAGCAGCCCTGTTAACGTACTTGTGAAAGGCGACAGTCCTTTCCCAGAAAGTGAGCAACCAATGGAGCAGCAGATTCTCATCCCGCTCGACGGCTCGGCACTGGCGGAGGCTATTCTGCCGTACGCCGTGGCAGTTGCCCGCGCAACTGGCAGTGCGCTGACACTCCTCTCCGTCATCCCACAGACGCTCGTGGACGACCCTATCTATGCCACGTTTGACCTTCCTGACCCGGAGCAAGAGGAATCGCGAGCAAGCAGGAGCGATTACCTGGCAAGCGTTGCTACTCGTCTCAAAGAGGAAGGACTGCAGGTTCGCACGAAGGTGCTTGCAGGAAACCCCGCCACCCATATTGTCTCATTGGCTCAGCAGGACGCCAGCATTCGCCTCATCGCGATGGCAAGCCATGGGCGCAGCGGCATTGGGCGTGTGTTCTTCGGCAGTGTCGCGGCAAAGGTGATCGAGGAGGTACCCATGCCATTGCTCCTGTTCCGCCCGCCTCAGCACGCGACGCCGGTGGCAGGTCCGGTCTCCTACCAGACCATCCTCGTTCCGTTGGATGGCTCCATCTGCGCTGAACAGGCCCTGGATCACGCTCGGGCGTTCGCAACCGCCGTCGGCGCGAGGCTGATCCTGCTCTCCGTCGTGTATGTCTCAGAACACCTCACCGCCAGTGGGGCAGGAGGTATCCCGCCCTGGGTGACCGCACAGCTTCAGACCGAAACGCAGAGTCGCACAGACTATCTTGAACACCTGGCACAACCGCTCTGCGCACAGGGGCTGGCAGTGCAGACGGAGGTCGTGTCTGGCCAACCTATCGAAGGGACGCTGCAGAGCAGCGCACGGCACCACCCGGATCTGATCGTACTGACAACCCGGGGACGCAATGGGTTGCAGCAGGTGCTGATTGGCAATGTGGCAATGAAAGTACTCCAGCATGCCGGGCTACCGGCGCTGCTGGTGCCGACACACACCAGGAAGGCCGCTGTGCCTCCGAATCAGGAAGGGCTGCTCGATCGACGGCGCGCTTGACGGTGAGGAGGGGAGGGGCGCATAGGCATAGAAGCTTTGCCTCAGGGTCAGAACACCTGGCGAGGAGTACCCGCTGGGAACGAGCCGTTTTGACAAAGGAGGACGTATGAACGACATTGATGACGAAGAAGCCATTGAACAGTTGCGTAAGGCAGGGTTGACCACCCCAGAAATCGAGCGGTTACGTCAACTGCGCCGGAATGACGTTGCACACGAGGAAAGGCAGGTAGTGGCCTCACCTCGTCGCTCCCGTTTGGTCCGTTGGCTGCTGGCGCTCTTGCAAGAAGGATATGGACCCTCTGCTCCCTGGTGGTGGTGAGATGGCCCCGCAAGAGCGAAGGAAAGGCAAATGATCCAGGAATCGTTTTGTGTCCACCCACACCCCCCTTTCCGCTTAGATCTGACCGTCTGGGCGCTGCGGAGGAGAGCACACAATCGGATCGATCAGTGGAATGGCACCACTTACACGCGTGTGCTTGTGATTGACCAGGTTCCGGTAAAAGTCGGGGTCTCGCAGCTCCACCCCCCATCTCCTCCGGACTTGCAGGTCAACGTGTGGAGTCCCAAACCGAGTGTGGGCCTCTCGACACGTGTGCAGGAAGTCCTCCAGCGAATGCTTGGCTTTTCTCTCGATCTCACGGACTTTTATACCCTGACGGAGCATGATCCAACCGTGTCTGCGCTCGTCCAACGATTCGTGGGCATGAAGCCACCTCGTTTTCCGGGTCTCTTCGAGGCCTTGCTCAATGCGTTCGCCTGTCAACAAGTGACGTTGGATGTCGGCCTGTTGCTGCTGAACCGGCTCACCGAAACGTATGGCTTGAGATTCGCTGACGCCCAGGCCACCTCTCACGCCTTTCCACGACCGGAAGAGGTCGCAAGCGCTTCCATCGAAGACCTGAGAATGTTGGGGTTCAGTCGGCAGAAGGCACGCGCCATGCTCGAACTGGCGACGAGGCTCACACAGGAACCACACACGTTGTCGCCCCTTGAGGGGATGACCAATGAAGCGGTGAGGGCAACGGTCTCGTCTCTGCGAGGCGTTGGGCGTTGGACGGCGGAATATATCTTGCTGCGAGGCTTAGGCAGACTGGAGACGTTTCCAGGGGATGATGTCGGGGCACAAAGGAATCTGCAACGGCTCCTGCATCTTGCGGAAAAACCGACTTATGAAACCATCAAAGTGCTGATCGCACCATGGTCCCCCTTTGCAGGACTCATCTATTTTCATTTACTGCTTGATGTCTTGGAGAAGCAAGGAGTGATACAAGCGGCTCGACTTCCTCTGCCACAGGGGTCGGCAACCAATCCAGACCCGTGACCTTGTGACGGTGCCGGGACGATACCGATACCCAAAGAAGCAGAGAGATGTCGATACCGTGCAAGATAAGAAAGGAGCAGGCAGATGTTTGAACGTATCCTGGTCCCGCTGGATGGCTCACGTCGCGCCGAGCAGGCGCTACCGATCGCGGCACGCCTGGCACGAGCCTCGGGAGGAACCGTGGTGTTACTGCGGACCGTAAGTCTCCCCAATGAGGTCGTGTCCTATCTCGCACTCGAACCCATCCCGATAGAAGTGGACATTGAGGCTGCCCGTGAAGAGGCCAGCAACTACCTGGATCACATCAGCAAAAGGAGCAGCCTCATGAGCGTACACCCCGAAACAGTAGTGATCGTGGGCCAGCCAGCCGCATCTCTTCTCTCGGTGGTGAACACGCATCATCTCGATCTGATCGTGTTGTGTAGCCATGGCTACACTGGGATGAAACGCTGGATCATGGGCAGTGTCGCGGAGAAAGTTGCATATCATAGTCCAGTCCCCGTCCTGGTTCTGCGGGAAGGTGGCCTCCTGCCTGCCGACCCACATTCAGAGACAGAACGTCTCTGGCGTGTGCTTGTTCCCCTCGATGGCTCGCTGCGAGTACAGGCGGCCATTGCTCCCGCCGCCCAGTTAAGCGCCGCCTTGTCGGCTCCCGCGCACGGAGCGCTCCATCTTACGCGGGTTGTGGTCCAACCAGACCCTGACGAGATGAGTCAACGCACACGGGAAGCCATCATACACAAGGCAAAAGAATCCCTCGGTACGACCGTGGAACAGGTCCGTGAAGGGCTACTCGCCCGTCCTGTCACGGATCTTCAGCTTGCCATCACCTGGTCGGTCATCATTGATGAAGATATTGCCTCCGGCATTATCAGTGAGGCGGAGGGTGGAGGGGATGCAGGAAGGTCAGGCGTCTTCTGCCCGGTGATCGCCATGACCACGCGTGGAGCCAATGGGTTGCCACGCTGGATGATGGGCAGTATCACCGGCCGTGTGCTGCATGCTAGCAGGCTTCCCCTTCTGATTGTGCGACCACCAGACATGCTGGACAAGGCTTAACAGGATCGAGACCGGACAGCCGACATGGTAGATGGAGGATACCTCTCTCCACTTAGAAACAACCAGGTCTCGTGACTGATCTGTGACTGCCTGGGCTTGCTTCACGCTTTTCTGCGATTACAATACAAGGAGAGGCTCTCGTGAGCCGAGGAAACGTTGTGGTAAACGCACCCTCACCAACAGGTCATAGGCGTGTGATCAGCACATACGATGATGGTGCATGAGAGAGCAACCAGGTACATCGCCTGAAGGCTGCGAGTATGCACAGAGAAGGATAGCCAGGAAGAGGAGAAACCGATGTCTATTGAACAAGACCATGAGGATCAGGAGATTGAGAGGGCGATGAAGCTCCACCCGCGTCATATTTCGGAGGAGCAGTGGCGGACATTTGAAGGCTATATGGCCGATATTTTCACGGCTCTTGGCCTCGATCTCAACACGTCGGCAACGTATGAGACGCCACGACGTTTTCTGCGAGCCATGTTTGATGCCACCGAAGGCTATGAGGGCGATCCCAAACTGCTTAAAGTGTTCCAGACCGAATGCCACGGTGGGCCGGATTGCCGACTGAGCCAGGTCGTGGAGGGTCCCATTCATTTTGTTGCCTTGTGCGAGCATCACGCCTTGCCGTTTCACGGGAACGCCTATGTAGGCTATATTGCCCACGAGCATATCATCGGCATTTCCAAGCTGACCCGGATGGTGCGCCTGTTTGCCCGGCGCTTTAGCGTGCAGGAGCGCATCGGCCAGCAGATCGCTGATACCCTGGAGGAGATGCTCCAGCCGCATGGAGTGGCGGTCTACCTGGAAGCCCATCATCTGTGTACCGAGATGCGCGGCGTGCGAGCAGTCTTACCCCTCACGCGCACAACGTTCTGGCGTGGGGCCTATGACGAAAACGCTTCGTTGCGCAGCGAGTTCTTTTCCATCTGCGGAGTCCATCAATGAACACCCTGCTGCCGCTGGAATCGCTCTTCGATGTAGCGCACGGCAGCGACGTGCCGCTGCCACCTGAACTGGTGGCTCTCTATGGGCCTCTCCAGTTCCCAGCCCATCCAGGTCGGCCCTACGTGCTTGGCAACTTTGTCAGCACACTGGATGGCGTGGTGAGCTTGAATATCCCCGGCCAGGCGGGTGGCGGACCGATCAGTGGCTTCAACCAGGACGATCACCTGGTGATGGGACTCTTGCGTGCGATGGCCGACGCCGTGCTCGTGGGGGCCGGAACCCTGCGCGCCGTCTCCCCCAGGCATCGCTGGACGGCAGCGTATATCTATCCAGGGCTGCGCGGTGCTTACGAGCAACTGCGTAGGAATCTGGGCAAACCGGGGCCGCCCCTCAACGTCATCGTCACCGCACGTGGCGAGATCGATCTGGACAGGCCCCTCTTTCAGTCCGGTGACGTGCCCGTGTTGCTCGTCACCACCACTCAGGGCGAGCAACGCCTGCGCGCACACCGCATCCCCTCATCGGTGCAGATCGCTGCGGTGCAACACGCTGGGAGTCTGAGCGCGCAGGCGATTATTCAGGCGGTGTGCGCTGTCCACTCGTGCCAACTCCTCCTGATCGAGGGAGGGCCGCAGTTGCTGGGGGATTTCTTTGCCGAGCAGTTGCTTGATGAGCTGTTCCTGACGCTGGCCCCCCAGGTTGCTGGTCGGGACACTTTTGTCGAACGGCCAGGGCTGGTCGCAGGCCAGCAATTCGCACCGGAACATCCCATCTGGGGAACTCTCGTCAGTGTCAAACGTGGTGGCAGTCATCTGTTTTTGCGCTATGCATTTTCCACGAGGGAGACAACGTGATGACCAATCCTTTACGTGGGCAGGAGAGATGTGCCAGCTTCCTCAGGAAGGAAGAAGGACTGGCGTGAAACGCACTCTGCTGTTTATCAAAGAAAGGAGGAACACCGCACAATGAAAGCGATTCGTCTTCATGGTCGTGGTGGCCCAGATCGGCTTGTCTATGAAGACGCACCACAACCCCATCCTGGGCCGAGAGAAGTGTTGGTTCGCGTCAAGGCGACGGCTGTCATTGCGACCGAATTGAGGTGGCCTGAGACCTATCAGACCAAAGCCGGGAGCGAGCGCTCCCGGCCTATCCCAGGGCATGACCTGGCAGGAGTGGTGGTGGAGGTTGGTCTCGGCGTCACCGATATCGCCGTAGGAGCAGAGGTCTATGGTCTCACTGCCTTCGATCGGGATGGCGCCGAGGCGCAATATACTATTGCTTTACCCAGCGAGCTTGCCCCTAAACCGCGCTCCCTTGACGATGTACAGGCAGCAGCGGTTCCGCTGTCAGCGCTCACGGCCTGGCAGGCATTCTTTGAGTATGCAGGCCTTGCTGCGGGGCAAACCGTCTTGATCCACGCTGCAGCAGGAGGAGTTGGAGTCTTTGCCGTCCAGCTTGCTCGCTGGGCTGGCGCATATGTCATTGGGACTGCCTCTGCGCGCAATAGCGTCTTGCTGCAAGCCCTCGGGGCCAACCAGACGATCGATTATACCAGCACGCGCTTTGAGGACGTGGTTCATGATGTCGACCTCGTCTTTGATCTGGTTGGCGGAGACACCCTGCAACGATCCTGGCAGGTGATCAAACCGGGAGGGATGTTGGTCTCCGTTGTCAGCCCATGCCCCTCCTTTGAAGAGGCGAAGGCGCATGGTGTGCGCCTGGTCTGGTTCATCGTCAAACCCAACCGGGATCAACTGATCCTGATTGGCGAATTGATCGATAGGGGACAACTTCGAGCTATCGTCGAGGAAGTGTTCCATCTTTCCCAGGCCCGTCAAGCATACGAGCAGGCATCGAAGAGGCATACACGAGGCAAAATTGTACTCCGTGTGGACTAAATAGCTCAAAACTTCCCCTCGCCGCTCTCAACGACGCAGTGGACGCCGAGAAAAGGAGACAAGACCATGACCAATCCATTATTGGAACTGCAGACCCTGGGGCAAAGTGTCTGGCTCGATGATATCGATCGGGGCCAACTGCGCTCCGGTCTCTTTGAGCGGCTGATCGCTGAGGATGGCCTCTCAGGAGCGACGGGCAACCCCACCATTTTTGAACACGCCATTACCCATAGCAGCACCTACGATGAGCAGATGCGGCACTTGCTGCGTGAGGGTAAGAGCGCTCAGGAGACCTACGAAGCACTGGCGATGAGTGATGTGCAGACGGTGGCGGATCTGCTGCGCCCCACTTATGAGTACACGGGCGGGCAGACCGGCTTTGTGAGCATCGAAGTCTCGCCCTCCCTGGCACACGATACCGAAAAGACGCTCAGCGAGGTGCGCCGCTTTTGGCACAGCATCCAGCGGCCCAACCTGATGGTGAAGATTCCCTCCACCCCAGCAGGTATTCCCGCCATTCGCCAGGCGCTGGCCGAGGGCATCAACATCAATATCACGCTGATTTTCTCTCTGGACAACTATCGTCAGGTCGCCGAGGCCTATCTGGGCGCTCTGGAAGAGCGCATTACCAGAGGCCAGGACATCAGTCACATGGCCTCAGTGGCTAGCTTCTTTGTGAGTCGCGTGGATGTGCTCGTCGACAAGCTCCTGGAGGACAAGATCAAAGCCACGAGCCAGAGTGGCGAGCAGCAGCGCCTCAGAGAACTGCAGGGCAAAACGGCTATTGCCAACGCCCGCCTGGCCTACCAGGAGTTTCTCCGCCTCTTTAGCGGGCCACGCTTTGCGTTCCTCAAGCAGCAGGGGGCACGTGTCCAACAGCCCTTGTGGGCCAGCACCAGTACGAAAAATCCGGCTTACCGCGATGTACTCTACGTCGAGGAACTGATCGGTCCCAACACCGTGAACACCATGCCCCTTCCCACGATCGAATGCTTCCGCGAGCATGGCAACGTGCGGCTCTCCATTGAAGATCAGCTTCCACAGGCGAAAGCGCAGCTGGCGGCGCTCGCCGACATAGGTATCCACTACGACGAGGTCACGCGGCAGTTACAAGAGGAGGGAGTGCAAAAGTTCATCGACTCTTTCCACAAGCTGTTTGCGTGTATTGATAACAAGCGCAAGGTGCTTGAGCAGTAAGGGAAGAGAGGGTATGCGCTCATTGCCTCTGGCAAGCCCTGATCAGCAGGCCCACGTCTCCTTTGTGCGGACGACCCCCTACCTGCGTGCCGCCTTGCTGCTTGGCAGTGGGGGCGGCTTTGCGCTGGCCTGTGTCCTCACCCTGGCCCCCCTCTTGCGGATACCTGTCGGTCCGTGGTGGGCTGCGCTGGTGCAAACACATGGGCACCTCCAGCTCTTCGGCTGGGCGGGCTTGTTTGTGTTCGGGGTTGCCTTCTCCTTTTTGCCACGCTTGCGAGGAAGACCACTGGCCTGGCCTGCACTCCTGTCATGGCTGTTAGGTGTACTCGTCTTAAGCCTGATTTTGCGCTATATAAGCCAGCCCCTTCTTATCGCGACTGGATGGTTCCTCTGGGATATCATGTTGGTACTCAGTGGCGTGCTGGAAGCACTCGCTCTCCCAGCCATCTTGATGATACTTGTGCGAACGACTGTGGGCAAATCAACGACCAAAAGTGTCCTCGAAGGAGTGCGCTCCATTGCTCCTTTTATTTTTGCTGCCTTCCTGGGGCTTGCTCTGTCTGGCATCCTCAATCTCCTCAATTGTGTGGCGGCACTTACCCATGGAGGCCTGGTTCCAGCAACGGGAGATAAGGTCAGTATCACCCTGGGTTTGTTCGGCTTTCTGGTTCCGGTGGCATTGGCCACGTCCACGCGCATGCTGCCCCTCTATGCACACCTCCAACCGTTTCCCACGCGCCTGCTCTGGGTCCTCACTCTGGGGTACTTTGCGGGTCTGATCTGCTGGCTGCTCAGTCTCCTCCTTGCAGGGATGCTATCTGCGCATGGTCTGGGTCTGCTGCTCATGGGGATCGCGATGTTGCTCTTTATCGGCTATTTCCTGCATCTCATGCGCAACCGTACTCAATTGCCACCCTCAGTTGCCATGCATGCCCCTCACCCGGAGGTGCTGGCGGAGCGGGCGAAGCGGCGCAGGCAGGAGGAACGACGTCGCTACGGACCCTATGTGGCGCTGATCTGCACTGCCTACCTGTGGGGGACGCTCGGCGCACTGCTGCTGGTCATCGACGGCATCGCTTTGCTCCTGTTCGGTGTCCTGCCCTTGGCCATCGATGCCATCCGGCATAGTTTTGCCGTCGGTTTTATCACCCTGCTGATCTGTGGCATTGCGGTCCGCCTGGTTCCTGGCTTCTCCAGTAAAATGATTCGCTCCCCTCAGCTCGTCACCGCGACCCTCGTGCTGGGAAACGCTGCCGCGCTGCTGCGTGTCGGCCCCATCCTGCTGGCCCCGGTACTCCCAGCCTCGGCCTTCTTCTTCGCGCTCTCCGGTCCAGTGGGACTGGCGCTGATCCTCTGTCTGACCCTGAACCTGTGGTCGGCACTGTAGGTCGCCTTTTGCACGACCTGCTGCTCCGTGATTCTTAAACCTGATGAGAGAATTGGCATGAATGCTTGTCTTTCGAGTCATCAGAGGAATGGTCCGGTGAATAGAAGAGAGCGCGCATTCAAAACGGATCTTTTGATTGTGATTGCTCTGTGACTGCTCGGACGACGCGCTCTGAAGAGGACATGGTATGCTTGAAGCAGAGTCGGAACAGACGACGACATTCAGTAATATTCGGTGCTTCCAGGAATTCCTTGAATTCTTTCATACGGTCTAAAAGCGGGCGAGCAGCTAGAGCAGGGGACAGGCCCTATCAGATCATTTAACGCGAGGGAAATCGAGTCTTCTCCTTTTTAGAAAGAGAAAAGGAGCAACGATGAAAAAGTTCTTCCTGGTTTTGACGTTTTTATGCATCATTACCTTACTCATAGTAGCGTGTGGTGGTAGTTCAAGCTCAAGTAGTGGCAGTGGCTCTAGTAGCTCTACTGGCAGTGGGCATGGAGGAAGTGCGACGGTTCATATGGGGCAGACCAACTTCGATCAGTCTTCCGTGGCGATTAGCAAGGGAAGCAGTCTTACCCTGGTGGACGACACGTCCACTGTACATATTATCTCCAATGGTCAGTGGGTGAACGGCGTTGCTCAACCGAAGCAGGAGCCTGGCGCGCCGACGGTGAGCAACGTACAGTTCAGCACGTCCGGTCAAAGCCAGGCGATTGGCCCATTTAACACGGCTGGTACTTTCCATCTCTACTGTAGCGTCCATCCTGACATGAATTTGACAGTCAACGTGCAGTAAAAGCAGAGGACGTGACACGCCATCCCTGGTCAGCTTTACGTTTCCGAGAAGAGACACGCTTCTCTCGCACAAGCCTGTGCTTGCAGCTGCACTGATTCTCTTCCTCAAGAACTCTCCTGGGCGAGCAGCTGCAAGCGTTGGGGATGCACCACCACTGCACGTCCCCGACGCATCTCAATCGTGTCGGCCTCCTCCAATTCTTTGAAGGTTCGCCCGGCCACTTCACGTGCCGTGCCTGCCAGAGCCGCGATCTCCGGCTGCGTCAGACGGTAGCTGTAGCAGCTGCTCTGCAGAGCAACTTCCTGATCGAGTAGAATCTTGGCTACCCGCGCCCTCACGTGGTGCAACGTGAGGGACTCTACCAGGGAGATGAGGTGACGCAAGGCCTGCGCCATCGTCCGCACAACGGCCTCAGCCACCTCGGGTCGTGTCGTGATCAGCTGGTGGAGATCGACATGTTTGATGACATAGATGACGCTGGGCTCCACGCCATGGCGCTGGCAGGATTGGGGCCGTCATCAAGGGCAGACACTTCATTGAAGGTATGTCCTGCCACCAGGACACGGAGGATCTGCTCCTTGCTCTGTAAGGAGGTTTTGAAGACCTTGACCAGCCCTGAGTACACATAATATAAAGCCCCACCCTGTTCCCCTTCCAGCATGATGAGATAGCTGCGCTCATACTGACGCTCCAGCGTCACGGCTGCGACCTGTGCCAGTTCCTCCTGACTGAGTGTGGCGAAGTACGGAATATGCTGCAGTACTTCCTGGTCAACCGGCATGCTCTTCCTCCTTCCAGAAGCAAACTCTCCAGTTGCATGCAAAGGTGCAGATGAACATTGCACACAGGCATGCAGTACACATGTCTCTTGTCTTCTTCTCTTCAAATCATATCATGTCTCATGGTCGCAGGTTCTGCTGTGACGAAAGTCACAGCCAGAGGCCTCTGTTTTCGCCTATGCTCAAGACAAGGTTCTCCAAGAGAACCTGATGAAAGACAGTGACCAGGCAAAGGAGAGAAGACCATGACACAACAGGCAGCAGGCTGGAAAGCAACCGCAGATATTGTCCTGGACGTCCGGCCGGAGCTGGAACAGGGAGGGGAGCCGTTTGTACACATTATGGAGGCGGCGCAAGCTGTCCCTCCAGGAGGAACCCTGGTAATCATTGCCCCATTCGAACCCGTTCCACTCTATGATGCTCTGGCAGCCCGCACCCTTACGCATGAGATGCAGCAGGTGGCGGAGAGCGAATGGGTCGTGCGCTTTTCGCGTCAGAGATGAAGGGAAGAACCACCGTATTGAGAGAAATCGTAAGGCACCGGCAGGGCAAGGTGGAACGCTCTGACTTCTGCCGCAGCACCTGATCAGATCAATCCTCTACACGAGGAGTACCGGTACTGGCAATGGCATCGGTCCACTGTATGAGTACCATGATGGAGAATAAGAAGATGAGAGAACCTGCTATAGTTACGCTCGATATCCGGGAGATATCTCCTGGCGAGCAACACCCGGTCATCATCGAACGCCTGAATGCGTTAGAGCCAGGGGGAACGCTGCGTCTGGTGAATAACCATGATCTCGCCCCGCTCTCTGATCACTTTCTGACCGAACACTCCGATCTCTTCACCTGTGAGCAGGAACAGGAGGGGCCTGAGGAATGGGTCATCCGCATTCAGAAGAGGGTACGAAGTGAAGTAGCTCCATCTGGTGAGCATGATGACGAAGGACACGTTCACCAGACAAGCCATGTGATTCAGTGCATGCAGTGTGGCCTGCAATTTCAAGCCGACGCGGTTGCTGTGAGCCATGGAGGAGCAGAAGAGGAACAACTCGTTCGTCTGCGCCTTCCTGAAGGCATCTCACCCATACAACGAGCTATGGCTGAGCAAATGTACGAGCGTATCGAAGGAGGAAGAGGACATATGAGACCACTTACACAACCGCTCAGAGAGGAACACAGGGAACTGCTTCCTCATATTGAGCGACTGCACACGTTCGCCGATACGATAGGGTCAGCCTCTATCGAGGCTGTTCGACAGGGGGTAGAGGAAGTCTTCACTTTCTTGACGCACCAGCTCATTCCACATGCTCAGGCAGAAGAGCGCGTTCTCTATCCGACGGTTGGCAGACTCATGGGCGCACCGGAGGCGACCGCGACCATGAGCCGGGATCACCGGGAGATTGATCGGTTGACCCAGGAGCTGGGAACACTGCGGTCGCAGCTGGGGGGAGCCGAGGTGGGCGAGGCAGAGGTGCAAGTGCTGCATCGTGTCCTTTATGGCCTCTACGCGCTTGTCGCACTCCACTTTGCCAAAGAGGAGGAAATCTATCTCCCCCTTCTCGATACACGCTTGACACCACAAGAGGCACAGCAGATGTTTCAGGAGATGGAGGAGGCGGCACAGGAGGCAAAGCGTAACAGGGTTCCCTAGCGTTACTGCGCTGCGCACGTGTCCCATCGTTCTGGAGAGGAACAGAGGAGGAGAGCTGGTGTTCTATGCCCGTTCTGGACAAAGTGCAATCTGGACTCGAACCTCCTCTACTCCTCCATGACCTGGATGCAGTCTCCAACTGCGAGCATCCCTTCGGTCAAGGCCTGCGCTCGCAGGTCTGCACGCTGGAGGGTCATACAACTCGTCGCCTGGTGCGCGTCCTCGGAGGTACAGACCTCGTGTGGGGCGAGCCCACGGAAAACCACCTCCCCGAGGCGAAACGTGCGTCCAATCAAGCGGTGGAGAGAACAGCCACGAATCACAATATTTCGTCGCGCTGTGTCGAGAGCAGCCCCTTGTGGGTCTTCTCTCTTCAGCGATTCGAGCGCTTCCTGTTCGACGAATGTCACGTCGCAGGTGAACGCAGCCGATGCGACATCCAGGCCCCGGAGCGCATAAAAGCGATCACCTTCGATGCCTCTGCCTGGCACCACATGGGCCGTGGTGATGGTGGTCATAGGCGCACCAGGCGCGCTTGCGATGTGAATAGAGACAATAAAACCTTCCATTTCCATTCCTCTCCAGAGAGCGTGCTGATCCCTTGCAAGCTCATAATATACGCAAGGCCACATGTTTCAGGGCCAGTGGCCTATCCCGTACTTCCACTTCCCTGGTTGGCTTCCGCATCCTCAAATTTCTGTGCCTCTCTCCAGGCAGCGCTCCCCCTCCTTGCTTATGCTGGGGGATAGTCATCCTCCCGGTCTGTCCACTCAATCATGGTACACTCTGGACACTGTGCCTCGATGAACGAGAGCCACTGCAGAATGTCCTGCTCGGATGGGAACTGATGGGTGGTTCCACCGAGCCAGGCGGCCCAGATTTCGCCCCAGCGGTCGGCAATGATGAGTGAGGGGGGAGTCAATCCCTGCTGGGCGATGACGCGTCCTGCCGGATCGCTTAAGAAAGGGAAGGGACATCCAAGCCTGGCAGCCTGCTGCCGGTTCGAAGCTTGCTCATCGGGTCCAAGGGCTACCACGGCTGTCTCCTCCTGACGATAGGCATCCCGCTGCGCAGCCAATTCTTGCAAGAAGGCTTCACAGGCGGGGCAGTTGACCCCATGGTGGAAAAAGAGCAGCACATTACTCCGCTGCAAGTACTGCCAGAGCTGCACCAGATGCCCGGTAGAGTCAGGCAGGGTGAAGGCATGGAGGTGTTGCCCTGATGCAGGCCCACTGATCACCAGGTGGGGGGCTTTCTTTCGTCGTGTAACCTCTCCACCGGATGGAGCCGAGGCAGGATCTCCGATACCCGAGGATGCTCGCACGTGTGCATCCTCGGGCGGCTGTGTTCCCTCTTGATGTCTCGACGGCATCTTCATCTCCTGGAAGAACTAATCTGATAACTAAACTACGAGAGGTCGCGCACTCCCATCTTTTCACCGTTGTCAAGGCCAGGACGGAATAGCAGGCAATTAGCCTTTGTAATAATCCGCGTTGATCTTGAGAAAATGCTGCCATTCCTCAGGCACGGCAGATTCTTCGAAGATCGCCGTGACGGGGCATGCCGGTTCGCAGGCTCCGCAGTCGATGCACTCGTCGGGATTGATATACAGTTGCTCCGCAGTCTCGAAGCCTTCCTCGGCTGGAGCAGGGTGAATACAATCAACAGGACACACATCAACGCAAGAGGCATCCTTCACGCCGATACAAGGCTGTGTAATCACATAGGTCATAGCTTTGCTCTTCTCCTTAGGAGCGGGTTTGTACGACAGCGAGCATGATGCATGTTCCTTTCCGCCTTCATCTCTCGAAGTGCTTCCTCTTGCATCCGCTTGCCCCGGTACATTCTGTACTCCTCTTTGTAAGACTAATGCTCAAGTCAGGTAGGACAATACCTTTTCTCTCTTCTCACTCTAGCATCCATGACTGTGATTTTTATCACAGCCTCCAGGCCATTCAGTCCACGAAAGACGTGCGGACCGTCGAGGGTCCGGCGAATCGACGCTTAAAATCGTGGAAGGCAATCCTCAAGCAGAATGGAGCATAGCTCAAGGAGTTTGCCCATCATCAGAGATTAACGAGTGATAGGTATCCATGACCAGGCTTTCTAGCTCGAAGATGCCATAGCGGTTTCCCATTCCTGGTCTGTGTTTTCCCTTACCATATTAGCTCTCCTCCTCTTCCCAAGATTTTCTCTCGTCTACCATCATAATCGCAACAACGCCAGGATAGGGACGCTGTCAATGCCGGAGCATTCGCGAGCCGATTGAGAACTGGCCGCCCGGATACAACGAACTCCAACGAACAACGATTTCAGAACGCCGACGAACAAACGCCGACCGCTAAACGCCAGGATCAGCTGATCCCAACGCCGACCTGCCCAACGCCGGGAGACCGCGCGCCCGCAGTTCCCGATGGCTCCTCACGCCAAGCGGCTTCGTCCACCCGATCCTCCTGCCGCTCCTTCATGCGATAACTGCGACCGTTGATGGAGATCACCTCCGCATGATGAAGCAGCCTGTCGAGCAGGGCCGTGGCAAGCACCTCATCCCCGCCAAGCAGACGCCCCCATCCTGCAAAGCTGGTATTGGACGTCAGGATGATCGAGCCATGCTCATAGCGGGCCGCAACCAACTCAAAGAACTGATGCGCTTGCTCCTGGGAGAGCCGGGTATAGCCCACTTCATCGATGACCAGCAGGCTCGGCGCGATGTAGCGCCGCAGCCGTTGCCGCACCAAACCGGGATGCGAAGCACTCTCGAGGGTGCGGGCCAAATCTGCCAGCGTCGTAAAGAGTACGGAATAGCCCTGCGAGAGCGCCCGATCTGCCAGGGCCAGGCTCAAATGTGTTTTCCCAGTGCCTGGCGGGCCCAGAAACACGAGGTTGGTGCAGCTTCGCACAAACGAGAGATCGGCCAGTTCGCGCAGGCGGCGCTCGCAGGGCGAGGGTTGAAACGAGAACTCGAAGCCATCCAGCGTCTTTTTGGCAGGGATGCGTGCCGCTTTGAGACGCCGAGCCAGCGCCTTCTGCTCACGCCCATCCAATTCAGAGCCAAGCGCCCGCTCCAGAAAGGTTTCATAGGTCCACTGCTGCGTTCGTGCTTGATCGAGAACCTGTGGCAGCGCCGCTTCCAGGTGGAGTAGATGCAGTTGCTTGTAAATGCCTTTCTTCATGCGAGTACCTCCTGGACGGGTCTAATCCCACAGTACTGATCGTAGACCTCTAAGGGACGGCTTTCGACTTGCGGGGCCGATTGCACATGGTCTAAAGGCGTCGGAGACCGACGCACGCTCGCGGTCGAGGCCACGGTCTTCCATTGTTCGGCATGGGGCACGCTGTCCTGCGAACGCGGGCGCTTGGCAACCTCGAAGACCTGCTTTCCTGCTGACCAGACGGTGAGTACTCCTTTGCGTTCGCGCACCTGGACCTGTTTGCCAGCCAGTTGAAGCGTGCCGGGCAGTCCGTAGAACACGCCATCGTAGGAGACGTAGCCATCCCAGCTCACTTTGCGCTCCTCGGTCGCGAAGCGTTCCCAGGCAAAGGCTTGTGGCAAAGGCAGGAGCTTCTCCTCGGCCAGACGATCCACGGGGCGGGCATGCGTGGTGCGATGCACGCGCGCGTTGATGCGCTCGCAGCAGGCATGCGCCTGGCGATTGAGATCATCGAGATCGCTGAAGTGGATCCCTGCCCAGAAGCTCTTCTTGACGTGGCTGACCGTGCGCTCGACTTTGCCCTTCGTTTGCGGCGTGTACGCCTTGCACACGCGCGCCCCGACCCCAATCGAGACCATGAAATCGGCAAACCCTGGGTTCCATCGAGGTTTGTTGTCCTCCATTTCGAGCAGCACGCTCTTCATCCGATCCGTGAGCGCGGTTCTGGTCAGGCCCCCAAAGTACTCGAAGGCTTCCATCAAACACCGGATGAGCGTGGGCGTATCGCAGCGTTTGACGAAGGTGACAAAGCGCATGCGCGAGTAGCCCAGGATGGCCGTAAACCCGTAGAATTTGTGCATCTGGCCGTCCTCTTCGTAGACAAACTCGCCCCAGTCAAATTGAACCTGCTCTCCTGGCTTGCTCTCATAGCGCTGCACCGGCGCGTGTCCGGCCACCGCCGGGCGCAAGGGGTGAACAAATTCCTTGAGAATACTCATGCCTCCGGTGTAGCCCATGGCTTGCAAGCGGCTGAAAATCACCTCGCAATTGGTACAATGGTCCTCGGTGACCCATGTGGTGATCTGCTCCTTAAACGGATCGAGCTTGGAGGGCCGCGGGGGCCGGGGTTTGCGGATCACCGCCTCGGGATGCTTGAGATAGTTACGCACGGTCGTGCGCGAGATCTTCAATTCCTGCGCAATTTCCTGCACGGTCTTTCCTTCCACGTGAAGATTGTGTATGGTTAGCACTGTCTGACTCCTAAGCATGGCTGTTCTCCTGAGGTTTTGAATTTGATAGTCCTCAGCTTACAGCCTTCTTGGGGGTCGGTCAATTCTTCACCGGCTCGAGTATACACCGTCTTTAATAGTAGCAAGGGTACAAAGAGCCAGCGCACTGCTTCCTCTGTAAAAGGCTCTTCCAGATCAAAGAAGAGGAGCACCCGTACGCCTGGTGTTCCTTGCTGCGAACGCCATGGGACCGTGGTGGTCGTGAGCCAGTTGAGATCTTCGACAAAAGCCCGCGTCAGGTGATCGATCAAGTCTGCCTGCTGTTCGCCCTGCTGGATAAACAGAGAAGTGTGCAGTTTCCCGAAGGACTCGCTCGCCTTTCGAGCAACGGTTTCATACATCCCCCGATCACTGGCTCGCCCATGAATTTTCCTAACGTCAGGCCCGAAACCTCGTGCAAAAAAGCAGCCCGCGCTACCTCTCGCTCCGGTTGCCGACCCTGTATCAGCTGCTGAGTGCGAGCCAGCGCCTGCTCAAAGGTGACAAGAGGAGTCCCTGCCAGGCGCAATTGCTTCGCGACGCTTCCCATCATCTCAAGAGGAGTTATCGATCCTCCATCGACCAGGGTGGTCAGGAGAGGCTGTCTGGATGCGAAGGTACGAGCCTCTTCTCTCAAGCGGGCGAGCAAGGTTGATTTGCCCACTCCAGCCTTTCCCCATATCCAGATCACATTCTGGGTGGGGTCTTCGGGCTTGAGGATGTGTTCGCGAAAAAAGCGTCGTTCGTTGAGACACCCAATAAAGATGCTCCCGCTCTGCGTTGTAGGTCGATGGACTGTCAAAGCTGTCTGTTTGATAAAGGGCATGACTTCAAGCCTCCTGTGTTCTACAAGCCTCGTTTCTCGCCCGAGCAGGCGTTGGCTGCACTTCTCCGCTTCTAGCATACCATGCTTTCTGCCGGACAGAAGCTTTGTCCAATCACAATACAGTCACACAGCCATATCAGAAAAGCCATGCGTTTCCGTTCTTGATTACATCACCTTCCCAAACCAAGCAGCAGAGCCGGATGGGGAGTGCTTTCCCGCTGCGGCTTTTGATGAGAGGAAGGCAAGTTCCCCTCACAATAAACCCAGAACGCCGGGACGACTTCAGACACTTCAAGGAGGTAGATCTCACTCCTCTGGTCATCGATCACTAAGCGTGCTGGTGCTTGCAGAAGATGAGGGGCCCTCTCCTGTAGCATCTGCAGCACTTCTCTAGGGGATGCTGGTTCGTTCACAAGAGCAATCCCTTCCAACATGGCTTTGTTGCTCTCAAGGACACTTCTGGGATGCCTGTTGAGCAGGGCCAGCAAACAAATCTGGAAAATCTCATCAAGCTTCATCTTATTTCACCTGCTTCCTCCATCGCTGAAGATGTTATACCGGCGTTTCAGCTGCGATACCTCGTAGCTTGTCAGGCCGTTCCCTTTTCACCCTCATCTTTTGCCGATGCACTGTCAACACGGGGAGTCCGGTTGCCTGGAGAACGCTCTCGGTCACGCTCCCCTTGATCCAGCGTTGCAACCCGCCATAGCCGTGGGTGGCCATCGCGATGAGATCGTACCGTCCAGGGAAAACCGCTTCCTTCGCCTCTTTGCCGCCCTCAGCGACACGGACAATGCCAGAAGCCGGATCAACGTCGAGCGTAATCGACCAGCTGAGGGTCAGGTGGGCCGCCGCCAGAGGTGATGCCTGTAATTCTTCTTGCAGGTGTTGCGTAGTGAGACTCAGGTATTGTCTGGCTTCGCGAATGAGAAGCTCCTCTTCGCTTCTACCCTGGTATCGATCAGTATCGTGTCCCACGACGCGAAGTAGATGAATCGCTCCCTTTCCCGGAGTCGCTACAGCTGAGATAAGCCGGGCTGCGGGCATGAGGGCTGCCTCAGCCAGAGCCGACCCATCCAGTGGAACCAACCCCCGTACCATCTCTTCCCTTTGTGCTTGCGGTTGAGGCCCAAAGGGGCCAGTTGCTCCTTCGCGCAGCACCAGTACCGGAACCGAGGCATGAGCAGCAATGTTCTCAGCTACGCTGCCGTATACCCAGTGCTTGAAACCGGTATATCCGTGACTACACATGATGATCAAGTCAATCTCGCGTTTCTCTGCCATCGCCAGAATGGTATCAGCCGGGAGGTCTACAGCTGCCACAATTTCCGTCGCTATTCCCTCCAGATACCTTCTGCTCGCAAGACGCTCCAGGTAGCTGTTTGCCTCTTCCAGATCGGCATCGATGGCGGCTCGCACCACTTCTGGATCAGCCATTGGATAGGATACGAACTCCATTGTCAGGTTGACCACCCGTAGCAGGATCACTTTCCCTTGTGCGGCACGGGCGAAGCGTGCCGCAACAGGAAGGGCTTGTTCAGCACGAGCTGACCCGTCTAAGGGAACGAGAATACATTGAAACATACTTTTCCTCCTTCTGCTCCACCATTAGCCATCACAGCTGAACACATGATGGAGGGTGTCCAGCGTTGCCTTTATGTGTGCCATGTGTCGGCGTGATACGTTGGAGGACGAGCCGCCCCGGATAGACCTGCTCACTGATCGGCAGCGTCACCAGCAGAACTCCATTGCCATAGGTGACGTTGGCACATGGCGCATTGACCGGGGTCGTCAGCACGAGTTCCCGGTGATAATTGCCCGCACTCCATTCGTCGAGCAAAACTTCCTTGTCCTCTTTTAACATGCCGCGTAAGTCCCCGTGAAGAACCAGGCAACCGTCAGCGGTCACTTCGACCACAATGTTCTCGGGTTCCAGTCCCGGCATCGGAGCCGCGACCATCAGGCGTTCATCTGTGCGGTAGACCTTCACAGGAATCTGTTGCTGCTTCCATTGTTCTTGCATGTGTTCACCTCTCGTTTCTCAAGCATCGGCACTCCATAGGACTCTTACTATCCTAAGTACAGGCGATCATAAAAGCTTTCCGAGTTTGTGTTGGAGCTTCTCGGTGGTGTAGGTCCACTTGATGGGTTTGGCCGTTTGATTGTAATGGGCGATGAACTCCATCAGAGAAGTCTCAAGA
>Ga0209810_1002175_pt1 | contig 24619 bp, 24 predicted proteins | sample Coa_R1_7_FD_187159 | JGI IMG/M metagenome (GOLD analysis project Ga0209810, IMG submission 187159) | Surface soil microbial communities from Centralia Pennsylvania, which are recovering from an underground coalmine fire - Coalmine... | ecosystem: Environmental > Terrestrial > Soil > Unclassified... | reverse complement strand
ACGGGGCGCATCGCCTGGCCGCCCGGCTGTTGTTCGAAGATGGCGCGCCGCCCGGGCGGGTGGCCACTCACCTGCTGCGTGTGCGCCCGGCGGGCGACGTGTGGGTGCTGGCGCGGCTGCGCGAGGCGGCGCGGACGGCGGTCGAGACCGGTGCGCCGCAGGCGGCGGCGGAGCTGATGGCGCGCGCGCTGGCCGAGCCGCCCCCGCCCGATCAGCGGGTTGAGTGTCTGCGCGAGGCGGCCCGCGCCGAGGCCACCGCGGGGCGGGAGACGGCGTGCGCGCGGCTCGAGCAGGCGCTGTCGCTTACGAGTGATCCGCGCAAGCGGGCGGAGATCGCGCTCGAGCTGGCCGCGGTCCATGCCGACCTGTTCCAGTGGATCGAAGCGGCCGACGTGCTCGAGCGGGCGCTGGGCGAGCTCGGCGACGGTGATCAGGCGCTGGCCGCGCGGTTGGAAGGCCCGCTGGTGGTCGCTGGGCTTCTCGACGCGCGCCGGGCCGCGCGCGTCGTGCCCGTGCTCGAGCGGCTCACCGCGCAGCCGCGCCGGGCGCTACCGTCCGAGGCGGTCGCGGTAGCGCGTGGCCTCGCGAGGAGTCTCGCGGGCCGGCCGGTGGGTGAGGTCGCGCCGCTCGAGGAGGCACTCGCGCGGGCGAGTGCGCGCGCGGAGAATTGGCACATCCGCTCCGTGCTGCTGTGGACGCTGATCGTATTTGAGAGCTTTGACGCGGTCGAGACGGCGCTGGTGCCGATGCTCGCCGAGATGCATCGCTCGGGTAGTACGCGCGGCTTGGTTCGCGCGTATGGCGCGCTCGGCCTGCTCAAGCTGCGACTGGGTGCGCTGCCGGAGGCCGACGCGGCGGCGCGGGTCGCCCTACGCGTGACGCGCGAGGGGGATTTCGCGCCGGGGCTTCCGTTCGCTGCGATGGTGCTGGCTGAGGTCGCGGTCGAGGCCGGTGAGCTCGAGCAGGCGGAGGCGGTGCTGGGGCTGCTTCCTCAGGACGGCTGGCCGGCGGGTATGGGGACGGTGTTGATCCCTGCGGCGCGGGGGCGGCTGCGGCTGGCGCAGGGGCGAGCGGCGGAGGCGATGGCGGACTTCAACACCTGCCTGGAGATGTACAGGCCCGAGGTGTGGGGCGTGGAGATCCGCGACATCGGGTATCTGCACGCTCGCTCGAGCGCGGCGCTGGCGCTGTTGGCGCTCGGTGAGCGCGACCGCGCCCGCGAGTTTGCGCGAGCGGAGCTCGAGGACGTGCGGGCGGCGGGAGGGCGGCGCGCGCTGGGGATCGCCTCGCGCGTGGCCGGGCTGGCTGAGGGCGGCCCGCGCGGGCTTGAGCTGCTACGCGAGTCGGTGGCCGTGCTGGAGGGCTCGCCGGCGCTGCTCGAGCGGGCGCGCTCGTTGGCGGAGCTGGGGGCTGCGTTGCGCCGGTCCGGGCGGCGCGCGGACGCGCGCGAGCCGCTCGCCGCGGCACTCGAGCTCGCGGCCCGTTGCGGCGCCCCGCCGCTCGCTGCCCGCGTCCGCGAGGAGCTGAACGCGACGGGTGCGCGGCCGCGTCGCGAGTGGCGAACCGGGGTCGAGGCGCTCACCCCCAGCGAGCTGCGGGTCGCGCGGCTTGCCGCCGAGGGGCAGACCAACCGCGAGATCGCACAGGCGCTGTACGTCACGCTGAAGACGGTTGAGGGGCACCTCGCACGCGGCTACGCGAAGCTCGGGATCGCCGGACGGGCAGGGCTCGCGGACGCGCTGGGCGAGGAAAAGACCAGGGTCGCTACCCCCTAGCGGAGCCCGGGGCGACTAGCGATCCTGGGGCGGACTCGCGATGAGACCGCCCATGGCAGAACCGAACGCAGAGCTCTTGCGACGCGGGTATGACGCGCTCGCCCACCATGACACCGTCGCAGTGCGGGAGCTGCTCGCCGAGGACGTCACCTGGCGCGTCCCGGGCCGCGGCCCGCTATCCGGCGACTACCACGGCGTGGACTGCGTGCTCGGGCTTCTGGCAAAGCGCAGGCAGCTCTCGAGCGACACCTTCCGGATCAAGGTTCAGGAGATGCTCGCCGACCGCGACGGTGTCGCCGTCATCTGCATGGTGAGCGCTGAGCGCTACGGACAGTACTGGTCCGCGCCCGCGCTTCACCTCTGGCGCATGCGTGACCGGCACGCGACCGATGTGTGCGAATTTCAGCTCGACCAGCACGGCGAGCAGGAGTTCTGGGCGGCGTAGCCGCTCCACACCCCGCCGCACCGGCTACCCCGCGGACCCGCTTTCACGTGCCGACGCCCCTCCGCCCGCAGTCTTACGCGGCCTCCCTTTGCGCGGGATGCGAGCGTCGAGCCGTGCTCGGTCGCGACCGTTCTGTGACACCTCTGTTGCACCTGGCCCGGATCCCAGTGTTCATGGGCAGCATCAGCGCAAGGCTTCCCGCTCATCGGTTGGTGGCTGGCCTGGATCCCGCGGTATCAGCATCGACGCCGGCGAAACCGAGCCCGGCAATCTCGCGGTGACCGACCCCCGCCAGACGCGCCTGAGATGGCTTCGGCTCCGACCGGCCAAGCCGTTACGCGGCCCGCCGCCCGCTCGGGGCCCGGACGGATCATTGCCATGTGCTAGCCGGCATCCTCGGCCTCGTGTCCCTCGGCCTGCGGGCCGCGGGTGGGTCGCTTCGCCGCGTTCGGTTATTTGCCGCCTGCTGCCGGCTGGCTGATCGGCCTTCCGATGTCCTGCTCGCCGACCTCCACCAGGCTCGCGACTACCTCGCCAATCGGTCGCGTCGCATCGATCTCGTGCGTACACGTCGCGCGCAGCATCGGCTCCACCTCGACGAGGTGGCGCAGGATCAGCTCGCGTTCGTCGCGCGTCTTGCCGTAGCGGTTGGTGGTCCTGCTGTCGATGCGACTCAGCAGGACCTCCGCCGGAGCACTCAAGAGCACGACCGCGTCGAATCGCGGATAGAAGCGGCCCTGGTTGGAGACCGTGCCCGAGACGTACAAGCTCGGCCCCTCCTCAACCGCGAGAAGCGCGGCGATGCGATCCTCTCGCCACACAAACCCGTTCTCGTGCTCATCCCAGACGGTCCACCCAGGCTCGTCGGTGTCGACCACACGGAAACCGAGCCTGCTCAACTGGTCCAACGCCGTCGACTTCCCGGTCCCCGACATCCCCGTCACTAGCACTCTTCGCATGGCCCCGGTCATCAGAATAGGTACTTCGTCCGCCCGTCTCAGCCTCAATCTACGGATGTGAGTAGAGAACCGCCGCGTCACGAAGGTCGATGCCTTCGCCGCTGCCCTCTGGGCCGGCCTCGAGATCGCTGCGGCTGCCCCAGCGCGAGCAGGGCGTGAAGCCGCGTAGCGGCACTCCGCTGGCCCCGCTCTTGTTCTCGTGCGCGACGATGCGTCCTACGCGCGAATCCCTTCCCGAGGAGTAACCCTGATGCTTAGCGTGATCTACTCGATGGGCGTCTCGCTGGACGGGTACATCGTCGGCCCCGACGGCAGCTTCAACTGGACCGCGCCCGACCAGGAGCTCTTTCGCTTCGTCACCGATCAGACGCGGGAGCTCGGCGCCTATGTGATGGGCCGGCGCCTGTACGAGACGATGCTCTACTGGGAGACAGCCGACCAGGACCCCTCGCTGGACGACGACGCGCTCGAGTGGGCTGCGATGTGGAAACCCCTCCCGAAGATCGTGTTCTCCACCACCCTGTCTGCCGTGGAGGGCAATGCCAGGCTCGCCACAGGCACCCTGGTGGAGGAGATCGAGCGCTTGCGGGCCGAGCCGGCCGAAGGCGACATCGGCATCGGCGGTGCGACTCTCGCGGGCGCGGCGGCGCGGTTTGACCTGATCGACGAGTACCGGCCGCGCGTGCACCCGGTGCTCCTGGGCGGTGGCATTCCGTTCTACCCGGCATCCGGGCGCCGGGTGGATCTGGACCTCGTTGAGAGCCGGACCTTCGCCTCCCAGACCGTCCACTTCCGCTACCGCGTTGCCACCGCGGAGCCGCCCGGTCGCTCGCCACGCTAGGCCACCCGAACGAGACCCTCCACGTCTCCTGTCCCAGGAATCGCTTTGACGTTGCGCGGGCCGATCGGCTCACGACAGGCAGAGCAGACCAGCTGGGGCTCTGAGACCTGGCCGCATTCCGTGTGGACCAGTCGCAGCGGCGGGCCGTCGGGCGCGGCGTGCTTGTCGCCCCACTGGCGCATGGCGGTGATCACCGGCCAGAGGTCGCGGCCCCGGTCGGTTAGCCGGTAGTCGGATCGCGGCGGGTGCTCGTTGTAGGGGACCTTGGTGAGCACGCCGAGCTCGATCAGTCGGGCTAGACGCTGGTTGAGGACGTTGCGGGAGATCCCCAGCCGCTTCTGGAACTGGTCGAAGCGGGTCACGCCGAGGAAGGCGTCGCGGACGATCAGCAGCGTCCACCACTCGCCCACGACCTCCAGGCACTGCGCGACCGAGCAATGCATCTCCGAGAAGCTCTTGCGCTCCATGCGCTCCAGGATAGTGGGTTGCATCATAGAACGCAAGGCGATAGGATGTGCGTTCCTTCAAAGAACTCAGTGCCGGAACCCCGGGTCTCGTGTGATCCGTGTCGGCGAAAGGACCCATTGAAAGCCCTAAGCCAGTCGGCCCCCACCAGCGTGTCGCGTCGTGACGCTTCGCAGCGACTGGTCCTGGTGATCGTGTGTGCGGGGGTGGTCCTGGCCAGCCTCGACCTCTTCATCGTCAACGTCGCGCTTCCGCAGATGGGCAGGGACTTCCATCTGCGCGGCGGAGCCCTCGCCGATCTGTCGTGGGTGCTGAATGGCTACGCGATCGTTTACGCAGCCCTTTTGGTGCTGTTCGGGCGGCTGGCGGAGCGCTACCGCCGCGAGCGCGGTTTCCTGCTCGGCGTGGCGGTGTTCGTGGCGGCGTCGGCGGCGTGTGGGGCGGCGAGCAGCCTGCCGCTGCTGGTCGCTTTCCGAGTCGTGCAGGCCGCGGGTGCGGCGCTTTTGACGCCGACCTCGCTCGGGCTGATCCTCGCTAGCTTCCCGCCGGAGCGCCGTCACGGCGCGGTCCGTGCTTGGACCGCGGTCGGCGGGCTCGCCGCTGCGCTCGGCCCGGTGGTGGGCGGTCTGCTGGTCGCCGCGAGCTGGCGTTGGGTGTTCTTCGTCAACGTCCCGGTCGGACTGATCGCCCTGGCGGTCGGTTGGCGCCGGCTCCCGTACGTCGCCGGGCAGCGAGTGCTGAGGCCGGACGCGCTCGGGGCGCTCCTGGTCACCTGCGGCATCGGCGCCCTGTCGCTCGGCCTCGTCAACGGCGGCAGCTGGGGGTGGACGAACGGACGGACGATCGGCACGCTCGCTCTCGCTGTGACTGCGCTTGGACTGTTCGCCGTCCACCTAGCTCGCGACCACAACCCGCTGATCGACCGCGCCCTGTTCCGCCTGAGGCCGTTCACCGGTGCGTCCGCCGTGGCGGTGCTGTTCTCTGCCGCGTTCGGCGCGATGCTGCTCTCCCGGGTCCTCTGGGCCCAGGAGATCTGGCACTGGTCGCCACTCGTCACCGGGCTGTCGATCGCACCGGGGCCGCTGATGGTGCCGGTGTTCTCGTTCCTGGTCGCCGGCCGGCTGACCGCCAGGTTCGGCCCCGGACCCGTGATCGCCGCGGGATCCACGATCTTCGCGGCGGGTGCCGCGTGGTGGGCGCTCGCGATCGGGCTGCCACCGGATTACATCGGTGAGATGCTCGGTGGGATCGTGCTGACCGGGGTCGGCGTCGGCCTCACCCTGCCGACGCTGATGGCGACCGGTGCCGCATCGCTTCCCCCGCACGCGTTCGCGACCGGCTCGGCGGTCGTGAATATGCTCCGCCAGGTCGGGCTCGCCGTCGGCGTGGCTGCGCTGATCGCCGTGCTCGGAACCCCGCGCTCGCCACTCGCGGCACTCGTCGCCTATCGGCACGCAACGTGGATGATCGCCGCGATCGCATTTATCGGCGGACTGGCCGGTCTCGCGCTGCTCGTGCGCAGGCGCGAGGACGCGAGGATCGCGCCGGCGGCCGACCCCTCAGCTCCCGCGGTAGCGATCGTTGGCCCGAGCCAGGGTCCCGGGGCGTGATCCACGACCCGCACCAGCCCGACCCGCCGCGCACGAGCGAGCTGATGCGGGCTGCTCGAGATCGACTTCGATGAGATCAGCGCCACACGGGTGAGCGGCTCGGTCGCGGCGGACGAGCGCCACCACCAGCCCTGGGGACTCGTGCACGGCGGCCTCTACACCACCGCGATCGAGTCCTTCGCCACCACCGGTGCCTATCAGGCGGTCAAGAACCAGGGCCAGCAAGCGGTCGGCGTCAGCAACAGCACCGACTTCCTGCGCCCCCACCGGAGCGGCCGACTGAGTGTCGTCGCGACCCCCATCCATCAAGGCCGAACCCAGCAGCTCTGGCAGGTGCAGATAACCCGTCCTGAGGATGGCAAGCTGGTAGCGCGCGGCCAGGTGCGCCTCCAGAACATCGACGCGGCGAAACGCTCCTAACGGCATCCCCCCCGGGCGCGTCCCGGCGACCTCAGGACTTGGGCCGCAATAATCGGTCAGTGGGGTTTCGCGCGCGTGTGCGGACAGCCGGGTACCGCCTGGCGCTCTTCTTGCTCCGAGGCTGGTGGGTGTTTCGGCGGCCGCGCTCGAGCGGCGTCCGCTGTGTCCTGCACAAGGACGGCGCGATCTTGCTCGTCCGCCACTGCTACGGAGACCGCCGGTGGATGCTGCCGGGGGGACGCGTGCGCAGAGGGGAAGAGCCGACCATCACCGCGCGCCGTGAGATGTATCAGGAGCTGGGGATTTCCTGTGAGCAGTGGAAGCTGACTGGTCGCCTGGATGCTCGCGACGAATATCGCAGGCGGTCCTCGAGGGACAGCTTCCGGCGCCACAGCACGTTCTACGTTCACGGCGAAGCCGAGACGACCGAGATACGCCTGCGACACGGTGAGCTCTCCGACGCGCGCTGGTTTCAGGTCGGCGAGTTCCCAGATGACCGCTCCGAGAGCCTCGATGTCGCGGCGCGCGCTGGCTGGCTTGGCGATGCCGTTACGGCCCCCGAGTAGCTTCTCGGACCGACGCGCGAACCAAAGCGTTTCGCGGTGGCTGAGCCGCCATTTGCCGTCGCAGTTCGCGGTTCCCGGCGGGGAGGAGGGCGATTGTGGTCGCGTCGCGGGCGAGCGCGGAGCGATGATCGCGTCCGTTGAACGCTGTCGCGCGCAGGCGTACAGTAAGCGCAACGTAAAGGCCAACGGGGCCGGGTCATTCCTTCTTACCGGGGCGTACTTGTGGGCTAGCACCGCCACAGACGGTGGTGGGAGAGGTTTGCGTCGTTTCCCAGCTGGCCGTTGATCGAAGGAGGCTCACATGATCAAGAAGACAGCGCCGCTGGTCGCTGTCGTGGTGGCGGCGGGCCTGGCGGTGACTGTCGCCCAGGCCAGCACGCCCACGTCGCATGCGGTCAACCTGACCGGGGAGGGAGGCGGGATCGGCCACCCACCGTTCACGCATGCAACCGTCTTCGCCGGGACGCTTGGCTCAAACGGCGCGATCGTCGAGAAGCAGGCCTTCAAGTCGGGTAGCCAGACGAGCTTTGGCGGAACCGTCACGGTGTTCGGCCCGCGTGGCAGCTACGACGGCACCATCACTAAAGGCACCGAGATCCAGCCACCGGGTTGCCCCCCCTCCTGCGGTGGGCCTCCGCAGGGCGCAACCGAGAAGGTGAAGGTCACCGGCGGTCACGGCCTGTACAAGGGCGCGACCGGCACCCTGAAGATCACCCACAGCCTCATATCGGGCAGTCCCGCTTTCTACAAGATCGTGGTCAAGGGGACGATCAAGTACTGAAGCCAGCGAGGCGCCCTTGGTGGCGCAGATGAGCGCGGCCGCGGCCGGCGGCTGACGCGATCCCTTCTGTTTAACTCGCGGCCGTGCGGATCCTGGACGTGTCCCCGGTTCCCATATGTCCGCCCGGCGGCGGCTCGAGCACACGGATCTACCACCTGCTGCGTGAGCTGAGTCGCAAACACGAGATCCGCCTGTTCTCTCAACCGCGGCTGCGCTACTTGCGTGCGCGAGCGTTCGAGCGCGAGGTGGTCGAATCCGCGACCTACTACGAGCGCCGGCATACAAGCTTGCTCGCCGCCGCCGCATCCGAGTGGTGCCACCGGGGGTGGATCAACCCTCAAGCGGTCTTGAGCAGCTCGTGCATGCGCGTCAGGCCTCCCGCATTGCTCGACGAATGGCTGCGGTGGGCCGACCTGGCGCTGATCGAGTTCCCGTGGCAGTTCGCGTACTGCCGTCGTGCGGCACCGACGCTGCCGATGGTGTTCATGTCGCACAACGTCGAGGTCCTGACGCGATCTGGCAACGCCCAGGCCGCCGGCGTGTCCGTACGGCGGAGCCCGTTGTTGCGTCTCGTCCGAAGGCAGGAGGAATACGCGCTCGTACGGGCAGACCTGGTCCTCACGGTCTGTGACGAGGACCGCCGGTACTTCGTCGAGCGTCACGGAATCGCCGAGGACCGCATCTTCACGATCCCCAACGGCAGCGACACGAAGCGCCTGTTTCCGATCGAGGCCGAAGCCAAGCCCGAGCTGAGAAGCCAGCTCGGGCTGCCACGAGCAAGCACTGTGGTGTTCCTGTCCGGGACTCCCAAGGTCCCTGACCTCGAGGGTGTGAAGTGGGTACGCCGACTGGCCAGGCGGCTGCCCGGGGTGAGCTTCGTGATCTTGGGCGGCATCTCGGCCAGGCCCTTCCGCGAGGACAACGTCATCGGGACCGGGCGCGTGGCGGACCACCGTCCCTACCTCCAGGCGGCGGACATCTCCCTGAGCCCGATCGAGCACGGTGGCGGGACGAAGCTCAAGGTGTTCGACGGGCTCGCGGCCGGCCTGCCCAGCATCGTGTTCGACGAGACGATCCGCGGCACGGAGCTTCGCGACGGCGAGCACGTTGTCGTCGCCGAGAAGACAGAGCCGGCGTTGGAATCGGCAGTGCGCCGGTTTCTTGGCGATCCGGCTCGGGCCAGCGCGATCGGAAGCGCCGGACGGCGATTTGTCGTGGAGAAGCACGACTGGGAGGACATTGGCCGGACGCTCGATGACGTGCTCAGCGAGTTTTTCGGGGGCGCAAGTCGACGATGACCCGCAACTCGAACCTGGTGTTGGTTTCGGGCAGCGACCTGCGCGAATCCGTGACCGGGCACCGGACCTACGTGCTTGCGCACGCGCTTGCAGCTAAGGCTGCGGGCTACTCCCCGCACGTTTTCGTCGCCGCTGAGCGCAACCGGGTCGAGGAGACGGAGTTTGGGACTCTGCATCTGGTTGCGTCCCCGGTGCGACCCTATTGGACGCTGATGGCCGCTGCCCATCAGCCATTCCTGGCGCGGGGAGTGGCACGATTTCTCTTCGCCCACCCGGGCCGGCATCTGATCCACAGCTTCGGCGCGTGGTCGGCGAGCGGTCTCGCGGCGAGCAGGGCGGCCGGACGCGACGGGATCGAGACAGTGCCGATCGCCAGCGTCTACACGACGCTCGACCACGAGACCGATGCCAAGCTGCGTGGGGTTGGCGATCAATACGGCGTTGCGACGAGGATCCGCTTCCGGGGGGTTCAGCTCTGGACGCGGCTGGTGGCTATGCCGAATGAGCGGTGGGGCTACCGAGGCTCCCGTCTGCTTCTCGTCAACCACGAGTCGGTAGGGGCCTTGTTGCGCGCTCAATGCGGTCCGGCCGTGGACATCCGACGGCTGCCCCACGCGGCGCCGGCGGCGTTCGATGCGGCGTCAACTGCGCGGCCCAGAGCGGTACCGCAGGCGATCTCCTCGCTGCATTCCGCGGACGCGCCGCTGATCGTCTCGGTATCGCGTCACGATCCGCGCAAAGGCGTCGACATTTTGCTCCGAGCGCTTGCCGGTCTCACCGCCGCGGGTGTCCGGTTCCGCGCATGCCTCGTGGGGTCAGGCGCACTGCTTTCAGCTCACCGGCGATTGCTGGAGCAGCTCAACCTGGACGGCGCCGTCGCCATTACGGGCCACGTCCCAGACGTGTTCGACTATCTGTCTCATGCCGACATCTTCGTCCTGCCGTCATTGCAGGAAGGAGGCGGATCGGTCTCATTGCAGGAGGCGCTGCAAGCGGGCATCGCAGTGGTCGCTTCGCACTGCGACGGGATACCGGAGGATCTTGCCCCCGACAGGGATGCGCTGCTCGTCCCGCCGGGCGACCCGGGTGCCTTGCATGCTGCGCTCGCTCGTTTGCTGACCGATGAACCGCTGCGGGCGCGGCTGGCGGCCCGCGCGCGTCAGGTTTACGAGGAGCGGTTCACCGCCGCGAGCTTCGTGGCCGGGTTGTCCGCCGTCTACTGCGAGCTGGGTTTCGAGCCCGAAATACATCAATCCAAATTGATGTAATGTCCGCGCCGTGCCTGCTGCCGCCCCCGGCAAGCCGCCCGCGCCCCCGGCGTTCCTGAGCCTGGTCGGCCATCCGGTTCGGTGGCGGCTGCTGAGCGAGCTTGCCGGCAGCGATTTGCGGGTGGGCGAGCTCTGCGTCCGGCTGGGCGTCAGGCAGAACCTGGTCTCCTACCACCTCGGCCGGCTGCGCGACGGGCGTCTCGTGGGCCGCCGTCGAAGCGCGGCTGACGGGCGTGATTCCTACTACGTGCTCGATCTGGACCGCTGTGGCGAGCTGCTGTCGCGTACCGGCTTGGCACTGCATCCCGGGCTGCGGCTCGCGCCGTCGGCGCCACGTTCTGAGCAGCGGCGCGGGCGCCGCGTCCAGCTCTTGTTCCTCTGTACGGGCAACAGCGCGCGCTCGCAGATCGCGCAGGCGCTCGTCGAGCGGCTCGCCGGCGATGCAGTCGACGCTCATAGCGCGGGCAGTCACCCCAAGCCGCTTCACCCCAATGCGGTGCGCGCGATGAGCGAGCTGGGGATTCAGATCGCGGGTCGACGCTCGATCCATCTGAACGAATTCAGCGCGAGGCGGTTCGACTACGTCGCGACGCTGTGTGACCGGGTTCGCGAGGTGTGTCCGGAGTTTCCCGGTCATCCCAACGTGATCCACTGGAGCATTCCCGACCCGGCCCGCGAAGGCGACAGCGACGAGCAGAGCTACCCCGCGTTCGTTCGTACGGCTGATGAGCTCGGCCGCCGGATCCGGTTCCTGCTCGCTCTAATCGACCAAGCGCGACGCTGACGTGGCTCGGCCCGCACCATCCCCCCGCGGCCCTGCGGTCTCCCGGCGGACGGTCGCCTGGGAGTGGACGCGGATCGGGCTGATCGGGTTCGGCGGGCCGCCCGCTCACATCTCGCTGTTGCGCGAGCTGGTCGTCGTGCGTCGCGCATGGATGGACGCGCGGGCGTTCGAGGACGCGATCGCGGCTGTCAACCTGCTCCCTGGTCCGGCCTCGACACAGCTGGCGATCTACTGCGCCTATCGCGTGGCTGGTCCGGCGGGCGCCGTGATCGGTGGGCTTGGCTTCGTGATGCCCGCCGTCGTGATCGTGCTGGCGCTGTCAGTGCTATTCCTCGCGCACTCGCCGCCGCATTGGGTGCGCGGTGCCGGTGCAGGCGCGGGCGCTGCGGTGGCGGCGGTCGCGGTGCGTGCCGGAGTCGACCTGCTCGGCCCCAGCTACGCCCGGACCCGCGCGAGCTCGCTGCGAAGCGTTCGCTGGTTTGCCTACCTGCTCGCCGGGGCTGTGGCTGCGGCGCTGGTCGCGACCTACCTGGTGTTGGCGCTGCTCGCCTGCGGCGCGCTCGAGCTCGCGATCCGGCGTGCAGGATCGCGGCCGCCGGACGCCGGATCGGGTGCGCGCGTGCTCCTGATCCCCGCCGCCGTGGCGAAGGGCTCGGTCGGAGCGCTCGCCTGGACTGCGTTCAAGGTGGGGGCGCTGGCGTTCGGCGGCGGCTTCGTGATCATCCCCCTGATGCAGGGCGATGCGGTGCACACCTACCACTGGACGACGAGCACGCAGTTCCTCAACGCTGTCGCGCTCGGACAGGTGACCCCTGGTCCGGTGGTCGCCACCGTCGCTGCGATCGGCTACGCGGCGCAGGGCATCGGCGGCGGCGTGCTCGCCGCCGCGATCGCGTTCGCGCCGTCGTTTTCGTTCGTCCTGCTCGGGGGCCGGCGGTTTGAGCGGCTGCGCCGCAACGCCGCCGCACGCGCGTTCCTCGACGGAGCGGGGCCGGCGGCGATCGGCGCGATTCTGGGTGCCGCGGTTGCGCTCACCGGTGACCTCACCCAAGCCTGGCAGGCTGGCGTCCTCGCGGGGGCGACGGTCAGCCTCTTGCTGTTGCGCCGCGGGCTCGTCCAAACGCTTCTCGCCGCAGGAGCGGTGGGGGTCATCGCTGTGCTCCTCGGGGCTGGGACTGGGTAGGAAGGAGAACCACATGGACAGCGTCAGACTCGGCATCAGAGAGCTCGGCCAAACCGGACTCCAGATAACCCGCGTGGGATTCGGGGCGTGGGCGATCGGCGGTGGCGAGTGGGAGTTCGGCTGGGGGCCGCAGGACGACGAGCAGTCGCTCGCCGCGATCCAGCGGGCGTTCGAGCTGGGGGTCAACTGGGTCGACACCGCCGCCGGGTACGGCTTCGGCCGCTCGGAGCAGGTCGTGGGGCGTGCGCTCGAAGGGCTCAGCAAGCGACCGTACGTGTTCACGAAGTGCTCGCTGCTCGAGGGGCCCGACCGCCGGGTGGAGCACAACCTGAAGCGCGACTCGATCCTCCGCGAGGCCGAGGCGAGCCTGGAGCGGCTAGGGATCGACGCGATCGACCTCTATCAGATCCACTGGCCGATCCCGGAGCCGGACGTCGAGGAGGGCTGGGGCGCGCTCGCCGAGCTCAAAGAGGACGGCCGCGTGCGTCACATCGGCGTATCGAACTTCGACGTGGGGCAACTCGAGCGTGTGCGGAAGATCGCACCGGTCGAGACGCTGCAGCCGCCGTACTCGCTGATCGAGCGCGGCGCAGAGCACGAGATCCTCCAGTTTGCGCGCGAGCAAGGCATCGGTGTGATCGTCTACTCACCGATGGGCTCGGGCATGCTGACCGGGGCGATGACGCGGGAACGGATCGAGCGGCTGCCCGACGACGACTGGCGCAAGCACGACGATCAGTTCCGCGAGCCGAAGCTCTCCCGGAATCTGGAGCTGGTCGAACGCCTGAAGACGGTGGCCGAGCGTCATGGCGTCACGCCCGGAGCGGTGGCGATCGCGTGGACGCTGCGCAATCCGGCCGTCGACGGCGCGATCGTCGGCTTTCGCCGACCCCAGCAAGTCGACCCGATCCTCGCCGCTGCGACCCTGGAGCTGACCGATCTGGACGTCGGCGAAATCGAAGGAAGCTAGCCTTGCGAGGCCGTGGCAAAGCGCGTACGCAATGTCCTGATCGCCCTGATCGCCCTGCTGCTCGCCGTGGCCGGCGTGCCCGTCGTGCAAGAGCTCACCGAGCGAAGCGACGCGGCGCCGCGGCGAGCGGCCGAGGCCACGCACGGCCTCCGCGCGCTCAGCGCCCGGCTCGAGCTCGGCAATGGCCCTGCCATCGCAGTGCCGCGATCGTTTCTCGGGATCTCGACCGAGTACTGGTCACTGGCCCGGTACGAGAGCACCGGAAAGGCGTTCGTGCGGGCGGTGGCGCTGCTGGACGCGCCGGGCGCGGGGCCCGTGGCGCTCCGCGTCGGAGGTTTCTCCGCCGATGAGAGCTACTGGTTCCCAGCCCATGCCCAACACCCGTCGTGGGCCTACCCGATCGGGCGCCCGTGGCTCAGCGCGGCCAGCAGGCTGGTCCGCGGGCTGCATGCCCGCCTGATCTTCAACCTGGGGATGATGCTGCAGGCGCCGGCGCTGGCGGCGTCGTTCGCGCACGCTGCGCTGCGGATGCTGCCCGCCGGCAGCATCGCCGCGTTCGAGCTTGGCAACGAGCCTGACCTGCACGGTCACTCACCCCTGTACGAACCCGCACACATCCCGCACTCGAGCTTCTGGCGGGTCCTTCGCCTCCAGGTGCGCAAGCCCTACGTGTTCAAGGACTACCTCGCCGATTTCACCTCCTACGCGCGAGCGCTTGCGTCGGTGGCGCCGCGGGTGGCGCTCGCGGGCCCCGCGCTGGCGCTCCCCGTCGCGCGCCGCTCCTGGATCGGGCGGCTGATCGCGGCGAGGCCCCGCGCGCTGGCGGTGATCACCGCCCACCACTATCCGCTGTCGAAGTGCCAGGCGCCGACGGCGCGTTATTACCCCTCGATCGAACGGCTGCTTTCACCGCGCAGCGCGCAGATGTCGGCCAGGTTCTCGCGCGTCGTGGCATCCGTTCACCGGGCAAGGCTGCGTTTCGTGATCAGCGAGCTCGGCGCGGTCACCTGCGGCGGTGCACGCGGCGTGTCGGACACGTTCGCGGCGGCCCTGTGGGCGCCCGACATGCTGTTCGCGCTGCTGCGGGCCAGGGTCGACGCGGTCTACCTGCACACACGGCCGCTCGCCTACAACGGGCCGTTCCGCTTGCCGCATGGCCGGCTCGGCGTGTGGCCGGTGTACTACGGCGTGCTGATGTTCTCGCGCGCGATCGCCGACCACGCTCGCCTGCTTCCGATCCGCCTGTCCTCGGCACGGGGCCTTGACCTGAGCGCCTGGGCGCTGCGCAACGACAAGCGCGCGACCGTCGTGGTGCTGATCAACAAGGGCCCGCGCGCGGCGCGTGTGCGCCTGGCTCTGCGACGCCACGGCCAGGCGCTGCTCGAGCGGCTGCTCGCGCCGTCGGTGGCCGTCCGTCGCGGCGCCACGTTCGCGGGCCAGTCGCTCGGCGCCGACGGCCGTCTACACGGCAGGCGGCGAGTGCAGCGGCTCTCGCCGAGAGCGGGCGGGTACTCCGTCGAGGTACCGGCGTACAGCGCGGTCCTGGTACGGATTCCGGCGCGCTGAGCGCTTCCCCGCGCGGGGGCCGGGATGCAGGTACGGTACGCGTGATGTTCCAGCTCACCGTCAGCGACGTGTTCCACATCCACGGACGCGGCGTCGTCGTCACGGGCGCCGTCGAGCTCGGAGAGGTGAGGGTGGGGGACGTGGTTCAGATCAACGGCGGCGAGCAGGTGCGCGTGGACGGGGTCGAGCAAGAACGAAACCTCGTGGACCAGGCGGGGGTCGGCGCCAGCGTCGGTCTGCTGCTCAGCAAGATCGACGAGAGTGCCGTCAAGCGCGGCGACGTCATCTCCGCGATCTAGTCGCGCTCAACGCCCGCTGAAGGCCGGCTCCCGCTTCTCCACGAACGCGCTCACGCCCTCCATGAAGTCCTGACTGCGGCCGAGCGCGTGCTGAAGCTCACCCTCGAGCTCGAGCTGCGCGTCGAGGTCGCCGTAGATGAAGTTGTTCAGCGCCTGCTTCGAGCTGGCATAGGAGCGGGTCGGGCCGGCGGCGAGCCTCGCCACCAGCGCCTCGGCCTCGTCCATCAGGCGCTCGTCGGGATGAACCCAGTTGACCAGCCCCCACTCGAGCGCCCTCGGCGCGGGTACGCGCTCGCCGAGCAGCGCCATCTGAAAGGCCCGGGCCTTGCCCACCGACGGCGGCACGAACGCGGTCGAACCGCCGTCGGGCATCAGCCCGATGTTGACGAACGCGAGACCGAAGAACGCCGACTCGGCGGCCAGCACCAGGTCGCACGCGAGCGCCAGCGAGCAGCCGATCCCGACGGCCGGGCCGTTGACGGCAGCCACCACCGGCTTGGGCAGCCGGCGGATTCCGGCGATCGCCGGGTGATAGATCTCGTGCAGCTCCTTGCGGATGTCCGGCCTGCCATCCTCGGCCGGATCGAAGCCGGCCCGCAGGTCGGCGCCCGAGGAGAACCCGCGGCCGGCGCCGGTGACCAGTACGGCCCGCACCGATTCCTCGGCGGCCTCGTGCTCGACCACCCGCCTCAGTTCGGAGCCGAACTGCGCGGTCCACGCATTGAGCGTGTGCGGACGGTTCAGCGTCAGCCTGCCGACGCCGCCCGACTGCTCCCAGATGACGGTCTCGTAGCTCACGGCGCGTGCTCCTCTCCGAGTGTGTGCGGCGAACGATACGGTGAGCGCGATGTCCGAGCGCATCGAGCTGCCGGGTCGCGACCTCGTGGGCCTGCGCGCGTCGAATCCGGGACCGTTCACGCTCGACGGCACCAACAGCTGGATCGTTGGGCGCGACCCAGCCTGGCTGATCGACCCCGGACCGGCGCTCCCCGATCACATCGAGGCGCTCACAATCGAGCTTCGCGCGCGCGGCGGCCTCGGCGGGCTCGCGCTCACGCACGACCACCCGGACCACAGCGAAGCGGTACCGGCGATCCGCGAGCGCTTCCCGACGGCGCCGCTCGCCGCGATGCGCGGCAAGGCTGAGGTCCGGCTCGCCGAGGGGGACGAATTCGGACCGCTCGAGGCCGTGCACGTCCCGGGCCACGCGCTCGACCACCTGGTCTATCTCGCAGATGGCGTGGCGTTCACCGGTGACGCGGTGCTCGGGGAGGGAAGCGTGTTCATCTTCCCGGATCCCGGGGCCCTCGCGGCCTACCTGGACGGTCTCGCGCGGCTGCGGCGGCGCACGCTCGAGCTCATGTGCCCTGGGCACGGGCCGCCCGTACTCGACCCCGCGGCCAAGCTCGACCAGTACATCTCGCACCGCTTGGATCGCGAGCGACGACTGATCGCGGCGCTCGGTGCCGGCAAGCGGACCGTGCGCGAGCTACTCGACGACGTTTGGTGCGACGCGCCGCCGGCGCTGCGGCCCGCCGCGACCGTGACGCTCGCCGCGCACCTGGACAAGCTCGCCGACGAGGGACGCCTGCCCGAGGGCGTCGAGCGACCGGGCGGTTGGAGAACCTAGCCCTAGCGGCGTCTATGCCGTGCCTGCGCCGTCGCGGGCCGTGAGCCGCCGCCGCGCCAGCTCCATCGCCGCAGTCAGCGGCGTCGCGCCGATCGCCTCGGCATCCTCCAGGATGCGGCCGAGGGTCTGGCCGATGCCGCGCACCCTGCGGCGGGCGGCGCCTGGGTCATAGCCACCGAACTCCTCGGCGATGTTGATCAGCCCGCCGGCGTTCACCACGAAGTCGGGCGCCCACAGGATCCCGCGGGCTGCCAGCAGGTCGGCGACCTCATCGGAGGCCAGCTGGTTGTTCGCGGCGCCGGCGATGATCGCGCAGCGCAGGCGGGGCACGACCTGCTCGTCGAGCAGGCCGCCGAGCGCACACGGAACGACCACGTCCACGCGCGCGGTGAGCGCCTGCTCGGCCGACGTCCACCGCCCCGGCAGCTGCTCGGCGAGCGCGCGCTTGCCGGGATCGACATCGCTGAGCACCAGCTGGGCGCCGGCGCGCGCGAGCGCCTTCGCGACGCGCGAGCCGACGTGCCCCAGACCGATCACGCTGAAGCTCCGTCCCGCAAGCGCGTCGGTGCCGAATCGCTTCTCGCAGCAGGCGCGGATCGCCGCCACCACCCCAAGCGCGGTCAGTGGGCTCGGGTCACCAGACCCTCCGCGGCCGCGGGGCAGGCCCGCGACGAACTTGGTCTGACCGGCGATCAGGCGCATGTCGCGGCTCGAGGTGCCGACATCCTCGGCGGTGATGTAGCGGCCGCCCAGCGCCTGCACCGCGTCCGCGAAGTCGAGCAGCGCTCCTCGCCGCCGCACGGAGGAGATGCGCTCCCGCGAGGGCAGCATGATCACCCCCTTGCCGCCGCCGAGCGGGAGTTCCGCAACCGCGGCCTTGTAGGTCATGGCGCGCGAGAGCCGCAGCACGTCGCGGACGGCCGCGCGCGAGTCGTCGTAGGCCCACATGCGGCAGCCGCCGAGCGAGGGCCCGCGGAGCGTCGAATGCACCGCGACCGCGGTGTACAGGCCCGAGCGCCGGCCGCGCCGGACAAGCAGCTCCTCGTGGTCGAGCTTCTCGAGGTAGCGGTCGATCGCGGTCCGCCGCTCTACGTCGTACTACCGGTGCCGGTCGTGGTCGAACCCGTTGAACCGGGCGGCGGCGTGCCGGTCCCGGTCGAGCTCGCGACCGGCGGCACCGGCGGCGGTGGCGTCGGTGTGGTCGTGCTGACCGTCGGCCCCGAGGTGCCGGAGCTGCCTCCGGTGCTGCCCCCGGCGCCCGGCGATGATCCGCTCGGCGGGGTACCCGGGCCCGGCAGCGTGGTCGGGCCGGTCGAGGTGGTGATCGGCGGCGTGACGGTGGAGGGCGGGCTGGCGGGAGTGGTCGTCGAAGGGACCAGAGAGGGCGATGATGCGAAGGCGCGGCTGGCGGTCGTGCTCGCTGTCGCGCCGCTGGTCGACGAGGTGGGCGCCGAGGCGGCAGGACCGTCGCCCGGCGGCGAGGCCGGCGCGCTCGATGCGTATCCGTAGCCGGGGCGCGGAGCGCCACCCAGCGGGGCGCCGGCGCTCGGAACGGCCCTCTGCTGGCGCGCAGGCGCGTGATGTTGGACGAGCGGTGGGGGGCGCCGGATCGTGTGCTCGATCTCGACCGCCCCGCCCGCGGTCACGACGGCCGCCGCCAGCAGCGTCGCGAAGTGGCCGGCGCCGATTGCGCCTGCCCCGACGCACACCCCGCCGCTTCCGGCCGCGGCGCCGCTTCCGGCCGCGGCGCTGCCGCTCGCCGCGGCGCTGCCGCTGGCGGCGGAGCCGCCGCCAATCCCGAGCATGTGCGCGAGCAGCGCCACCGGACCCACCGTCGGCGCGAGCGCCGCCAGCTCGGAGCTGATCCCGCGCATGTCGCGGCGGAACGCGCGGCAGCCCGCGCAGTCGCGCATGTGCCGGCGTGCCATGCCGGTGGGGCGCACGCCGCGATCGTGTGCGCACACGAGCTGCTCGCGGATCTCAGCGCAGGCGGTCTCGCGAGCCGCGTGCGCCTGCGCGAGGCTGACGCGCGCGCGAACGAGCAGCGATTTGACCGCCGGGACCGACACGTCGAGCGAACTCGACATGTCGAGGTAGGTCATGCCGCCGAGCTCGCGCATCAGCAGCGCCGAGCGCTGCGCCCCCGGCAGCCGCCGGATGTCGAGCAGCAGCCGCTGCAGCGACTCGCGCCGCTCGGCCTCCACGGTCGGATCCTGCACCGGCGCGCCCACGATCGCCATCAGCTCGGGGGGCGGCGGCCCCGGCCGGCGAAGCTGGTCGACGCAGCGGTTATGCGCTATCCGGTAGAGCCAGGGACGCAGCGCCAGCTCGCGGTGGTTTGCCCGCAAGCCGGCGTACGCCCGCACGAACACGTCCTGCAACGCGTCCTCCGCGTCCTGGCGCGAGCCGGACAGCATCTGCCGCGTGTACGCGAACAGCCGCTGGCGGTAGCGGTCGTGGATGACCCGGAAGGCCTCGTCGTGTCCCGCCCGGAACAGCGCCACCAGCTGCTCGTCGCTACGAACCCGCAGCAGCCGCGGCCCGGCGGGTTGACCGGGTCCGGCGAGTCCGGTGGGTGCGGGGACAGCAGAAGCTTCCACTTGACCGGTTGGTTCACTCTACCCGAGCGTGAAGCGAGGCGCACACGCTCTCAGGACAGCGACACCATCACGTGCTTGACCTCCGTGTAGTCCTCCAGCGCGTACATGCTCAGGTCCTTGCCGTAGCCGGACTGCTTGAAGCCGCCGTGCGGCATCTCCGACGCCAGCGGGATGTGGTCGTTGACCCACACGCAGCCGAACCGTAGGGCGTTCGCGACGCGCATCGCGCGCGCCACGTCGCGCGTCCACACCGAGGCCGCCAGCCCGTACGGCGTGCCGTTCGCCCACGCGATCGCCTCCTGCTCGTCAGAGAAGGGCTGCACGGTGATCACCGGGCCGAAGATCTCGCGCTGGATCATCTCGTCCGCCTGGCGCAGGCCGGCGACGACGGTCGGCTCGAGGTAGAAGCCCGGGCGATCGGGCTCCTGGCCGCCGGTCACGATCTCGGCATTCGACGGAGCCCGCGACAGGAAGCCCTCGACCCGCTCGCGCTGGCGCTGGCTGTTGAGCGGCCCGAGCGTGGTGTCGGTCGAGCGCGTGTCGCCGATGACCAGTCCCTGTGCCTGCTCGACGAGGCCGGAGATGACGTCGTCGTATGCCTTGGAGGAGGCCAGCACCCGCGTCGCGGCGGTGCAGTCCTGGCCGGCGTTGTAGTAGCCGGTCCCGGCGATCGTCTCGAGCGCGGTCGACATCTCGACGTCGTCGAACACCACCACCGGCGCCTTGCCGCCGAGCTCGAGGTGCACGCGCTTGAGCGTGTCCGCGGCGTTGCGCGCGATCCACTTGCCGGTCTCGACCGAGCCGGTCAGCGACACCATGTCGACCTGGTTGTGGGTGACGAGCGCCTGCCCGGCGGGATCGCCATGGCCCGTGATCACGTTCAGCACGCCCGGCGGGAAGATCTCGGCCGCGTACTCGGCCAGCTTCAGCGTCGTCAGCGGCGTCGTCTCGGCCGGCTTGAGGACCACGGTGTTGCCCGCTGCGAGCGCGGGCCCGATCTTCCAGACGGCCATCATCAGGGGGTAGTTCCAGGGCGCGATCTGGCCGATCACGCCCACCGGCTCGCGGCGAATGATCGAGGTGTAGCCGCCGAGGTACTCGCCGGCGGCGCGCCCCTCCAGGCAGCGGCCGGCGCCCGCGAAGAAGCGCAGGTTGTCGACCATGAACGGCAGCTCGTCCTCGCGGAAGGCGTTGATCGGTTTGCCGGCGTTGTCGGATTCGAGTTCGGAGATCTCATCGGCGTGCTCCTCGAGCGCGTCGGCCAGCTTCAGCAGCGCGGTCGCGCGCTCCCCGGGAGTGGTCTGAGCCCAGCCGTCGAGCGCATCGCGCGCGGCGCGGACCGCGCGGTCGACGTCCTCCGCGCTTGACACCGCCGCGTGCGCGATCACCTCGCCGGTCGCCGGGTTGATGATCGGCTCGGTCTCGCCGTCGGCGGGATCGACGAACTCAGAGCCGATGAAGTTCTGAAGGGTGGGAGCGGTAGCAGTCATGGTGCACCGACGCTACCACCGGGGCGCTCGGCCGCCTAGGAGCATCTGATGGCCGCGGGTTCTACCCTTCGGCGCCTCATGACCGATGTCGTCATCACCTCAGCCGCCCGGACCGCGATCGGCTCCTACGGTCGCGGCCTGGCCTCTGTCCCACCATCAGAGCTCGGCGCGATCGCGGCGACGGCCGCGCTCGAGCGCTCGCAGATCGAGCCCGACCAGGTCGAGCACGTCGTGTTCGGCAACGTGATCCACACCGAGCCCGAGGACATGTACATGGCGCGCGTCGTCGGGATCAAGGCCGGCGTGCCCAAGGAAGTGCCCGCGTACACCGTGAACCGGCTATGCGGCACCGGCGTGCAGGCGATCGTGTCCGCCTGCCAGGCGATCCAGACCGGCGAGGCGTCGGTCGCGCTGGCGGGCGGCGCGGAGTCGATGAGCCGCGGCCCCTACTGGATGCCGAGCGCCCGCTGGGGCGCGCGGATGGGGGAGGCCGAGCTGGTCGACCCGGTGATGGGCGGGCTCACCGACCCGTTCAACTCGATCCTGATGGGCGTCACCGCCGAGAACCTCGCGGAGCAGCGTTCGATCTCCCGTGAGCGTCAGGACGAGTTCGCGCTGCGCTCGCACCAGCGCGCGGCGTCCGCGCGCGCCGATGGACGCTTCGACGAGCAGATCGTGCCGGTGCCCGTCAAGGTCAAGCGCGACACCGTGGAGTTCGTGCACGACGAGCACATCCGCGAAGAGGCCTCGCTCGAGTCGATGGCCTCGTTGAAGCCGGTCTTCAAGCCCGACGGCACGGTGACCGCGGGCAACGCCTCCGGCATGAACGACGCCGGCGCCGCGCTGGTGCTGATGAGCGCGTCACGGGCTTCGGAGCTAGGAGCGCCGGTGCGGGCGCGCGTTCTCGCCTACGCCAGCTGCGGCGTCGAGCCGTCGATCATGGGGATTGGGCCCGTCCCGGCGGTGCGCAAGGTGCTCGAGCGCAGCGGCCGCAAGCTCGAGGAGGTGCAGGTGATCGAGCTCAACGAGGCATTCGCGGCCCAGGCGCTGGCCGTGATCGACGAGCTGGGGCTCGACGAGGAGAAGGTCAACCCCAACGGCGGCGCGATCGCCCTCGGGCACCCGATCGCGGCCACCGGCGCCGCGATCACGACCAAGATCCTCGACGAGATGGATCGCCGCGAGCTCGAGCTCGGCCTCGTCACGCTGTGCATCGGGGGCGGGCAGGGGATCGCGCTGCTGCTGGGTAGGTAGGCCCGCGCTCGTTCCATAATCTCGTCGATGGATCCTGCATCCGGCATCGGCATCCCGGTGGCGTTCGCGGCGGGACTGATCTCGTTCCTGTCGCCGTGCGTGCTGCCGCTCGTGCCCGGCTACATCTCGGCGGTCGCCGGGGTGACGCCGTCGGAGATCCGGCCGCGGCGGGTGATCGGGCCGAGCCTCGCGTTCGTCGCGAGCTTCTCGGCGATCTTCATCGCGCTCGGCCTGCTCGGTCAGCGGGCGCTGCACAGCACGCTCACGGGTCCCGCGGCGCTCAAGGTGAGCGGCGCGCTGATCGTGGCGATGGGCATCCTGTTCGTGCTCGCGCCGTTCGTGCCCCGCCTCTCGCGCGAGTGGCACGTCGACCGGCTGATGCAGCGAGCCGGACGTGGCGGTCCGGTGCTGACCGGCGCGGCGTTCGCGGTGGCCTGGACGCCGTGCACCGGGCCGACGCTTGGCGCGATCGTCACCGCCGCGGGCGCCTCTAACTCCGCCGCGCACGGCGCCTTCCTGCTGGCGGTCTACTGCGCGGGGCTCGGCGTGCCGTTCCTGATCACCGGTCTGGCGTTCGGCACCGTGACTTCGGCCCTCAACGTCGTCAAGCGCCACTATCCGCTGGTGATCGGGGTCGGCGGCGTGGTGCTGATCGGGATGGGCGTGCTGATCTGGACCGGCGAGTTCACGCAGCTCAACATCACCGTCAACCACTGGCTGCAGGATCTGGGATTGCCGAACCTGAACTCCGATACGTGACTTGAGCCGGCAGGAGTTGGCCATCCCGAGCTGAATCCCAGGGAGTGAGATGGGGTATAAGGCTCACCTAACCTGGTAGTCTGAATGGAACATTAGGGTTCCCTAACTACTCGTAAGCTACGTGTCCTTCGCACACACCGTTGCTCTAGGCGCGCTGGCAGGGTTCACGATCTATCTCGGGCTCCCGGTCGGCCGGTTGCAGTTGCTCGGCACGCGCGCGCGCGTGGCGCTGGCGATGTTCTCGGTCGGCGTGCTGGCGTTCATCTTCGTCGACGTCCTCTCGCACGGGATCTCGATCGTCGACTCGGCGCTGACGGCGGTCAAGCACCACCACCAGTCGTGGGCCTACCTGGCGTGGCTGGTGGTCCTGCTGACGGCGGGGTTTGCCGCGGGCAGCGCCGGCCTCGCCACGGTGGAGCGACGGATGCGGCCGGTGGGCGCGCTGCGGCCGCCGATCGCCGGCGGCTCGGCCGCGACCATGACCAGCGGCGAGAGCGACGCGTTGGCGCTCGAGCAGGACGCCGCCCGGCGTCGCGCGCTGCGCACGGCGCTGACGATCGCGGGGGCGATCGGCGTCCACAACTTCGCCGAGGGCCTCGCGATCGGCGTATCCGCACGCGCCGGCGCGATCAGCCTCGCGACCGTGCTGATCATCGGCTTCGCGCTGCACAACGCAACCGAGGGCTTTGGCATCGTCGGCCCGCTGGGGGACGTCAGGCCATCCTGGAAGTGGCTCGGCGTCGCGGGTCTGATCGGCGGGGGGCCCACCTTCCTGGGCTCGATGGTCGGCTACGGCGTCACGAGCCACCCGCTCGAGCTGGCCTTCTACGCGGTTGCGGGCGGCGCCATCCTGTACGTGATCGGCGAGGTGTGGAACGGCATGCGCCGACTTGGGCACCGCGAGCTGGGCCTGCTGATGGTCACCGCCGGCTTCGCGATCGGGATCCTGACCGACCTGATCGTGACCTACGGCGGCGGCTAGGAGCGGCGCTCCAACACGACCACCGTCAGCGCCGCTCCAACACGACCACCGGAATCTGGCGCTCGGTCCGCTCCTGGTAGTCGTCGTACGCGGGCCAGGTCTCGGTCATCATCCGCCACAGCCGCTCGCGCTCCTCGCCCTCGGCCACCCTTGCGCGGACCGGGATCACCTCGTCCTTGATCTGGATCGTCGCCGCCGGATCCGCGGTCAGGTTCTTGAACCAGGCCGGATGATCGGGCGCGCCGCCCTTCGACGCGACCACGACCCACCGGCCCTCGTCGCTGCCGAAGATCAGCGGCGTCGTCCGCTCCTGGCCCGAGGAGCGGCCGGTCGTCGTCAGCAGCAGGATCGTGGTGCCCCGCCAGTGATAGCCCCGCTCGCCGCCGCTCTCCCGGTAGGCCTGCACGTGCTCGGCGCCGAACAGCTGCTCGTCGGGGAACGGGTTGGGATCGTGAGGCATGGCTGACAGCGTAGTTCTAGTCTTGTGAGTCGTTAGTTCGTCGTCAGCTGGTTTTAGACTTGGTGGATGCCAAGTCCAGTGGCGGTTGAGGTTGTTCTGAGTGCTGAGGAGCGCGAGCAGCTGGAGTCGTGGGCGCGGCGTGGGAAGAGCGCGCAGGCGCTCGCGCAGCGCTCGCGGATTGTGTTGGCCGCGGCCGAGGGTCTGAAGAACACGG
>Ga0209810_1002171_pt1 | contig 24683 bp, 20 predicted proteins | sample Coa_R1_7_FD_187159 | JGI IMG/M metagenome (GOLD analysis project Ga0209810, IMG submission 187159) | Surface soil microbial communities from Centralia Pennsylvania, which are recovering from an underground coalmine fire - Coalmine... | ecosystem: Environmental > Terrestrial > Soil > Unclassified... | reverse complement strand
CGGAGGTGATGGCGAAGAACGTTGAGGCGCCGCGCCAGAAGGGGAGCGAGATCGCCAGCGCCGGAATGAGCACAATAAGCGCGCGCCAGCAGAAACCGCGACAGATGCGCAGGATATTTTCTTCGTTACGCACATCAAACCAGAGATAGAGCGGCGCCAGCAGCAGCGCTATCAGGTTCGTGCTGATAGCCAGGCCGAGAACCAGCAGCGCAGCGATACCATAAAGCTTCTTAACATTCAGGAATGCGGGGTCCCTACTGTGATCAACGCGCAGCACGTAGAGCCAGGTTGCCAGCAGCAGCAGAAAGATCAGGACGCCCTCGTTGTGTCCGCTACCAGCCAGTTCGATCAAGGCCAGCGGATTCCAGGCGTAGAGCAGCGTGCCGAGCAGGCGGCGCGCGGGGGCGATTCTGCCGAGGATGGCCCAGACCAGCACGCAATTGACGAGATGGGCGAGAAGGGCCACGCCTTTGAAGAGCGTGAGCGTTATCGCTGGTCCGGCGCCAACGCGCACAAGCAGCGAGGCGATAAGAAGCCAGAGTGGACCGTAGATGTTGGGGGCAGCGCGCCCGGAGATTACCCAGCGCAGGTACGGATCGTTGGGGAACTGGAACGGCGCGGTGTTCAGGGGATCGGCGCCGTAGACCGCGAGGATGCGCCCCGAGAAAATATACGTGAACACATCGTCAGAAAAGAGCAGCGGTTGGAAGAGCAGCGTGAGGCCGAAGACGAGCGCGCTGAGCAGCAGGAACGGAAGGTAGCGGCGCGTCTCCTCGGCTCTGTTCTGAGCGTGCAAGATAGCGACAATCGCGCAGGCGTAGGCGCCTATAAGGGCGCTCAGCGTAACGCCGAGCAGGAGAAAGGGGAGCAGGCCGGGACGCGAGGGCGCGGCCACAAAGGGGCCAATGAGCGCCATCAGCCAGTGGAATGGCTGAAGCGTCCACGGCCACTGCCCGGCCAGCGGCGAACCGCTCAAATGAAGCTGTGGCAGCGGCGAGAGCGCTACCAGCAGCAAGTAGAAAAGCTCACTGCCACAGGCAAGGGCGAGCAGCAATGGAAAGAACCGCTGCTGCCGCCTGTTGGTGAGAATAACCGGCTCGCTGCTGGTCTGCTGAGAAGTCGCCACTCCTATAGTCCCACTCTTCTAAATGCTGTGTCGATATATTTGAGATAATAATCCGTGCTGGTCAGTTCGCGCAACTCGGAGGGAGTGAGATAGCGCGCGACCTCGGGATCGCTGCTGAGCGCTTCGAGCAGGGCAGGCCCCTGGATTGGCCCTTTGCTCGCCATGCTCCAGACCTTTTTCGCGTTGCGCTGCACCATCTTGTACGCCTCCTGTCGCCCCACACCCCTATCGATGAGCGCCAGCAGAATACGCTGCGAAAAGACCAGGCCGCCGGTCATATTCAGGTTGACCAGCATACGCTCGGCGTCTACCTGTAAGCCCCGCATTACACCCGTGAAGATGTGCAGCATGTAGTGCAGCAGCGTGCAGGCGTCGGGAATGATGATACGCTCCGCCGACGAGTGGCTGATGTCGCGCTCATGCCAGAGAGCCACATTCTCCATCGCGGTCATAGCAAAGCCGCGCAGCACGCGCGCGAGGCCGCAGATGCGCTCGCAAAGTTCAGGATTGCGCTTATGTGGCATCGCCGACGATCCCTGCTGGCCGGATCCAAACGGCTCGAACGCCTCACTCACCTCGGTACGTTGCAGATGGCGGATCTCCTGCGCCATCTTCTCCAGTGAACTGCCGACCAGAGCCAGCGTGGTGACAAAATGGGCATGCCTGTCGCGCTGCACGATCTGATTGGAAATGGGTGCGACGCCCAGGCCCAGTTGCGCGCAGACGAACTCCTCGATCTGCGGCGGGACCGTAGCATGCGTGCCAACCGCGCCGGAGATTTTGCCGACTGTGACCTGCTCCAGCGCGGCATCAAGCCGCTGCTGGTGGCGCCGCAGTTCGTCCACCCAGAGCGCGAGCTTCAGGCCGAAAGTCATCGGCTCGGCATGGATACCGTGCGTGCGCCCGGCCATCAGCGTATATTTGTGCTGCTGCGCACCCTGCGCCACCGCCAGGATCAGATCGGCCAGGGACGCGCTGAGGAGCTGGCCCGCCTCTTTGATCTGGACGGCAAGGCCCGTGTCGAGCACATCGGAAGAGGTCAGGCCGAGATGGATAAAGCGTCCTTCCGGCCCGAGCTGTTCCTGGACGGAGCGCAGGAAGGAGATGACATCGTGATGCGTCTCCTGCTCTATCTCCTGCATGCGCTGAGCATTATAGCGGGCCTGGCGGATTTTCTCCAGCGCCTCCTGCGGGATCACGCCCTCGCGCGCCCAGCCCTCACAGACGAGCAGTTCGACTTGCAGCCATGTGTCGGTCTTGTGGGCGGCGGACCATATCGCAGCCATTTCTGGCAGAGAATAACGTTCGATCATAATACACCATCACCTGCGAACGCCTGCTGCGCTCGCCTCAGGGAGTTTAATGTGTGGACCAGGCGCTTTGCGCCTGGTCCACACATCCCTGCGCGGCTTCGCCGCGTGAACGCCCGGCGAGAGCGGGCCAGAACGCTGAGCATCAGATACTCTCCTAAGTGTACCACACACACGCTTGTCACACTGCATGAGATATGGTATACTTCACGGCGGAAGGATGTCAGAGTGGTCGATTGAGCCGCTCTCGAAAAGCGGTAGGGTTAACAGCCCTCGTGGGTTCGAATCCCCTCCTTCCGCCCCGTTTTTTGGAGGAGTCTCATAGTGGCCTAGTGAGCACGACTGGAAATCGTGTAGGGTTAACAGCCCTCGTGGGTTCGAATCCCACCTCCTCCGTCCCACCCTTTAAATGAGACAGTTACCTTACCCGATCTTCAGCAACTCCCTGCTACCTTGCAGCGAATCATGCCAGTTCAATGATCGGGATTATGTCCCCTTCACCTGAAGTAGCAGCTTGCCAACATGTGAGCGCGCCTCGATACGCCGGTGTGCCTCCGGCGCCTGTTCCAGAGGCAGCGCCCCATCAATCGCGAGGGTGAGCGCGCCCGAAGCCAGCAGGCCCACCACCTTTTGCGCCGTCTCGGCGACCAGGTGGGGCGCGGTCTGCGAGAGCGTAGTGATGCTATAGCCCACCACCGCCTTGTTTGAGGTCCAGAGCTGGGTAGGCGAAATCGGCTGCTCTGGATTATCGCTGGCATTGCCGAAGACCACGAGGCGGCCAAAGGGGGCCAGCACGCCCAGGCTCTGGCTTCGCGTCGGCTCTCCACGCGCATCCAGGATGATATCGATACCCTTGCCATCCGTCGCAGCCAGGGCTGCCTCGACAAAGCCATCCAGCAGGAACACCTGGTCGTAGCCAAAGGCGCGCGCGGCGGCGGCTTTCTCCTGGCTACTGGTCGTGCCGAGCACGAGCCGCGCTCCCAGCGCACGCGCGATCTGCCCCGCTGCCATGCCAATCCCACCCGAAGCGGCATGGATGAGAACGCTCTCGCCACGCTGGAGCCTGCCCGCTCGTGTGAGCAGATCATAGGCGGTGATGGCAACTGTAGGAAAGGCCGCGGCCTGTTGCAAGTCTACCTTGCCGGCGACGTTCTCCAGGGGGAAGGTCAGCACCGCCCGGGCGAGGGCAAACTCAGCATAACCGCCCTGAACGGTCAACGCGGCCACTGGCTGACCAACGCGTAAGCCGGTGACGCCCTCACCCAGAGCATGGACGGTTCCCGAGACTTCGTAGCCGGGGACAAAGGGCAGAGGGCGGGCATGATAGGTGCCCCGGCGCGCCATCAGGTCGGCATAGTTCACCCCGGCATAGGCCACCTCGATCAAGACCTGGCCTGGTCCCGGCTCCAGCACGCGCATGTCAAGCACTTCCAGAACTTCTGGCCCGCCGAAGCGGGTGACGGCTACTGCCTTCATCAAGATTTCTCCTCAATCCAGGGGCCAACCCCATGAATATGTTCGACGGTGATGCGGGTGATATACCCGGCCGGCGCACCATCAGGAATAAATTTCGTCCCCGGACCGATGTAGATCTGCGCCAGGCGGTTCAGCAATTCGGGTGCCCCACCCTCCGTAATCCTGGCACGCCCATTGATGACCAGGTAATTATCCAATGCCCCGGTTTTTCCGCCCGTCTCCATCGAAAGCGCGACGCGCGCATCTCTCTGTATATTTTTCACTTTTTGATAGGAGGCCAGATGACCACAGACAATTTCATCGCCCTCCAGGCCAACCCAGACGAGGGTGACGTGCGGACTGCCATCGCTGCCCAGCGTCACCAGATGAGCCAGGTGCCCTGAAGTTAAAGCCTGCCGGACGGCATCGCTCAATACCATGCTGGTTACACATCCTTTCTCCAGGAGATCACACGGACTACTCGGAGTTCTCGCGAATACCAGTCCGCAGGCGCTTGATGAGACCGGTGTGACGCTTTGCTTGCAGGCGGCGCCGGCGGCTCGCAGCGGTGGGCCGCGTGGCCCGGCGTGGAATCACCGGCTGCTGCCGCTCTTGAAGGAGCTGTGCCATGCGTTCAAAAGCGACCTCACGGTTGGCATGCTGGGACCGGCGCTCGGTCGCTGTTACCGTCAGGCCCGTTGGACGATGGATCAGGCGCACTCCGCTCTCGACTTTGTTGCGATGCTGCCCCCCCGGTCCGCTGGCAATCAGGAATTGCACCTCACAATCCCGTTCAAGGGAGGCCCGGTCAGTGGGAAAATGTTCCATTGCCCTCTGGCTTCCCCGTTACTTATATCGCGACAGCAGCGGCAGATATGCCGCTGCGTCAGGCTCGTCAAGTTCGGCGAGAAGGCTCGCGAAATCGAGCGGCTTCCGGCTGAATTGAACCTTGCCATCGAAGCGCGGCCACTCGCCGGGGTCGCGGTCCCAGGCAAGCTCAAGCCCGTTAAAATCGGGATCGTGCAGATAGATGGCCTCGTGGGTGCCGTGATCGGATGCTCCGTCGATTGACCAGCCATGATCGAGCAGGCGTTTGAGGGCGACGGCCAGGTCTCTACGCGTGGGATAATTGATAGCGAAATGATACAGACCGGTTGTCCCGGGGGCAGGCGGCTGGCCGTCCTTGCTCTCCCAGGTGTTGAGGCCGATGTGATGATGATAGCCACCGGCGGATAGGAAGGCCGCGGTCCCAAAGTCGAAGAGCAGGTCAAAGCCCAGGTAGTCGCGATAAAAGCCAATCGCGCGCTCCAGGTTGGCGACCTTGAGATGGACGTGTCCAATACGAGTCGCGGCAGGGATGGATGTCTCGGTCATAGCCGGCTCCTTAATTACTTATGGATAAGGGTGGATGGAGAAGGACATGGCTGCGCCACGTCCCTCTCCATCCACCCTTACCCACTGTGAGCACTGAGATGCGTTAGCGCATCTCAGTGCCTCAAGAGACTACATCATGCCGCCCATGCCGCCGGGCATACCACCGGCAGGCGCGGCTGGCTCCTCCTCTGGAATATCGCTGATAAGTGTATCTGTCGAGAGCAGCATTCCCGCGATGCTGACCGCGTTCTGCAACGCGGAACGCGTGACCTTCGCGGGATCGACGATACCGGCCTTGAACATATCAACGTACTCGCCGGTCAGCGCGTTGAAGCCGTAGCCGCGAGGCTGGCTGCGCACACCCGCGACAACCACCGATCCATCGTAACCGGCGTTGGTGGCAAGCTGGCGTAGAGGCTCTTCCAGAGCACGGCGCAGAATGTTGACGCCTGTCGCCTCATCACCAGGAGCGGCCTGCACCTTGTCAAGCGCAGAGATGGCAGCGATCAGTACGGAGCCACCGCCGGGAACGATGCCCTCTTCGATGGCCGCACGCGTGGCGGAAAGCGCATCTTCTACGCGATGTTTCTTTTCTTTCAGCTCGGTCTCAGTCGCGGCGCCGACCTTGATAACGCCCACGCCTCCGGCCAGCTTCGCCAGGCGCTCCTGAAGCTTCTCGCGGTCATAGTCGCTGGTCGTCTCTTCGATCTGAGCGCGGATCTGCTGCATGCGGGCCTGGATAGCCTGCTGTGAGCCGGCGCCCTCAACAATAGTGGTATTGTCTTTGGTCGCCGAGACTTTGCGAGCGCGGCCAAGATCCTGCAAGGTCGTATTTTCGAGCTTGAGGCCCTTCTTCTCCGTGATGAGCGTTGCTCCGGTCAGGATCGAGATATCCTCCAGCATCGCCTCACGGCGATCACCAAAGCCGGGAGCCTTCACAGCTATCACGTTCAGGGCACCACGCACCTTGTTGACGACCAGCGTCGCCAGCGCCTCACCATCGACATCTTCGGCAATAATCACGAGATCCTTCATACCGCTTTGCAGCATACTCTCCAGCAGCGGCAGGATATCGGCGATGGCACTGATCTTTTTATCGGTTACAAGGATAAAGGGATTATCCAGTTCGGCTACGGTATGTTCCTGGTTCGTGGTCATGTAAGGCGAAATGTACCCGCGATCAAATTCCATGCCCTCGGTATACTCTTTCTCCATCTCGATACCACGGCCCTCTTCAACCGTAATCACGCCATCCTTGCCGACCTTCTCCATGACCTCGGCGATCAGGTTGCCGATCTCCTGATCTCCGGCAGAGATCGAGGCGACCTGCGCGATTTCCTCGCGTGTCTCAACGGGCTTGCTCATCGACTTGATGCTCTCGACGATAGCCTCGGCACCTTTCTCCAGACCACGGCGCAGGATCATAGGATTCGCACCCGCCGCCAGGTTTCTCAGACCTTCGTTGACAATCGCATGCGCCAGCACGGTTGCGGTAGTGGTGCCATCGCCGGCAACATCATTGGTCCTGGTCGCCGCCTCTTTAAGTAATTGCGCGCCCATATTCTCAAAGGGATCGGGCAACTCCACATCGCGCGCGATGGTTACGCCATCGTTGGTAATCGTTGGCGAGCCGAATTTCTTGTCCAGCACAACGTTGCGGCCCTTCGGCCCAAGCGTAACCCTTACTGCATCAGCCAGCACATCCATTCCCTGCTTGAGAGAATGGCGCGCCTGTTCATTAAATTGCAATCGCTTCGCCACGAAACGTTCTCCTCATCTACAGAATTTCGCCTGCTCCCCAGGCGGGAGCAGGACAATATTATTCAACAACGCCCATGATGTCGCTTTCGCGGAGGATCAAATACTCTTCGCCGTCGAGCTTGACCTCGGTGCCCGCATATTTAGCAAAGAGCACTTTCTGCCCGACCTGGATTTCCATATTGCTCCGCTTGCCATTGTCCAGCACCTTGCCCGGACCCACCGCCAGCACTTCGCCCTCCTGGGGCTTCTCTTTCGCGGTATCCGGCAGCACAATGCCGGTTTTGGTGACGGTCTCGCGGGCCAGCGCTTTGACCACTACGCGGTCCCCAAGTGGTCGGAGTTTCACACTCACTGTTGGCATACGTCTTTCCTCCCAGATTTCGTCGTATGTGTTGTATATACTTTCTTCAAGCAGGCAAGTTAGCTCGTCGTAGCCGCACGCTGGTGATTATTAACCATCAAAAGCGGGAACTCTTTCCCCGCATAGCCGCGCGCTTGATCGCGCTCTTTGGGCCTGGAGAGCGCTTCTATGCGCGATCAAGCGCACGGCTATGCACCGGAGGACATTCCCATCTCTGGTTGTTCACTTCCATCGTCGCGCGGCTGCGCACAGATACCTGCGATATGGTTTTTAGCACTCGCACCTCCAGAGTGCTACCCGCTATATAATACACCATAGCCGATTTGTATGCAAGAGGATAGCAAGGAATTCCACGGCCTTCCCATTCCTGGGAGCACACATCGCGCCTGCGCAGCCCCATGCGTCAGTGCCTTAGCATGGGAAGCCTCCGAAGAAATTTCGCGATTGCCTTGACATTACCTACGAACGTTTTTTATAATGCATGGTACATGCAATATTTACCGTACATACCAGAAAAATTTTCCTTATCTTCCGTGATCAGACGGGAAAGAGGCCGCCAGTGAGCACACAGCAAAGCTACCAGGATACCAATACCCTCGCTATCCTGCCCGAAGACGTACCTGTGACCATGCCCGATCTACCCCTCAAGCTGGTTGTCAATACGCCAGACCAATTCAAGGCTCTGGGCGATCCTCTGCGCAGACGCATCCTGGCGATCATCCAGTATCAACCGGCGACGGCCAAGCAGATCGCGGACCGCCTCAAAGTTCCTCCGGGCACGGTTGGGCATCATTTGCAGGTACTCGAAGCGGCCGGGCTGGTACAGATTGTGGCGCGACGCCTGGTGCGCGGCGTCGTGGCGAAGTATTACACGCGCGCGGCCCGTATCTTCTGCTATGAGATGTCGCGCGAGATCACGGGCAATCAATCTGTAGCGGTTGAAATGCTGACACAGGTGCGCGACGAGCTGGCCGATGCCATCGCCACCGATGCCGAGTCTGAGATCACTACCTCCGTGCCACGCGCACGGCTCTCGCCGGAGCGTTTTGAGATGTACAAGCAAAAGGTTGACGAACTCATCGAAGCCTTTTTGAGCGAGCCAGCCGATCCCGATGGCGAGATCTACACGCTCAGCGTCGCCCTGTTCAAAGCCCCGGCGTATGTACAGAATAAGCGATAGAAAATGAAAGGCAGGCAGTTTCGCTGCCTGCCTTTCATTTTCTATCATTGTAATACCTTTTCTATTTCATCCTCCGGCACTGTGGTCACGATCTTGCTATGCCGCATTGCGCGTGCGAAGAAGAAGACGTTGGGCGCGAGGATCGCGCCTGTCGTTACTATCGCGGCACGCAGCGACACGAGGTTGCCGATGAGGCCCACGATGGGGCCGCCGGCGATCTGCCCGATGGCGTCGGCCTGGCCGCTAATCGAGATCACCGTGGCACGCATTCCGGGATCGCTGCTGCGCGTGAGCCAGGTTGTGTAGAGCGGCAGCGCGGTCTTGCGACAGACAGTGGCCGCCCAGAACAGCGCGAGCGCCAGGAAAAAGCTTCCCGCGAGGCCAAACAGCACAACGCTCACCAGCAGGAGCATGTTGAGGATAAACTGCGTACTCACAAGAGCGCGCATGTTATTTATATCAACATAGCGCTGCACCAGTTCCGTCGCGGCCAGCACCAGCAGGGTGCCGACCAGGCTCATAATGCCAAACCAGGTCACGGAATTGAGTTGTCCCAGGTGGGGGAAAGTGAAATCCTGGATGAAGTGCGCCGTCTGGAGACGATCAAAGCCCTCGCTCGCCATGCCGGAACAGACCGTGATACAGAGAATAATTAGCAGCATGGGACTGCTCTTGATCGCCTTCGCGCTCTCGCGCATCTGTCCCGCCAGCGCTTTCCAGGAATTACGATTCTCCCGGGTCGCCGGGTGGGAATGATGCTCCGGCATAAAGAGCAGCAGGAAGAGGCCGAGCGCCAGAAACACGCCCGCGCCCGCCAGGATAGCGAGATTGAGGCGCACGCTTCCAAGTATGACGCTCAAAGGGATGCCGACCAGTGTGGCTATCAGGCCGATCTGGCTGGCACGCAGGAAAACGCGACTGATATGCTCCTCACCTATCTCCCCGGCAATCCACGCCTCCTGCGCGCCGTCGGTAAAGGTTGCGCCGACGCCCCAGATTACCTGGGAGAGCAGAACCGCGACGAATTGAGGCACCAGACCTTCAAGCAGAAAGCCGGCGCCCATCAAGAGGTAGCCGATGACAACCGCGAAGCGGCGGCTGTAGAGGTCGGCGACCACGCCAGTTGGCACCTGACAGAGAAAGCAGGAGCTTTCCAGCACCGTGCCAACCAGGACCAGTTGCAGCGGATCGAGCCTGACGATCTCTACCAGATACACGCCGTTGATGATAGAGATTACATTGAGGGCAAGCGCGCTTGCCCCCGAAAGAATCAGGAAAATGCTATATGGGCTGAGCCTATCGCTCTTGAAAATCATTGACTATACTCCCGGCATCTCATATGCCAATTTTATTCAGGAGGGTGTCTGCCTTCCGAGCTGCTGCCCTGCGAGCGCCTGCGGCGCTCGCCGGATAGAGCCGGTTATGTGGCGGAGCCGTGCCAGAACTGTAGTTTGTTTGTGAAAAATGGGCTGCGCCCATTTTTCACAAACAAACTACGAGAGGCGAGCGCCGCAGGCGCGAGCAACTGTTCTGAGTAACAGACACACTCTAAGCGTGCAGGAAGGTTAGAAAGCCGGGGTGCATAGATTTGTGTGGAATTGCGGTAATTCCGGTATTAGAGGGCGCACCCGGCAAAGAGTCTGCTGTTAGAGGCTCTAACAGCATTCAGCAGGAAGAAGATGAGTTGTACTCTTTGCATCGGGTGTCTTTCTCCGGTTATTTTTAGTAGTCGCCTGTTGTCTGACAGAGAAAAGTCTACCATAACAGGGGGGAGAATGCAAGATGAGGGCCTGCCCCCATCTTTAATTCCATCGTAAAAAACCCGCCCGCCTTACAAATTTTCGATTTTCACCGGCTCGATTTTATCAGCCAGGGGGAAGCCAAACACTTTTGAGTAGAAGTATAGTTCGGCCTCCAGCGAGCGTTTGATATTTTCGGCGCGGCGGAAGCCGTGCTGTTCCCCCTCGAAGGGTACATAGGCCACCGGCACACCCTTCTTACGCAGCGCTTCAAACATCATTTCGGCCTGGCTGGGCGGCACAATTTTGTCTTCCAGTCCCTGGAAGAAGATCACCGGGCAGGAGAAGCGGTCGATAAAGTTGATGGCCGAGCGCTGATAATAGAGATCGGCCTTTTCGGGATACGGACCGACCATGCTATCCATGTAGCGCGATTCAAACTTATGGGTATCCCTGGCAAGCAGCGCCACGTCGCTCACGCCGAAGTAGCTGGCCCCGGCCTTGAAGGTGTCACGGAACGCCAGCGCGCAGAGGGTGGTGTAGCCACCGGCGCTGCCACCCCTGATCGCCAGCCGATTGCCATCCACCAGGCCGTGCTCGACGAGATATTTCGCGCCGTTCACGCAGTCGTCCACATCGACCACGCCCCATTGCCCTTTGAGCCGCTCGCGATAGGCGCGGCCATAGCCCGTGCTGCCGCCATAGTTCACATCGAGGACAGCGATACCCCGGCTCGTCCAGAATTGCTTTTGCAGGTTAAGCTCACTCGAAGTAGCCGATGTCGGGCCACCGTGAATCATGACCAGCAGCGGGGGCAGTTCCCCGGCGGGTGCCTGGAAATCGGGATTACACGGCGCATAGAAGAAGCCATACGCTGTCAGCCCGTGCTCGGTTGGGAACTCGATCACCTGCGGCTTTGAGATATAAGCGCTATCTATCGTGGTTGCGGAAGAGCGGCGCAGCGTCTCGATCTTTCCCGTTCCGAGATCGAGCTGCACGATGGAGGCCGCTTCTGTATCCGAGGCGGCGCGAAACACGACGCGCTCGCCCCCGGCCTGGATGCCCCCAAAACTCGTGTAGGGCGTATTGATAGGCGTCAGCTTACCCGCAGCCGTATCGAGGCTCGCAAGCTTCCCAACGCCGTTTTCGCTGTAGCAGCAGACGATGCGTTGAGGCGCGACGAAGGCATAGGTAGACATATCGAAAACCCACTGCGGCAGGCCAAACTCCGCCTCCATCGGGCAGAGAGGCTCAACCTGCCCGGAGCGCCAGCGATAGAGGTTCCACCACCCGCTGCGGTCAGAGACAAAGTGGAGCACGCCATCGGGCGACCAGAGCGGTTGAAAGATCGATTCGGAGACGCCGCCGGCGACGCGCTCGGCATAGCCCATCTCGCCATGAGGGTCCAGTTCGCCCACCCACAACTCACAGCCATCCCACGGCATGTTAGGATGGTTCCAGGTCAGCCAGGCCAGGCGCGAGCCGTCGGGACTCAGGCGCGGGGATGAATAGAAATCATTGCCGAAGGCGAGGATACGCTCGCCAGCCGCGCTATGCGGGCCAGTCAGTGGTATGCTCACCAGCATATTCACCGCTTCGTGCTCGCTATCGCTGTGGTCTTCGCGCACGCAGATCAGGCTGCCGCGCTCGCGATCAATCACTCCATCGGCGTAGCGCATATCGGCCTCCGGTGTGATCGCTTCGGGAGGGGAGCCGGGCAGCAGGCGATAGAGGCGCTGGTCGTCGAAGTTCGAGAAGTAGATTGTGCCATCGCTGACGACGAAGCTGCCACCGCCATACTCGTGAACTCGCGTGCGCGCATTGAAGGGTGGAGGCAGCACATCGGTGATCTTGCCATCCGCCGCGCGGCGCACGATCACCTGGCGCCCGCCCTCGGAGGGCCGTCCTTCGATCCAGTAGATATCGGCGCCATCGAGCGCGATCTGTCCCAGTGTAATCGACTCGGAGACGATCAGATCCGTTGTGATCGGCGATTTCCACGAGCCATACGGAGCGATTTCTACATCGGCCATTGCAATTTCCTCATCGATCTCGTTATTTCAGCCACAATCGGTATGCCAGACGCCCGCAAGGGGCGCCTCTACATGCAGGCCAGACGCCCGCGAGGGGCGCCTCTACATCAGCATCATCCGCGCGGCCTGCTGCGCCAGGTTGACCAGCCAGAAGGGCAGTACCGTACCCATTGCCAGCGTGCCGAGTGCCGCGAGGACCAGGGAGGCCCAGGAGAGCGATGCAAGTCCTCCCGCTGGTACATTCTCGGCCACCGGCTCCACGGGCGCCGGTGTCTTCGCCACCTTCGCGGGCGGGGCCTTGACCGCTACCGCCGTTGCCGCGCCACCCGAGGGCAGGCCGCCCGTTGCGGCTCGGCTGGCCCTTGCAGGTGCGCGCCCGGCGGGAGCCGGAGCCGTGTTCGCAGCCCCCTGCGCGGCGGGCGCCCTTTCCTGCTCCATGAACATCGTCGCGATCACACGCAGGTAGTAGTACATGCCGAGCACGCTGGCGAGCACGCCGATAATCAACAATTCGGGATGACCGCCGACCAGCGCGGCGTAGAACAGATAGTATTTGGCAGCGAAGCCGGCCATCGGCGGAAAGCCGGCCAGCGACAGCAGGAAGAAGGCCAGGAAACCGGCCAGCACCGGCTGGCGATACCAGAGGCCGCGCAGGTCGCTCGCCTCAAGCCCCGAATTATCCGCGCGCTCCAGCATTGAGACGACTCCGAAAGCTCCCAGGTTCAGGAAAGTATAGCAGAGCAGGTAGAAGAGGATGGCCGAAGCGCCGAGCGTGCCGCCCACGACCACGCCGATCAGCAGGTAGCCTCCATGCGCGATACTGGAATAGGCCAGCAGGCGCTTCACGTTGCTCTGCACCAGCGCCATGATATTGCCGCCAACGATGGTCAGCACAGTGATAGCCCACACAATCGGCATCCAGTGCGACTGCAAAGGGGCCAGCACGAAGCCGAAGACGCGCACAAAGGCGACCAGTGCCGCCACCTTCGTGCCTATCGACATGAAGGCCGTCACCGGCCCTGGCGCACCCTGGTAGACATCTGGCGTCCACGCCTGGAAGGGGACGGCAGAGACCTTGAAGGAGAAGCCCACGGCGAGCAGCCCCAGCGCGACGATGAGCAGTGCCGGGACCGACACCGCTGCGGCGCCGCTATGGCCCGCAATCGTCTGGATCATCCGGGCGACGCCAATAAATGACGTATTTCCTGTCGCGCCATAGAGCAGGGCGATGCCGTAGAGCAGGAAGGCCGAAGCGAACGAACTGAGCAGGAAATATTTCATGCCCGATTCCTGGGAAGCCTTGCGCCGCGCCACGAAGCCGCACAGAATGTAGAGCGAGAGCGAGAGCATCTCCAGGCCCACAAAGACGATCAGGAAGCTCGTCGCCGCCGCCATGAGCATCATGCCAGTTGTGGCAAGGAGCACCAGCGCGTAATATTCGCCCTGATGGACCAGATCCAGGCGCTTGAGATAGGCCGGCGAGAAGAGCACGCCGAGCGCGCAGGCGCTCAGGATAATGATATAGGCATAGAGCGAGGCCCAATCGGAGCCAACCATCTCATTGAATGCCCTGTGCTGGTCTCCAACGATAAACAGGATGATCGTTGCCGCGAACGCTCCCGCGATACCGATGAGGGCCAGCACTGGCAGAACAACGAAGTTAGCCGGGCCGCTGTGTTTGGTCCTCTCTCCCGGGTGCGGCAACAGGAGGTCAACGAGCATGAGGATGAGTGTCATGCCCACCAGGACCAGTTCTGGCGCGATTCGTCCCCAGTCAGCGGGGGAAACTATGTATGTAAATGTCATCGAATGATACCTCTTGACCTGCCGCTCTTGAACCATCTCGAAAGCGGAAAAGAAGTTTTTCGGGGATACCCCCGCGCCCCCGGCAAGGAGGCTGCGCCTCCCTGCCCTCTCTGCTACTTTATGAATGCATTGCCCAGAGATTGCAGCGCATTGAATACCGACGGTTCCAGTATAGAGGTTAACGGCGCTGGCTGCAAGCCGATATAAAAGATCAGGATCAGCAGCGGCAACAAGGGCAGGAACTCGCCCAGGCTCATATCGCCGAGCGTGCCCTTGCGCAGCGCCGCTGCTACGGGACCGACTCTCTGGGTTGCTCCCCAGGTAATACCCTGGAAGAAGAGCAGCATATACCATGCCGCCGGAATGACCACAGCCGTGCCCAGTATACCGAAGACTGTACTGCTGCGGAACGCGCCGAGCAGAGACAGGAACTCGCCGGCGAAGCTATTCAATCCCGGCAGGCCGAGCGAAGAGAGCGCCGCGATCAGCGCCACCGTCGCCAGCACCGGCACACGTACAGCCAGGCCGCCAAAATCGCTGAGGCGCCGCGTCCCCGTGCGCTCCTCAAAGTAGTAGGCGATAAGGAAGAGCGCGGTAATGGTAATGCCGTGATTGACCATTTGCAGCACCGAGCCTTCTGCGCCCTGAGCGTTGAAGGCAAACATGCCGAGCATGATCACGCCGAGGTGGCTGATACTGGAGTAGGCCAGCAGGCGCTTGAAATCTGCCTGCACCAGGGCCAGCACTGCGCAGTAGAGAATGCTGATGATTGCCAGGATGTTAAAGAGCGGGGCCAGCGTTTGCGCCGCCTGCGGGAACAACGGGATGCAGATGCGCAGAAAGCCATACGCGCCCGTCTTCGCCATCGCGCCGGCCAGCATCGCCGTCACCGGTGCTGGCGCCTCGCAGTAAGCGTCGGGCAGCCAGCTATGGAACGGCACAAATGGCACTTTCACCGCGAAGGCCGCCGCGAAGGCCAGGAAGAGCCAGATCTGGATGCCGCTGCTGAGCTTTCCTTTGAGCAGCGTGGCAAGATCAAGCGTGAAACCGCCGCCCGCCGCCTGATGATAGTAGCCAAGCGCGATGATGCCTGCCAGCATCAACAGACTGCCCACCGACGTATAGAGCACGAACTTGAATACCGCGTAGACGCGGCGCTCGCCGCCCCAGGTGCCGACCAGGAAGTAGGCAGGGATCAGCATTAACTCCCAGAAAATATAGAACAGGAACAGGTTTGTAGCAAGAAAGACGCCGAGCATGCCGCATTCGAGGAAGAGCATGAAGGCCATATAATGCTTGACTCTGTGCTCGATGCGGAACGACGCACCAATACAAACAAGCGTGAGGAGCGCTGTGAGAACCACCAGCAGGAGGCTGATGCCGTCGACATCCAGGCTATAGTTGATGCCCAGAGGCGCAATCCAGGTGACATACTCCTCAAAAGGCGATGTGCTGAAGAGGCCCACCGTCGATTGCAGGTAGAGCAGCATCAGCAGAAACGCCAGCAGCAGGTTCAGTCCGGCGATGCCCAGGGCCGTCCAGCGCGCCGCTGTCACGCGCGCCGCGGGAAAGAAGAGCAGCGCGATAGCCCCTGCGAGCGGCAGAAAGATGATGATCGATAGCAGAACCGAATACATGGACCTCTACCCCCTCACCGCGTAATAAATGACGATCAGGACGACGCCGAGCATAATTGCCAGCGCATAATTGCGCATGTAGCCTGTTTGCAGCTTGCGCAGCGCTGCGCTGGAGCCGCGCAGCAGCCAGGCGATGCCGCGACTGCCTCCATCAAGTATATCGCCCTCCAGGAAGCGTGCGAAACCACGCCCCAGCGCCAGCAAGGGATTGACAAGCACGGCGGTAAGCGCCTCATCGACATAATATTTATGAAAGACCAGTTGATAGAGCGGGTTGGTGCTCTCTTTGTACTCGAAGCCCTTCCCATAGAGCCGCCATGCGCCGAGAATGCCGATGATGGCAAGCGCGAGGCTGATGAGCGTCGAGGTCAGGGCAATGCCCAGCGAAGGCTCGGGCGTATTCACACCGGCGAAGACCGGCGCCAGGAAATTGACCAGGGGACGCCATTGCGGCACCCCGATAAGCGCGAAGGAGCCGACGAAGCCGCCGATCACCGAGAGGATCGCCAGGATAACGAGCGGAACCGTCATCACCGGCGGCGCCTCGTGGATGTCGTAATACCTTACTCTGCCGCCGTGATGCCCTCCTCCCTCCTCTTCTTCCTCCAGGTCATCCTCACTGCTGGCGACGACAGCCGCGCCGCGATAATTGCCGGCGAAGATGCCAAAGAAGAGGCGGAACATATAGAAGGCGGTCAGACCCGCCGTCAGCAGCCCGATGGCCCAGAGCACGTAGAGCGCGGGATTGTCGGTCATCGTCGCCTGCGCCAGCAGCGATCCCAGAATATCATCCTTACTCCAGAAGCCGGAGAAGGGGAAGATGCCGCTGATCGCCAGGGAGGCCGTCAGGAACGTCCAGAAAGCGATGGGCAGGCGTGCACGTAGTCCGCCCATGTGGCGCATATCCTGCTCACCGGCCAGGGCGTGGATCACAGCGCCGGCCCCCAGGAAGAGCAGCGCCTTGAAGTACGCATGCGTCGTGAGATGGAAAATACCGGAGGTGTAATTATGTACGCCCTCGCCCATGAACATGTAGCCAAGCTGGCTGATGGTCGAGTAGGCCAGCACGCGCTTGATATCAAGCTGGAAGAGCGCGATAGTAGCAGCAAAAAGCGCGGTGATGCCGCCAATCCAGGCGACAATGGTCAGGGCCAGCGGAGCCAGTTCGAAGAGTGCATGCGCGCGTGCGACGAGATAGACGCCGGCAGTCACCATCGTCGCGGCATGGATCAGCGCGCTGACCGGCGTCGGGCCTTCCATTGCATCCGGCAGCCACATATAGAGCGGCAGCTGGGCTGACTTCGCGGCACAGGCCACGAAGAGCAGGAGGCAGATCGCCAGCGCCGGGCCGCTGCCGGCTGCCAGCGCGGAAGTATTGCCGAACACAGATTGATAATTCAGCGTGCCATAGTGCTCGAAGATCAGGAAGATCGCCAGCAGCAGGCCGAAGTCGCCGATCACGTTGATGACGAAGGCTTTGCGCGCCGCCGCAACCGGTGCGCGGCGCTGATACCAGAAGCCGATGAGCAGGAACGAGGCCAGGCCGACCAGTCCCCAGCCGATGAGCAGGAAAAGGAAATTGTCGGCAGCCACCAGCAGGACCATCGCAAATATGAAGAAGTTCATGTAGCAGAAGAAGCGCCAGAAGCCCGGGTCATCTTCCATGTAGCCCGCCGAATAGATATGGATCAGCAGGCCAACGCCGGTGACGATCAGCAGCATTGTCGCCGAGAGCGGATCATAGAGCAGGCCAAAGTTCAGTTGAAAGGAACCCGACAGCACCCAGGTATACACCGTCTGGTCGCTCACGCGCGCGGCCACCGGATTGCCGAGCATCGAGAAGAAATTTCCCAACGCAAAGACAAAGGCCAGGCCACACGCAAGCCAGGCCACCGTCAGTACCGCCCCGCGCGACATGATCCTGCCCGTTAAGCCCAGGACGATGAATCCCAGCAAGGGCAGCAGCAGCACCCATAGACTCAGATTTATCATAAATTTAGCCTCGCAACATATTCATATCGTCAACATCGATATCGCGGCGCGAACGGAAGATGGAGACGATCAGCGCCAGGCCCACTACAACCTCGGCAGCGGCGACGGTCAGGACGATAAAGACAAACATCTGCCCGTCGGCTGAGTTGAGGAATTTAGAGAAGGCGATAAACGATAAATTCACGGCATTGAGCATCAACTCAATCGACATAAATATAATCAACGGGTTGCGCCTGATAAGGACACCGACGACGCCCACCGTAAACATAATGGCGCTCACCACCAGATATGCGGATAATGGCATTGTCCTCATTCCTCCTAATTAATACATCTTCGCCCCGTCCGTTGGAGAAAGGAAAAAGGCGGGGGCACCCACGACCTCCTTATTCAGCAGGGCAACGCCGCTGCCGCGACCAGTGCGCAGCACTCAGCCCTGCGGCAAGGCAGCGCCCCGTCAGGAGGCTGCCACCCCATGCACCCCCATGCTCTACGCTCTTCTCCCAAAGACCAGTGCCCCGATAATAGCAATGACGATCAGCAGGCTTGTCACCTCGAAGGGAAACAGGAAGCCGTGGAAGAGCGCCAGCCCGAACGCCTCGATATTGCCATGCGCCGCGACCATCTGGCTCAGGTTGCCGTTAGTGAGCACACCGGTGCTGGCGCTGGAGAAGATCAGGTAGCTCAGGGCGCCGGCGAGCACCAGTCCCAGGATGCTGCCCACCACACGCTGCCACGGGATGCGGTCAGCCAGGCCAACGTCGCTCTGCTCCGGCGCCAGCATCGTGACCACGAAGAGGAAGAGCACCATGATCGCCCCGGCATAGATCAGAATCTGCACGATAGCAATGAACATGGCCTGCAATTGCAGGTAGAACATCGCCAGGAAGAGCAGCGTGAGGATCAGGCTCAGAGCGCTGTGCACGGCATTCTTGAAGGCGATAACGCCTATCGAGGAGGCGATGCTGGCGACGGCCAGCACGAAAAACGAGATCTGGAGCGCGGTCATAGCTTCCTCCTGTCCTCATCCTGCTCCTCGTCTACCAGCAGAACCGGGCGCTCGGTTGGCAAAGTGCCAAGACCTACAGCGGCAGCGCTCGCCGGTGAACCATCGAAGACCTGCGTCTCCTGGGGCACGGGCTGCGGGGCCTCTTCAGGCGGGGGTGGTGGATCGGCCCACACCTCGTTTGAGCCTCTTGTAGCCTGGCCTTTCGGTTCGAGCAGTTGCTCTTTGTGATACACCAGGTCCTCTGGATAGTAGGATGCAAGCTTGTAATTCTGCTCCAGGGTGATCGCGCCGGTGGGGCATGCTGCCTGGCAGTAGCCACAGAAGATGCAGCGCAGCATATTGATATCGAAGACTCTGGCGTAGCGCTCACCGGCGGAGACGCGATTCTCTTCTGTATTCTCCTCGGCCTCGATGTAGATGGCATCAGCCGGACATGCACCCGCGCAGAGGTAGCAGCCGACGCAGCGCTCCAGGCCGTTCTCATAACGGTGCAGTACGTGTCGTCCCCGGAAGCGGGGCGGCAGTTCGCGCTCCTGCTCTGGATATGAGATTGTGGTTGGCTTCTTGCCCATGTTTTTCAGGGTGGTCGCCAACCCTTTGATGATATCTAAAGACATTATGAACTCCTTAGCTTGCCGGCTCCGTTCTTAATTTGTCTAGCACCAGCACAGACAATTCTGATATTGATGACAGTCTTACATCATTCGTCAAGAAGAATGGAGCACCTACATGAATGGCCGTTGCCACCTGAATAGCATCGGGTGTACGAAGATTTTGATGAAAAGCTCGCAACCGGGCAGCTTGCTCGATAATCTCCCGGGAGATTGAAAGGGTAGTTAAACCTTCTGTATGGAATAACATATTGCGATATTTCTTTGCAAGTTCCCCATCTCCATTCCTCACCGGTAAAACAAGCACCTCAAGCCAGGTTATCATCGATGTCTTTATGGCTACTTCTCCACGGGTAGCGGCCTGAAAGACAGGCTCCAACATGTCTGCATAGATAGGTCTATCTTCCATATAGTAAATGAGCGGAGTTGTATCCATACAAACGACTTTTCCCCTCAAAGCCTCTACCCATCCCATGAATTTCTCTCCTGCTCAATATACTGGTCCACATCAATGCTTCTCCAGAGTTCTTTACCCATACCTCTCAGCTCAAGAAGGCTATGTCGAGGCTCGGAAGGTTCCTGACGATCTCGTATGAGCGCAAGAAGCTCCTCAATCAACCTGATTTGTTCATCAGGTGTGAGTTGCTGAGCGCGATTCAGTACCTCACGATAGGCATATGTAGACATGTGCTCCCTCCTCCAAATGCTTATAGAGACTTACCCCGGCGGCGAGTTCTGCTGTACCAGAATCATAGCAAAGTTACCCTTTCCTGTCATCTGTCGACGCGAACATCTATTGTCGTACCACCGCCTTCGCGCCCTGTTCCTGCACCTGCTCCCCCTCTTCGGTTGCCGCTGCGGGCGCAGCGGCGGCGGGGCGCTCGAACTTCGCGAGGCGTACCGACGATGGCAGCACCAGCGCACCCTTCGCTATATCCTCCTCGAAGCGCGTACCTTCGGTCACACTGCGCTGGCGTATGGCGAACAGCACGACGACGACGACGGCCAGGCCAGCAATACCGTTCACCCACCAGGGCCAGCCAAGCGCGACGACGACGGCAGTGATGACGACATTGAGCGCGGCCAGCGGTAGAAGCATCTGCCAGCCCAGGCGCATCAGGCGATCATAACGGATACGCGGCAGCGTGGCGCGCAGCCAGATGAACATGAACAGGAAGAATGCGACTTTGATCAGGAAGAAGATGATCGACAGGCCAGGAATGTTGATGCCGAGGCCGAAAAGGCTCCAGCCGCCCAGGAAGACCGTCGAGGCGACGGCACTGACCGTAATCATGTTGATATATTCGGCCATCTGGTAGAGGCTCCAGCGCAGGCCGCTGTATTCGGTCAGATAGCCAGCGGTCAACTCCTGCTCGGCCTCCGGCAGATCGAAGGGCGCGCGATTGACCTCGGCAACGCCGGCGATAATATAGATCACAAAGCCCAGTGGCTGCGCGAAGATGAACCAGATCCCCTGGTTAAGCTGAGCATGTACAATACCGACCATGCTCAGCGTCCCGGCCCACATCAGGGCGCCGCTGAGGGCAAGGCCCAGGCTGGTCTCGTAGGAGACCATCTGCGCCGCGCTGCGCAGCGAGCCGAGCAGCGAATAGCGGTTGCCGGAGGCCCAGCCGCCGAGCACAATGCCATAAACGGCCAGCGATGAGATCGAGAGTATCCAGAGCAGGCCGACGTTGATATCGCCGATCACCGGGTCCCAGACGCTCGGCTTGCCGTTAATCCAACTGTTGCCGATAGGCACCACCGCGAAGGCGGAGAGCGCGATGACTACCGAGATTACGGGCGCGATCAGATAGATCGCCTTTTTCGCCTGCGACGGTATAATCTGCTCCTTGAAGGCCATCTTGATCGCGTCGGCCAGTGGTTGGAAGAATCCGCCCGGGCCAGCGCGGTTCGGTCCCAGGCGGCCCTGGATCTTCGCCACGACGCGCCGCTCGATCAGAGTCATATACGCAAAGGCGGTCAATAAAGCCCCGATGACAATAATAGCTTTAATGAACGTGGCGAAGTAGATGTTGTTAAGAAGCATGGGCGACCTCCTGCTCCTGCGTGCGTATGCCCTGCATGCCAAGATCTTCCCAGGTGAGACCTGCGTAGAAGGGATTGCTATCGGCAATCTCCAACAAGATGTCACGCGGGCTGGTGTAGTTCCAGCGCTGGCCGAGGTAGCGCGCCAGGGCAATCAGGATCTCCCAGTCGGCCTTTGCTCCCGGCAGGGCGCGCAGGGCACGACGGATCGCCTGGACATGGTGATCGACGTTGGTCATGCTGCCATCTTTTTCGGCGAAGGTGACGGCGGGCAAGATCACGTCGGCGTGCTGCGCCGTCTCCGTCATAGCGATATCCTGCACCACCAGGAACTCCAGCGACTCCGGCAATGACGCGCCCTGCGGCAGATGGCGCACGGGGTTCGCCCCCATGACATAGAGCGCCTTGATCCGAGGGCTGCTCAACATTTCGGTATAGGTCAGGCCAGCTTCGGGAGGGGGCTGGTAGCCGGGCAGCGCATCGGGCAGGACGCCCATATCACGGGCGCCAAGCGAGTTGGCATCCTCAAAGAGCGGGCCGACGCCGGCGCCGGGCTTGCCGATATTGCCGGTGATCACAGCGAGCGCTTGCAGGTCGGCGGCCAGATCTTCACAGCCGGGATCGAGCGTCGCCATCTCATCGTAGAGGATAATCGCGCCCTTTGCGCCAGCGATTTCGGCTGCGACCTGCCTGAGTTGCCCCGCAGTCGCGGCACCGAACGCGGCCTCAGCGGCATTGATGGCGCTCTGCTCATTCCGCACTCTCGCGCGCAGGTCCGTGTACTCATCGGCCTGCAAGGTCCTGTTCTCCAGCGCGTAGTTGAGCAGCAGCTTCGCCGCCGCACCCGCGCCATGCTGCGGGATCGTGATCTTGCGCAGGCTGTACACGTCACTGGCCTCGAAGCGATCAAGCTCGGTGGTCTCAGAGTTGACAATGAAGATCTTCGCTCCGGCGCGCATGGCCTTTTTGATGCGCAGGTTGAGAATGGGCTGGCGCTGGTAGGGATCGGAGGCGACCAGCACGATATGCGAAGCCTTCTCCAGATCCGCGATGCTACTGGTCATCATCCAGGGCCTGCCGGTCAGGCTATCGCGCGGACCGGGGAAATGGCCGTGGTGATGGTCAACGTTGGGCGTACCGATGACCTGGCGCAGCAGTTTCTGGAAGAGATACGCTTCCTCGTTGGTGGTGCGCGTCGAGCCGATGCCGCCAATCGCCTGCGCCCCGTGTTTCGCGATGATATCTCTGAGATGCGTGGCGATATAGGCGAAGGCTTCATCCCAACCGGCGGTGACGAATTTGCCGCCGCGCTTGATGAGCGGTGTGCGCAGGCGCTCCGGGTTGTTGACGAAGCCGAAATCCCAGCGCCCACGGTTGCACAACCAGCCATCGTCGATCTCGTCGTTGGTGCGCGACATCAGGCGCATGATACGGTCAACGCGCACATCGATGCGGGCGTTGCAGCCAACGCTACAGTTGTTGCAGACGCTCGGTACGTGCTTCAATTCCCACGGGCGCGCCTTGAAGCGGTAGCTTACGGCGGTCAGTGCGCCGACAGGACAGATCTCAACGGTGTTGCCGGAGAAGATCGAATCGAAGGCATGACCGGGCGCCGTGCCGACCTCCATTTTATAGCCGCGTGAGATCATCACGAGGCCATTATCCATTGAGATTTCGGAGCTGAAACGCGTGCAGCGCTGGCAGAGGATGCAGCGCTCACGATCAAGCAAGACATCCTCACTCACCGGGATCGGCTTCTGAAAGTGGCGCTTGTAGAGGTCGAAGCGCGTGCCGCCGGGTCCGTGACGCAGCGTGAAATCTTGCAAATCGCATTCGCCGCCCTTGTCGCAGATGGGACAATCGAGCGGATGATTGATGAGCAGGAATTCGAGGGTGCCGCGCCGCGCCTTGAGCACCTTTGGCGTATTGGTATGGACGACCATGCCCTCGCTAACAGGCGTTGTGCAGGCCGTCTGTGGCGGCTTGGGCAGCTTTTCGATCTCGACAAAGCACATGCGGCACGCGCCCAGCGGCGGCATTTTTGGATGATAGCAATAGATAGGGATTTCGATGCCGGCTTTTTGCGCTGCCGCCCACACCAGCGTTCCGGGTGGAACTTCGACGGGGATGCCGTCAATGGTGAGGTGTACTAGTTCGTCCTTTTTTTCTTCTGGCATTTTATTTCTACCTGATTAATTAACCTCATCTGCATGTTGCTTTCCTGGCTCCTCGCGCCTGCGGCGGGCACCGTCCAGCACCCCACCCGGTAGGGGCCGGATTTATCCGCCCGTATGGTGTGAACTGGCTCCCCAGGCGGGCGGATAAATCCGGCCCCTACCGTTAGCGCGTGCCGGCGTGCAGCGATGCACCCGCTGCGGACTCAATTTCGGGATGAGTGCGCCCGGCGCCGACCATGCAATGTCCATGTTCAACGTGATATTCAAATTCTTCGCGGAACAGCTTGATCCCACTTGTCACCAGACTGGTAGCGGCATCACCGAGCGGGCAGAATACCTTGCCACTGACGTTATCGCAGATATCCACCAGGAGATCTATATCCCTTTCCTTTCCATGCCCCCGCTCAAGACGCTCAAGGATCTGAGCCATCCAGTAGGTGCCTTCGCGGCATGGCGTGCATTTGCCGCAGGATTCATCGCGATAAAACTCCATCGAGCGCAGGACAGCGCCGACGATGCACGTATCTTCGTTCAGCACAATGACGCCACCGGAGCCGAGCATTGATCCCGCCGCCGCGATGGATTCAAAATCCAGCGGTGTATCTACTTTGTCCGCACCGAGAAAGAAAGTGGATGAGCCGCCGGGAATAATAGCCTTGAGCCGCCTGTCGTTCAGGATACCGCCGCCATATTGCTCATCGTAGATGAGGGTGCGCAGGGGCGTACCCAGCGGCAACTCATAGTTGCCGGGCTTCTTGACGTGGCCGCTCAGGCAGAAGATGCGTGTGCCCTTGCTCTTTTCCGTGCCAAAGGAAGCATACCATTCGCCGCCATTTTGTAGAATGGCGGGCAGCGTACAGAGCGTCTCGCAGTTGTTGATAACAGTTGGCCCGCCATACAGGCCGATAGCTGCGGGGAACGGCGGCTTCAGGCGGGGAAAGCCGCGCCTGCCTTCGAGCGATTCCATCAGCGCGCTCTCCTCCCCGCAGATATAGGCGCCAGCGCCGTGATGCACGATCACATCCACGCTGAAATCGCTCCCCATGATATTCTTGCCGATGAGGCC
>Ga0209810_1002166_pt1 | contig 24756 bp, 19 predicted proteins | sample Coa_R1_7_FD_187159 | JGI IMG/M metagenome (GOLD analysis project Ga0209810, IMG submission 187159) | Surface soil microbial communities from Centralia Pennsylvania, which are recovering from an underground coalmine fire - Coalmine... | ecosystem: Environmental > Terrestrial > Soil > Unclassified... | reverse complement strand
AGCCGATCGCGCACGTCCGCGGCTATCTCGACGAGCGCAACATCCTCTCCGCCGCCCGCCTCGCCGCGATGCCGAAGAACCTCGTCTGCAAGATCGGCGGCCTCGTGATCACCCGCCAGCGCCCCGGCACCGCGAAAGGCTTCGTCTTCCTGACGATCGAGGACGAGACCGGCCTCGTGAACGTCATCGTGCGTCCCGACGTCTACGAGCAGAACCGCCGGACGATCCGCGGCTCGCAGTGCCTCATCGTCGAAGGCGTCTTACAGAAAGAGCAAGGCTGCACCGACGTGATCATGAAGCGCTGCTGGCCCCTGGAGATCGCCGAGCCGATCACCGAGAAGGTCCGCGCCCGGAACTTTCACTGAGAGCGCTGCTTCGAAAGCACGAGCAGCGCGTTGTTCAGGAGGCGGCCGGGTTCGGTGATGTAGTGGCCGGTCATCCAGAGGCCGGCGGAGGCGCCGCCGTCGAAGGCCATGGCCTGGTAGGCGCCGAGGCCGCGCATCACGTCCGCCATCTGCCGGATCGTTCCGCCGGATGTCGCCATGATGAGGGTCGTGCCGTCGCGGGTGATGCCGACCGCGCTGCGGGCCGCCGATAAGTACAAGATCTTCGGATCGCGGAAGCCTTCGGCGGCGGGGTTCACCGTGACGCGGCCGTCGGTGAGCAGCCGCGGGCCGCAACCGATCGCCTCTTGCGCGTACGCGAACTCGCCCATCGGCTCGCCGTCGCTGCGCACGATGCGGTACTGCACGCTGCGGCCGAGCGCGAAGTGCGACGCGGCTTTCTCCTCGCCGCGGAAGTAGATCACGTAGCCGTCGCGCGGGATTCGGGTCGAGCCGTGCTCGATCGCGGTGACGACGCCGTTCGTGACCTGGATCTGCGGGCCGCCCGAGAGCCCCGTCCGCTCGCCCCATTCGGGCGTGAAGATCGTGATCGTGTCGCCGCCGCCCGACGGATAGCGGTTGATCCAATACGCGTACCAGTTGTTCGGCCACGTCCACTTGCCGTCGAGCGCGCCTTCGATCTTGAGGGGCATGCGCACGATCTCGGCGTGGTCGTCGCGGTCGAACCACAGCACGTCGCCGACGTCGCCTTTGAACAGCAGCCCGCCGCCGGTGATCAGGGTGTGGTTCGGATTCCGGATCGCCGCGTCGCCGTAGGCTTCGAAGTCGCCGCCGTTGATCGCCGCGACGGCGCGGTAGCGGCGCGCGATCTCGTCGAGCGTCTCGACGCGCCCGGGACGTCCGCCGGCCAGCCCGACCCGCACGCGGACCTCGCCGAGTCGAACCTTGAGGAACGAGACCGGGTGCCCGGCGATCACGCCGTGGCCGACGACGACCGGGCCGCCGAACGGCGTGACGGCGCCGGCGCCGGCCGGAACGCCGGCGAGCACGGCGGCAGCGAGGAGTCCCCGAAGGCGCATCGTCCCTACAACGCGCCGGCCCGGTCGCGACGTCGCCGCGCGTCGGGCCCGGCACGCAAAGACTCGGCAACGGTTCACCGGCGCGGTCTTGACGAACGCCGTCCGCCCGGTGTATATCGAATGGGCGATACATCGACACTTCGATATATCGGCGATCCGATACGAGGTCCCCATGCACCGGAAGACCGACGTGGCGGCGCTTCTGCCCCTCGGCGCCAGGCCGTTTCACATCCTCCTCGCCCTCGCCGACGGCGAGCGGCACGGCTACAGCATCAGCAAAGAGGTCGAGGAGGCGACCGGCGGCGCCATCAAGCTCGGCCCCGGCACGCTGTACGGGCTCCTCAAGCAGATGCTCGACGACGGCTGGATCGCCGAAGCCGGAAGCGGCCCGGACGCCGACCCCCGGCGCCGGAACTACGTGCTCACGCCGTGGGGGCGGCGCATCGCGGAGGCCGAGGCGGCCCGGCTGGCCGCGCTGGTCCGGGTCGCCCGGGCGCGGCGTCTGCTCCCGGCCGGAGCCGCGGTATGACCTCGCGGCGCCGGTCGCCGGCGCTCGAGCTCGCGCTGCTGCTCTGCCCGCGCGGGTTTCGCGACGACTACCGGGAGCAAATTCGGGCGCACGCGGAAGAGTCGCAGAGCGAGCTCGGCGCGGCCTTCGACGTCGCGCGCTACGGGATCGGCGTGCGGCTCGAAGGGCTCGCGCGCGACGTCGTCTTCGCGCTGCGCGGGCTCGCGAAAGCGCGGATGTTCACGGCGGTCTCGCTCGTCACGCTCGCGCTCGCGATCAGCGTCAACGCCGCCGTGTTCGCCGTGATGCACGCGGTGCTGCTGCGTCCGCTGCCGTTCACGCAGCCGGATCGCCTCGTGTTCTTGTGTCCCGGGCAGCCGCCGTTCTGCCGCGGCGAGCTCGACAACGGCACGATCGGAGCGCTGCAGGCGCATACGGCCTCGCTCAGCGGCGTCGGCGCGATGCAGTCCGACGACGCGACGATGACCGGCCACGGGCTGCCGGAAGCGCTCTCGACCGCGCGCGTCTCGACGAACATCTTCGCGGTGCTCGGGGTCCGGCCGGAGCTCGGACGCACGTTCGTTCCCGGCGACGGCGACGAGCGCGCGCTCAACGTCGTGATCTCGGACCGGCTGTGGCGCACCGTGCTCGGCGGCGATCCGCGCGTCATCGGAACGCGCCTCGTGCTCGACGGGATGCCGTGGCGCATCGTCGGCGTCGCTCCGGCCTCCGCCGTGATGCCGTGGCCGATGACCGACGCTCCGGAACGGCTCACCGTCGATGCGTGGAGGCCGCTTCCGCGGAGCTCGTTCCGCCAGTTCGGCGGGTACCGCGACTGGACGTTCGCGCGGCTCGCGCCTGGGAGCACGAGCGCGCAGGTCGCACGCGACGTCGCGGACGCGGCGGCGGCGGTGGTGCGCGAGCACCCCGTCGAGCAGTCCGGTCTGCACGTCACCGCCGTCCCGTTCGGCGCGTGGTACCGGCACGACGCGCGCACGTTCCTCGGCCTGACGCTGGCCGCGGTCGGCGCGGTGCTGCTCATCGCGTGCGCCAACGTCGCCAACTTGCTGCTCGTGCGCACCGTGGCGCGGCGCGGCGAGCTGGCGCTGCGCAACGCGCTCGGCGCGACGCGCGGACGGATCGTGCGCGAGCTGATGATCGAGGTCGCGCTCGTCGCGCTCGCCGGCGGGGCGCTCGGCGTCGCGCTCGCCGCGTTCGAGCTGCACGCCCTCGCCGCGCTCGCAGCCCCCTTCTTCCCCGGGATCGAACAGAGCCGGATCGACGCGTCGGCCGTTGCGTTCACGTTCGGGCTCGTGCTCGCCGCGACGATCCTCGCCGGCATCGTCCCCGCCCTGCTCGCGACCCGCACGAATCTCGCCGGCGGGATGCGCAGCATCGGGCGCGGAGCCGACCGCGGCAGCATGAACGCGCTGCGCACCGCTCTCGCCGTGATCGAGATCGCGCTGACGTTCGGCGTCGCCTCGGCATCGGGACTGTTCGTGCGCAGCTCGCTCGCGCTCGCGGCGGCCCCGCTCGGATTCGACCCGCACGACACGTTCATCGCCGGCGTGGCGCTGTTCGGACCCCACGAGAACGACGCGCAGCGGGCCGCGTTCGCGCGCGACGTCGCGGCCCGGCTGCGCGCGCTGCCCGGCGTCGGTGCGGCCTCGTTCGCACGTCCCGCGCTGCTGAGCTCGGCCGGTCCCGAAGCCGGCGGCTTCCAGATCGTGGGCCGGACGTACGCGCCCGGGACCGAGCCGTTCGCGATCTACACGCAGATCGGCATCGACTACTTCCGCACCCTGCACATCCCGCTCGTTCGCGGACGCGCGTTCACCGCCGCCGACGACGCACGGTCCGCGCGCGTCGCGATCGTCGACCGGCACTTCGTGCGCCGCTACCTGGGCGGCCAGGACCCGATCGGGACGCGGCTCTCGCTCGAGCCGACCTTCGAGCATCCCGGACCGCGCACGCTCGCGACCATCGTCGGCGTGGTCGCCGACGCGGCGCCGTACCGGTTCGCGGACGACACGCGCGTGTACGTGCCGAACGCGCAGTCGCCGACGGTGATCCCGACGTTCGTGATCCGGATGCGGACGCCGGACCCCGATCTGCGGCGGCACGTCGCGCAAGTCGTCGCGGCGGTCGATCCGAGCCAATCGGTCGCGACCTTCGCGTCGATGGAGCGGCTGTCGGGCGCGCAGACGGCTCGGGCTCAGAGCAACGCCGCGCTGCTCGGCGTCCTCGCGCTCGTCGCGCTCGTGCTCGCGCTGGCCGGCATCTACGCGATCGTCTCGTATGCGGTCGAACAGCGCCGCCACGAGTTCGGGATCCGCATGGCGGTCGGCGCGCAGCCGGGGCACATCGTGCGCGGCGTGCTCGGCGGCGCGCTGCGGATCGCGCTGCTCGGGATCGCCGCCGGGGTGGTGATCGCGGCGCTCGCGACCCGTTCGGTCGAACACCTTTTGTACGCCGTCGCGACGTTCGACCCGCTCACGCTCGGCGCCGTGGCGCTGCTCTTGCTTCTCTGCGTCACGCTCGCCGCCGCGCTGCCGGCCGCGCGCGCGATGCGCGTCGACCCCGCGGTGGCACTCCGATATGAATAGCGCACATCTTCGTTCGCCGAGCACGATGGACGTACTCCGCCCGCGCACGAAACGCGTCCCGCGCGCACTCGTGTGGCTCGCCGTGCTCGTTGCCGCAGGCGTCGCCGTCGCGTGGTCGCTGCGCGCGATGAGCAGCGCGCCGAAGGGGACGCTCGTCGACCGCGCGACGCTCGTCACCGACGTCGTGCGGCGGGAGACGCTGCTGCGGTCAGTCTCGGCCGCAGGGACGCTGGTGCCGGAGCGCGTCCGCGTCGTCGCCGCGAGCGAGGACGGCGTCGTCGACCGCGTGCTCGTGCGGCCCGGTTCCTCCGTGTCGGTGGGACAGACGATCGCGCAGATCAGCAATCCGGCGCTGATCGAAAAGGTCGTCGACGCGCAGGCGCAGGTCGACGTCGCGCGGGCCAACATCGCGAGCGCGCGCCAGCAGGCCGCGGCCGCGCAGCTCACGCAGCGTGCGGCGATCGCCGACGCCGAGGCGCAGGCGCAGGTCGACGTGCTGCGCGCGCACTCCACCGCGAAGCTCATCGGACAAGGGCTTGTGCCGGAAGTCGACTACCGCAAGGCGCAGATCGACGCCACGAAATCGCGGAACGACGTGGCGATCGGGCGCGCGCAGCTCTCCGTCGCGGCCGCCGACGCGTCGGCGAAGCTCGCCGCGCTGCAGGCGCAGCTGGCCGAAGCGCAAGCACAACTCGTCGCCGCGCGTGCGCAGGTCGGTGCGCTGACCGTCCGCGCCGGCGCGCCCGGCGTCGTGCAGAGCGTCGCCGTCGACCCGGGCGCGCGCGTCTCGCAGGGCGCCGAGCTGGCGCGGATCGCCGATCAGCGCGACCTCAAAGCGCAGCTTCAGGTTCCCGAGGCGGCGCTGCGCGACGTGTCGCCCGGGATGCCGGCAACGATCGACACGGGCGCCGGGACGCTGCCCGGGCACGTCGAGCGGATCGCGCCGGCGGCGCAGAACGGCACGGTCGCCGTCGACGTCGGGTTCGATCGGCCGCTGCCGTCCTCGATCCGGCCCGACGGCAACGTCACCGGGGCGATCGTCCTCGCGCGGCTGCCGCACGCGCTCACCCTCGCGCGACCGGCGGGGGCCAACGACGGGGCGAGCCTCGACCTGTTCAAAGTGGTCGACGGCGGGACGCGCGCCGTGCGCGTTCGGGTCCGGCTCGGCTCGGGCTCGACCGAGCGCGTGCAGCTCGTCTCCGGCCTGCGCGCGGGCGACACCGCGATCGTCTCCGACACGTCGGCCTACGCCGACAGCCCGGAGCTGCGTCTCCGATGAACCACGCCATGAAGAGGAACGACATGATCGTCGAGGTCGAGCAGCTCGGGAAAAGCTACGTCGCCGAGGACGTCGAGACGCGCGCGCTGCGCGGGATCACGTTCGCCATCGAGCGCGGCGAGTACGTCGCCGTCGAGGGTCCGTCGGGGTGCGGAAAGAGCACGCTGCTCGCGATCCTCGGGCTGCTGGACGCGCCGACGACGGGCCGGTATCGCCTTGGCGGACGCGCGGTGGAAAAGCTCAGCGCGCGCGAGCGCGCCGTCATCCGCAACCGCGAGATCGGGTTCGTGTTCCAGAACTTCAACCTCGTCGGCGATCTGACGGTGGCCGAAAACGTCGAGATGCCGCTCGTCTACCGCGGCGTCAGCCGCGGGCAGCGCCGGGTGCGCGTCGCCGAGGTCCTCGAGCGGGTCGGCCTCGCGCACCGCGCGGGGCATCTTCCGATGCGGCTCTCCGGCGGCGAGCAGCAGCGCGCCGCGGTCGCACGCGCGCTCGCCGGCGAACCGTCCTTGCTGCTCGCCGACGAGCCGACCGGCAACCTCGACACCGCCAACGGCGAAGCGGTGATGGAGCTGCTCGCCGAGCTCAATGCCGCCGGGTCGACCATCGTGATGGTGACGCACGACCGCCGCTTCGCGAGTCAGGCGCGCCGCGTCATCGGCCTCGTCGACGGGATGCTCGTCGACCAGCGCGAGGCGACGGCGGCGATGTGATGCGGCCGTCGGGGCGGCGTGGTAGGATGAGGACCCGCCCCGCTTCGGAGGAGCCGTCATGAGCACGCAGACCGAGCCCGCCGTTCAGCAAACCGTCACCGCGTACTTGCGCGTTCGAGGCGCCGCCGACGCGATCGACTTCTACACGAAGGCCTTCGGTGCGGTCGAACGCCCGGGGCGGCTCACGATGCCGGGCGGCAAGATCGGCTACGCGTCGTTCGTGATCGGGAACTCCGAGGTCATGGTCTCGGACGAGAGCCCGGAATGGGATTCGCCGGGACCGGAGATGCTGGGCGGCACGACGGTGAGCCTCTCGCTCGTCGTCCCGAACGTCGACGAAGTCGTCGCGCGCGCGGAGCAGCTCGGCGCGCGCGTTCCCTCACCGCCGGCCGACCAGTTCTACGGCCATCGCTCCGCGCGCGTGTACGACCCGTTCGGACACTGCTGGGTCGTCTCGACCGTCATCGAAGACGTGTCGCCCGAAGAGATGCAGCGCCGGATGGAGCAGTGGACCGCGTCGATGTCGGAGCCGGCGAACAGCAGCACCTGAGCTCGGTGACGCCCGTCGCGATCCTTCAGCGCGCGTCGATCCCGCCGTAGTCCCGTTTCCACAGTTCCCACGCGCGCATCAGCACGTTGCGGTTCGTCGCCGTCGACGCGTCGGCTTCGGCGGCGTTAAGGTACGTCACCCGGCCGCCGAGGCCGATCGCCTGCGCCTGCAGCCGCGCGTCCATCATCGTGTAGTACGCGCGAAACACCGCTTCGGGGATGCGTTCGCCGACGGCGACCATCCCGTGCCCGCGCATCAGCGCCACGTTCGCGCCGCCGAGCGTGCGCGCGAGCGCATCGCCGAGCGCGTTCGACGACACGAGCATGTCGCTCGCGGGCCCGGCGGCGTCGCGGATCTCGAACACCGGAACGCCGCGCCCGAGAAACGACGCCATGTGATACACGGGGCGCAGGCTCACGCTCGAATCGGCGAACGGGATGACGTCCGGCGCGTGGCTGTGCACGACCGACCGCACGTCGGGACGCAGCCGGTAGATCGCCCCGTGGATGAAGCGCTCGAGATAACTCGTGCGGCCGTTCGCGTCGAGCGCCTCGTTCGCGAGGTCGTACGTGACGACGTCGCTCGCGGTGACGAGCGCCGGCGCCATGCTGCGCGCGAGGAGGTAGCGCGCGGGATCGCGCGGGTCGCGCACGCTGACGTGGCCGAACCCGTCGACCACGCCGAGATGCGCGAGGATGTGATTCGCCGCGACGAGGTCGTCGATCGCCGCACCGTACGCCGGCGCCGGTGTTCCGGCGGAGGACGCGTCGCCGGCCGCCCGCGCGAGCGCCCGCGACGACGGCAGCACCGTCGCCGCGAGCGTTCCGGCGAGAAACGGCCGGCGCCGCATCACGCTAGCTCAGAAGGCGCCGATCCCGTTCGGCGTGCCGTTGCCGGTCGGGCCGTCGTACCCCGGGCCCCCGGTGAAGAGCATCGAGTCGCTGCACGGCGGGGGCGGCGCGGGAGGCGCCGGCACCGGCATGTCCTCGGGCGGGACGCTGGTGCAGTCGCCGTTCGTTCCGGCGAGCACGTCGTAGAGCGCGTTCGAGCGGTACAGCTTCTGCGCCGGGAAGGGATACGTGTACTGGTCGCGGTCGCCGGGCTGCCCGTAGCCGGCCAGGCCGTAGATCGCGGCGATCGCCGGCGAGGCGACGCTCGTCCCGCCCATCACGCCCCAGTTGTTTCCGCCGAGCTGTCCGTCGCTCTCGTACATCGCGACGCCGGTGTAGCCGTCCGCGTCGTACGCGACGTCGGTGTAGATGCGCGTCGGATAGCGCGACGTGCTGCCGTTCTGGCTCGTGTACGTGCCGTAGCAGTTCGCGTCCGCCTGCTGCCACGGCGGCATCGGCTCGTAGTCGCTGCAGCCGCTGCCCGTGCCGCCCCACGCGGTTTCGCTGAATCCGCGGCGCGAGCCGTCGGGGGTGAGCGTCGTGCCGCCGGCGGTCACGACCGTCGGGAACGAGGCCGGGATCAGCGGCCCGTAGGCGACGGCCGGATCGCCGTACCCGTCGGCCGGGAAGACGTTCCAGTCGTAGCCGTAGTCGCCGGCGCCCGCGACGACCGCGATCCCCGGATGCGTGTAGAACGACAGATAGCCGCCTTGCGAGGCCGGGAGCGGATCCGTGGGCTGCTCCTGCGAGACGTAGCTGTTCGAGATCGCGACGGGATTGAACGACGCCGCGGCGTTCACGCCGGCGGCGAGATTGTTCATGAAGTCGTCGTTCGTCTCGACCAGCAGGATCTTGCAGTTCGGACAGTTCGCCGAGACCATGTCGACGTCGAGCGCCGTCTCGATGGTCCAGCCGCTCTCGCCCGGGATGTCGGCCGGCGGCAGCGTCGGCAGCGGGCCGCTTCTCCCGTTCTGATTCACTTTCTTGAAGCAGCCGTTCGCGGTCGTGCACGGCGAGAGCCCGTACATCTTCCGGTACACCGCGAGATCGCTCTCGATCAGCGGATCGTCGTAGGCGTCGACGATCGCGATCAGCGCGCCGTTGCCGTTCTTCTTCGCGGCGCCGGTGAGGTTGTACGCCGCCTGCAGATCGGAGGGACCGTAGCCCTGCGGCAGCGCGCTCTTCACGTGCGCGTACATCGCCGCGGCGCCGCGCGCGCCGGTGGCGCGCATCATCGCCGCCGCGGCCGCGCGTCCGCTGCTCGTCAGTTCGAACGCGACGCAATGCGCGCGCCCCGGCTGCCGCGTCTGCGCGCACACCGGCTTGAGATCGCCGGAACGCACCGCATCGCGGAAGCTCTTGTGAAACGACGTGGGGGTCGACCCCGTCGTGTTGGGCGCCTGGGGAGCGAAGCTTCCCGCGCCGCCGCCGCATCCTGCGAGGAAAAGCGCGCTCATCATGAGCACGCCGAGCGTCTTCAATCGCACCCGGTTACCTCGACTTGAGACGAGCATACGCCGCAGTGCGAACGCACCGCGGCTGTATAGCTGCGTTACGCCGAGACTCCGCCACGGCGGACAGGAATCCTCTTCCAGCGAAGCGCGCAAGCATGCGCTCGCGGCGAAGTCTCCCCATTTGCCTAGTTGTGCTGCTGTGCGGGTTGGCGACGCCGGCCGACGCGCACGCCGTGCGCTTCGATCTGATCTCGCGCACGCCGATCGCGTACGGCTACGAGAAGATCGTCGGACGGCTCGTCTACGCCGACGATCCGGGAACGCCGGCCAACGCGCGCGTCGTCGATCTCGCGAACGCGCCGCGCGACGCCGACGGGCTCGTCGAGTCGTCGGGGGACGTCGTGATCCTCGCGCCGGTCGACCGCACGCGCGCCAACGGCGCCGCGATCGTCGACATCCCGAACCGCGGCGGCGCGAGCGCGCTGTGGCTGAACCGCGGACGTTTCGGCAGCGACGCGACGAAGGCCGACGACTACGGCGACGGGTTCTTCATGAAGCACGGCTTCACGTCGATCTCCGTCGGCTGCGAGTGGGACGTCCCGCAGCGCGCCGGGGTGCTGGGGCTGCGCGCGCCGGTCGCGACCGAGAACGGCCGGACGATCACCGGGCTCGTGCGCAGCGATTTCCACGTCGACGCGCCGGCCGCGCAGCATTGGATCGCGCACGACCCCGGCCAAACGCCGTACGCGCTCGCCGACGCGAACGATCCGGCGAACGTGCTGACCGAGCGCAGCGACGTGCTCGCGCCGCGCCGCACGATCCCGCGCGCGCGCTGGCGGTTCGTCGCGGACGGCACCGCGATCGCGCTCGACGGCGGCTTCGTTCCCGGGAAGATCTACGAGCTGATCTACCGCGCGAAAGATCCGGTCGTCGTCGGGCTGGGACTCGCGGCCGTGCGCGACGCCGTCTCGTTCTTCGAGCACGATCCGTCGGCGCCGGTGCACGTCGCGCGTGCGTACGGCTTCGGCATCTCGCAGAGCGGCCGTTTCCTGCGCACGTTCGTCGCGCGCGGCTTCGACGCCGACGAACGAGGCCGGCCCGTGTTCGACGCGATCATGCCGATCGTGAGCGGACCCGCGCTGGGAAGCTTCGATCATCGCTTCGCGCAGCCGTCGCGGGACGCGGACCCGATGTCGTCGTTCTTCTATCCGACCGACATCCCGCCGTTCCACGAAGCGGACTTCCCGCTGCCGCCGGACCTGAAAGTCGTCGATATCCACACCTCGTACGGGTACTGGGGCCGCACGGCGTCGCTGATGACGACGACGGACGACGGCCGCGCCGACGTGCCGCTTCCGGCGAACGTCCGGCTCTACGCGATCGCCGGCGGGATGCACGTGCCGGGGCTCGCGCCGGCGCAGCGGCCCGGGATGCGGCAGCGCACCGATCCGCTCGACTGGCGCTGGGTGCCGCGCGCGATGCTGCTGCGTCTCGACGCGTGGGTGCGCACCGGCGTCGCGCCGCCGCCCAGCGTCTATCCGACCATCGCGGCGGGAACGCTCGTTCGCCCCGAGTCGTGGACGTATCCGCCGATCCCCGGGATCACGCCGCCGAACCCGTTCGTCGCGCTGCATCGCACGTTCCGCTACGACTACGGCCCGCGCTGGAACGAGGGGATCGTCGACCGCGAGCCGCCGGGCGTCGGCGCGGCGTACGCGACGCTGGTGCCGCTCCCCGACGGCGACGGGATCGACCTCGGGATGCTGCGGCTCCCGGAAATCGCCGTCCCGCTCGGGACGTACACGGGGTGGAACGTGCGCGATCCGCGGATCGGCTTCGGCGATCACCTCGTTGACTTCTTCGGCTCGCTGGTGCCGTTCGCGCTCACCGCGGCCGAGCGCGAGGCGACGCACGACCCGCGCGCGTCGGTCGCCGAGCGGTACGGCGTGCGCGAGAACTACATCCGCGCGTTCGACGCGGCGACGGTCGCGCTGGCGCGCGAAGGCTATGTCCTGCGCGACGACGTCCCGCCGATCGAGGCGCACGCGACGGAGCTGTGGCAGGAGCTGACCGGCACGTAGGGATACGAACCCGGAACCCCGAGGAGGCTCTCCGCGCATGACACGCACGCTCGCCGCCCTCGCAGCGGCGCTCCTCATCCCCGCGGCCACGGCCGCCGCGCTCTGCGCATCCACCGCGCTTGCGACGGCGCAGTCGTATCCCGGCGACGCCGGCGCCGGCGTGGAACGCGGGATCGAGCAGCGGAACAACTCGGGGCAGGTCGGGACCGTCACGCTGTTCGCACACGGCCGCGACGCGCTCGTCTTCGTGCGGATGCACGGCGCCTCGGGCGCCGAGCCGGTACGGCTGTTCCGCGGCGGCGACTGCGACAGCCTCGCGGCGATGCCGGCGTTCGTCGTGAGCGATCTGCGGGGCGGCGTGTCGCGCTCGCTGGTGCACGCGACCGAAGACCGGCTGTTGTCGGGGAACTACAACGTCGTCGTGTTCGCGTCGACCGCGCAGCACGCCGGCGTCGCGGCCTGCGGTCATCTCTACGCGCGCTGAACGGACGGCCGGGTGACATGATGAGTGACGAAACGACCGAACGGCGGACGATCGCCGTCGAGCTGACGGATCCGCAGGAGCTCACCGCCGACGGCGTCTCGCGACGCGGGTTCGTGAGGCTGGGGAGCGGCGCCGCGTTCGTGCTCGCGAGCGCCGCTGAGGCGGGCGCGCAGACCGGCGAGCTCGGCAAGCCGCATCCGCCGTTCGTCGCCGAGGACGCCCCGGCGATCGCGGTGTCGCGGCCGCGGCTCACGCCGAAAGCCGGCTCGCCGATCGGCGCCTACGCCGCGACGCCCCGCACGCTGACCGCGACGACGCCCGGCGTGGTGGTAATCCAGCAGATCTGGGGCGTCGACGCGCAGATCCGCGACGTCGTCCGGCGCCTCGCGAAAGCGGGCTACGTCACGATCGCGCCGCTGCTCTTCGACCGCGTCGGCGCGCCGGACGGCGACGGTGCGACCGACGTCGCGCCGTTCCAGGCGGCCGCCGCGAAGATGGTCGCCGAAGGGTTCGTCCCGACCGACGTCATCGCCGCGCACGATTGGATTCGCGCGACGGCACCCGACGGAAAGATCGGGATCACCGGCTTCTGCATGGGCGGGAGCATCGTGCTGCAGAGCATCATCGATTCGCGCGCGTTCGCCGCCGCGTCGATGTTCTACGGGAGCGTGCGCCCCGGGACGAACCCGAAGGACCCGACGACCGCGACGACGTTCGACTTCACCTCGCGCATCACGACGCCGCTGATGGGGAGCTTCGGCGCGCGCGACACGTCGATCAAGCCCGACGACGTGCGCGCGATGTTCGCGCGGCTGACCGTCCCGCACGACGTGAAGATCTACGACGAGGCGGGCCACGCGTTCTTCGACGACACGCGCGAGCGCTACGTCCCCAGCGCCGCGGAGGACGCCTGGAGCCGCACGCTGCGCTGGTTCCGCCAGTACCTCGCGTAGGCACCGTGCCCGCGGTCGGTTGGGCCCGGTGGTCCCGGCGGCGGGCACCCGCGCCCTAGCCGCCGCCCGCCTCATCTTGTACGCTCCGTGCACGGCCGGCGTTCGCCGGGCGGGTCGGAGGGTGACATGGAGACGTATCAAGCTCCGGAAGTCGTCGCGTCGTACGAGGCCGGAGAGCTCTTCTGCGACGCGTTCGCCTCGACGAGCGTCTTTACGGGACCGCCCTTCACGATCAAGTAGCCGGCGTTCACCGGACGTCCGGCGCGCGAGCGCGCCGGATCCCGGAAGCGGTGGCGCCGCCGGCCGATGGCGCCGGCGGGAGGGGACGGGGTGTTGCGAACGGCGCGGACGACGGAACGTCCGCGCCGATTCGCAAGTAGACGGGCCCTCGGGGGCGAACCTATGTTCGCATGAAGACGTCTCGCCGGCTGCGGCGCGGGGTGTGGGCGTGATCGCATCGCTGCCGATGCCGGCCATCGTCGGGGTGATCGTCGGGTTCGTCGCGGGCTGGATCGTCGTCACGCTGACCACGGTGGCGGCGCTCCGCGCGCAATGCCGCGACCTCCGGTCGGCGGCGCACGACGAGCGCACCGCCGCGCAGGCGCGGCTCGAATCCGAGCTGGCCGCCGCGCGCGAGGAGCGCACCGCCGCCGCCGCGCGGGAAGCCGCGCTCCACCGCCAGCTCGCCGAGGCGGCCGCCGCCCGCGCCGCCGCCGAGCAGACGATCGCGAGCGTGAAGAGCGCCCGGGCCGAGGCGGACTCGAAGTTCGCCGAGCTGGCGAACAAGGTGATCGCCGACGCGCGCGCTTCGCTGCTCGAAGCCGCGCACGAGAAGGTGAAGGTGGAAGGCGACGCCGCGCGCGCCGAGGCGCAGGCGAAGCTCTCCGAGATCTCGGCGGGCTTGAACGCGCGGCTCGGCGAGCTCGGGAGCGCGCTCGCCGCGATGCAAGCCGCGCGCGAGCAGGACGCGCAGAAGATCGCCGGCGAGCTGGGCGCGCTCGGCCAGAAAGCCGCGGCGCTGAGCGAGGCGATCGCGATGACGCACACCGCGACGAACCGCGTCTCGACGCTGCTTTCGACGCGTCAGGCGCGCGGCACGTGGGGCGAGTACGAGCTCAAGCGCCTCGTCGAGATGACCGGGATGACGGAGCACGTCAGCTTCGACGTGCAGAAGGCCGGCTACGGCGACGACGAGCGCGGCCGCCCCGACGTCGTGCTCTACATCGCCGGCGGCGGGACGCTGCCGATCGACGCGAAGGTGCCGTTCGACGCGTATCAGGAAGCCGTCGAAGCCGGCGACGACGGCGTGCGCGCCGCGCGCCTCGCCGACGCGGTGAGCGCGGTGCGCGGCCAGGTGAAGTCGCTCGCGCAGCGCCGCTATCACGCGACGCCGGGCTGCATCGGCTGGACGATCATGTTCGTCCCGATCGAATCGATGCTCTCGAGCGTCCTTGCCGCCGACAGCGGCATCCTGCAGTACGCGATCGAGAACCGCGTGCTCATCGCCTCGCCGCTCTCGCTGCTGGTGTACCTGTTCGCGTTCGCGCAAGGCTGGTCGTACGCGAGCCAGCAGCAGAACGCGCAGAACATCCTCGAACAGGCGAAGCAGCTCGTGAGCCGCCTGGCGCCGTTCGTCGAGCACCTCACGAAGGTCGGCAACGCGATCCAGAACGCGTCCGACACGTACAACCGCGCCGTCGGCTCGTTCGAGCGCAGCGTCGCCCCGCAAGCCCGCCGCATCCACGAGCTCGGCGGCGCCGACGAGCTCCCGCCGCTCGTCGCCAAGGCCGCCGAAGTCCGCCTGCTCGACCCGGACAAGTACGTCCTCGGACCCGGCGAGCAGCAGCGGCTGCTCCCGGCAGAAGCGCCGCTGCCCGTGGACGAGACCGACGACGGGGACGAGCCGGCCTTACGCGCGGACGCGGTATGAGGCGAACGCCGGCCCGATAAGCTGTCTCACGTGCATACTGTCTTCGGTGCAGTATGCACGGCGTGCAGTATGCGCCGAAGGCCCTCAGGCGCCGGCAAGCCGGTGCCGAGTCGGCCTACGCGGGAGCGGCAACGCGCCCCGGGCTCTCGCGCTTGAGCGCCTTGCGGTGCTGCGTGAAGTTCGGCGTGCTGCGCGTCCAGCCGTCGGTGCGGCGCGAACGGCGGTCGCGGCGCGTGCCCGGCTGCGCGTGCGCGCGCAGGCTGCTCTTCGCGCGCGTGCCGGTGACCTGCTTCCAGTCCTTGCCGTCGAACTTCTGCGCGTAGCCGCCCGAGAGGATCTCGAACGTCTTCATCGCGTGGCCTTTGAAGTCGTAGGCGGTCGAGGCATGCGCGTGCGCGAACCAGCTCGGCGTCACGAAGTCGGTGACGAGGATGCCGTCGATCTCGTAGCCGTACTCGTCGTCTTCGACCGGGTCGGCGACTTCGCTCGCCCAGAAGGTGCCGTTCGCGTCCTGATAGGCGCCGTTGAGCCACGGATCGACGAACATCTCGACGATCTCGTGCGTCGCGCCGACGCTGATGCTGGCCTTGTCGGCTTCCAGCGTCTTCACGAAGACCTTCGAGAGCGGCAGCCCGTCGGCGGTGAGATCGTGATACGCGAGCGCGTCGGCCTGATCGCTGTCGTCCAAGAACACGACCCACCACGAGCCGGGCGGCGGCGACCCCGCCGGAACGAAGCTGAACTTGGCCTCGAGCACGTTCCAGAACTGCGAGAGATCTTTGTTGACCTGCTGCTCGAACGCCGGCAGCATCTTCTGCACGTCGGCATCGGAGATCGCCGTCGACTCGTTCATCACCGCGACCTGAAGCATCGACTCTTCTCCTCACGAAGCTCCCCGCAACACCGGGGACATCGATGCTTCCTCCGGTCCAAGGCCCGACCTGCGAACGCGTCCCGCCGAGACGAAATCGTGACGCTCGGCATGTCACGACGGCATCCGCGATTCATCGCCCGCCCTGCGACGCCGACTACGATCGCGTCGTCGGCTGCAGCAGCGCGGTGAGCGCCGCGGACGGCTCGCATTGCAGCTCTTCGTAGAGCACGTCGCGGTATTGCCGGTAATGGCGCAGGGCCGCGGCGCGATCGCCCTGGGCGACGTACGCCGCGATCGCGATCTCGCGCGCCGTCTCGTCGCAGGCGTCGATCTCGATCATCTCCTGCGCGAGCCGGAGCGCCTCGTCTTTCCGGCCGCATGCCAGCGCGTCGCGTGCCAGCGTTCGGGCGACTTCACAACGCAGCTCGCGCGCCGTCCGCTCCGTCGGCTCGAACCATTCCCAGCCGCGGTGCGGGGCGCGGTCGATCGCACGCAGGCGGTCGTGCAGCGCGGCGAGCGAGGCGCGATCGGCGTCGTTCGCGATCCCACGCGACCGGCGGGTGGCGACCGCGCGCTCGATCTCCCACAGATCGACGTCGACCTCGTCCGAGAGCTGCAGGCCGTCGCGCGTGCGCACGATGACCGTGTCGTCGCCGAGGTGCTGCCGGAGCCGGTAGAGGTGGACCTTCAGCGCGTTCCACGTCGCTTCGTCGTCGTCGCGGTCGGGCCACAGCATCTCGGCGAGCTGCTCGCGCGTGACGACCTGACGCCGGCGCGCGAGCGCGAAGAGCAGCTCGAGCTCGCGCTCCGGCAGCTTGATCTCTCGTCCGCTGCGCCGGACGGTGCCTTCGAGGATCGCGATCTGCAGCCGCGCTTTGGCGCCCGCCCGCCGCGCGCGCAGGCGGGCGACGAGCGGAGCCAGCATCCCGGCGTCGGCGGCTCCGGCGGCGAACCGTTCCACGTCCTCCGGCAGCGCCGCCGAACCCGAGGCGCGGCTCGCATCGCGCGCCTCCGCATGGGCTGCCGCTCGGTCGTCCTCGGTCGCCGCAAGCTCCGCGCACACCACGGCGGCGAGCGTCCGCAGGAACGGCGTAGGATACCGTCTCGTCAGCTCGCGTGCCGCGTTCGCATGCGCTCGCGCGCTCACGTCGTCTTGCGAGCCGCACGCCGACACAAGGTGGCCGCACAGAATCCAACGCACCAGATCGACGTCGCGAGGCTCGCTCGCGTGCCGCCCTCGTACGCAGTCCGCGAAGTACTGGAAGCCCCGAATCCCGTGATGCTCGACGATCGCCTCGAGCTCGGCTCCGAAGCTCGCGAATGCGTCGTCCTCACCGGCGAGCCACGCCCCGAACGCCGCTTCCGCGAGGCGGAACGCGACGAAGTTCGACAGTTGCGAGCGCCGAGCGTACTCGAGCGAAAGCGCGAGCAGCTCGCGTTCCTCGGCCCGGTGGCCGCGCGGCCGCGCGATCTCGGCTCCGCGAATCATGAGCGCGGCGGAAGCCATCACGTCCATCGGTTCGATGAGCGGCCAGCCCACGTCGAGATCGCGCTCGGCTTCGTCGATCCGCCCGAGACGCGCGATCACGGTCGCGCGCAGGTACAGCGCGTAGCCGTGCTCGCGAGTGGCCGGCGGATCGGGGATCGAGGCGCGCGGGGCGACGCGTTCGAGCAGCGCGAGCGCCTCGTCGAACATCCCCAGATACGTGAGCTGCAACACGCGGGTCGCCAGGACGTAATACCGCTTATGGAGCGGCGTCTCGGGCGGCAGAGACGCCCACAGCGTTCCCGTCTCTTCGAGCAGCTGCGCGCTGTCGGTCGAGAACGTCTGCAGCAGCGCGCTGCACGACCACAGCGTCGGATAGCGACGGACCGTAGCGCGGTCGAGGCTTGCGACCATGCGTGAATAGCGCATCGACGGCGCGCGATCTTCGCCGACCGGGACGAGCTCGAGCGCCTGTGCCGCGTCTTCCGGCGCGGACCGCACGAGCTGCAGCTCCGCAGCGCGCAGATGGTCGCCGCGCTCGCCGTACGCACGCGCGACGCGCGCGAGCAGCTCGTCACGCCGCGCGGACGCGCCTTCGAGCAGCATCGCGCGGACGAGCGGGTGCACGACGAACGTTCCCTCGCCCGTGCGCCGGACGAACGGCGACGACCGCTCGAACTCTGCGAGCAAGTCGACCGCGTTGTCGTCGCGCGTCGCGAGCACGAGGTCGTTCGCATCGGCGTTCGGGATCGCAGCCGCGGCAAACAGCGCCGCCGTCAGGAACGGCGGCAGCGCATCGAGGACTTGGTCGGCGAGATATTCGTAGAGCTCCTCGAACGCGACGTCGTTGAGCCGGTCCAGCACGATCTCGTGGCGCCCTTCCGCCGCGAGCCGCGCGAGAAAGAGCACGGGCACCGGCCATCCTTGCGAGATCTCGTGGATACGGTCGATCGTCGCCGTATCCAACACCACCGGGTCGAAGATACGCTCCAGCTCTTCGCGGGTGAAGGCAAGGTTGTCGCCGCGCAAGGTGAGGATGCGGTGCGGCGGTGCGAAACGGCTGAGATGGACGCGCAGGCTCTCCCGCGAGCAGATCACGATCCTTCGCGAGTCGGGACACCCCGCGAGCAGGCGCGTGAGAAACTCCCGGGCGCTCGGTGACGCGGCGATGTGCTCGGCATCCTCGAGAACGAAGGTCGACGGCTTGGCCGGCGCCTGCCACGCCTTGAGCGCGAGCGCGACCCGTTCGTGCGGGCTCATCGCACCGTCGCCGAGCATCAGCTCGCGTTGCGAGAGCTCCGCACCTCGCGAGGGATCCTCGTCGGCCAGGGCCGGAACGATGCGGCGGGCGAAGTCCAAGTCGTCCTCGACGTGTGCGCACTCGCAGACGGCGAACGCCGCGCTGCTTTCGACCAGTTGCCGCGCGAGGGTGGATTTTCCGAAGCCCGCCGGCGCGATCAGCGCCACGATGCGCGGCTGGAGCCGCTCGAGGCGTTCGAGCAGCTCGTCGCGGCGGATGATGCGGCCGAGGTCGAGCGCGCTCATCGCGCTGGGCGTCGTATGGGCCCGTACGCCGCATGCACGGCGCAGACGGCCCGGTCAGAACGGTGCATAATCGATGAGCTTGCGCGCGTAGACGTCGGACAACTGTCCCGCGAAGAACGCGCCGTAGCGCGCGATCGCCGAGACGAACTCGCGAACCCCACGGGTTCCGTGCGCGCGGAACGTCGTCAGCTCGACGAGGAAGTCGAGCAGAAGGACGTGGATGACGCCCGCGCCGTACGGCGTCCACGATCCGCTCGCGTTCGTGTCCAGCCGGACGTACAACGTCGTCGTGTCGGGCCATACCGTCAACCCGCGCCCGGCGAAGACGCGTTTCTCGCCGCTGAGTCGATACGACGCGCCGTGACGATCGGTGAACTCGAGCTCGTACAGGAAGCGCTTGCGGCCGGGCACGGTGATGCCGCGATCGCGCTCGTTCACCAACAACGCGAACGTTCCGAGGGTCCGCATCCGGCTTCCCGAGAGCAGCGGACACGTGAGCCAGCCTTCGGCCGACCCGAGATGCTCGGGCTGATGCAAGAACCGGTCGAGATCGTTCGTCGAGATCGTGAGCGTGACGGAGAGCCTGTTTCCCGCCGCACGGCCGCGCTGTTCACCCCGCACGGGATCGCCTTCGCCGGGCATGAAGAACCCGCGCATCGCTTCTCGAAAGGTCACCGACCGGCCGGGCCGCTGCGCTGGCGGCGATACGGGACGCGTTGCCGAGGCCGGGGCCGAATTCCCGGTTGCACTCGGGATCGTCGCCGGTGTCCCGGCAGCGACCGCTCCGAGCGCATGGACGGGATGCGGCGGCAGCATTCCGATGCACCGCGCATACTCGCGCGCATCGCGGACGCCCATCTCGACCGCGGCGGCCATGCGGTCGCGGCTGAAGTTGAAGAGATAATGGACCGGCACTTCTTGGCGGATGAGGTGCTGGTCGATCGCCACCCGGCCGGGCGGCGGCGGCTGGTGCGGAGCGCCCGGCGAGACCGCGGCCCGTGCGAGGCGAACGGCGAGGTCGGTCGCGGGGCCGGGGATCGGGCCATGCGCGGCGATCCGCGCGTTGACCTCGGCGATTTCGGCCCACTCGTCTTTGAATCTGCCGCCGGCGACGGTTTCGACGAGGTGAAAATACTGCGCGAGCGGGCCGGGGCGAAGCTCGGGAGTGTCCGAGACGGTCCAGATCGCCCAGATCTCCGTCGCGCCGCGCCGCACCGCCTCGCCGACGTTGCCGTCGGTGCACCAAACGGCGTCGAACACCCACCCGTTTCCGCGCGCGATCGCCGGTAGCCAGAAGAGCAGCGTGACGCTTGCGATGAGCAGGTCTTCGTCGAGATCGCGGTTCTCCACGACGGCGACGCGCTTCTCGGTGAAGTCGAAATGGTTGAACGTGAACACCGGCTGCGTACGGCTGCGGATCGCTGCGAAATCAAGCTGCCAGATGTCGCGGAAGATGCGGCGCAGGCCGTCGTCCGTCCCGACCGAGCGGATGAACGGGAACTTCCAGAACTCGCGCCAGTTGAGGGTCGTGAACGCCGTCGCATCCATCGTCCGCCACTGATCGGCGACCTGCGTCCCGCTCATCCCGCTCGCCATCATCGCTGCGTTGAAGCAGCCGCCGCTCGCGGCGTCGATGTGATCGAAGTCCAGCTTGAGCTCGTCGAGCAGCACTTGCAGGCAGCCCGCTTGATAGCCGACCTTCATTCCGCCGCCCGCGAGAATCAGCGACCTCACGGCGCGCGGTTCCACGTCTGGAGCATGTGCGTCGCGAACCGGTCGGCGAGCGCGGCGATCGTGAGGCTCGGATTCGGCCCGACCGGACCCGGCATGACGGAGCCGTCGGCGACGTAGAGCCCGGGATGCCCGAAAACTTCGCCGTAGGAGTCGACGACGCCGGTGCGCGGAGAACGGCCCATCGCACAGCCGCCGAGCGGGTGCACCGTGATCAGCCGGTTGAACAGACGCGTCAGCGGATTCTGCATGTACTTCGCGCCGATGTGCGCCGTCGTCTCGGCGGCTTCGTGATCGAGGCGCTTGTAGAAGCCTGCCGACGGCGCATCGGGCCAGGAAATCTGCAGCCGCTGGCGCCGATCGAGCCACAGCGTCCCGTTCGGCAAGTCGCGTCCCATCCCGAGAAACGGCATCGAACACGACGACAAGTCGCCGCTGCCGAGCAGCCGCGCGAGTTGCGGTCCCAGCTCGGACTGCCGGTTCCAGCGCAGGGCGGCCGCGATGCGCGACCACACGAAGCGCAGGACGCGCCTCGCGTCCGCTACCGGGTCGAGCAGCTCGAGGATGTAGTCGCCGGCGACCGGATAGCCGGCGTCCTGCAAGTACGCGCCGCGCACGCCTCGGCCCGCGCCGTCGAGCGCATCCGGAAATCGGAACGTGCTGGTGATCACCGGCGCGCGCGACGGGTTCAGCCGGCGCGGATGCAGCCGTCCGTCGCGCCGCTCCTGCGCGCGCATGGCGAAGGCGAGGTAGTCGCCGTTGCCCGAGAAGCGCTTCCCGAGCATCCTGCTGAGCTGCGGAAAGTTGCCCCGATTGCGCATCAGCAGCAGCGCCGTCCCGAGAGTTCCGCACGCGAGGACGAGGCGATCGGCCGAGATCGTGCGCACGGCCGGCGGCGGGTGCCGCACGGGGTCATCCGGACCGGCATGGGGATGCTCGAGGTACGACACGACGTAGACCGCGCGGCCGTCGCGAGTCGCCGGCGCGATCACCTTCGCTTCGGAACGCGTGCGGATGACCGCGCCGAGCTTCTTGGCGCGTGAGAGATACGTGTAGTCGAGGGTGTTCTTCGAACCGTAATTGCAGCCGACGTCGCACTCGCCGCAGAGCCGGCACGTTTCGCGCGGCTCTCCGTAGAGGTTACCGCTTCCGTCGTCGAAGACCCGACCGCGCTCGGGCGGACCGCCTCCCACGCCGAACGTGACGGCGAGCGGCGGCGGAAACCACTGCGGTATCGTCGGGTCGATGTGATTCCACGTCGTCTCCCTGATCCCGCGCGAGCACGCCGCCTCGCGCATCGCCGCGAATCGTCCGTGGCTTCGATACGCCTCGGGGTATGGGACGGGCGTGAGGATGGCTTCGACCGCATCGTAATGCGGATTGAGGTCGTCACGCGTGACCGGCCAGTCTTCGTCGAGCTGATCGCGTCGGCCGCGCTGCACGAACCAGCTCGCGTCCTTGCGCAGCAGCACGTTCGCGTAGATCAGCGAGCCGCCGCCGAGCCCGGCCGACACGATCGCTTCCGAGTCGTCGAACGACCAGACGTCGAAGAGGCCTTGGCGCCGCGCGTCCGGCCGCCAGAAGTTGTTCCGAATCTCGCGCGCGGTGCGGGGGAACGAGCCGGGCGGATACTCCTTGCCGCGCTCCAGCAGGCACACGCGCTTCCCCGCGTCGGCAAGACGATAGGTCATGACCGAGCCGCCGAAGCCCGAGCCGATCACGACTGCTTCGAAATGCTCTTCGCTCGCAGGCAACCCCGTGCTCTGCGGAGACCGCCCCATGTGCAGGGATAGCACGGCGTCCACATCATTCCTTCCTCAAGAGAACAAGGCAAGTGTCACTGCCGGGCGCCGCCACAGCCGCGTGGACGCGCGTTCCATTTCCGCCTGCTCGCCCGCAGAGTCCAGACAGCCGAAGGCCGCTCGGCGTACGTCCGGGGACGAGACGGCGAGCGGCGGGCCGGCTGAGGCTCGGGGATGCCTCGTCTCAACGGAGCCGCGGTCCCCAGCCTTGGAAGAGTCCGGTCGAGCCGAGTTGCGGTCGCGGCAGCGTCGGTCGCGGTTCGGGCGGATCCTCGTTCGGGACGCGCCGCGGAGCGGGCTCGGCGACGATCTCGATGCGCGGGCGGAGCGGCTCGACGACCGTCAGATGCGGCGCGCGGTGGTTGTCGTCGCGGACCGGCTGCGGGGCGATGTCGTCGTCGCGAAGCGGCGCGGTCATTGCACGAATTCCACGGTGTAGAGGTAGGACCCGGCGATGGGCGCGCATTCGTGGACGGTCGGCGCGAAGCGGCTGGCGCGCGTCGCGGCGAGCGCGGCAGCGTCGAGCATCCAGCTGCCCGACGAGCGGTAGACGGACGCACCGATCACGGCGCCGGCGGCGTCGAGGTCGACCCGGACCTGCGTCGTGCCGGACAGCCAGAGGTCGCGCGCGATCTCCGGCATGATCGGCTCCGCGGCGAACACGACGGATGCCGGCGTATCGGCGATCGCGCACGAGCGCGAGTCGCCTTGGTCGCTCGCCACGGCGGCGAGCGGCGTGAACTGGATCGAGGCTGCGGCGAGGATGCAGCCGAGACCCGTGAGCAGCTTGGTCATATCGGTCTCCTCGTTGTGTGAGCCCGCTCGGGGCGGGACGAAAACACCGTACGACCCTGTCGTCAAACCCCGGTTACGTGACGCCGCGCACACGGATCACGGGCGGTAACGCCGCGGTAACATCCCGTGATGCGCAACACAGCGCGAGCGCTTCATGCCGACGGAAAGCGGCGAGCGAACCGGTACTCGATCAGCTCGCTGACCGGCCGGTAGCCGAGGCCCAGCTCTCTCCCCGTGGCGACCGCGACATCGCCGCCGGACCGCGCGCTCGGGAGAAGAACAGACGGCCCGTGTGTTGTTCGCACACAGGCCGTCCAGGGGACCCAGGGCTTCAGCGCCGCGTCATGCCGGCTACGGTGGTGTTAGCCGTCAGTACGCGGCGACGGGTTCGTTCGACAGCGCGATGTCGTACTCGTCGTGGATGTCCTTGCCGGTGTAGTCCTTCATCATGCTGACCGCGACCAGCGTGATCACGGCGCAGATGGCGATGTAGATCGCGATCGCCGTGCTGCTGTGATACGTCGTGAAGAGCCACGCCGCAATCAGCGGCGCCGGTCCGCCGGCGATGATCGACGCGAGCTGGTAGCCCAGCGAGGAACCGCTGTAGCGCATGCGCGGCGTGAAGCTTTCCGCGATCAGCGCCGCCTGCGGCCCGTACTGGATGTCGTGCGGGATCAGCGAGAGGAAGATCGCCAGGAAGATCAGCGCCGGGTTCAGCGTGTTCAGCAGCGCGAACCAGATGAACCCGAAAAACAGCGTCACGACCGCGCCGATCTGGTAGATGCGCTTGCGTCCGAAGCGGTCCGAGAGGGCGCCGAAGAGCGGGATCCAGATCGCCGACCCGATCGAGGCGATGAGCACGCAGGTCAGCAGGAAGTTCTGCGACTGGCCGAGCGTCTTCGTGCCGTACGCGTAAACGAATGCCGTGAAGATGTAGAACGGCGCCTGCTCCGACATGCGCGCGAAGGCCGAGACGAGCACCTCGCGACCCTGCAGCCGCAGCACTTCGCGGACCGGCGTCTTCTCGATGCGGTTCTCGCGCTCGAGCCGCTGGAACGTCGGCGTCTCGAGGATGCCGAGGCGGATCCACAGGCCGAGCCCGACCAGGATGATGCTCAGGAAGAACGGGATGCGCCAGCCCCACTCCGCGAACGCGGCGCCGGGCGCGAGCGCGCTGAAGCCGAGGACGGCGATGTTCGCCAAGAACAGGCCGGCCGGGACGCCGAACTGCGGCCACGAGGCGATGAGCCCGCGGCGCTTGTTCGTCTTCGCCCACTCCATCGAGAGCAGCACCGAGCCGCCCCACTCGCCCCCGACGCCGACGCCCTGGATGAAGCGCAGCACCGAGAGGATGACCGCGCCCCAGATCCCGATCGACGAGTAGCCCGGGACGAAGCCGACCAGGAAGGTCGCGATCCCCATGAGGAGCAGCGTCGCGATGAGGGTGGCCTTGCGGCCGATGCGGTCACCGTAGTGCCCGAAGATCGCCGCGCCGACCGGCCGGGCGATGAACCCGACCGCGTAGATCCCGAACGCCTGCAGCAGACCCGCTACGGGGCCACTGGTCGGGAAAAACAGCTTCGCGAACACCAGCCCGGTCACGACGCTGTAGAGGAAGAAGTCGTACCATTCGATCGAGGTGCCGATCGTGG
>Ga0209810_1002162_pt1 | contig 24773 bp, 23 predicted proteins | sample Coa_R1_7_FD_187159 | JGI IMG/M metagenome (GOLD analysis project Ga0209810, IMG submission 187159) | Surface soil microbial communities from Centralia Pennsylvania, which are recovering from an underground coalmine fire - Coalmine... | ecosystem: Environmental > Terrestrial > Soil > Unclassified... | reverse complement strand
GCAAATCTCCTTTACAGGGTCAACAGCCCTAACAAACCGATCCGGCCTGCAACCTATCCGCCTCCCCCAACGCTCTAGCATCGGGCGCCAAGGCCGCTCACCGCTCATTCATGCCATCTCCTTTCCGGCTCAGCCCCCGGGCGCTACAGTCGCCGCGATCTTCCCCGAATCCGGAAGCGAGCGATGACCGAATTCCGCTACGACCACATCCATCTGCGCAGCCCCGACCCGGACGCGACCGCCGCCTTCTATCAGAAAATGTTCGGGGCAGAAGTTATCCGTTCGGTCATGTCGAACGGCATCGAGCGCACCGATATGCGGCTCGGCGGCGTCGCCGTGTTCATCGCCAAGGTGCCCGAAGACGCCGCGCTCGCCGAAAAGCCCGAGGGCAGCTTTGTCGGGCTCGACCATATCGGCCTGCGGGTCAACGACATCGACAAGGTCTGCGCCGAATTGAAGGCGAAGGGCGCCGAGTTCACCGTCGAACCCAGGACGATCCGCCCCGGCGTGCGCATCGCCTTTGTCCGCGGCCCGCAGAACGTCCTGATCGAGCTGCTCGACCGCGACGTCGGTTAGCCCGTCTCCATCGGCAGGCTGTCGTCCTTCGCCCATTCCGACATCGAGGCGTCGTACAGCCGCACGTCCGGGTGGCCGAGCATGACCAGCGCATGCGCGGTGGCGCTGGCGGCGATGCCGCCGCCGCAATAGGTGATGACGCGCCGGCCGAAGGCGCCGACCGCGTCGAACTGGGCGCGCAGTTGCTCGGCCGGCAGGTAGGTGTTGGTGGCGGGGTCGATCAACCCGGCGGTCGGCACGTTGACGCTGCCGGCGATGCGCCCCGGCCGGCCGTAGGTGTTGCCGCCGGTGCCGGCATGCTGCACCGCCTGGAGCGCGTTGATCGTGCAGGCGCCGCCGTCGCCGATCGCCTGGAGCACCTCCTCCTTGCCGACCATGAGCGGCCGCGCCGGACGCTCGGCGAAGGCCGCGGGCGGGCGCGGCCGCGCCGGTCCGGTCTCGACCGCGCGGCCCTCCCTGGTCCATTTCGCGAAGCCGCCGTCGAGCACCGCCGCGTTGTCGAAGCCGTAGCAGCGCAACACCCACCACACCCGCGTCGCCCATTGCGGGCTGGCGGTGCTGTAGGTGACGACCTTGCCGTTCTCGGCGATGCCGAAGCGCCGCATCGCCGCGGCGAAGGCCGCCGGCTTCGGCAGCATGAAGCGCAGCGGCAGCGCCTCGTTGTCGGACAGGTCCGCCTGCAGGTCGAGGAACTGGGCGCCGGGGATGTGGCCTTTCTCGAAGTCTTCGCGCCCCGGCTTCACCGTGTAGGTGATTTTCGGGTCGGGGATCAGGTGGGTCGTGCAGTCGAGCACGACGAGGCCGGGATCGCCGAGATGCGCGGCGAGCCAGTCGGTCTCGACCAGGTATTCGGGATGGGCGAAGCCGGGCATGGGCGTCTCCTCTCACTAACGGTGGACCGGCCCCATCGGCCGCAGGCGGACGCCGCGGCGGAGATGGCGGTAGGGCAGTTCGGCCGGGTCGGTGACATGCGCGCCGGGCGACTGGACGACCAGCACCGCCTCGGCGATCGGCTGGAAATGGGCGCGGAAATGCACCGTCGATTTCAATGCCAGGATCGGCGTCTCCGCCGGCTCGACCCCGACATGGCGGAACATTTCCTGGTCGACCGCCTGGATCCGCTTCGAGGCGAGCGCCGCGAGCACCCCGCTCGCCTCGTCGCGCAGCAGCGCCATCGGGCCGATATGGAACCTGGCGCCGCCATACATCGGCCCGCTGCCGACGAAGTCGCCGCTCTCGACCCTGACGATGCGCCAGTCGGCCGCGACCGGGGTCTCGCCGGCATAGCCGATTGCCGCGCCGATGGCGCGGCCGAGCATCGCTCCCGCCCCGGCCGCAGCCGCCGCCTCGGCCGCGCCGGGATCGACGATCATGCCGATCGCCGCTCCCGCCGCCTTGTGCGCGATCAGCGCGCGCAGCAGACCGACCGTGTCGGAGGTGCCGCCGGCGCCGGGATTGTCCTGGATGTCGGCCAGGACCACCGGCCGGGTCGCGCCGGCGGCGATGCGCAACGCCTCGGCCACCGCCTCGTCGGGGGTGTAGAGCCGGCCGGCGAACTCGGGCTCGCGGGCGCGGATCGCCGCGGCGATGCGGTCGGCGGCAAGCTCGGCCGCCTCGCGGTCGTGGCCGTAGACCACCAGCGCCGGGCCGCACTGGGCGATGTCGGCGGGCGGAAAGCCGGGTGTGTGGGTGATGCTGACGATGCCCTGGTTGTGCGAGGCGCCGCCCGCCTCGATCTCGCCGATTAGGTCGAAGACGCCCCTGGTCGGCTCGTTCAGCGTGCATTGCCAGACCAGCGGGATGAGGAAGTCGATCTGGCGATATGCCTTGTAGAGGGGCCGCCGGTCCTTGAGCAGCCGGTCGAGCAGTTCGGCCGCCCGGGCGCCGGTCGCCGCCATGTCGATATGCGGATAGGTGCGGTAGCCGACCATCGCGCTGGCATGCCGCACCATCTCCGGCGTCATGTTGGTGTGGAAATCGAGGCTGGCGACCACCGGAACCGCCTCGCCGACGACCGCGCGCACGCGGCGCAGCAATTCGCCTTCGCCGTCCTCGACATGCTCGGCGACCATCGCCCCGTGGAGGTCGAGATAAACCGCATCGAACGGGCCCTGGGACCGCAGATCCTCGACGATCCAGCCGGCGACCTTCTCGTAGGCATCGCGCTCGACATAGGAAGAAGGCGGTGCCGAGCACCAGCACAGCGGCACGGGATCGTGCCCCAAGCCCTGCAGGGCCTTGACCGCGCCGGCGATCGGGATGTTGAAGCCCTCGACCGCGGCGATCAGCTCGGGCCCGCGGACAAAGCCGGGCCAGGCGTCGGCGCGCAGGAAGTCGTCCCAGGTCGCGCGCTGCGGCGCAAAGGTGTTGGTCTCGTGCTGGAACCCGCCGACCGCGATGCGCGCCATCACCCGCCCTCCCCGGCCGCGTCCGGGCGGCCGGGGACGATCCTAGCCGATTTGCCGCCGCGCGCTATTTCTTGTCGGCGGCCGCCGCCACGGTCGGGCTGTCGCTGCATTCGCCGCATTGCGGCGGCGACAGCCAGATCGTCGACAGGTCCTGGTTCAGGTAATGGCTCGGCCCGATCTTCCAGCCATGCATGTATGAGCGGTACGGCACGATCCGGTACCACCACAGGATGAAGGCGATGTGCGCTTCGTCGCCCATCACATGCCGGGCGTAGCGGAAGGCGTCCTCGTGCTGCTTCTTGGGGTCGGTGTCGTGCAGCATCGCGTTGTAGAGGTCGAGCTCTTTGGCGTCCTCGTAATAACCGTAATTCGCCTTGTTGACCGATTTCGGCAGGTAGGTCTGCACGTCGATCAGCGGGTTGACGATGCCGTGGCAATTGCCGGCGAGCCCGACGCTGAAATCGCCGCTGCGCAAGGTGGCGAACCACGGCCCGGTCGGGACCACCTTCTGCGTCGCGTGGACCCCGATCTTCGACCACTGGTCGACCAGCCAGATGCCGTTATACTTGTACGGCTGGTCGACATTGCGGTTGAGCAGCTCGAAGCTCAGATTCTCCGCCCCGGCCTCCTTCAACAGCCGCCGCGCCTCCGCCCGCGACTTCTCGATATCCGGCCAGAACCCGGGGATCGACTCCAGCTCGGCCTTGCTCGGGGCGAGCGGCGAGCCGGGGAAGATGATGCTGCCGACGGTATGGACGACGGCGATCTTCGACAGGCCGGGCGCGCTGCCCCAGCGGTCCAGCCCCAGGGTCAGGGCGCGGCGCACGCGCACGTCGTCGAACGGCTTTTTCTTATGGTTGAACCACACCAGCGCGCCGCAATTCCAATCGCTTTCCTGGGTCGTCACCTTGTCGCCGAGCTCGTCCTTGAGCTGGGCGATCGCCGAAGGCGGGTAGCCGCGGAACTCGGTGGCGGCGCGGTCGCTGCGGATCGCATCGAGCTGGGTCGCCTGCTTGGGCGCATAGATGCCGACAAAGCCGTCGAGATAGGGCAGCCCCTTGTGGTAGTAGTCGGGGTTGCGCACCCCCTTGATCCACTGGCCGCTCTCGAAGCCGGCGAACTTGAACGGGCCGGAGCCGAGAATGTTGTGCTCGTACCAGTGGATGTCCTTGTCGAGCATCTTCTTCTGGTAGATCCAGTTGTAGGGGTCGGCGAGCGCCGGCAGGAAGGCCGTGGTCGCGAATTTGAGGTGAAAGACGACGGTGTGCGGATCGGTCGCCTCGATCTTGTCGACCATCATGAAATTGCTCGACCGCGGGCTTAAGACGCCCTCTGGCGGAAAGGCGATCTTGTTGAAGCTGGCGGCGACGTCGTCGGCGGTCAGCTTGTCGCCGTTATGGAATTTGACGTCGTCGCGGATCTTGAAGGTCCAGGTCTTGCCGCCGTCGGTCGGCTTCGGGATCTCCGTGCAGACGTCGCAGACGATATCGGTGGTCGATGACGGGTCGTACGGGTTGACCCGCACCAGCGTGCTGTAGAACGGCGCCGCCGAATGGATCGTCGCATAGGTCTGCTCGCGCTGCGCGTCGAAACTCGGCGGCGAATCCGCGGGGATCATGTAGGTCAGCGTGCCGCCGTATTTCGGCGTGTCCGCCGCACCCGCCGGTAGCGCCGCCACGGCGAGCGCCGCGGCCCCGAGCCAGATCGCCAGTCCTCGTTTCATCCTGTCCTCCCTGTCCGGCACGGCCCCTGTTGCCGGGGCTCTGCCCGCATCATAGGCCGGCGGGCGGACGGTTTCTTTCCGATAGGCTCACGCCGCGGGCGGCGGCGACGGTTGTCAACGGAGCCAGTTTGCCAGCGGCAATGCCTGGATGCGCGAGAACTCGCGCTCGTTGTCGGTTACCAGCGTGCAACCGAGCGCCAGCGCGTGGGCGGCGATCAGCATGTCGTTCGCGCCGATTGGCTGCCCGCTCTCTTCGAGCCGGACCCGCAGCTCGGCGTATCTACGGTCGGCGGGAGGTTCGAGGGTTAGCACCTCGATCGCGCCGAGCACCGTCTCGAGCTGGGTGGCCAGGCGGATGGAGCCCCGCTTGGCCGCCCCAAAGCGCAGTTCGGCGGCGACGATGACGCTCGTGCAAACGTTCCTCTCGCCGAACTCGGCGATGCGGCGGGCTACCGTGCCGCCCGGGTTGCGCACCAGATCCGACACTATGCTGGTGTCAAGCAGAAAGCGGCCGGTCATATAAAGCGGCCGGTCAGATATCGACCGGCTCGGGCGGCGGGTCGTCGATCGGCGGGAATTCCTCTTCGATCGGACGAAGCGACGCCAGCAACGCCAGTAACGACGCGCGCGGCGCCGGCTCGATCACCAGCCGGTCGCCTTCCTTGCGCATGACCGCTTCGCTGCCCGGCAGCTCGAACTCGCGCGGGATGCGGACGGCCTGGTTGCACCCGTTGCGGAATAATTTAACGTACCTTTCGCGGATCGGCTTGGACTTCGCCATATGGCCGAACATAGGCCTGGCCGCCGCGCTGTCAACTCAGTCCGACGGAGACCGCCGATGCAAACCCGCGCCGCCGTTGCCCGCGAGGCCGGCAAGCCCCTGTCGATCGAAACGGTTAGCCTCGACGGGCCGAAGGCGGGCGAGGTGCTGGTCGAGATCAAGGCCACCGGCATCTGCCACACCGACGCCTACACCCTCTCGGGCGCCGACCCCGAGGGGCTGTTTCCGGCGATCCTCGGCCACGAGGGGGCGGGCATCGTCGTCGATGTCGGGCCCGGCGTGACCGGCCTCAAGAAGGGTGACCACGTCATCCCGCTCTACACGCCCGAGTGCCGGCAATGCGAGAGCTGCCTGTCCGGCAAGACCAACCTGTGCACCGCGATCCGCGCGACCCAGGGCCAGGGCGTGATGCCCGACGGCACCAGCCGCTTTTCCGCCGGCGGCGAGCGGATCTTTCACTACATGGGCACCTCGACCTTCGCCAACTTCACCGTGCTGCCCGAGATCGCGGTGGCGAAAATCCGCGAGGACGCGCCGTTCGACAAGGTCTGCTACATCGGCTGCGGGGTGACGACCGGGATCGGCGCGGTGATCAACACCGCCAAGGTCGAGGCCGGCGCCCGGGTCGTCGTCTTCGGGCTCGGCGGTATCGGGCTCAACGTGGTCCAAGGCTGCCGCCTGGTCGGCGCCGGCATGATCGTCGGCGTCGATATCAACCCGCGCCGCCGCGCCCTCGCCGAAAAGTTCGGCATGACCCATTTCGTCAACCCGCAGGAGGTGGCGGGCGACCTCGTCCCCTATCTCGTCGATCTGACCGGCGGCGGCGCCGATTACAGTTTCGAATGCATCGGCAACGTCGCGACGATGCGCCAGGCGCTGGAATGCTGCCATCGCGGCTGGGGCGTCTCGACGATCATCGGCGTCGCCCCCGCCGGCGCCGAGATTTCGACCCGGCCGTTTCAGCTCGTCACCGGGCGGGTGTGGAAGGGCACCGCGTTCGGCGGCGCCAAGGGCCGGCGCGACGTGCCGAAGATCGTTGACTGGTACATGGAGGGCAAGATCGCGATCGACGAGATGATCACCCACACCCTGGCGCTCGACGACATCAACAAGGGGTTCGAGCTGATGCACGCCGGGGAGTCGATCCGCAGCGTCGTCGTCTACTGATCGCGCCGCCGCCCCAGCAGCGGGATGCGGCCGAACCAGCGCTGCCACCAGCTCTGCCGTTGCGGAGGCGCCGGCTCCGTCGAGGGATGCGGCGGGAAGGCGCGCTCCGGCGAGCGGGTCACCGCGTCGAGCAGGGCGGTCGTCCCGGAAGCGCCGACCGACTCCCCCCGCCAGGTGACGACGTAGCGCAGAAACGCGGTCTGGGCCGCGGTCAGATCGACAAAGCGGCCGGCCGAGCGGGCCTCGCTGGCATAGACGATGCGGGCGCCGAACTGGGTGCCGATGTCGATGCCGTCGATGGTCATGCGCAGCGCCACCGTCACCACCGTATTCGGGGTCAAGGGCCCGGCGCCGGCGGCGGCGAAGCCGCCGATCGACAGGTCGATCAGGCGGCACGGCACGCCGTCGACCTCGAGCTCGGCGGTCAGCATGACGCGGCGGTAGAGCCGCCGGTTCTGGGCCAGCGGGCGGGTCTCGGGCACCGCGACCGGACTTGCCGGCGGCGGCCGGCGCAAGGCGACGAGCGCGCTCTCCGGGCGCGCCTGTCGCGGCCCCGGCGCCGGACCGGCGGGAGGCGGACGACGCGACGCCGGCGGCGGCCGGCGCGGCTCCGGCGGCAGCGAGCGCCGCGCCGTCTTGCCGGTGCCGCGGCCGAGCCGCGCCGCCAGCCCGGCGAGCGGCGAATCGGCGCCGATCCCGTCCGACGCCGCCGGCATCTCCGGCCGCGCCGCGGGACGGCGCGGCGGCAGCGGCAGCGGCCGTAGCGGCGCCGGCCGGGGTCGCGGCGCCGCCGGCCGCTCGCTGCGCCGCAGCGGCAAGGCCCCGTTGCCGCGCGAGGCGGCGGGCGGGTCGAGCCCCGACAGGTCAATCTCCACCGGCAGCACCGCTTCGGGCGCCTCCGGCGCCGGCGGGTCGGGCTCGGAAAAGCCGATCATCTGCGGCTCGAAGGCCGGTGCGGCGCCGTTGCCGCGGCCGAGCGGGGTGTCGGGGATGCCGAGCGCCACCACCGGACGAAGCAGCCAGGACGGCGGCGGCGCCGGGGTCGCAGCCGGCGGCGGCGGGGAAGCGGGCGGCGGCGCCGGGTCGGGCGGGCGCGGCGGCGCGGCGGCAGCCGGCGGCGGAGTTGGCGGCGGCGCGGCAGCCGGCGGCGCCGGAGTAGCGGGCGGCGGCGCAGAAGCAGCCGGCGGCGGCGGGGAAGCGGGCGGCGGCGGCGGGGAAGCGGGCGGCGGCGCCGGGTCGGGCGGGCGCGGCGGCGCGGCGGCAGCCGGCGGCGCCGGAGTAGCGGGCGGCGCCGGGGCAGCGGGCGGCGGCGCCGGGTCGGGCGGGCGCGGCGGCGCGGCGGCGGCGAGCCGGCTGAACAGTGCGCTCAGCGCCGGGTGCTTGTCGCCGGCGCGGTCCGGGGTCGGAGGTTTCGGCGGGTTCGAGGTCAACGGGAGCGCCGGCCGCAGGTGCAGAAGGAGAGCCCAACGGGCTACCCCGTCGGATCATAGAGCAGTTTGCGCCGCCGGGCGATTCGCCGCCAACCGGTTTCTGTGGCAATAGAAGAGCATGCATCTGTTGGCCATCGACCAGGGTACGACGAGCACCCGCGCCATCGCGTTCGACGCCTCGGGCGCGGTGCGCCACACTGCCCAGGTCGAGCTGACCCAGCACTACCCCCAGCCCGGCTGGGTCGAGCACGATCCCGAGGAAATCTGGGGCAGCGTGGTCGCCGTCTGCCGCCGGGCGATCGCCGCGGTCGACGGCGACGTCGCCGCGATCGGCATCACCAACCAGCGCGAGACGACATTGCTGTGGGAGCGCGCGACCGGCCGTCCGCTGCACCGCGCGATCGTCTGGCAGGACCGCCGCACCGCGCCGATCTGCGCGCGCTGGCGCGACGAGGGGCTCGACGGCCTGGTTGCGGCGCGCGCCGGGCTGGTCATCGACCCCTATTTCTCGGCTTCGAAAATCCGCTGGCTCTTCGACGCCATGCCCGGGCTCGCCGAGCGCGCGCGGGCCGGGGAGATCGCGTTCGGCACGGTCGACAGCTTTCTGTTGTGGCGGCTGACCGGCGGCCGGCTGCACGCCACCGACGTCACCAACGCCTCGCGCACGATGCTGTTCAACCTCGACCGCCTCGCCTGGGACGACGAATTGCTCGACGCCTTCGCCATTCCGCGCGCGATCCTGCCGGAAGTGCGCGACACCGGCGCCGATTTCGGCAGCACCGAGCCCGGACTGTTCGGTCGCCCGCTGCCGATCGCCGGGGTCGCCGGCGACCAGCAGGCGGCGCTGATCGGCCAGGCCTGCTTCCGCCCCGGCATGGTCAAATCGACCTACGGCACCGGCGCCTTCGCGCTGGTCAATACCGGCGCAGCGGCGCCGCGCTCGCAGCACCGGCTGGTGACCACCGTGGCCTACCGCCTCGCCGGCGAGACCGCCTATGCCCTCGAAGGCAGCATCTTTGTCGCCGGCGCCGCGGTGCAATGGCTGCGCGACCGGCTCGGCCTGATCGGGGCGGCGGCGGAATGCGACGCGCTCGCCGCCGCCGCCGACGCGCAACAGCGCGTCTATTTGGTGCCGGGCTTTGCCGGGCTCGGCGCCCCCTACTGGGCGCCGGCCGCGCGCGGCGCGGTGCTCGGCCTCACCGCGGAATGCGGCCGCGCCGAGCTTGCCCGCGCCGTGCTCGAAGCGGTCGGCTACCAGACCCGCGACCTGATCGAGGCGATGCAGGCCGACAGCGGCCTGCCGGTCGCCGCGCTGCGGGTCGACGGCGGCATGGCGGCAAGCGGGCTGGCGATGCAGTTTCTCGCCGACATCCTGCCGGCGCGGGTCGAGCGCCCGGCCTCGCTGGAGACCACCGCCTGGGGTGCGGCCTATGTCGCCGGGCTGATGCGCGGGCTGTGCCCGCCGCCGGCGGAGATGACCGCGCACTGGCAGGCCGCGCGCGTCTTTGCGCCGGCGATGGATGCGGCGGAGCGCGAGGCGCGCTATGCCGGCTGGCGGCGCGCCGTGGCCGCGGTGCTGGCCGCGGCGGCGCCGTGAACCTGCTTGCCGACCTGCCGGACGGCGGCGCGGGCGAGGTGGCCGAGCGCCTCGCCGGCGGCCGCGGCGTGCGCATCGAGCGCATCGTCTCGCACGGCGAGGCCAGCCCCGCCGGCTTCTGGTACGATCAGGACGAGGCCGAGTTCGTCGTCCTCGTCGCCGGCGCGGCGCTGTTGCGCTTCGCCGACGAGGCGGCGCCGCACCAGCTCGCACCGGGGGATTGCCTCGACATCGCCGCGCATCGCCGCCACCGCGTCGAGTGGACCGACCCGGCGCAGCCGACGGTGTGGCTTGCCGTGTTCTATCGCGAGGAGTGAGCGATGGCGCAGCTGCCGGGACCGGGCGAGACCTATCTCGACCATGTCGCCCATTTTGTCGGCGATATCGCCGCGGCGGCGGCGGCGCTCTCCGCCTGCGGCTTCCGCCTGACCCCGTTCACCGCGCAGACCAACCGCGAAGGCGGCGCGACGGTGCCCTCCGGCACCGGCAACCGCTGTGCGATGCTCAGAAGCGGCTATCTCGAGCTGCTGACCGCGACCGCCGAAACGCCGCTCGCACAGCAGCTGCGCGAGCGTCTCGCCCACCATACCGGGCTGCACCTCGCCGCGTTCAGCACCGCCGACGCGGCGGCCGAGCACCGCCGCCTCGCCGCGGCCGGGTTCCGCACCCTGCCGCTGGTCGATATGCGCCGCCCGGTCGGTGACGATTTCGCCCGCTTCACCATCGCCCGCATCGCCCACGGCGGCATGCCCGAGGGCCGCACCCAGTTCCTGACCCATCATAGCGAGCGCCTGGTGTGGCCCGCCGACATGCTCGACCACCCCAACGGCGCCGTCGCGCTTGCCGCGCTGTGGGTGGCGGCCGACGACCCGGCCGAGGCGGCCGCCCGCTTCGCCCGTTTCACCGGGCGCGCCGCCGAGGGCGGCGGCGAGTGCGTCGCGATCCGGCTCGACCGCGGCGCGCTGCGCATCGCCACGCCGCGCCATCTCGCCGGGCTCGGCATCGTGCCGGGCGGAGCGCTGCCGTGCTTCGCGGCGACGACCGTCGCGGTCGCCGACCTTGCGCGGCTGCGCGACTGCCTTCAGCGCGGCGGCATCGCCCATCGTCCGGTGCGGCTCGACGGGGCGGAGGCGGTCGCCGCCACCCTGCCGCCGACGCTCGGCGACGCGATCCTGTTCCGCGCCGCCTAGAGCCGCAGCCGGCCGATCAGCGCGTCGCGCAGCACCGTCTCGATATAGCGCGCGGTTTCCGGCGGCAGCCGGTCTTCGGGGCGGCCGGCGGCGATCCACGCGTCGACATTGCCGGGGCCCCAGTTATAGGCGGCGAGCGCATCCGGCCAGTTGCCGTAGCGCCGGTAGAGGCGGGCGAGGAAAGCGCGGCCGAGCCGCCGGTTCTGGCCCGGGTCGAAACGGTCGCCGCCGCCGACATCGAGCGCCGCCGCGGCGCTGACCTGCATCGGCCCCTGCGGCCCGTCGGCGGCGGGTCGCCACATCAGCGGGTTGGTGCCATGCCCGGACTCGACCCCTTCGACGGCAAAGGCGATGCGGTCGAGCTCGCCGCCGCGCGGGTCGAACAGGCCGGGGCCGGGGATCAGCATGCCGCCGCGGATGACGGTGACCGGCGGCGCGGTCTCCGGCGGGGCGGCACCGCGCACCACAGTGACCGAGCCGGTGCGGAACGTCACCGTCTCGACCGAGCCGCCGCGCACCACGCGGACCGGCGCCGCATGCCCGGGAAAATACAGCGTCTCGTCGGCCGCAGCCGACCCGGCGGCGAGCCATACCGCCGCCGCAATCCACCCCGCTCGCACCGTCGCCACCCCCGCTCGGCCCTCCCCCGAAGGCCGTTTCCGTTGAATCGAGCGGGGGTCCGCTGTCAACCGGTTTTTCTCGCACCCGCCCGGCAAAATCGGCACGTGCAACCTTTCAATTAGCTTACGGCAGTGCGACGATGCGCCCCTGACAAGGGGGACGCCGCCCGATGACCCGACCGTTCGAAGGCATCCGCATCATCGACATCACCCACGTGCTGGCCGGCCCCTTCGCGGCCTACCAGCTCGCCGTCCTCGGCGCCGAGGTGATCAAGGTCGAGCATCCCGACGAGCCCGACCAGAGCCGCGACGGCGGCACCGATCGCACGCTGAACCGCGCCCATATGGGCACCTCGTTCCTCACCCAGGGCTCGAACAAGCGCTCGATCACTCTCGACCTGAAGACCGAGGCGGGCCGCGAGATTCTGAAAAAGCTGGCGGCCCGCGCCGACGTGCTGGTCGAGAACTACCGGCCGGGCGCGTTCGAGGCGCTGGGCCTCGGCTACGAGGCGATGCGCGCGGTCAATCCCCGCCTGATCTACTGCTCGATCTCGGCCTTCGGCCAGGACGGGCCGCGGCGGCAGCAGACCGCCTACGACCACGTGATCCAGGCGACCTCCGGGCTGATGGCGATGACCGGCACCGAAGAGGTGCATCCGATCAAGTTCGGCGCCCCCGCGGTCGACTATGCGACCGGCACGATGGCCGCCTTTGCCCTCGCCAGCGCCCTGTTCCAGCGCGAGAAGACCGGGATCGGCCAGCACATCGATCTCGCCATGTTCGGCGTTGCGATGATGCTGATGAGCTCGCACATCACCGGCTATCTGCGCAACCGCCGCGAGCCCAAGCCGCACGGCAACAAGCAGCCGTTCGCCACCAACAGCGCCTACCAGGCCAAGGACGCCCTGTTGATGCTCGGCGCCAGCAATCTCCGCCAGCAGAAGCGGCTGTGGACCGTGCTGGAGCGGCCCGACATGATCAAAACCGACAACGAGGCGCGCGAAGCCGACCGCGAGCGCGAGGCTGCGGTACTGGCCGAGATCATCAAGACCCGCACCGCCGACGAGTGGGAGGCCTGGTTCCAGGCGCGCCACGTGCCGGCGGCGCGGGTCCGCACGATGGCCGAAGCGCTCGCCGACCCGCACCTGGCGGCGCGCAGCATCGTGCACCGTCACGAGTCCGCGCCCGGCGTCGACGGGCCGTTCGCGGTGCCGCTGGCCGCCTTCAAGTTCGCGCATGGCGGCCCGAGCATCGAGACGCCGCCGCCGGTGATGGGCGCCGATACCGAGGCGGTGCTCGGCGAGCTCGGCTACGACGCGGCGGCGATCGCCGCGCTGCGCCGCGCCCGCGTGATCTAAACCGGCGGGAACGCCGTATCGGGAACTGCCTAGAATAGATCGGGGAGATGGCAAAACGGCATAGACAGCCCACACCGGAACGGTAGACATTCCGCGGCCCCGAAGCGGGCCGAAGCACGGGGATCGGCCATCGCGCCGACGGGCGGCGAAGCGTCTGGCGCGGCGCCCGCACCGCTGGTTTTACTGGCGATTTTGGGGTTGGGGGGTTATGCGATCACGGCTGCGATGCGCGCTGCTGCTGCCGTTCTGGCTCGCTCAGGTAGCGACCCAGGAGAAGTTCTTTGCGCGCAACCCGGTGATCGGCAGCCGCCGGCTCAACGAGCTCGGCCTGCACACGGCGCGGGTGCGCGCCGCACACTGGCTGGCGGCGCGGCGACGACGCCGGCTGGCGCCGCGCCTGGCGCCGGCGGATCGCGATGCGCTCGACCGCGACGGCTTTATCGTCAAGCGCGACTTTCTGCCGCAGGCGGTGTTCCGCGATTTGGTCGCCGAGGTCAAGGCGCTGCGCGCCCCGGCCCGCGAGATGGTGGAGGGCGACACGGTCACCCGCCATATCGCGCTCGACCCGGCGACGCTGCGCCAGGTGCCGGCGGCGCGCGCGCTGCTGGCGATGCCGCTTTACCGCGACCTGATCTTTTATGCCGGCGCGGCGGCGGCGGCGCCGATGATCTATATCCAGACCATTCTCGGCGGCGCCTGCGCCGGGCCGCCGGACCCGCAGACCGACCTGCACACCGACACCTTCCACCCGACGGTCAAGGCGTGGCTGTTTCTCAGCGACGCCGCCGCCGAGGCGATGCCTTTCGTCTACGTGCCGGGCTCGCACCGGCTGACGCCGCAGCGCCTCGCCTGGGAGCGGCGCATGAGCATCGCCGCCAGCCGCGGCGCCGCCGACTACCGCGCCGCCGAGCCGCGCCTGGTGCGCGCCGTCGCCCCCGACGAGCTGGCTGGGCTCGGCCTGCCCGCGCCGGCGGCGATCGCCGTCCCCGCCAACACCCTCGTCGTCGCCGACACCTTCGGCTTCCATGCCCGCGGCAGCCGCGGTGCCCCCGCGACCCGTGTCGAGATCTGGGCGTTCGGCCGGCGCAACCCGTTTCTGCCGTGGGCCGGGCTCGACCCGTGGCGGCTGCCGGCGCTCGGCCTGCGCAAGCCGCTGTGGCACTGGCAGGCGCTCGACCTCATCGCCGCGCTCGGGCTCGGACGCCAGCGCTGGCGTCCGCGAGCGCCCGTTTCCGCATTCGATCCGGCCTGAGGCGGGCGGCGGCAAGACATGGATTCGCTCGAATTTGCCCGCACCGCCCGGCCCGACGCGGAGCTTGCGCTGCGGCCGCGCTCGTTCCTGTTTCTCGGCGGCCCGCTGTCGCGCTTTTTCGAGCATCTGGCCCGCGCCCTGATCGCCCGCGGCCATCGTGCCCATAAGGTCAACCTGCATCTCGGGGAGCAGCTGTACTGGCGGCTGCCGGCAACGAACTACCGCGGCCGCCTTGCCGATTGGCGCGACTTCATCGCCGGGGTGCTCGACAGCCGCCAGGTCACCGACCTGATCTTTGTCGGCGACCGCCGGCCCTACCACCTCGTTGCCGCCGAGGAGGCGCGCGCCCGCCGCATCGCGGTCATCTGCACCGATTTCGGCTATCTGCGCCCCGACTGGATCACCGTCGAGTACGACGGCACCACCACCCTGTCGCGCTTTCCCCGCGACCCCGATGCGATCCGCGCGCTGGCGGCGGAGCAGCCGGAGCCCGATCTGCGCCCGCAATTTCTGACGCCGTTCCGGCTCGTCGCCGCCCTCGACGTCGGCTTCACCGTGCCGCAGGTGCTCGGCCGGGTGCTTTATCCGCACTACCGCTGGCACGGCATCTACCACCCGTTCGCCGAATATGCCGGCTGGCTCGTCGCCCTCGCACGCCGCCGCCTCGGCGCCGCCGCGACCGCCGCGGCCTGCGCCGAGCTGCAATCGCGGCCCGGCTCCTATTTCGTCTTTCCGCTGCAGCTCGCCACCGACTTCCAGATCCGCGCCCATTCGCAATACGCCGATATCCGCGATGCGGTGCGCGAGGTCGTCCGCTCGTTCGCCGCGAGCGGCAGCGGGCGGCGGCTGGCGGTCGTCGTCCATCCGCTCGACAACGGGCTGATCGACTGGCGCCGGCTGGTGGAGCGCGAAACGCGCGGCCGCCTGCCCGACGGCCAAGTCGTCGTCATCGAAGGCGGCATCCCGGCCGAATTGCTGAGCAATGCCGCCGGCGTGGTGACGATCAACAGCACTGTCGGCATCACCGCGCTGTATCACCGCCTGCCGGTCAAGGCGCTCGGCAACGCCATCTTCGACATTCCCGGGCTGACCGACCCCGCCCCGCTCGACCGCTTCTGGCACGCGCCGACGCCGCCCGACCCCGATTTGACCCGCGACTTCCTGCGCGCCCTCGCCGGCACCACCCAGATCAAGGGCGGCTTTCACGAGCGCACCGCGCGGGCGCACGCGATCCCGCTGATGGTCGAGCGGCTGGAGCGCGGCCTTTATCCGCTCCCGCCGGTGTCCGACGCCGAGCTGGCTCGGCGTCAGCTTCGCCCGATCGTCCGCACCGCCGTCATCGCCGATGCGGCGGACGGCGAGGGCCGGGCCCTGGCGCGCGCCGCGGCCGAGCCGGGGGTGCGGCTCTACCTGATCGGCACCGACCCGGAGGGGCTGGCGCGCACCGCCGGCGACTGCCGCCGCCGCGGCGCCCTGGTCGCCACCGGCACGGCCGAGTCGGCCGCCGCGTTCGACCGCGAGTTCCCGGTCGATCTGGTCGTCGCCGCCGGCGGCGCCGCGCGCCATGCCGCCGAGGCGCTGGCCGAGCCGATGCGCCGCCGCGGCCGCGGCACGGTGGTTGTCCTCGCCGCCGCCGGCGAGACCCCGGCGCTGCGCCGGCGCTTTGCCGGGGTGCGGCTGGTCGTGGCCGGGCCCGGATGGCTGGTGCGGCGGCTCGCCGCCGTCGATCCGCGGGTCGCCGCGCTCAGCGCCGACGACGCGGCCGAGCTGATCCTGCGCGGCGTCGCGCGCGGCGCCGCGGCGGTCGCCCTGCCGCCGGCCCTGCGGGCGATCCGCCGCGCAGTGCGCCTGGGCCTGCGCCGCCTGGCCGGCTGGCCGGTGCGCGCCTACCGCCGCAGTCTCGACGAGGCCGCCGAGGCGCAGACCGGCGCCCTGCGGCGCGAGCAGGGCGACTAAGCGCAGCGGCGGTGCTATCCTGCCGTCGCCAAGAGGCGGGAGAGAAACAGCGATGCTGGCGCGACTCGGCCGGGCGGCGATGGTCCCGCTATGGACCGCGCAGCTCGCCACGGCGGCAAAATCGTTCGAGCGCAACCGGGTCATCGGCAGCCGCCGGCTCAACGAGATGGGGCTGCACGCGGCCCGGGTGCGCCTTGCCTACCGCCTCGCCGAACGCCGCCGCGCCCGGCTCGCCGGGCTGGTATCGGCCAGCGACCGCGCCGATTTCGCCCGCGACGGCTTTGTCGTGCGCCGCGATTTCCTCGCGCCGCAGGATTTCGCCGCGCTCGTCGTCCAGCTCAAGGCCTATCGCGGCGGGCTGCGCGAGATCGTCGAGGGCGACACGATCCTGCGCAAAATCGCGCTCGCCCCCGCCACCCTGGCGGCGGTGCCGGCGCTCGCCGCGGTATTGCAGTCGCCGGCGTGGCGCGGCCTGATCCGCTATGTCGGCAGCCGCGACGCCGAACCGGTGGTATGGGTGCAGAGCATTCTGCGCCATGCCGCCGCCGGCCCGCCCGATCCGCAGACCGCGCTCCATGCCGACACCTTCCACCCGACGGTCAAGGCCTGGCTGTTTTTGACCGACGTCGCCGCCGACGCCGGGCCGTTCACCTACGTGCCGGGCTCGCACATTCTGACGCCGGCGCGGCTCGACTGGGAGCGGCGGATGAGCCTCGATGCCGGGCGCTCGCCCAACCCCCAGATCCGCCAGGGCTCGTTCCGCCTCGACCCGGCCGAGCTCGACGGGCTCGGCCTGCCGCCGCCGCGCGTCTTCGCGGTGCCGGCCAATACCCTGGTGGTTGCCGACACCTTCGGTTTTCACGCCCGCGGCCCCAGCGCCAGCCGCTCGCTGCGGGTCGAAATCTGGGCTTACGGCCGGCGCAGCCCGTTCGTGCCGTGGGCCGCGTTCGACCCGTGGAGCGGCGTCGCCCTGGCACGGCGCAGCCTGATCGGCTGGCGGCTCGGCGACCTCGCCGCCCGCGCCGGCCTCAAGCCGCACCCGTGGCGCGCGCGCCGCGGCGTGTCCGCCTTCGATCCCGCCTGAACCGCAGCGAACCCCGCCGAACATGCCCTGGGACCCAGCCCAATACCTCAAATTTGCCGGGCCGCGCCTGCGCCCGGCGATCGACCTGATCGCGCGCATCGAGGCCGCGGCGCCGCGGCTGGTCTACGACCTCGGCGCCGGCGCCGGCAACGTCACCCGCCTGCTCGCCGAGCGCTGGCCGCAGGCCGAGATCGTCGGCGTCGACGGCTCGCCCGAGATGCTCGCCCGAGCGGCGGCGGAGCTGCCGCATCTGGCATGGGAACAGGCCGACCTGGCGGCGTGGCGGCCGCGCCGCGCTCCCGACCTGATCTATTCCAACGCCGCGCTGCACTGGATCGAGGGACACCGCGAGCTGATCGTCGCGCTGTTCGCGGCGCTCGCCCCGGGCGGCACGCTGGCGATCCAGATGCCGCGCAATTTCGCCGCGCCGTCGCACCGCTCGATGGGCGAAGCGGCGCGCATGGGGCCGTGGCGCAGCGTGCTCGAACCGCTGCTCCGGCCGGCGCCGGTGTCCGAGCCCGGGGTCTATTACGACCTGCTCGCCGGCCGCGCCCGGCGGCTCGACATCTGGGAAAGCGAATACCTCCAGGTGCTCGACGGCGAGCATCCGGTCAAGGAGTTCACCAAATCGACCTGGCTGGCCCCGCTGCTGGACGCGCTCGACGAGCCGTGGAAGAGCCAGTTCGAGGCCTGCTACACCGAGCTGGTAGACCGCGCCTACCCGCGGCGGGCCGACGGAAAGACGCTGTTTCCGTTCCGTCGCCTGTTCATCGTCGCGACCGCGGGGTGAGCCTTGCCGCGCGCCCGCGCCGGCCCGGCGCCGCCCCCCGCAGCGCAAAACCGAACGGACCGGCCGCGCGCTGCGGCCGGTCCGCCCGTGGCGTGCGAAACCGCGGTCAGTTGGGCTTCGGCCCGAGACCCCGGGTATACGGGTTCATCGACGGATCGTCGTCGTAGCCGGCCGGCTTCTGGAAGTGCGGCGGCATCTGGCCGGTGCCCGCGCCGGCGGCCGGACCGGGATAGGTGCCCGACGGGACCACCGCGGCCTGCGTCGTCGGATTGGGGATCGACGGGGCGCTGCCGACCGCCGGCCCGGGATACGGCGCCGAAGGCGCGACCGCATTCGGCATCGCCGCCGGCGTGCCGCCGCCCGGCGGCAGGGCGGAAAGATTGCTCTGGGCCTGCGCCACCATCGCGGTTCCGGCCATCAGCCCCAAACCCAGCGCTAACGCCTTAATGGAATTCGACATGAAATGCTCCGATCGCCTGTTCATTCAGCAGTCCCGCCGTTCTGTCCTGCGATGCAGCATGATGCAAATGAAAATTTGGATTTCCTAACATGAATTCAGTGCATATAGCCAGTCTCGACCTCAACCTGCTCCGGGTGTTCGACGCTCTGGTTGAGGAAAAGAGCGCGACTCGCGCCGGCGAGCGGCTTGGGCTCAGCCAGTCGGCCATCAGCCATGCGCTCAGTCGATTGCGCTATGTGCTGAACGACGAGCTGTTCGTGCGCGGGCCGGACGGCATGCAGGCGACCGAGCGTGCCGCCGAGATCGCGCCGCGGCTGCGTCAGGGACTGCTCCAGCTCGAGCTGGCGCTGGCGCCGCGGCCGTTTGCCGCCGAGACCACCGACCGCCGCTTTACCGTCACCTGCACCGAATATGCCGGGGCGGTGATCCTGCCGTCGCTGATCGCCCGGCTGCGCAACGACGCGCCGAAAGCCGAGATCCGCATCCTGCCGAGCAATACCGGGGTGGCCGAATCCCTGCGCGCCGGCCGCGCCGACCTGGCGATCGGCAGCTACCGCCGGGTGCCGGAATGGGCCCAGGCCGAGACGCTGATGCAGGAGACGCGGGTCTGGGTGGTCAGCGCCGATCACCCCGCCGCCCAGGAGGAATTGACGCTCGAGCGCCTCGCCGAGCTGCCCCAGCTCGTCATCTCGGCAACCGGCGAGGACGAGCGCGCGATCGACGGCTATGTCGTCGATCACGGCCTCGAACGCATGGTGACGCGCAGCGACGCCGGCATCGTGCAGGGCGCCTTTGCCTTGCGCGGGCTGCGCCGCACCGTCGCGGTGACGACGCCGCATTTTCTCGGCGCGATCGCGGTGATCAGCCAGTCCGACGTCGCCGCGCTGATGCCGCGTCGGCTGGCGACGAGCTTTTCCGGTCACTACCGGATCAAGCTGATCGAGCCGCCCTACCCCTCGCCGCCGTTCGACATCATGTCGCTGTGGCACCGCGAGCTCGGCGACCAGCCGGCGATCGCCTGGCTGCGCCAGGTGCTGCGCGAGGTCGCCGCCACCCTATGACCCCCTGACCAGCGCGGCGCCGGCGGCGAGCGCGGCAAGCTTCCTCTCGGCGAGGCCGCGGTCGAGCGGTGCCATCCCGCAATTGGTGCAGGGGAACAGCCGTTCCTGCGGGACGAAGCGCAGGGCGCGCTCGATCGTCGCGGCGACTTCGCGCGGGCTCTCGACACGCTCGGTGGCGACGTCGATCGCGCCGACCAGCACATCCTTGCCGGCAAGCAGCGCGAGCAGCTCGTCCGGCACCCGCGAGTTGGCGCATTCGAGCGAGACCTGGTCGATCCGGCTGGCCGCGAGCAGCGGAAAGATGCGCTCGTACTGCCGCCATTCGCCGCCGAGCGAGCCCTTCCACTCGATATTGGCCTTGATGCCGTAGCCGTAGCAGATATGCACCGCGGTCTTGCAGGAGAGGCCCTCGGCGGCGCGATGCAGCGCGGCGATGCCCCATTCGCCGACCGCGTCGAGATAGACGTTGAACGCGGGCTCGTCGAACTGGATCACGTCGATCCCGGCGGCTTCCAGCTCGCGCGCCTCGGCGTTGAGGGCGGCGGCAAACGCCATCGCCAGCGCGGGGCGGTCGCGGTAGTGCCGGTCGGCCAGCGTGTCGACGATGGTCATCGGCCCGGGCAGGGTGAATTTGAGCGCGCGCGTCGTGTGGGCGCGGGCGAGCCGGGCCTCCTCGGCATGGATGCTCCGCCGCCGCACGATCGGGCCGGTCACCGTCGGGCACAGCGCCTCGTAGCGGTCGGCGCGGATGCCGATGCGGACCCGCTGGTCGAAATCGACGCCGTCGATCCCTTCGAGAAAGCCGTGCACGAAATGCTGGCGCGACATCTCGCCGTCGCTGACGATGTCGATACCGGCATCCTCCTGGGTTTTCAGCGCCAGGATCGTCGCGTCGCGCTTGGCCTCGGCCAAGGCCTCGCCCGACAGCCGCCACGCCGGCCACAGCACGCGCGGCTCGGCCAGCCAGGACGGCTTCGGCAGGCTGCCGGCGATCGTCGTTTCGAGCATCGTCTCCTCCCCCGCGACGGCGTCAGAAATACGGCTTGAGGTTCCGGCGGATGCGGTCGAGCGGCGGCTCGTCGCCGGCGGGCGGCGCGAATTCCTCGCCGGTGATGGTCTCGAAGGCCTCGATATAGACCCGCGCCGTCTCGGCGATCGTCGCGGGCGGGATCGGCGGGATCGGCTCCTTGTAGGGATCGCAGCGCGCCGCCACCCAGCGCCGCAGCACGTCCTTGTCGAAGCTTTCCGGCGGCCGCCCGGCGGCGAAGCGTTCGCCATAGGAGGCGGCGAACCAGTAGCGGCTGCTGTCGGGCGTATGGATCTCGTCGGCGAGCAGGATGTTGCCCTCGCCGTCGCGGCCGAACTCGTACTTGGTGTCGACAAGGATCAGCCCGCGCGCCGCCGCCAGCGCCCGGCCGCGCGCGAACAGCGCCAGCGCCGTCTCCGACACGCGCCGCCAGTCGCCCGCCGACAGCAGGCCGCGGGCGACGATCTCCTCCGCGGTCAGCGGCTCGTCATGCGCCCCGTCCATCGCCTTGGTCGTCGGGGTGATGACGGTGTGCGGCAGTTTCTCGTTCTCGCGCAGCCCGTCGGGAAAGCGGATGCCGTACAGCGTCCGCCGTCCCGCCTTGTACATCGACCAGATCGAGGTCGCGGTGGTGCCCGCGAGGTAGTCGCGCACGACGATCTCGACCGGCAGGATGTCGAGGCGCCGGCACACCAGCACGTTGGGGTCGGGATAGGCGAGGACGTGGTTGGCGCAGATGTCGCCGGTATGGTCGAACCAGAAGCGGGCGGTCTGCGTCAAGACCTGGCCCTTGAACGGGATTGCCGCGATGTTGAGGTCGAAGGCCGAAAGCCGGTCGGTGGCGACGATGATGCGCCGTCCGTCGGGCAGGTCGTAATTGTCGCGCACCTTGCCGCGGTAGTGACACGGCAGTTCCGGGATCGTCGCATCGTCGAGCGCGCGGCCGATCTGCGCGGCAAGAAAGCTTAAGTCGAGCATCGCGGTACCCCTCGATGAGGCCGCCAGTGTAAGGTTGCGCGATGGCGGAGGCGATCCCCGAAATCCCGGTCCTCGTCGTCGGCGCCGGCCCGGTCGGCCTGACCCTGGCGCTCGACCTCGCCTGGCGCGGCATCGCCGTGACCGTGGTCGAGCGCCGCGCCCGCGGCGAGGCGCCGCCGCCCAAGTGCAATCACACCTCGGCGCGCTCGATGGAGATTTTCCGCCGCCTCGGCGTCGCCGGCAAACTTCGCGACGCCGGGCTGCCGGCGGATTATCCGAATGACGTCGCCATCCGCACGACAATGACCGGGATCGAGCTTGCGCGCATCCCGATCCCCTGCCGCCGCGACCGCTACCGCGCCACCGGCGGCCCCGACACCTGGTGGCCGACCCCGGAGCCGCCCCACCGCATCAACCAGATCTATCTCGAACCGGTGCTTGCCGAGCATGCCGCGGCGCAGCCGCTCGTCACCCTGGTCAACGGCACCGCGGTCGAGGCGGTCGAGCGCCGCGGCGACGGTGCCGTCGCCACCCTGCGCGACCTTGCGTCCGGCGCTGTCCGCCGCCTCTCCTGCCGCTATCTTGTCGGCTGCGACGGCGGACATTCGCTGGTACGCAAGCGCATCGGCGCGCGGCTCGAAGGCACCGCCGTGGTGCAGCGGGTACAGTCGACCTATATCCGCGCGCCCGACCTGCTCGCCCGCCTCAACAGCAAGCCGTCCTGGGTCAACATCGCGCTCAACCCGCGCCGCTGCGGCAATGCGATGGCGATCGACGGGCGCGAGAAATGGATTGTGTTCAACTATCTACAGGAGCACGAAACGAGTTTCGACGCGGTCGACCGCGACTGGGCACTGCGCACGATCCTCGGCGTCGGGCCGGACTTTTCCTACGAGGTCTTGAGCCGCGAGGACTGGATCGGCCGCCGCCTCGTCGCCGACCGCTTCCGCGACGGCCCGATCTTCATCTGCGGCGACGCGGCGCATCTGTGGGTGCCCTATGCCGGCTACGGCATGAACGCCGGCATCGCCGACGCCGCCCATCTCGCCTGGCTGCTCGCCGCGGTGCTGAAGGGCTGGGCGGCGCCGGCGATCCTCGACGCCTACGAGGCCGAGCGCCTGCCGATCACCGCCCAGGTCTCGCACTTCGCGATGAACCACGCGCACGAGATGATCCGCCAGCGCCGCGAGGTGCCGGCGCTGATCGAGGCGGCGGGAGCCGAGGGCGAGGCGGCACGCGCCGCGCTCGGCCGCGCCGCCTACGACCTCAACGTCCGGCAATACTGCTGCGGCGGGCTCAATTTCGGCTATTTCTACGCCGATTCGCCGATCGTCGCCGGCGACGGCGAGGCACCGCCCGGCTACACGATGGACGGCTTCACGCCGAGCACCGTACCCGGCTGCCGCGTCCCGCATCTGTGGCTCGACGACGGGCGCTCGCTTTACGATGCGCTGGGCCGCGGCTACACGCTGCTGCGCTTCGATCGCGGCGTCGAGATCGCGCCGCTGCTCGCCGCCGCCGCGGCGCGGCGCGTCCCGCTCGCCGTGCTCGACGTCGAGGCGGCGGCGGCGCGCGAGCTATACGACCGCAAGCTGGTGCTGGCCCGGCCCGATCAGCATGTCGCCTGGCGCGGCGATGTGCCGCCGGCCGACCCGCTGGCGCTGATCGACCGGATTCGCGGCGCCGCTTCTAGCGGCGGTGGCCGCCGTGGAAATGGCCGCCGTGGTGAAAGTGATGGTGGCCGCCGAAGCCGAAACCGAGACTGATGCCGACCGGGGCGAAGCCGTAATACGGATAGGCGTAATAGGGATAGCCGTAATACGGATAGCCGTAATAATAGGGATAGTAGCCGGAATAATAGGCACAGTAGTACGGATTGTAGTACGGCGCATAGCAATAGGGATTGGCCTGCGCGCCGGCCGGTGCCAAAAGGCCGAGGCCGAGCGCGCCGGCGCCGACGATCGCGGCCGCCATCAGCATGCGCCGCAGCCAGCCGACGGGGTTGAGGGTGGTCATGGTAGGCTCCTTGCGAACGGACTGCGCCGGTACGTTTAGTATACGCAGATGGTGAGTTTTTCATCCTCGGTCAAGGAGGTCCGCGATGGCGGGTGAGCGTTTCGAGACGACCTGCTGCATCGCCGGCGGCGGGCCCGCCGGGATCATGTTGGGGGTGCTGCTGGCGCGCGCCGGGGTGGCGGTGACGGTGCTCGAAAAGCACGCCGATTTCCTGCGCGATTTCCGCGGCGACACGATCCACCCCTCGACCCTCGAGATCATGGGCGAGCTCGGCCTGCTCGACGCCTTCCTCGCCCGCCCGCACCAGAAGGTGAGGCAGGTCAAGGCGCTGGTCGGAGACGACGAATTGACCTTCGCCGATTTCGCCTGGCTCGGCACGCGCTGCAAGTTCGTCGCCCTGATGCCGCAATGGGATTTTCTCGACTTTCTCGCCGAGACCGGCGCGCGCTATCCGCATTTCCGGCTGATGATGCGGGCCGATGTGACCGGGCTGGTCGAGGCGGACGGCCGCGTTGCCGGGGTGCGCGCCGCCACGCCCGAGGGCGAGATCGAGGTGCGCGCCGATCTCGTCGTCGGCGCCGACGGGCGCCATTCGACGGTGCGCGGGTGCGCCGGGCTGGAGGTCATCGACATCGGCGCGCCGATCGACGTGCTGTGGATGCGGCTGTCTCGGCGCCCCGGCGACCCCGAGGAAAGCGGCGGCCGGATCAATTACGGCGGCCTGCTGGTGACGCTCGACCGCGGCGATTACTGGCAGTGCGCCTATGTCATCCCGAAAGGCGGGTTCGCGGCGGTCAAGGCCGCCGGCCTGGCGGCGCTCCGCGACCGGCTGGTGCGGATCGCGCCGTTTCTTGCCGACCGCGTCGGCGAGCTCGGTGATTGGGACGACATCAAATTGCTGACCGTCGCGGTCGACCGGCTGAAGCGCTGGTGGCGGCCGGGGCTGATCTGCATCGGCGATGCGGCGCATGCGATGTCGCCGATCGGCGGGGTCGGCGTCAATCTCGCGGTGCAGGACGCGGTCGCCGCCGCCAATATCCTCGCCGCGCCGCTGCGTACCGGCACGCTGACGACCGACGACCTCGAGGCGGTGCAGCGCCGCCGCAGCCTGGCGATGCAGGTGATCCAGAAAATGCAGGTGGCGGTGCAGGACCGCATCATCGGCCGCGTGCTCGGCGCCGAGACTCCGACGCGGGCGCCCTTGGCCCTGCGCCTGTTCGACCGCATCCCGATCCTGCGCTGGATCCCGGCGCATATCGTCGGCGTCGGCATCCGCCCCGAGCATGTCGAGACGGCGGA
>Ga0209810_1002158_pt1 | contig 24791 bp, 22 predicted proteins | sample Coa_R1_7_FD_187159 | JGI IMG/M metagenome (GOLD analysis project Ga0209810, IMG submission 187159) | Surface soil microbial communities from Centralia Pennsylvania, which are recovering from an underground coalmine fire - Coalmine... | ecosystem: Environmental > Terrestrial > Soil > Unclassified... | reverse complement strand
ACTTCAATGCCATGCGGCACTGGAGCGGCCCGCCGCCAAACGTTGTGCCATGCATTCCGGGATGGAACGCCTGGGCGACATCCTCTCGTACCAGGATGGCGGCCAAAGGCAGCCCGCCGGCGAGCGGCTTTGCGACCAGGACAATGTCCGGCTTCAGGCCAAGTCCCTGAAACGCAAAATAATTCCCGGTTCGGCCGAGACCGCATTGAATCTCATCGCAGATGAAAAGGGCACCATACTTGTGACAGAGGTCCTGGCCGGCCCTCAGGAACTCCTCATCGAGTTCGACGACTCCGCCTTCACCCTGGATAACCTCAACCAGCAGGGCGGCAACGTTTGGCGTAAAAACGCTTTGAAGATGGCTGATATCATTTTGGCGAACGAACTGGATACCGGGTGGCAGCGGTTCGAACGGCTTCCGGTACTTTTCCGGCCAGGTCGCCGCCAAAGCTCCCAGAGTGCGCCCGTGAAAAGAATTCTCAACCGCGAGGATACTGGTACGCTCAGGCGAGCGTTCGCGGCCGAAGGCGCGTGCCAGTTTAATGGCCCCCTCGACGGCTTCCGTTCCAGTATTGGCGAAGAATGCGCGGTCAAGTCCTGCCAGCCGGGTCAGTCTATCGGCAAGCGGCGCCTGGAAACGATGGTAAATGAGGTTTGAAACGTGAAGCAGAGTTTCTGAAGGATCGCGCAGCACGGCCATCATTTCCGGATGATTGTGGCCAAGTGCATTCACTCCCAACCCGCCGAGAAAATCAAGATACTCCCGGCCCTGGTCGTCGTAGAGGTAGCAGCCGTCGCCGCGCACAGCCAGGAAGGGCAGACGCTTGTAAGTCGGAACCAGCCGGCGTTCTTCGAGTTGTGCAATCTGTTCGTAGTCCATTTACGTTCTTACGACTCTCGTTCCTACGCTTTCACGTTTGATGACGGTCCGCAGCAGAGAGTTTTGAGTGTCAGGAGAAATAATATCGATTTCATGGACGCCATGCCGAAGGGTTCGGGCGCAGGAGAGCAGTTTTGGAATCATTCCATCGCGGACGGTTCCTTTGTGAATCATGCGTCTTATGTCTTTTGCCCGCACGAGCGGCAGCAGGTTTCGATCGGCGTCCCACACGCCGCCCGATTCCGTGAGATAGAGGAGCCGGTCGGCCTCGATCGCCGTCGCCAACGCTGCGGCAAGGTCGTCCGCGTTGATGTTGAGATATTCGCCCGAGGGGCTAAGGCCCAGGCTGGCAACCACTGGCACAAAGCCCTTGGAGAAAGCCATATTCAGAAGCGCCGTGTTGATTTTTGCAGGGCGACCGACAAAGCCCAGGTCTTTTTTTGTGCCGTTGGCCGTCGCAGCAGTGAGCCTGCGGGCGGTCACCATTTTCCCGTCGCCGCCGCAGATCCCGATCGCAGCCTGGCCCTGTGATTCAATCTCAGCCACCCACTGTTTGTTGATCATTCCCGCCAGAACCATCAGGGCCACATCGCGCGTAGCGGCGTTGGTGACTCGCAGGCCGCTGTGAAATTCGGTCTGGATTCCCATCCGCTGTAAGGTTTCCGTCAGGGTCTTTCCTCCACCGTGAACCACGACAACGTGATGGCCCGCATGCGACAGTTCTGCAATCTGCCGGGCCAGTTGACGCCGACGGGACTTTTCCTCCGCCGACTGCCCACCAATCTTGATGACAACTTTCATGCGAGCGCCGTTCCTTCGTCAAAGCCATACATCAGGTTCATGTTCTGGACGGCCTGTCCTGCGGCCCCCTTTGTCAGGTTGTCAAGGACAGAGACGATAATCATCCGGACGCCGTCGCGGTCGAGCGAAAAGCCGATATCGGTGTAGTTGGTATTGACGACGTTCTGGACTTCCGGTACGCCTGCATTCAACAGGCGAACAAAGGGTGCATGGCCGTAAAAGTCGCGGTAGAGATCCACAACTTCTTCATGTGCGCGCGGCATTGATAGCCGGACATATATCGTGCTTAGAATACCCCGTGTGATGGGCAGCAAATGCGGCGTAAACGTGAAATCCTTTTCTTCAATCCCCAACGCCTGCAGCATTTCCGGTACGTGACGATGGTTGAACAAGCCGTATGCGCGACAGTTCTCATTGACCTCCACGAAATGCAGCTTTTCGTTCACTGCACGGCCTGCACCGCTGGCGCCGGATTTGGAGTCGGAAACGATGCCCGCCTTTGTATCAACCCAGCCACTTTTCAATACAGGCGCGAGGGCCAATATTACCGACGTGGCATAGCAGCCTGGATTTGACACCAGGCGCGCCTTTGAGATGTTTTCAGCGTTCAATTCCGGCAGACCATAAACGGCTTCCTTCAAGGCAGCGTGCGCGTGATGCTCGAATCCATACCAGCGTGGATAATCAGCAGGGTCCTTCAACCGGAAAGCTCCGCTCAGGTCCACGACCCGCAGCCCCCGTTCAAGGAGTTGAGGTGCGATGTCGAGCGCGGTCTCATGCGGCGTCGCAAGGAAGACCAGATCAACATCAGCAGGATCCAGCCCATCGAGAGAGAGCGGTTGGCAGGGGACCGTGAACTTTCCGCGCAGTGAAGGATGAGACTGCTCGATTGGAAACTCCTGCTTACCACTGCGCCCGGAAGACATCAGGCGAGTCACACGAGCGTGTGCGTGACGCCCCAGCAGACGCAAAAGTTCCAATCCTGCATAGCCAGTCGCGCCTGCAACGGCCACGCGGACCACGCGGTGTGTCGGTTCGTGTTTGCCTGGAGTGGTAAAGGTCTCGGCCTCGGTTATCGCCTTCACTTATCTGCCCGAAAAGAATATTTATGCATCGAACGCATAAATATGTTTTTACTTGAATTGCCGGGTCCTGTCAAGCGAAAATAGTGCCCGTTAAGCAACAGAAAGCGGGTCAAGAGAAGAGTGCGGGCGGGGCAGCTATTGAAGCAATGAAAATTGCACTTTCAGTTGCACAAAAAGAGGTCGTCAGAGGGCCGGAATCGCCTTATTTCAAGGCACTGGTTGCCGCCGGGGCGCGGCCGGAAGAAATTCAAATGGTCGTGCCCGGCGGGCCACACCTCCCATCACTCGACGATTTTGACGGCATCCTTTTGGCGGGCGGGGAAGATGTGGATCCCGAATTATATGGCGAGCCGATTAAATACCCGAGCGTCAAGATCAACCGCGCCCGCGATGAGTTTGAAATGGCGTTGCTCGACCATGGCATCAAATCACGCGTGCCGGTCCTTGGGATCTGCCGTGGGATTCAAACAATCAACGTCAAGTTTGGTGGCACTCTCTATCAGGACCTGAAAAGCGATACGAGCCTCGATCGGGATCACAAACAGCAGGGAAGCCGAAGCGAGCCTGCGCATTCTGTAACCGTGACAGACCCTGATTCATTGCTGCACGGTATCTTCACAGGCCAGCGACCAGTCAACAGCCTTCACCACCAGGCGATCAAGCGCCTGGGCAGAGGTTTGAAGGTTACCGCGCACTCCGAGGACGGTTTGGTGGAAGCCGTAGAACTGGCGGAAGAGTATCCATTTTTCCTCGCTGTTCAGTGGCATCCCGAGGAAATGGTCGCAGCGCACCCTGAGCAGTTAAGCATTTTTGAGCGGTTTGTTGCGCATTGCAGAGATCGTGCAGCGAAGCGGATGGTCACCGGCTGATGAATCTGCTCACGTTTATGAAGATCCCCCGGCAGGGAGTCAAAATTGTATCGAGAGTTGCCGGACTACTTGCGGCCAGGCCTGAGGTTGGTGTTTGTCGGCTTCAATCCCGGCGAGCGCTCCGCCAAAATTGGGCATTATTACGCTGGAAGAGGAAACCAATTCTGGAACTTTCTCTATGAATCGGGGTTGACGCCGATCCGCTTGAAGCCGGAGGAAGATTATCGGTTGCTTGAGTTTGATTTCGGGCTTACCGATCTTGTCAAACGCTGGTCAAGGTCAAGCAGTGACTTGGAATCGAAAGACTTTGAGATGGGCATCCCCATCCTCAAGGTGAAACTTCTGCAAGTCTCTCCCGGCGTCATTGCCTTTAACGGCAAGACAGCTTATGAGAGGTTTGCGGGCCGTAAAGCGGAACTCGGTGCGCAACGCGGTTGGCTCGGAAAATCGCGGATTTACGTTCTCCCATCAACCAGTGGGCGCAACGGCAGCCTGACGCGGTTGCAGAAGCTGCGTTACTTTCGCCGCCTTCGCCGCTGGTTGGATTGAGGTCCCGCCGGCAGGCGCCATTTGCGTCTGAATCGGCCTCGAAGTGCTCTGAAGGGAAGCCCATGGATTACGAAACTCTTTTGTACCAAGTCCGGGCGGGCATCGCCTATGTTACGCTCAATCGCCCGCAAAAGCTGAACGCCCTCAATCGCAAAGCCCTTGAGGAACTCAAGGCTTGCTTCGAAGCCATCCAAACCGATCCCGAAGTGAAGGGAGTCATCCTGACCGGCGCCGGCGAAAAAGCCTTTGCAGCGGGCGCCGACATCGACGAGCTTGCAGTCCTAACTCCCTTTGACGCGCGGCAGATGTCCCTGCGCGGGCAGGCCCTGATGAATGCCATTGAAAATCTCGGCAAGCCGGTCATCGCTGCTGTTAATGGGATTGCGCTCGGCGGTGGGTGTGAACTTGCTATGGCATGCACTCTGCGAATGGCATCTGACAACGCCCTGTTTGGCCAGCCGGAAGTGAAGCTCGGCATTATCCCCGGGTATGCAGGGACACAGCGCCTGCCGCGTCTGGTGGGGAAGGGGCGCGCCCTCGAATTGATGCTAACCGGAGAACCGATCAGTGCGGCGGAAGCGTGGCGAATCGGGCTGGTTAACCAGGTGGTCAGCCCTTCAGATCTGATCCATACTTCCGAGACGATGCTTCGGAAAATTCTAAGCAACGCACCTGTTGCCGTCCGCTATGTTTTGGAAGCCGTTAACCGTGGTGTCGAGATGTCGAAAGGCGATGCCGAAACGCTCGAAGCCACTTTATTCGGCCTGTCGTGCACGACGGCGGACATGAAGGAAGGAACCCGGGCATTTCTTGAAAAGCGATCAGCGCAGTTTAAGGGCGAATAGAGAGTTTTGTACCGCGACCGGCTAATCGAGTCATTCATGGGATCAAGAACAAAGTCGCGCGAATTGGCGCTTCAGATGCTGTTCCAGTGGGAAGTAGGCAAACACCCGCCCGCTTATGTTGAGCAGACTTTCATGCACGGACGCAAGCTTGCGCCCGACGTTGACGCTTTTGCACGTGCCCTGTTTGAAGGCACCGTCGGCGAAGTCCCTTCCCTTGACGGGACCATCGCCGCGCACACCCAGCATTGGCGGACGGAACGCATGTCGGCCATCGATCGCAACATTCTTCGGATGGCCCTCTACGAGATGCTGCACTATCCGGAAACACCGGGCATCGTGGTGATTAACGAGGCGATCGAACTGGCGAGAAAATTCTCCGGCGAAGATTCCGTAGAGTTTGTGAACGGCGTGCTCGACGCAGTCTGGAAATCTCTCGTCAAGGCGCAACCAAAAGTCTGATGGGCCACCGTGAATCAGGCTGCAATGCTTTGAGCACGAGCAATGCGCTTTTCAATCGAAGGATGGGAATGAAAGATGAATTCAATCCAGGCGGCCGGTCGGCGCTCTGCCAGATTGAGTTCGGCGAGCTTCTCCATGCTGGTGATAAAGGCTGATTTGTTGGCAATGTTGTTCACCGCGTAGTCGTCTGCCTGCCGTTCGAGCCAGCGCGAATGCATATTGATGCAAGGCAACAGGACCAGCGAAAGCGCCATGCTGACAAGCACGAACAGCGGCAGATTTGCAAAATCTTCAACCCCGCGGAAACCGAGCGCCGGCCCCCAATTTTCCAGGCACACGTTCGCAAGATAAAAACCGAGGAACGTGGTCACGGTCTGGATGACAATCGATCGAAAGACGTGATGGTGAACGTGATGCCCGAATTCGTGCGCGAGAACCGCCTCCACCTCTTCTTCCGTGAAGTTCGCAAGGAGCGTATCGGATAGGATGATCCGCCGCGTGTTGCCCAGTCCCACAAGCGCGGCGTTAGCCTTCTTGCTCTTTTCACTCAGTTTCCACTCAAAGACCCCGTGAACGTGAGTTCTTGCTCGGCGAGATAAGTCCATCAGCCGCTCCGTCAATTCTGGATCTTCAACAGGTTTGAATTTGAAAAAAATGGGAAACAAGAGGACAGGAGCAAGATTGGCCAACAGGATGAAAAATGTCACAAATGCCGCTGCAGAGATAATCCACCAGTTGTCCGGCCAGTCTCTGATTGTCCAGTAAATCAGCTCAATGCCGAGGATGGCCAGCGTTCCCCCCAGCGCGAGCCCCTTTAATTCATCCTTGACCCACTTCCAAAATGTGAGGTTTGACAGACCGTAGCGATGTTCAAGCCAGTAACCCTTCAAGTAAGACAGCGGAAGGCTGGGAACATCAAAGATGAGCCCGACAAGGACAAGGTAAATCAGCAGCGCGAGCGGGGGATGGGGCGTTGCCCGCTCGGCCAAGTTGCGCAGGCTGATGGACCACCCGGCAAAAATCAGGGCCAGCAGCAGGGCCAGGTCGAGGATGAATCCTGCAACACTCAGGATCCGTCTTGTGCGATGGTAAAGTCTGACACGCGCTGATTCGTCCATGGCAGAGCGTTTAGAGAAGGGAGGCCCGACAGGGGCGGCAAGTCATTGCGATTGTCGCCTGGCGAAATCGACGATGGAATCGATAAGCGCAGCCACCTTTTCGCGCGATGGGGCTTCTGCGTAAAGCCGTAGAACATTCTCAGTTCCAGAGGTCCGCACAAGCACCCAGGTCGAGTCACCCAGAATCATTTTCACTCCGTCCCTGTCATCAAGCGACAGAACTTTGCAATCCGCAACAGACCTCAGCGCTCCGTTGCGGACTTGTTCCACGACGTGGTGTGCGTCAGCCTTGTCGATTTCCATGTCCACCCGGCGGTAATAGTGCGGGCCGAACTCTTCCTCGAGTTCGCGGACCAGTTCACCCAGGTTTTGTTCTCTCTGCGCTATAATGTCCGCAAGATACAATGAATTCAGAACTCCGTCGCGTTCCGGCAGATGGCCGCGCACAGCAATCCCTCCGCTCTCCTCGCCACCGATCAGGATGTCTCGCTTAAGCATCAGTTCGGCAATATATTTGAAGCCGATGGGCGTAACATGCAGTGGGAGGCCATATTTCGCGGCGATCTTGTCAATCATCTGCGTAGTGGAAACCGTCTTGACCACCTCGCCCTTCAGTCCCCTGACTGCAACCAGATGATGCAACAGGACCGAAAAGATCTTGTGCGAGTCCACGGTGTTACCGTGTGCGTCAATAGCGCCGATGCGGTCGGCGTCGCCGTCCGTTGCAAATCCAGCATCAGATTTGCTTTTCACGACGGCGGTGCTCAAATCAGCCAGATGAGGATCAATGGGCTCCGGATTAATTCCGGGAAACAATGGGTTGTGCTCGCCGTGAATTTCAGAGAAGGCCACACCGGCTTCGTCGAACAGGCGCGCCAGACATCCCCGCGCCGCACCATACATTGGGTCGATCACGAACTTTCTTCCGCTTGAGTGGATACGCTCCAGCGAAACCATCGTTTTGATGCGGTTGAGATACGGGGTGATCAGATCTGTCGTCTCAATCCGGGCTGTGGAAGCCTTTAAAGCATGTTCTTTTCCGGGGTCCTGCGCCGGCAGGTATGTTTCCAGCTTCTTCACGATCGCCGGCGAGGCGGAGCCACCATAAGGCGCTTTCAATTTAATCCCATTCCAGATGTATGGGTTGTGGCTTGCCGTGACCATCAGCGCGCCTGCGGTTTTCCGGGCCACAACGGCATAACTGACTGCGGGCGTGGGGGTGGCGCGGTCGGCAAGCAGCACCGGGACCCCTGCGGCCGCCACCTGCATTGCGGCTTCGCGGGCTGCCTCTGCGGAAAGAAAGCGTGTGTCGAACCCCACGACGAGGCCGCGTTCAGGCTCGCCCTCGCTGCGAACATAGCGTGCGATTGCCGCAGCCACGCGGCGAACGTTCGCGAATGTAAACGTGTCGCCAATCATGCCACGCCAGCCGTCAGTTCCGAATTTGATCTCCTCAGCCATTTCAGCCGGTAGCACCTCCGCCCTACAACAACCGTTTGATACCAAGCCGCTCGAGTTCCTGCACGGCCTTGCCGACCTTCTGCGATTGTTCGCGGGCGCAGACCAGCAGTGCGTCGCCGGTCTCGACAATCACCAGGTCCTTAACGCCGATGGTCACAAGATATTTGCGATTGGCTATTATCATGTTCCCTTTGGAATCGATGCAAAGTGCGCTTGCGGGCCTCACATTGCCTTCGGCATCTTTCGCGCTCAGGTCATATGCTACAGCCCAGCTTCCAACATCGCTCCAGCCGATATCGGCCGCCACGGCGTACACGTCTCTGATTTTTTCCATTAGGGCGTAATCTATGGAGATTTTTTCAAGCTTCGGGAACAGACGCCTGAGAGCGCGGGGGTTGTCAATGCCGCCGGCCTCGGCAATCCGTTCCAGGTCCGAAGCCATCCGAGGCTGGAAGCGGCGCAGATTATCGAGGAGGGTGGAGGCGCGCCAGATAAACATCCCAGCATTCCACAAGTAACGCTTCGACTGTATGTACCGGCGAGCAACGGGCAGCGCAGGCTTCTCAGTGAACCTCTCCACCCGGAATATCTTCTCCGCAACAACCTTTGTTTCCAGCCCGCCCAGTCGAATGTAGCCATATCCCGTTTCCGGGCGGGTTGGCTGAATGCCCAGAACAACGGACCGCCCCTCCTTCGCAGCCCAGCGGCAGCCGGCCCGAAGCGCGTTCCGAAAAGCTCCAGGCTTCCGAATCACATGATCAGCGGGAAGCACGGCCATGATTCCTTCAGGATCACGCCTCAGAATTTCATGCGCTGCCAGACCGATAGTAGGAGCAGTGTTGCGCTGTGCGGGTTCCGCAACAATCTGGCGTTTGGGGATCTCCGGCAGGAGGCGGACAATGTGGGGACGCACCAGATCGTTGGTAAAGATATAAATTCGCTCGCGCGGAACGACTCCTTCAACACGCTTAACCGCCTGCTCAAGCAGCGTTGAGCCGCCGAAAACGTCCAGCAACTGCTTCGGAGTTTTGCGCCGGCTCAACGGCCAGAAGCGAGTGCCGCTTCCGCCGGCCATGATCACAGCGTAAACATGTTCCAAAATGGAGCGTCGCGATTTCGCTGCTTTGCCCATGAGCCTTTCATTCAAAGATGATGTTTTTGACTTGCGCCGCCTTGAAACCGCGACGCGCCAGAGGCCGGCGGAAGTCTCGTTCGATATCCGGAACGTAAAACTTGAGGATACGGGTTTTCTCCACCGGTGCCAGGCGATAATGGCGGCTTTCGGGTGGAATCACCCATGCATCGCCGGCCTGGTAGCCCAGCCATCCCGACGCAGTTTCCACGCGTCCATGGCCCGATAAAATCGAAAGCGTCTCTACACGCTGCGGCGTCCCACTGAACCTGGCTGGCTTTTGCAATGTTAGTTCTTCGACAGCAAAATGCGGGCAGGCAAGGACGTAGCGCCGTGAGCCGAATGTTTCACGGACCGTCCTCCGGGGCAGATTGCGCAGCGCGGGCAAATCGGGGTCGATCACGTCGAACCCTTTATCAAGATGAAGTGGACGCGGTTTACCGTCGAGCCCCAATCGGCCGAAATCGTCGAGGCGATAGGTGATGTCCGAATTCTCCTCCGCTTCAAAGAGTACAAGGCCAGGCCCCAGGGCATGGACCGTCCCCGGCGGCACAAAGATAGCTTCGCCGGCTTTCGGATGAAACCGGTTGAGCAGATCCTTGCTCGTGCCGTGCTCGCAAGCGTCACGCAGCATGTCGAGTGTTACCCCGGGCTTCAGTCCCAGCAGGATTTCTGCTTCTGGTTCCGCGTGCACGATGTACCACATCTCGCATTTGCCCCGATTGCCGGGCTCATGCTTCTGCGCATAACGGTCGTCAGGATGGACCTGAAGGGAAAGCCAGTCGCCGGTGAAAATGTATTTGGACAGGATTGGAAAGCGCCGGTCCTTCCACCCGGAGCCGTTCAACTCGCTTCGCAACTTCGCAGAAGCCTCACCCAGCGTCATCCCGGCTATCGGGCCGTTGAGTATTTTCGAAGTTTCGTCCGTTATCCAAACTTCACCGATCAGGCAATATTCTGTCGTCTGTGGAGGGGCCGTCGGACCGGGATCAAAGCCGCTCGCAGGATCAGGCCAGCTGAAGATGGGGGAAAGATCGTCTCTTCCCCAGATCTTGGGTTTATAGACCGGAGAAAGTTTGAGCGGCGTATCGAGTTTGGGCATAGGTCTCAATGCAGGATGCCGAAGGAAGCAAGCAAATCAAAACGGCAGTTTGCCTCACAAATATCCCGCGAAAACCCTGCCTGTGCTCAGCGGGCACAGCAACTGAAGCCACCGGATTGCCCGCAACAACAGGCGACGAAACTCAAGCGCTTGATCAGAGCTCAGCGAAGAATTTCTTCATACGCTGCAGGCCTTCCTCGATGTTCTCCATCGAAGTCGCATAGGAAATGCGGATGTGCTCTTCGGTGCCGAAACCCGGTCCCGGCACGACAGCTACATGCGCCTTTTCCAGCAGCTTGTCCACGAGGGTCTGACAATCCGCAACCCCATTCTTTTTCAGGTATGCGCCGACGTTGGGATAGACATAGAACGCTCCGGCCGGCATCGCACACTTAATTCCCGGGATGGCGCGCAAACCAGCGACGATCCGGTCCCTGCGCCGCTGATATTCCCTCAGCATGACCTGCACCGAATCCTGCGGCCCGCGCAGCGCCTCCACCGCCGCCTTCTGCGAAATCGAAGTAGTGTTTGATGTGGAATGACTTTGAAGATTCAGCATGTGGCCCAAAAGCTTCTTTGCGCCCAGTGCAAAGCCCACGCGCCAGCCCGTCATCGCATACGTCTTCGAGAGGGAGCCGGTGATGATCAGGTTCTCGCGGTTACCGGAACGCCCCAGCGAAAACGGCTTGTGGCCGTCGTACAAAAACTGGCAGTAACACTCATCGGACATCAGCAGAATATTATGCTGCACCGCCAACGCCAGTAACTTTTCCATTTCCGCGGGAGGGACCACGGCGCCGGTTGGGTTGTTCGGCGAATTGACGATGATCATTTTGGTTTTCGGCGTGATTAACTTTTCCACTTCCGCCGCGCGCAGTTCGAAGTTGTCTTCTTCGCGCGTAAGAAGCGGCACCACCTTCCCGCCCGCATAATTGACAATATCCAGATAAGAAACCCAATACGGGACAGGCAGAATGACTTCATCGCCGTGGTCAATGGTTGCGGCCACGGCCTCGAATACGGCCTGCTTGCCGCCCACCGTTACCAGACACTCTTCTATTGAGTACTTCGAACCGAAGTCTTTTGCGTGACGCTCGACGATGGCTTCTTTCAAGTCTTTGATGCCGCTCGTCGGCGTGTACTTCGTGAAGTTGCCGTGAATTGCCGCAATCGCGGCGTTTTTGATGTTTTCAGGAGTCGGGAAATCAGGCTCGCCCGCTCCAAAGTCAACCACGTTGATGCCGCTTGCTTTAAGCTGTGTTGCTTTCTGCACCACGGCCAACGTAGATGAAACCGAAATTCGCGATGTACGCTGAGAAAACTCCATACGATTAGACCTCTTTTGAAACAAGTTTTTCACGCAACCGTTCTTCCACCACCGGCGGCACAAGGCCTTTCACTGACCCTCCGTGCCGGGCGATCTCTTTCACAAGGCGCGAACTGATGTAGGCATACGATTCTGCGGGCATCAGGAAAATCGTTTCCAGCTTCGGCTGGAGTTTCCGGTTGGTCAGGGCCATCTGAATTTCATATTCATAGTCAGAAAATGCCCGGATTCCGCGCACGATGGCTCGCGCGTTCTTCTGCACGGCGTAGTCCACGAGCAGGCCGCTGAAAGTATCCACTGTCACGTTCTGCATATCCCGCGTCACTTCCTGGAGCATCGCGACGCGTTCCTCAACGCTGAAAAGCGGCGTCTTTTCTGCATTCGTCAGCAGGGCAACGATCAAGTGGTCAAAAATCCGGCTGCTCCGCTCAATCAGGTCAAAGTGGCCGTTTGTGATCGGATCAAAGGAACCCGGATAGATCGCGAGAATATCTGACATAGCCCGAAAAGAAGGGCGCGCCCGCCACTCCCTGAGGACCCCTGCAACATGTCACTCAGAGGATCCCTGATGAATTTAACCAGGACAGCAAAGGTCGTTCGTCTTTGCTTGAGGTCAGAAGGTCCGATAGATAGTGCTTCTGCCGCTCAAGTGGAGACAGCACGGCAAGCCCTGCTTCATTTAATTTGCCACAAATGCCGCCGGTACGCCAATGAAGCATTCTAGCGGCTCACTTCAAATGTTGTAAACCGCATTCTTGGAACTTGGAACAAAGAAGGCAGCGACGTACGAAGCAGACAATTTCGCTCTCGAACAAGTTCAAAACGCACGGGCTGGATCGGCGAGGCTCACTCCACTGCCGAATTGGGATCGCCGGCACACCTTGGAATGAAGCGGAAAACCGACAAACGGCGCTGGCGACCTTGCGCGGCGAACCCCCACCTTTACCCTGCGTTCAAATCAACTCACGCAAGGATAATTCCCGCATTCCCGTGCTTCCGCGCTATCTCCAGGGTGTCTTCAAGCCGGTTAATGAGTTCCGTTACGGAATCGGCCGGATCGGCACCTTTCACGGCAGACATCTGTGCAACCACGGCTCTGAAATTGGATAAAACCCTGCCGTCGGATTCGATCTCCGGAAGACTTGTCCGCAGCTTTTCCACGACGATGCGCGCCTGGGCCAGCGGCGTGTTCGATAGGCATAGCGCAATTGTATGTGGCCCATATCGGATGGCAATGTCATTCTCACGTCCGTGTGCAGTGATGGCCTTGCCCATCCTTTGAATGTAGGATTGCATATCCCTTTCGCCTGGTGTTCTGACCAGGTCGGGAACGCCCGCAGGCTCGACAAGGCACACTGACAGTGGGGGGATATGCTCCTCAGCGCGCTCCACTTCGGCCAGCAGGCAATCGATGTATGCGCTGCGTGGCAGCAGTCCCGAAGCGGCGTCCACGCCAGCAAACGACCGGACAAGTCGCCGCAGCCGCGTGTTGTTGATCGCAATTGTCAACTGGGATGCAACGGCCCTCGCAAGGGCCTTCTCGCTATCGCTCCAGTGGCGTGGACCGTCGCATTGTTCAAGGAGCATGAGGCCTGCATTCGGGTCCTTTTCCGCAAGGGGTATTGCAAGCAAAGAGGAAACACCGAGAAGGTGCAATTCGGCGGCGACTGGTCCTGCGCGCTGATCCTGCAGAACATCATCTATTGAAATGCCTTCAGGATTTGCAGAAATCTGCGGCAAAAGAAACGAATAAAGCTTCCGAGCGCGCCGAGCGTCGGTGGGGAAAGCGCTGGGCGCAACGAATTCGGCCGTGAGGGAGATTGAATCGGGTGGTCCAACTGCGATCCAGCAGCGGCTGCTCTTCAGAAGACGGCCAAGTTCTTCCGCCGCCACGCTCAGGATACGTTCAGGAGCACTCTGCCGATGAATAGCGGTCGTGATGGTAGAAATCTTCGCCAGTTCCTCGACCGACAACATAGAATTTGCATCCTGAGCCACTGCCGCTCCCGAAGTGAGCGGCCTCACCACGGGTGTCGGATGGAAACCCGCCATGTCATATAATTCGCGCAGTTGGCGGTTCTCTTCATGGGCGCCGGGGTAAAACCGGTCGATCTTCTCGAGAGTTTCATGGAGCTTTGTGTCCAGATGATAGCGGTTGAACATCTCGGCTTCGACGATCAGATCATCGAGCGTCATGGGTGTCGTGGCCGATTCGCTGTTTTCTCCAGAAGCTCCCGGAACGGAGCCGCTCCCTGTTCCTGGAACCGAAATTCGGTTGGCAATATTGCTGTACCAGATTGAGTCAATGTGCCCCTCAAGATTTAACAGCCGATCGTAATGGGCTGCGCCATAGGGATCAGCATCCAGAATGCTTTCAAGGGTCTCTGCCGCCTTGTTATATTGTTCGGCAGCGAGGTAAAGATTGAACAGGCGAGTCAATGCCCGGCGCAAGTCGCCCTCGCGGTTGAGGTCGTTGTAGAGCGGGGGAAGAAGCTCAAGAACATCGAGATTGTTCTCGTCAGCGTAATAGATCTGTTCGATCAGAGCGACAAATTCGGCCCGTTTTTCTTCGCGGTGATACATCTGGTCTTTAATTCCTTCGACAATCGTCAGGGCCTTCGCCGTTTCCCCGGCCCGGAGCAGTCCGCGGATGAGTTGCTCCGTCAGGTTGCGAGTTTCGGGATGCGCCTGGTAGAGTTTCAGACAAACAGGTTCGGCCTTGACATAATCACCTGAGGCAAGGTAGGCCTGACACAGCAATTTAAGTGCAGTCGTATTCCTGGGGTCGGATTGCGATATCGGTTCAAGCAACCTGATGGCCTCGGCATTGCTGCTGCGGAACAGGTAAACTTCCGCCGCAGACACGCAGGCCGCCTTGTTGGACGGGTCAAGCTGACAGGCACGCTCAGCGAGTTCGGCCCAGCGATCCTGCATCCCTTTCGACCGGGCGATTTCTGCGGCTTTCAAGAGGGCTAGTGCGCTTTGCCCAGGCTTGTCGCAGGCGAGGGCGACTTCGGCGAGTTCCATATGAACTTCCAGATTCTCAGGCTCCAGGTCGGCGAGATGCCGAAGGCTCGCATAGACATCCCGGGAGTTGCCGTTGCGGCGATGGGCTGCTGCCGCCTCTCGGAAGGCTTGTGCGGCTTCAGTGGGTTTCCGTGCCGTTTTAAGGAGCGGCCCCAGTTTCGAGAGGATTGCCGCGTCATGAGGGTCGGCCTTCAGAACCTTGCGGCAGGATGCAATAGCCTTGGGGAAGTCCCTGCGTTCGACATAGAGGTCTGCCAACAGCCGGTGAAAGCGGAGTGAATCCTCAGTCTTTCCCAGCCGTACGGAGAGATCCGCCAGGTTAAGAAGAACCGCCTCGTTTCGGGGCTGGTCCTTAAAGACTAGAAGATAAATCTCACGGGCCGAATCGAATTTTTGCTTTTGGAGGAGCTTCTCGGCTTTCTGAAGGAGTTTGGCCAGGTTACGCATATCCGCAGACCATGTACGGAGTGGCAGCGACGTGTCTGTGTTGCTGACCAATCCCTGTTGTCTTGTACACCACAGTCCCCTTGCGTAAAAAATCGGCGGGCCGCATTTGCCACTTGAATTGGCAGCGCTATGCTGAGGCGCTATAACGACATTTGCGTCAATTGACAGAACAGCTTGGTTTTGTTACATTTTCAAAGGGTTCACAAATCACAGTTTTGAGGGAAACCTGCCGCTTTTACCGCCCCGCGAGCAGTCTTTGAGATTGGTTCCCGTCTGTAGAGGCAAACCAAAGACAGAATGATCGAAGCACGCTATATTCGCAATTTCTCGATAGTCGCTCACATCGACCACGGGAAATCCACGCTCGCCGACCGGCTTCTGGAACTGACCGGAGCGGTGGCCAAACGAAACATGGCAGAACAGGTGCTCGATTCGATGGACCTGGAGCGCGAGCGCGGAATCACGATCAAGGCGCATGCGGTCCGATTGATCTACAAGGCGCGCGACGGCCACGAGTATCAACTGAACCTGATCGATACCCCGGGTCACGTTGACTTTTCCTATGAGGTTTCGAGAAGCCTTTCGGCTTGCGAAGGTGCGTTGCTGGTTATCGACGCTTCGCAGGGCGTCGAAGCCCAGACATTAGCGAACGCGCAACTGGCAATGAACAACAACCTGGAGATTGTGCCGGTCATCAACAAGATCGACTTGCCCGGTGCGGACATCGAGGAAACACGCCGCCAGATCGAGCAGACACTCGCCATCGATTCAAGCGATGCGTTGCTGATCAGCGCCAAGCAGGGGACAGGGATTGAAGAGGTCCTGGAAGCGATTGTCGCGCGAATCCCTCCGCCCAGTGGCTCGCCGGAAGCGCCGTTGCAGGCGCTGATTTTCGATTCCTGGTTCGACAGCTACCGCGGAGTGGTTGTTCTGGCGCGGGTCGTGCAGGGGACGCTGGTTCCCGGAATGAAGATCAGGCTGTGGTCAAACAACCAGGTTTATACGGTTGAGCAGTTGGGCATCCTGACCCCGGCCGCCGTCCCTGTGGAGAGCCTGCACGCGGGCGAAGTGGGTTTTGTGATCGCCAACATCAAGCGGGTGTCCGACACGAAAATCGGCGACACGATCACTGAAGATGGTCGGCCCGCCGCAGAACCGCTCCCCGGCTTTGAAGACATCAAGCCCATGGTATTTGCCGGACTTTATCCGGTAGAGGCCAGCGAGTACGAGTCCCTGCGCGACGCACTCGAAAAACTGCGCCTGAATGACTCGTCGCTTTTCTACGAGCCGGAGAATTCCGCGGCGCTGGGGTTCGGCTTCCGGTGCGGTTTCCTGGGTTTGCTTCATATGGAAATCGTTCAGGAACGGCTGGAACGGGAATTCAAGCTCAATCTGATTACGACTGCTCCCGGGGTGCGTTATCGCGTTACGACCAAGGACGGGCAGGTCCATGAAATCGATAATCCAACGCGCTTTCCGGATGCGGCTGAAATTGCCAAAATCGAAGAGCCGGTGATCACGGCGCTGATTCTGACGCAGGATGATTATCTGGGGGGCATTCTGGCCCTTGCGGAAGAAAAGCGCGGTATTCAGAGGGGATTTGAGTATGTCGGGCCAAAGCGCGTACTGCTGACTTATGAATTGCCGCTGAACGAAGTTGTGCTGGATTTTTATGACCGCCTCAAATCTGTTTCACGCGGTTACGCTTCTCTTGATTATCATTTTTCAGGCCATTGGGAATCCAATCTGGTAAAGGTGGACCTGCTCGTGGCCGGCGAGGTTGTGGATGCGCTCTCATTCGTCTGCCATCGGGACAGCGCGCAGCCACGGGCCAGGGCGCTCTGCGAAAAGATGCGGAAGCTGATCCCGCGCCAACTGTTTGAAGTGGCCATCCAGGCCTCCATCGGTTCCAAGATTATCGCCCGCGAAAACGTGCCCGCCATGCGCAAGAACGTTCTTGCCAAATGCTATGGCGGCGATGTCACGCGCAAGCGCAAGCTTCTCGAAAAGCAGAAGGAAGGGAAGCGTCGTATGAAGCGCGTGGGGAAAGTTGATATCCCGCAGGAAGCGTTCCTGGCTGTCCTGAAAGTGTCAGAATAACAAATTCACCGAATATCGGCTGACACGCATCACTTGAAATTAGAAATGACGGAGTCCAAATTGCCAATTCCCGCCCGGCAAGGGGGCGGACTTGCGGTTTCAATCCAAACGAATCATCCGGAACTGATGGCATGCTAGAATCGTCTCAAACGTCATCTCACGGAGAATTGCGTGGAACTGAAAACTGTAAAGATTGACAAGCCGGCTGACATGAACTTCATTCTTGGGCAGTCGCACTTTATCAAGACCGTGGAAGACCTTTATGAAGCCATTGTGCAGACTGTGCCGGGAATTAAATTTGGAATAGGTTTTTGCGAGTCGTCTGGCCCGGCACTGATTCGGTGGGCCGGGAACGATCCCAATCTGATCCGGCTGGCGCAGGAAAACGCGCTCGCCCTTTCCTGCGGACACTGCTTCATTATCTTTATGGAAAAGGCCTACCCCATAAACATCCTTAACGCCGTGAAAAATGTCCCTGAAGTTTGCGGCATCTTCTGCGCTACGGCAAATCCCGTGGAAGTCATCGTGGCTGAAACGGAGCACGGCCGTGGCATTCTCGGCGTCATCGACGGCGTTAAAACCAGGGGCATCGAGAGTGAAGAGGACATCAAGGCCCGTAAGGAACTGCTGCGGAAGATTGGATATAAGCTGTAGGTCTTGCCGGCATCAGCGTTTTATGCTGCGTTTGCTGTGTCCGGATATGGGTTTTACGAGATCACTCTACGGTTTCCTCGTCTGCACTGTTGCGCCAACTTCGCCTCGTGCCAGACGAATCGACAATCCCTCTCCAATCTCAACCTGAGCGGCATCGCGAACGATGACGCCTTCGGTGTCGCGCGTGATCGAGTAACCCCGGTTTAAGATTGTCAGCGGGCTGCGTTCGTCGAGCAAGGACTTGTAGTGCGACAGACGATGGCGCCGGTCGGTGAGGATGCGGCGCACGCTTCCTTGCAAGCCGGCTTCGCGTTCCTGAACGGCCGCCAGCTTCAGCCGAAGCACTCCGCGCAGATCATACCGAGTGATGGCTGATGAGCCTCTCACCCACGCCTCGCGGCAGGAGTGCAATCGCTCGCCAATCAGCATATTTAATTCAGATTCGAACCGTCCGAGGTGGGACTTGCGCTGCTGAATCTGCACCCAGCGCAATTCGATCAGCCGCCTGGGTTCAAAGCGGACCAGTTGTGCGGTGAGTTCCAGCAGGCGGCGGTGTGCGACCTCAAGGCGCCTGCGAACGGCATGCTCCATGTCAGTTACCGCCTCGTCGATGCGCTGGCCGCGCTCGGCAATGCGCGCGGGAAGATGCAGGAACGTCCGGTGCATCCGCAGTTCGGTCAGGTCGTGGCGCGCTTCAGAAAGCCGCAGTCGAATGATCTGAGCCATATGCCGGATGCGGGTTCTGACGTCTTCGAGAAAATCCTCCTTGCGACGAACGACAAGTTCGGCCGCAGCAGATGGCGTGGCGGCCCGCACGTCGGCGACGAAATCTGCAATGGTAAAATCGGTTTCATGTCCAACGGCTGAAATGATGGGAATGTGTGACCGGGCAATGGCCCTTGCGACGATCTCTTCATTGAACGGCCAGAGGTCTTCAAGCGAGCCGCCGCCGCGTCCGACAATCAGGACATCAACAATCGGGTTCTGATTGAAGTACTCGATGCCCTCCACGATTTCCGCCGCGGCGCTGCCGCCCTGGACCGTAGCCGGGTAGAGATATACGTCCATGTTGGGAAACCGTCGTCTGATGACCCGCAGTATGTCGCGGATGGCGGCCCCAACGGGTGACGTCACAATACCGATGGCACGCGGCAGGACGGGTAAAGGCCTCTTGCGGGCCTGGTCAAATAGTCCTTCGGAGGCGAGCTTCTGCTTCAATTGCTCGAAGGCGAATTGAAGGGCGCCGACTCCTGCGGGCTCCAGATACTCGACGTACAGCTGATATTCGCCGCGCGCTTCATAAACGCTCAGGTGGCCGCGTGCGATAACGGAGAGACCGTCCTGCGGTTTGAATTTGAGATATCGCGCTTGATTTCGGAAGCAAACAGCCCGCAACTGCGCCGAGTCGTCCTTGAGCGTGAAGTAATAATGGCCTGAGGGTGCGGCGCGAAAGTTTGAGACTTCGCCCGTTACCCAGATATCCGGAAAGCTCGACTCAAGCAGATCTTTCACCGCGAAGCTGAGTTCGGCAACAGTGTAAAGCTTTCTTTCAGGAACCAGATTGAGCGGAAGCTGGCTCATTTCTTTGAATGTACGCCTTCCAATAGATGCTCAATGCCGCGTAAAGTAAGAGATTAACCAAAAAATCAGTGTGAACACGAGGCTGAGAATGATGCAAGTCGTCAACGGGAAATAGATCGTTGTGTTCTTGCCTTTGTAGCGGATGTCACCCGGCAGATGACCAAGGCCGAAAAAGGAAAATCTGGAACCTAGAATGAATAGCAGGCCGACCGCCATGAGCACACCGCCCACGATGATCAGCAGCTTTCCAATTTCACCCGGAAAACCAGTATTCATCAGCGTCCTCCCCCGAACGCCTCAGGGCCTTTCAGCCTCTTCGCCTTCCTGCATGAAGAGGCTGGCGCAACCGTAGATACCGACATCTTTCTGGAGCTTCGCCGGCAGCAGGGGAGTCTGTTTGGCGAAGCGGTTAATCGTGTAATGGGGAATCGTCTCGCGAATCTTGTCAAACAATGGCTTGCCGATTCTGGAGACTCCGCCCCCGATCACAATAGCATCCGGATCAAGCAACGTGATCATGGAGGCAAGCCATACACCGAGAAAGAAGCCGGTCTCATCGATGATTGCTTTTGCAACAGCATCCCCCTCAGCCGCGGTCTCTTCAATCAATTCCGGCGTGATGCGGCTGAGATTGTTCTGAGTGCGTTCGCGGAGCAGGCTGGGCAGCGTATGCTCCTGTTCCAGCTTGACACGGGCGCGGCGGGCCATGCCGGGCCCGGCGGCAAGCGCTTCGATACATCCATATGTTCCGCACCCGCAGCGATAAGGGCTGTGATAATCAATGGTGACGTGGCCGCCTTCGGCTGCAACGCCGTTTTTGCCGTGATAAATCTTCTTGTCAATAATGATGCCGGTGCCTACCCCGGTTGAAACTGTGACGTAAAAGACATCGCGGTATCCAACGGCGGCCCCGAAGAGAACTTCCGCCAGGCCCGCAGCATTAGCATCATTTTCAAGGCGTGCCGGCAGGTGAAATTCCTTTTCCAGGCGTGCGGTAAGCTTGACGTTACTCCATCCCGGAAGGTTCGGCGGATTGATTACAAGGCCGGTGCGCGGATTCAGCGGCCCGGGAGCGCAAATTCCAATTCCCTTGATGCAATCCTTTCCGCCGGCTTGGTTAATCAAACGCTCGATGACAATCAGAATCTGCCCCAGACTGGATTCAAACCCACCATCCGCTTTTGTGGGGACGGTTATCGACTTATGAAGCCTTCCTTTTGTATCAACCAATCCTCCAGCAACCTTTGTCCCACCCACGTCAACTCCGATAATCATCTTGTCCATGTTAGTGAGGTCCCTGTTGTTTCATGACTGGATAAGTGCGTCCGAATCCCGATTACGCCGCCCCATTGTACACCATCCGAGTGTCCCGTTACCGAGAGAGGTGAAACATGGATTCGCCTCCGAGGATTGCGGTACGTCCAGCGAAAAGGCTGGGCTTGGCAATTGTAGAGCCGGGCATAGGCCGTCAGTTTGCTGACCAGGTCGGGAACGGATCGGAAGACACCCCGACGGATGCCGTCGCGAGTGATCATGCCCAGCCAGATTTCCACCTGATTCCGCCAGGACGAGTAGGTGGGCGTGAAATGGAACTGCACCTGAGGGTGACACTTGAGCCAGGCTCGCAACGCCGCCGTCTTGTGCGTCGAGAGGTTGTCCCGGATCAGATGAATCTGTTTTCGCCGCTGGCCGACCACCGCCTCATCCAGGAAGCGCGCAAACTCTTCGCTGGTGTGACGGGCTACGCAGCGGCTTTGAACTTTGCCCGTCTGGACTTCCAAGGCCGCCAGCAAAGAACCCTGCGCGAGGTGCTCGGCGTTCTCACGCAGCGTCTCGCGCAGCGGCTGTGCCCACTGGGCGTAGTCGAAGACGCGAATCCGACGGGCTTTAAGATACCCTGTCATCCCTCCGGCATAACAGTGCCCAGGTAATGTACCCTGAATCAAGATCCGGTCGTAGCAGGCAAGCACGCCGGCAATCTGCTCGCGGCGGCGGTCGTTTAACATTGGTAATCCCATCCGGGATTTCACCTCCTCGGAGGGATCATAGCACGCCATTCAGAACTTGGTTGGTTCCGGCTATGCCGGATTATGAGTTTGAAGAGCTCACCTGCTGCCTGATCACGCACACCGGCTTTTACAAAACACACCAACTCGAATTGAATTAAGATGGCCATTGGCTTTCAAGTATTTAAGGAAAGGCGGGGTCGCGCGGTGGGAACAAAGTCCGCAGTGGAATTCGGCCGCGATATTTGCGGTGACCTTCAAGCAGGCGAGCAGCGCGAGTGGCTGGAAACCAACGGAATCGGAGGGTTCGCTTCCGGCACGGTGGCGGGAACGCTGACGCGGCGTTATCACGGCCTGCTGTTTGCCGCGCTCAAGCCGCCGCTCGGCCGAACGCTGCTGGTTTCAAAGGTGGAGGAGATTGTTGAATATGACGGCGCGGAATATTCGCTCTCGACGGATCGCTGGGTCGGCGGCGCACTTGATCCGCAGGGATATCGGTATATCGAGAGATTTCGGCTTGATGGCACATCACCCGTCTGGACGTTTGCCATTGCGGACGCCCTCCTCGAAAAGCGCATTTGGATGCAGCAGGGCGCGAACACGACTTACATTCAGTACAGAATGATTCGCGGGGTGCGCCCTGCAGATTTGACCGCCAAAGCGCTTGTCAATTATCGCGATTTTCATTCCAGCACTCACGCAGGCGATTGGCGGATGCGCGTGGAGTTGGTAGAGCAAGGCCTGCGTATCGAGGCGTTCGAGGGAGCAACGCCGTTCTATTTGTTGAGCGCAAACGCGCGCCCCGAGCCGGTCCACGAATGGTACAGGAATTTTGATTTGGTCGTAGAGCGGTACCGTGGTCTTGACGACCATGAAGACCACCTGCACGCGGGCGACTTTCGATTCCGGCTCGAAGCCGGCCAATCGGTCACGATTGTTGCGACGACGGACCCTGATGCTGGTCTGGACGGCGATAACGCCTGGAGGGAAAAGAGCAACCGTGAAGAATCTCTGATTGAGCGATGGTCCAATTCAAGCCCGCAGGTGGCGAATCAGTCCCCCGCCTGGATCCACCAGCTTGTGCTCGCCGCTGATCAGTTTATCGTCACGCGGCCTTTGCCCAACGATGCGGAAGGTTATTCGGTGATCGCCGGTTACCACTGGTTCGGTGACTGGGGACGCGACACGATGGTCGCGCTGCCCGGTCTGGCGCTCGCAACGGGCCGTCCCGAAATCGCAAAAAGGATTTTGCGGACTTTCGCCAGGTTTGTGGACGGCGGGATGCTTCCGAACCGTTTCCCGGATGCCGACGAGGCGCCCGAATACAACACCGTGGATGCAGCACTCTGGTACGTTGAAGCTGTCCACCAGTATTTCACCGCAACTTCAGACCAGAGTTTATTGCAAGAACTGTTCCCGATTCTTGCTGACATTGTGAACCATTACGCTCAAGGCACACGATATAACATTCATGTTGACCCGGCTGACGGGCTTCTTTACGCCGGCGAACCCGGCGTCCAACTTACGTGGATGGATTCCAAAGTGGGCGACTGGGTCGCGACTCCCCGCATCGGCAAGCCGGTCGAGGTAAATGCACTCTGGCACAACGCACTTCTTACCATGGCGCAATTTGCGCGATTGCTCGGCAAGCCGGCTGAACAGTTCAATGCGTTGGCTGAAAAAGCGCGAAGCGGATTTCAGCGATTCTGGAATGATGCTGCGGGCTTTTGTTTCGATGTGATTGATGCGCCTGACGGAAACGATCCATCATTTCGGCCCAATCAGCTTTTCGCCGTATCGCTTCCGGAAAGCCCGCTGAGCACTGAACAGCAGCAGGCAGTTGTGGACATCTGTGCTCGCCGGCTGTTGACGACTCACGGGCTTCGCAGCCTGGCTCCCGGCGAGCCGGGTTATCAGGGCCGTTATGGCGGTGGCCCACGCGAGCGCGACGGAGCATACCATCAGGGCACAGTGTGGGGCTGGTTACTGGGGCCGTTCGTGCTTGCACACCTTCGTGTTTACAGGGATGCGGCGCTGGCTGCTTCGTTCCTCGAACCGATGGCTGCACACCTGAATATCCACGGTCTTGGCACAGCCAGCGAAATCTTTGATGGCGATCCTCCTTTCACGCCGCGTGGATGCATTGCGCAAGCCTGGACCGTTGCTGAAATTCTACGCGCATGGCAAGCGGTTCAGAACTTCGTGCCCCGAAAGTGAAGCTGCGTGCTGAAAGCTTCCGGGCCGGTCGTGCGGGCACGTGTCGTATTGCCGGTGCACACCAAACTCACGGGCCATCCGGGCTTAAGGCGCCGCTCTGGGCGGCTGATGTTCTGACCGCAACTCCGCAATGCGCTACAATAACCTCGCCCGTGCCTGTGGCGGGGTGCGCCGATGGTCATTGCCAGCATGATGCGCGGAGTGCCGCAGGGAATAATGACGTGCTGGCGGGCGTGTCATAGTTTGTCGTGGCGCCAGGAATTGCAAAAGGGGTTGTCTCCCGCCTGCTAAGCGGAATCCCGGTGGCCGGTGTCTGTAACGATGAACGAGATAATTGAAGTATCGCGGCTAAATAAGCACTTTGGGGGCGTTGCCGCTCTCCGCGATGTCACCTTCACGGTTTCCAAATCGGAATTGACCGTAATCATTGGCCCTTCGGGCGGCGGAAAGTCCACACTCCTCCGCTGTTTGAATGGATTGGAAACGTTTGACAGCGGGCGCGTGCGGATCGGCAATATCACGCTTGAGCACAACAATCACCCGCAGCACCGAGCTTTGAATCAGGACCTTCGCGAACTCCGAAAGGAGGTCGGGATGGTCTTTCAGGGGTTTAATTTGTTTCCGCACCTGACCGTGCTGGAAAACGCCGTGCGAGCTCCCATGGTTGTTAAGGGGATTGGGCGCAAAGAAGCTGTGGAAAAGGCGACGGAATTGCTTGTCAAGGTCGGCCTGCAGGACCGCGCTGATTATTACCCATCGCAACTCTCCGGCGGCCAGCAGCAGCGCGCGGCCATCGCTCGCGCTCTCGCCATGTCCCCGCAGGTGATGTTATATGACGAGCCGACGTCCGCCCTCGACCCAAGCCTCGTGAATGAGGTATTGCAGATCATGCGCAAGCTGGATGACGAAGGAATGACGCAGGTCGTGGTCACTCACGAAATGCGCTTTGCACGACAGGCGGCGGACAACATCCTGTTTTTGTATGACGGCGAGATCGTTGAGTGCGGCCGGGCTGAAGTCTTTTTCAGTTCCCCGCGCGACGAACGCACGCGTCGTTTTCTCCGCGATTTCGTTGAATGAGGTCCAGAAAAATGAGACGTCATCTTTTGGTGCCGGTGATCAGCATACTGG
>Ga0209810_1002149_pt1 | contig 24944 bp, 24 predicted proteins | sample Coa_R1_7_FD_187159 | JGI IMG/M metagenome (GOLD analysis project Ga0209810, IMG submission 187159) | Surface soil microbial communities from Centralia Pennsylvania, which are recovering from an underground coalmine fire - Coalmine... | ecosystem: Environmental > Terrestrial > Soil > Unclassified... | reverse complement strand
CAGCGCCGCCTGCGTACCGAGGCGCGCGACTCCCTGCTTCGCGCCGAGCTGCTCGGAGGGGCGCCCCGCGCGCGGGCCGACGTAGCGCACGCGGTGGATCCAGGCTTGGGTCGGCAGCTCGAGCTCCGCGTCGTCCAGGATCGCCCCCGGCACGTGCGGCGCGAGCACGTGGGTCTCGATCCCGAGCGCCGGCAGATGCGTGGCGAACTTGAGCGGCCGCTGGACGCCTCCCCCGCTGCTGGGCGGAAAGTGGCGGGTGACGAGGAGGAGCTTCAACCCCCGCAAAGGTAGTCAGGTCGCGAGCCTGAAGACGACGAACCCGTCGTCGGCGTAGACTGGCCGCCGGCCGAGGCGCTCGATCGCCTGCCACTGCCTCCGCTCGTCCCGCCGCAGGACGAGCCAGCCGGCGTTCCACGCGCGTGGTATCGAGAGGCTCGGATGCGCGAAGAACCTCAGCACCGCGCTCCGGCGGACGAAGAGCCGGTTCGGCCGCGTGTTGCCCGCATGGGTCGGCGGCACGGCCACCACATACACGGGCGCGAAGGCCACGGCCCGATAGCTCGTCTCGAGGTCGCCGAAGACGATCGAGCGTGCGGGCACGTCCCGCTCCAGGAACCGGATCAGTCCCGGAGTGAGCGCGTGGCTGTCCACCGACTGGCTCGGAGTCCACGTCGAGAACCCGTGCACCGCGACCGGGATCACGAAGAGCAGCGCTGCGAACGCGGCGGTCATCCCGCGGGGCCGTCCGAGCCTCGGCAACGGGTCACGGGGCAGCCAAGCGAAGGCGGCGGCGAGCGCGAGTGCCGCAATTGCGCCGTAGAGACCGATCCAGACCGGCAACGTGGGCTGGTGGCGCGCGGCGGTCAGGCCGAAGTCGCCCGGGTAGGCGAGCTGCAGCCAGATCCCGCCGCCGAGCGCGAGCCCGAGCGCCAACAGCCGGGAGACGGCCGCAAGCACGGCGAGCCCGCCCGCAAGGGCCAGCGCGAACGGGATGAAGACCGCCAGCCGTCGCGACTGCGAGAGCGAGACGACATTGGAGAAGTGCGGAAAGACGAGGGGCCAGAGATCGAGGGCGAGGATGGCCACCGTCGCGCCGAGCACGAGGGCGCTCCAGCGCCGCCGCCGCGCGAAGAAGGCGAGCGGGGTCAGCACGAGCGCTGCGATCGGCACCACGCCGAGCCGGTCGACGCGGCTCGGGGCGAGGTTGTAGCGCGTCAGCGAGTGGATCACGAGGTCGGACCGGTAGTGGTGGAGGCTCTGCCCGAGCCCCTTCGAGCCGAGGTGGAGCGCGACCGACTGATCGACGACCGGGCGGAGCCAGAGGTACGCGAGTCCCATCGGCAGACCGAGGGCGACGAGCGCCACGATCCCGCGGCGGAGGTCCGCGCCCCGCGTCAGCAGCACGCGCACGGCGACGAAGGCTATGAGCGGGATGGCGATGAAGAGGGCGTAGGTCGGGTGGACGAGCGCCAGATCGGCCGAGCCTGCGGCGAGCGTGAGCGCGACCGGCCACGACGGCCGTCGGGCGAGCACGAAGAACGCGGCGACGACCGCCGGCAAGAGGAGCTGCGTCGCCGCCTGCCCCGGCTGCCAGAGGTCGGGGTAGATCCCGCCGTGTCCCTGCGCCAGGACTCTGAGCGCGACCTGCGCGAGCACGACCGCGACGGCCAGGCCCGCGGAGCCAAAGACCGCCAGGCCCATCTCGAACGCGAGCACGAGGGCCAGCGGGACGAGGAGGCTCGGCTCGTGCAGCGCGACGCTCGTCGGGTCGACGCCGGCGAGGCGGGCGACGACCGCCATGCAGCCGTGCCAGAGCGGGAACGCGTAGCCGGGATGCATGCCGCCGCCCGCGAACTCGCTGACGTCGTGCAGCGAGAGCGACCCGAGCGCGTCCAGCTTGCGCATCCGGCCGAGATGGAAGAAGGAGTCTCCGCTCAGCACGCCGTGGATCGCCCAGAGGGCGCCGCCGAGAACCAGCCCGGCGGTCCCGACGAGCAGCCGCGCGAGCCGAGCTCGCAGCACCACGCGCTCGCTTGGGAGCGCCGGCCGCACGAAGACGACGACCACGAGCGCGACCGCCCCGGCGGCGAGCGCGAAGGCGATCGCGGCGTCGAGTGAGTCGCCGAGCGCGAACGCGAGCGCCAGCCCGCCGCCGACGAGCGCGACCGACCACGAGAACGCCGCCGCGACGGTCCGCTGCCCGAGGCAGCGCGCGACGAGCCTGCCCGGAAGGAGGATCACGAACGACGCGGCGGCAAGCCGCAGCCAGAGGCCGAATCCGGTCGCGGGTACAAGGTGCGCGATCCCGAGCAGCGCAGCTCCGCACGCCGGCGCGACGAGCGGCGCGAAGCGGAGCAGGTGCCTCATCGTGCCGTCTTCGGCTCTGCGCGCGTGCGCAGTCCCTCCCAGGCGACGATCGCCGCGCCTGGCAGCGCGACCGCGATCGTGACGACGAAGAAGAGGAATCCGGCCGAGAAGGCACGGTCGGCCGAGACGCCGAGCGTGCCGAGGAAGCTGACGAAGAACGACTCGCGCACCGCGATGCCGTTGATCGTGAAGGGCACGAGCATGACGAGGAAGAGCAGCGGCCCCATCACGTAGTAGGGCCGCGGGGAGATGTCCACCCCGACCGCCTTGCCCGCCGACCAGATCGCGATCACGCGCACTCCTTGCACGAGGATCGAGAGCGCGAATGCCCAGGCGAGCAGCCGCACCCGGGTCCGATACGCATGCAGCGCGACGTAGACGTCCCGCAGGACCGACTCGACGCGGAGGCGCTCCAGCAGCGGCCGCAGGCGATGGAGGATCGGGTGGAGCCGGGTCGAGAAGAGGACGAACGCGCCGGCAACGGTCAGCACGACGAAGGCGAGCTCGACCCAGATGTAGCCCCCGAGGGAATACCGGCCGACGGCGAGCGCGAACCCGACCGCCGCGAGCAGGAGCGTCGCGGCGCCGCCGACCGCCCGCTCGAGCAGCACGGTTCCCGCAGCGGGCCCGCGCGAGCCGGGATGGCGTCGCGAGACCTCGTAGATCCGTGACGCGTCGCCGCCCAACGAGGTCGGCAGCACCTGGGCGGCGGCGTACGAGACGAACATCGCCCGGACGAGCCACCCGAGGCGCTCGTGCACCCCGCCCGAGGCGAGCAGCCTCTGCCAACGCCACGAGAGCGGCCAGACCGCGGCGAACCAGATCCCGCACGAGATGAGCCACCAGCCGACGCTCGCGTGCGCGAGCACGTGTCCCGTCTTGCCGAGGTCGATCCGCCAGAGGATGTAGGCGGTGGCGAGGCCGGTGACGAGAAGCGTCCCGGCGACGCGCAGCGCGCGGCGGCGATTCACCCGGTAACCACGACCTTCACCCGTGCGCGAGTGTAGTGGGGGCGCCAGAAGTAGCATCGTCCCGTGCCCGACCCGCGAACCAAGATCGTCGCCGACGGCTACGACGCGATGGGCGAGACCTTCGCCGCCTGGCGCGAGGAGATCGTCGGCGATCCCCGCGACGAATGGGAGGAAGAGCTCGTCTCGCGGCTCGCGGAAGGCGCGCGCCTGCTCGAGCTGGGCTGCGGTGGCGGGACGCCGGAGACGAGACGGCTCGCGCAGCGGTTCGTGCTGACGGGAGTGGACATCTCCCCACGCCAGGTGGAGCGCGCCCGGGCGGCGATCCCCAACGCGGAGTTCCTCTGCGCCGACTTCACCGAGCTCGAGCTGCCGGACGGATCGTTCGACGCGGTCGTGGCCTTCTACGTGTTCAACCACGTCCCCCGCGACCTGCTCGCGCCGCTGCTCGGCAGCATCCATGGCTGGCTCGCGCCCGGCGGCTGGCTGCTGACGGCGTTCGGCCAGTCGGATCTCGAGGGCTGGACCGGCGAGTGGCTCGGCGCTCAAACCTTCTTCTCGAGCTACCCGCCGGAGATCAACTCGCGTCTCGTCCGCGAGGCGGGCTTCACGATCGAGCGGGACGAGGTCGTCACGTTCGAAGAGCCTGAAGAGCCGGCGAGCTTCCAGTGGGTGCTCGCACGGGCGTGACGACGATCCTCGTCACGGCGTGCGGCGCGCCGGGAGCGGCCCGTCTGATGCGCGCGCTCAGCGACAACGGCGAGCGGGAGGTCCGGCTCGTAGGAGTCGACATGTCCGAGCGGGCGATCGGCCGCCACCTCTGCGACGCCTTCCACCTCGTTCCCCCGGGCGCCGACCCCACCTTTCCGGACGCGCTCCTCGGACTCGTCGAGCAGGAAGGCGTCGACGTGGTCCTGCCCGAGTCGTCGCACGACCTGCGCCACCTGGCGCCGCGGCGCGGGGAGTTCCCGGTGCCCGTGATGATCTGCGGCCCCGACGCGGAGCGGCGCTCGAACGACAAGGCGGAGACCTTCGAGGCGATGCAACGCATCGGCGTCGGGGCTCCGGACTTCCGCCGCGTGACCGGGGCCGCCGGCGTCGAGGCGGCGGCACGCGAGCTCGGCTACCCGGACCGGCCGGTCTGCTTCAAGCCTGTCTTCTCCTCCGGCTCGCGCGGCTTCCGCGTGCTCGACCCGAGCGTGGACCGGACGCACCAGCTCCTCAACGAGCGTCCCGGCGCGCTCGCAATGCGGCTCGAGGAGGCTGTCGAGCTGCTCCCCGAGGACGGTCTCGACCTGCTCGTGATGGAGTTCCTCACCGAGCCCGAACGGACGGTCGATGGCATCGCCGACGGCAGCCGCATCGTCCTCCAGGCCACGCGGACGAGGGAGTCGGTGCGCTGCGGCCTCGGCATGTACTTCGTGACACTCGACGCGCCGGAGCTCGTCGAGGCGTCCGAGCGCATCGTGGCTGAGTTCGGGCTCGAGTGGTTCTTCAGCATCCAGTTCATGGGCGAGAAGGTGATCGAGATCAACCCGCGCATCTCGACGATGATGATCCAGGAGGACTTCAACCTTCCCTGGCTAGCGGTCAAGCGCGCGCTCGGCGAGGCAACCGACGACGAGCTGCGGGGGTTGCAGGCTCGGGTCCGGCCCGGCCACACCGTGCTTCGTTTCTTCGACCAGGTGGAATTCGATCCGTGATGACCGCCACCGTGTCCTGGAGATCGCTGCAGCAGACCCTGGCGGCGGCGTGCGACGGGCCGGACGAGGCGACCGCGGAGCGGGCGGTGCGGGCCGCCGAGCTCGTCGCCGCAACGGCCGGCGAGCCGCCCGACGACCTTTCCCCCGAGGATCGCGAGTGGGTCGAGACGCACGGCATCCCCTCCGACGACCTCCTCGATCTTGCGTGCCGCTCGATGAAGTGCGTCGCCGCGCTCTCCGACGAGTGGCACGACCGCCTCAACGACCTGCGCTACCGCCTCGGCGACGTCGCGGCCGCCTGATCAGCGCAACTCGCGCAGCGCCTCAACGTCGCCGGAGCTCGGCTCCCAAGCTCCGGCCGCCACGTTCGCTCGGACCTGCTCGGGCTTCGTGGCGCCTGCAATTACGCAGGTGACGGCCGGCATCGCGAGCAGACCGCCGATCGCCACCTCGAGCAGCGACACGTCTCTCTCGTCGGCGTAACGCTGCAAGGCTTCGGCGCGGTCCCAGCGCTCCTCCGGGATCTCGCGCCCGGCGAGGCGGCCCTCCGTCGCCTGCTCCCCGCGCCGGTACTTGCCCGTGAGCAGGCCGCTTGCGAGTGGGAAGTACGGCAGGAAGCCGATCCCGAGCTTCTCGCAGACCGGCAGCACGGCGTCCTCGACGCCGCGCTCGACGAGCGAGTAGTGGTTCTGCGCCGAGACGAACCGGTGGAAGCCGGCGCCGCGCGCGATCTCCTCGGCGGCCTCGATCTGGTCCGCGGAGAAGTTCGAGGAGCCGATCCAGCGCACCTTGCCCTCGTGGACGAGGTCGTTGAGTGCCCCGAGCGTGTCCTCGATCGGCGTGACGGGGTCGGGCTCGTGCATCTGGTACACGTCGATCACGTCGGCGCGCAGGCGGCGGAGCGAGTCCTCGACGGCCGCCCGGATGTAGTCGGGACTGCCGCGCCGCTCCTCCGGTCGCTCGTCCATCGGCTTGCCGAACTTCGTGGCGATGAGGACGCGATCGCGACGTCCCTCGAGCGCCCGGCCGATGAACTCCTCGCTCGTCCCCTGGCCGTAGATGTCGGCCGTGTCGAGCAGCGTCACCCCGGCCTCGAGGGCGGCATCGATCACGGCCAGCGACTGCTCGTAGTCGATCCTGCCGCCGAAGTTGTTGGTGCCGAGGCCGACGACCGAGACCTCCGGCCCGCCGTCGCCGAGCGTGCGCGTCCGCATCGCAGGAAGCTACCCGACCGGCGGCGGGCTAAGCCGAGCCAGAGCGGCTAGCCGAGACCGTCGGGCAGCGGTCGCGCGTGAACGACGACGAGTGTTTTCGTCGGCCGAGTCAGCGCGACGTAGAGCTCGCGCAGGCCGCGGTCGCCGTCATCCGCGACAGCCGCCGGCTCCACCACCACGACGTGGTCGAACTCGAGGCCCTTCGCCTGCCGCGGCGTGAGGATCGGGAACGGGAAGGCGTGCTCGACGGTCAGGGAACGCGGGATGATCACCGCGAGGAGGCCGTCGAGATCCTCGAGCGCGACAGCCTCGCGAAGGGCTGTTTCCACCAGCGCTTCCTCGCCGACGCGCACGAGCCGCGGCGGGTCGCCACCCTTGCGGTAGGCGAGCGGCGGCTCGACCTCCGGCGCGATCCGGTCGAGCAGCGGGAGCGCGAAGTCCATGATCTCGGCGAGGACGCGGTAGGCGTGCCGCAGCTCCTCGATCTCCAGCTCCGCCTCTTCCGGGAGATACGGCTCGAGCTCCTGCCAGCGCCGGTAGACGACAGGCCCGGTCGCCTGCGCCACGTCGCCGAGGATCGTGAGCGAGCCGTCGATCGCCCGGCGCGAGATGGCGAGCAGCTGCATCGGCGAGAGATCCTGCGCCTCGTCGACGATCACGTGGCCGTACGACCGCGGCGCGCCGGCGAGGAGCGTCCGCGCCTCGTCGAGCAGCGGCACGTCCTGGTCGCTCCAGCGGAGGTCGGCCTGGCGGCGCGGGCGGTCGCGCAGGAGGAGCTTGCGCTCGTTGCCGTCGAGCACGCCCTCGGAGGCGGCCTCGAGCGCCGCGGGCGAGGTGAGCAGCCGCGCCACGAGCTTGTCGGGCTGCGGCAGCGGCAGGACACGCTCGAGCCAGCGCGTGAGGAAGCCGCCCCGGCGCAGCGCTCGCTCGAGCTCCTCGAAGCTCCGCAGCGCGCGCGGGCCGAGTAGCTCGCCGTAGCGCTCGTAGAAACGCCGCAGCACGGCCATCCGGAAGCGTTCGCGCGCGAGCCCGAGCGGCGCGTCCGTCTCGAGCGCCTCCTCGAGCAACGCGGCGACGTCGCGCTCGCGCACGCGCACGTAGATCCCGTCCACGAGGGTCACGAGCTCCTCCGGCGCAGGCACGACCGCGATCTCGACCGCGCGCGCCACGACCTCGCGTAGCCGCGGGTCGCCCTTCAGGCGTCCCACCTCGGGATCCTCGTCGCGGGCGACCTCGATCCCGTCGAGCAGCTCCGTCACCGCCCGCTGCTCGACCGCCTCCTCGCCGAGCGTCGGCAGCACGTGCGAGACGTAGTCCATGAACGTGGGGTTCGGCCCCACGACGAGCACGCGACGCAGGCGCTCGCGGTGCGTGTAGAGGAGCCAGGACGCCCGATGCAGGCCGACGGCCGTCTTTCCCGTCCCCGGGCCACCCTGGACGACGAGCGCGCCCTCTGGCTCGGCCGTGATCAGGCGGTACTGGTCGGACTGGATCGTCGCGACGATGTCGCGCATGCGCACGTCGCGCCGGCGCTCGAGCTCCTCGAGCAGGAAGTCGGAGACGCTCGCGCCCTCGACCGCGCTGCCGTCGAGCGACTCGTCGGAGATGTCGAGCAGGCGCCTGCCCTCGGCGCGGAAGCGGCGCCGCTGCTGGACGCCGTGCGGCTCCTGCGGCGTGGCGGTGTAGAAGGGCCGCGCCGCGGGCGCCTGCCAGTTGACGACGAGCGACTCGTGCTCGTCGTCGTGCACCCAGCGGCGGCCGACGTAGAGCGGCCGCGGCGTGCCGTCGAGCGTGAGGCGTCCGAAGACGAGCCCTCGCTCGGCGTCCTCGAAGGTGCGCATCCGCCGCTTGGCCCATGCCTCCATCGCGAGCGCGGCGTCCTCGGTCGCCATCGCGTTCTGGGTGCGCGCCAGCGTCGACCGCATGCGATCGAGCTGCTCGTAGGCGCGGTCGACGTAGGCCTGCTCGGCACGAAGCTCGGGGTGGGCCATGGCCGACCGAAGGTACCGACGTAGGCTTGGCGGCGCAATGAAACTCGGCCTCAGCCTCGGGTATGCGCCGCCGGGCACGAATCCGGCCGACCTCTTCCCCCTCGTGGCCGAGGCGGAGCGGCTCGGCTTCGACTCGGTCTGGGTCGCCGAGGCCTGGGGAACGGACGCGGTCAGCGTGCTCGGCTGGCTCGCCGCGCGCACCGAGCGGATCAAGCTCGGCTCGGCGATCATGCAGATCCCCGGCCGCACGCCCGCGAATGCGGCGATGACGGCCGCGACGCTCGACCTCCTCTCCGGCGGCCGCTTCCTGCTCGGCCTCGGCACCTCCGGGCCGCAGGTGGTGGAGGGCTGGCACGGGCAGCCGTGGGGGAAGCCGCTCGTGAGGACGCGCGAGTACGTCGAGATCGTGCGTGCGGCGCTGCGACGCGAGGTCGTCGAGCACGAGGGCGAGCACTACCGGATCCCGTGGAGCGGGCCGGGGGCGACCGGCCTCGGCAAGCCCCTGAAGCTGATGCTGCGGCCGCTGCGCGCCGAGATCCCCGTCTACCTCGCCGCGCTCGGGCCGAAGAACGTCGCGCTCGCCGCCGAGATCGCCGACGGCTGGTTGCCGATCTTCGTCGCTCCCGAGCGCTTCGAGCAGGCGTTCGGCCCGAGCCTCGCGGCGGCTCCGCGGGGCTTCGAGATCGCGGCGACGGCGAGCGTCCTCGTCGGCGACGACGTTGCCGCGCTCCGCGATGCGCTGCGGCCGCACGTCGCCCTCTACGTCGGCGGCATGGGCGCCAAGGGCCGCAACTTCTACAACGCGCTCGTGCGCCGCTACGGCTGGGAGGCCGAGGCGGAGCGGATCCAGGAGCTCTACCTGGCCGGCAAGCAGCGCGAGGCGATCGCGGCGGTGCCCGACGAGCTCGTCGACGCCGTCTCCCTCGTCGGCCCGAAGGAGCGCATCGCAGAGAGGCTCGAGGCGTGGCGCGAGACTCCCGTCACGACGCTCGTCCTCGGCACGACGCAGCCCGAGGCGCTGCGAACGCTTGCCGAGCTGTTGCTCTAGGCTCGCTCGCGATGGCTCCGCCCGTGATCGTCCTCGGCGTCGGCCGGTCGGGCACGACGCTCCTGCGCGTGATGCTCGACCGGAGCAGCCAGATCGCGATCCCGTACGAGTCGTTCTTCGTCACGCCGCTCGCCCACCGCCATGGCAGCCGGCCGAACCTCGACGACTTCCTCGACGACCTCGGGCGCTTCTACCAGCTGTACGAGTGGGGCATCTTCCCGGAGGAGGTTCGGCCGCGCCTGCGCGACGGGATGACGACCGGCGAGGCGATCGCCGCGGTGTTCGAGGTGTACGCGGAGCACGAGGGAAAGCCGCGCTGGGGCGACAAGACGCCGCTGTACATGCAGCACCTGCCGACACTCGAGCGCCTCTTCCCGGATGCCGTCTGGGTGCACCTCGTCCGCGACGGCCGCGACGCTGCGCTCTCGTTCCTCGAGCTCCCGGAGGGATTCTCGGGGAAGACATGGGCCCTGCCTCGCACCCCTGCCCAGTTCGCGGCGCGCTGGCGGACGGAGATCCTCGCGGCGCGGAGGCTCGGTGCGCACGTGGGGAATCGTTACCTCGAGCTTCGCTACGAGGATCTCGTCGTCCAGCCCGAGCGCCAGCTGCGTCGCGTCTGCGAGCACGCCGAGCTGACGTGGGAGCCTGCGATGCTCGATCACACCCGCCCCAGCGAGGCGGCACAGATGCCCGAGCACAAGAACCTCGCGCAGCCGCCGACGCCCGGCCTTCGCGACTGGCGCAGCCAGATGAGCCCCGAGAACGCGCTCGCGTTCGAGCAGGTCGCCGGCGACGTCCTGCGAGGTGCCGGCTACGAGCTGCTCGAGCCGGGCGCCGGCTATCCGACGCCGCGCGGCCGGCTAGAGCTCGCGCGCTTCGCCGCGCTCAGCCGCAGCTGGAACCTGACCGCCGCGGCGTACCAGCGCTCGCCGCTCTGGCGGCGCTCGCATCCCGTGCTCGGCTGACGGTCTGCGCTAGCAGGGGCCGGGCTGCGGCTGCCCGCCGGGCCCGTCCTCGTGCTCGCTTCCCGACTGAAGGCAGTACGAGGTCGCGTCGGCGCGGGCGAGGACAACGCCGCTGCCGGGCGGCAGCGTGGCACCGGCGTAGGTGTGGTTCTGGTCGTAGAAGGCCTGCAGCGCCGGCAGGGCCTGATTGAAGTCCGACCCGGCCGCCACTGCGTTCGCCTGCGAGATCGCCTGCTGGCCGGCCGGCGAGGTGGGGCCGTTCGACTGCAAGTCCTTCGTCGCCAGGTAGAGGCCTATGAAGACGGCGATGAGGAGAGCGGGAATGCCCAGGACACGAGGCATTCCGGGGATATCGGCCGCAACGAACCGAACCTCAAGCCACGACGCGGTACACCTGGAAGACCTCGGCGTACTCGCGGTTCACGTTGACGCCGTGCATGCGGGCGAGATTCCGGACGTACTCGGCGTTCGCGTAGCGGCGGTGGTGCTGCGACGCGTAGCGCTCGAGTGCCGCGATCTTGCGCTCGACGTGCCGCTCCTCGAGCGCCACGTACCACTGGTACTCGAAGTCGAAGTTGTTCCACGGGATCTCGTAGCCGAGGATCGTCGTCCGCTTGAAGGCGCGCAGACCCTCCTCGGCGATGGTGCGGTGGTCCTGGTGGATGTCGTGGAGGCTCGGTTGGAACACGACGTCCGGCTTCCATTCCTCCCAGGTCGCGACGAGCAGCTCGAGGATGTCCTGGCGCCGTTCGGGAAAGGTGCGGACGTCGAAGTCGTGGACGGTCAGCGACTCGGCGGGAATCCCGAGCTCGGCCGTCGCCTCGGTCACCTCTCGGGCGAGCGTGTCGGGTGGAAAGCCAGGCGGCAGCGACCGTGTCGCGATCGAGAAGGCGACGTACCGGACGTCGCAGCCCGCCTCGACGAGCCGCGACATCGTCCCGCCGCAGCCGAACTCGCCGTCGTCGGTGTGGGGCGCCAGCACGAGCGCCTTCCGCCACAGCTCGATCACTGTCTCACCATCACTGGGCGATCATCTCAGGCACGGGCTCGGGCGTCTCGACGGGTCGCGGGGCTCGAGCGGGCACCCGGATCGGCGAAACGAGCGCGATCAAACCGATCAGCCCCCACGTCGTGGGATCCTCGAAGAAGTCCGCGTACGCGAGCGAGTGGACGAAGATCGCGAGGAGCGCGAGGCCGGCCGCGAGGGCCATCCCTCCGTAGACACCGTGGCGGATCCGCCGGTAGGCGGCGAGGAGCACCGACCCGACGAGCCAGAAGTAGATGAGAAGGCCGGGGCCGCCCTCCTCCGCGGCGACGGTGACGGGCGTGTCGTGCGAGGCGCTCTGCTTGGGCGTGCGGTGGGTCCGCTTCGAGTAGGCGCGCTCGAAGCCGCCGAGGCCGACCCCGTGCGACGGGTGCGCCTTGGCGATCTTGATCCCCACCGCGATCAAGCTCGCGCGCCCCCCGGTGGCCTTGTTGAGGCCTGAGACCGTGTGATGGCGCAGGGCGTGCATCAGCTTCGGCTGCGTCACGGCGATCCCGCCTGCGACGACGAGGACGGCCGCGAGCGCCAGCAGCGACTTCCAGCGCCAGACGATGGCGGCCAGCGCGAACACGGCCAGGAGGAGCGCCGCGAAGCTCGACTGCGAGAACGAGATCAGGAGCCCGAGCCACACGACCGCGATGAACGCCAGCGCGGCCAGGCCGACCCGCAGAGACGGTCGGCCGAAGACGATCAGCACCGCCGTCGCGATCAGCGCGATCACGAGAAAGCGGCCGTAGATCGACGGATCGAAGAAGACCGAGTTGACCCGGAAGAGGGCTTCCGTGATGTTGCTCTGGTTCAGCTTCGGGTTCTCGAAGATGGTCTTGGTCTCGTACTGGTAGAAGCCGACGGCCGCGAAGACGAGCGCCATGGCCACGAGCTCGCCGTAGAGGATCCGGGCCCGCGAGCCCTGCCACGGCAGCCGTGCGATCGACACGGCGACGATCGTGAACGGCACGTAGAAGGCGAGCAGGTCGATCGCGGCCGTGTGCACGTCGACGCTCCAGCCGACCGAGAGGCCGATCCAGATCAAGTAGAGCGCGAGCGGCCACGACACGATGCCGAGCTCGCGCGTCCTCTCGTCGCCCTCCACGAGCTGCCAGAGCAGGAGCCCCGCGGCCCCGAGCGCGATCGCGTACAGCGGCACGAGGAGCGAGTGGCCGAGGAAGCCGACGCGGAACGGGACGAACGCGAGCGTCGCGAACGCGACGAGCCAGGGCTCGCGGCGGAAGAGCGAGGCGAGGAGCGGAGCGAGCACGATCGCTCCAGCGAGTGCGGCACCGAGCTCGGCCGCGCTCGCCGGCTTGAGCGATGCGACGAGCAGGATCGTGCCCACGCCGGCGTAACCGAGGCCGGCGATGCGATTGCGGCGGGTCCGCGCCAGGAGCAGGACGGCGAGGCCGATGCAGGCGATCGGGCCTGCGATCTCGGCGAGGCCGATCACTTGCCCCGCACCCGCACCACCGCGGTCCCGGCGTGGCCGTTCGCCTGCACGACGAGCCGGTACGTGCCCGGCGTCGTCGGCGCGCGCAACCGCAGGAGCTTCCCGCGCCCTGCGCCGTGCCGTAGTCCGAGGCGCCACGTGTAGCGCTTCGTCCCGGTCGCGACGTGCACGGCGAACCTGCGGCCGCTCGGCAATGTGAGCCGTCCCGGCGAGAGCTCGACGTAGCGGACGGTGACCGTGACCTGCTTGCGGGCACCGGCCGGAGTCTCGTTCCCGGCGAGATCCTGCGCACCGACCGAGAGGGCGTACGTACCGACGCGCAGCGACAGGCCGCCGCGCGTCCCCGCCCACTTGACCTTGTTGTGCGGCTGCGTCCGGCGGCCCACGATGATGCGGCGGCCGCCGAGGTACACGACCGCGTGTGCCGGCTCGCTGAAGGCGTAGTGGATCGCGACCGAGCGGCCCGGCCCGCCGAGGAGGACGGGCTTCGCGACGCTCGCGGAGAGCACTCTCGGCGCCTGCGTGTCGAGGATGATGTTGGTGGCGAAGGGAAACGTCTTGCGCGGAAGATGGACCCACGGGTGGTAGACCCCGTCCGGTGCCAGGCCGCCGGCATCGGTCCGCCCGTCCCACTCGAACTGCGTCGGAAGGCGAGCCTGCACGAACACCCCCGAGGCGATGGTCCGCACCGCATGGCCGGAGGCATCGACGATGGTGACGGTCACGTGGTCTGCGCGGCGAAGCTTGAGGCTGACCACGGCTGCGCCCGTCGCGCAGTGGCAGACCGGTGAGAAGACCTTCGTCGGAATCTGGATCCCCAAGATCTCGCTCTTCATCAGCTTGAGGTGCTCGGTGATCGCAAAGGCAGCAGCGGTGGCCACCAGCAGGCCCAGGAGGGTGACCGTCGTGAGAACCCGCTGCAAAGCCCGCCGATTCTACGGGCCCGTCGTTAACGAAGTTTCAGGCTCGCTCGGGTGTCGCGCGCGGCTCGCTGCCCCGGGGTGCGCCCAGCATGACGGAGGCGGTGTAGATCGCGAGCACGACGAAGAGCAGGCCGAGGCCGAAGCCGAGCACCCAGTTCGCCTCCGGCACGTTGAGCAGCTTGAGCCCGCTGATGATCAGGATCCCGCCGAGGCCGCCGCGGATCGTCAGATCCGGGAGGGTGAGCGTGTAACGGCTCGAGATCAAGATCCCCGGCACCGAGCCGAGGAGGAGCCACGCCGTCGCGTGGAGGTCGACGTCACCGATGATGAGGTGGCCGACGCCGGCGACCCAGAGGAGCGCTGCGGCGTGGAAGATGTCCGTGCCGACGATCCTCGGCATCGTCAGCGGATAGACGAGCACCATCATGAGCCCGAAGTACGTGCCGCTGCCGACGGACGTCAGGCCCACGATGAAGCCGAAGACCGCGCCCGTGGCCAGCGCGATCGCCCTGTCGCGGCTGCTCATGATGAACGGACGGTCGCTCGGCTGCACGCCACGCTTCACGAGCGACTTGGCGAGGAAGCCGCTGCCGCCGCCGACGAGCGCGGCGCCGATCGCGTAGCCCAGGATCGACTGCGCGTTCGAGATCTCGTTCCGGAGCACGTAGGAGACCGCGACGCCTGCGATCGCCAGCGGCCCCGAGCCGAGGAAGAGCCAGAACGCGAGGTGGCCGTGCACCGTGCTGAGACGGCGATGCCGGATCGCGCCGAACGACTTGAAGATCGCGCCGTGGAAGATGTCCGTCCCGACGGCATACGTCGGCTTGAAGCCGAAGACGATGATCAGGATCGGCGTCATGAGCGATCCGCCACCGACTCCGGTCAGCCCGACGATCAGGCCGAGGCCGAGGCCGGTGAGCGTGAACTGCCAGGTCATGAAGCGCTGACGATCATCCCGGCGCCGACCGTCTCGTTCGTCGCCTCGTCGATGAGCACGAAGGCGCCGGTCGCGCGGTTCTCCTCGTAGGGGTCGACGCACAGCGGCTCGGCGAGCCGCAGCCGCACGACGCCGATGTCGTTCAGCTCGAGCCGCTCCGGTCCAGCTACGTCGTCGAGCGTGTGGACGTCGATGCGCGAGACGAGCTCGTCGGCGACCGCGCGCACCGAGCGCGTCGTCTGCTTCACCGCGAGCCGCGCGCGCGGCTCGAGCGGCCGCTCGCTCATCCAGCAGACACGGGCCACGAGCTCGCGCGCCACAATGGGCGGATCGTCGGGATCGGCGAGCATGTCCCCGCGCGAGACGTCCAGGTCGTCGGCGAGCCGGATCGTCGCCGACATCGGCGGGACCGCCGCCTCGAGCGGCCCGTCGATCGTCTCCACCGCGTCGACCTGGGTCCTCAGTCCGGCCGGCAGGACGACGACCTCGTCGCCCGCGCTCCACACGCCGCCGGCGACCTGGCCGCCGTAGCCCCGGTAGTCGTGATGCTCGCTCGACATGGGCCTGATCACCCACTGCACGGGAAAGCGCCGGCTGTCGAGATCGCGGTCGGAGGCGATCTCCACGGTCTCGAGATGCTTCAGCAGCAGCGGCCCCTCGTACCAGGGCATGTTGGTCGAGGGCTCGACGACGTTGTCGCCCTGCAGCGCGGAGATCGGGATCACGCACAGGTCCGGGAGCCCGAGCTCCGTCAGCTCCGCGGCGATCTCGTGGAACCGGTCCTGCGACCAGTCGACGAGGTCCATCTTGTTGACCGCGACGACGGCGTGCGGCACGCGGAGGATCGAGAGGATGTACGCGTGGCGGCGGGTCTGCTCGACCACGCCTTGCCGGGCGTCGACCAGCACGATCCCGAGCTCGGCCGTCGAGGCGCCCGTCACCATGTTGCGCGTGTACTGGACGTGTCCGGGTGCGTCGGCGAGCTGGAAGCGGCGCCTCGGCGTGACGAACGAGCGGTAGGCGACGTCGATCGTGATCCCCTGCTCGCGCTCGGCGCGCAGGCCGTCGGTGAGGAGCGCGAGGTCGACGTACTCGTTGCCCCGCCGGCGCGAGACGTCCTCGATGTGCTCGAGCTGGTCGACGAAGATCTGCTTCGTGTCGTAGAGCAGCCGGCCGATGAGAGTCGACTTGCCGTCGTCGACCGAGCCGCACGTGACGAGGCGCAGCAGCTCTGTGCTCTGGGCCGCTTCAGAAGTAGCCAACGCGCTTCCGATCTTCCATTGCTGCTTCGGAGAAGCGGTCGTCGGCTCTGGTCTCCCCGCGCTCGGTCACGCGCGTTGCCGCGATCTCCTCCACGACCTCCTCGATCGTCGCTGCCCGAGACTCGACGCCTCCGGTGCACGTCATGTCGCCGACCGTGCGGAAGCGGACGGAGGTGACGAACGGATCCTCGCCCTCCATGCGCTCGACGTACGGCGAGGCCGCATAGAGCATCCCGTCGCGGCGGAAGACCTCGCGCTCGTGCGCGAAATAGATCGGCGGCAGCTCGAGCTGCTCCCGCGCGACGTACTGCCAGACGTCGAGCTCGGTCCAGTTCGAGATCGGGAAGACGCGCACGTGCTCGCCCTTGCGGACTCGCGTGTTGTAGAGGTTCCACAGCTCGGGCCGCTGCGCGCGGGGGTTCCACTGGCCGAAGTCGTCGCGGAAGGAGAAGATCCGCTCCTTCGCCCGGCTCCGCTCCTCGTCGCGGCGCGCGCCGCCGATTGCGGCGTCGAAGCCGTGCTCCTCGATCGCGTCGAGCAGCGTCGTCGTCTGCAGGCGGTTGCGCGAGGCGCGCGGGCCGGTCTCCTCGACGACGCGCCCCTTGTCGATCGACTCCTGCACCGACGCGACGACGAGCCGCTCCCCGAGCTCCGCGACGCGGCGGTCGCGGTACTCGATCGCCTCGGGGAAGTTGTGCCCCGTGTCGACGTGCATGATCGGGAACGGGAACTTGCCCGGCCTGAACGCTTTCTCGGCGAGCCGCAGGAGGACGATCGAGTCCTTGCCGCCGGAGAAGAGCAGCACCGGCCGCTCCCGCTCGGCCGCGACCTCGCGAAAGATGTGAACGGCCTCCGACTCGAGCTCGTCGAGGTGCGTGAGCGTCGGAATCGCGCGGGAGGTGCTCACAACTCGGACTCAACGCGCTCGGGAAGGAGATTGAGCTCCTCGAGCCGCTCGAGCACCGTCGCGGCCGTCTCCGAGGGCGTCCGGCCGGTCGTCTCGAGCCGCAGCTCCGGCTCGAGCGGCTCTTCGTACGGCGCCGAGACGCCCGTGAACTCCTCGATCTCGCCGGCGAACGCTGCCGCGTAGAGCCCCTTCGGATCGCGGCGCGCGCACTCCTCCAGCGGCGTCGCGACGTGGATCTCCACGAACGGCGCGTGCTGCTCGACGAGGCCGCGCGCATGGCGCCGCATCTCCTCGTAGGGCGAGATGGCCGAGACGATCACGACCGCGCCGGCGCGAGCGAGACGGGAGGCGACCCAGCCGATGCGGGCGATGTTCGTGTCGCGGTCCTCCTTCGAGAAACCGAGCCCTTTCGAGAGGTGGGTACGGACGATGTCGCCGTCGAGGTGGTCGACGACGAAGCCGCGGCGCTCGAGCTCCGGCTCGACGTTGTTCGCGATCGTCGTCTTGCCCGCTCCGGAGAGCCCCGTGAACCAGAGCACGAATCCACTCATGTGTGGAGCCCGCATTCGGTCCGCTCCGTTCCGGCCCAGCGCCCCTCGCGCCCCTTGCCGGGCTGCGTGGAATGCGTGTCGCCGATCGACTCGTAGCCCCGGTCGTGCAGCGGGTTGTAGGGCAACCCGCGCTCGCGGATGTACGCCCAGCAGTCGTCGTCCGTCCAGTCGGCGAGCGGATTCGCCTTCCAGAGCTCATGACGCTCGTCCCACCCGAGCTTCGGGGCGTCGGTGCGTGTTGGCGACTGGTCGCGGCGGATCCCGGTGATCCAGGCGTCGAGGTCGAGCAGCGCCCGGGTGAGCGGCTCGATCTTGGCGATCGAGAGGTAGAGGTCGGGGTTCGTGTCCCAGAGGCCGTCCTCGACCGGCGCGCCCTCGAACCGCTCGATCGTCGTCCCGTAGCGGCGCTCGAGCTCGCGCCAAAGCTCGTACGTCTCCGGGAAGAGGTGGTGCGTGTCGAGCGCGAAGACGCGCGCCTTCGGCTCGAGCTCGAACAGCATGTCGAGCAGCACCGACTCCTCCTTCTGGAAGGAGCACGCCAGCGCCACGCGGCCGGGGAACTCCTCGAGCAGAAGCTCGACGATCTTCTCCGCCGGCCACGACTCGACGTCAGCCGGCAGCTGCAGGCTCGCCACCGAGCAGCACCTCCTTCAACGTGTCGCTGCGCAGGCCGAGGCGGAGCGTCTCGAGCGCGATCACCTCGTCGGGCGGGATGTTTCCGAGGTTGACGTTCGTGCCGAAGTGCCTGATGAACCAGGCCTGGCTCTCGCGGCTCGGCGCCTCCCAGATCAGGGACTCGAACGGCACGGAGTGCTCGATCTCGTCGACGAGGCCGGTGCGGAGCTCGCCGCTCGGGCGGTAGATCCCGGCCGTCCCGCCCTCGCGGCCCTCGGCGATGACCCGCCAGGCGCCTGCGTCGAGTTCCTCTTGCATCCACTGCACCCAGAGGTACGGTGCGATGTTCACCTCGGCGTCCTTCGATCCGACCTCCGAGAGGACGGTGAAGTCGCGGGAGAAGTCGGCGATGAGCTCGAGCTTCCGCTCGCGCGGGATCTCGATCGTGCCGTCGGAGATCTCGACGTGCGAGAAGCGGTACTCGGTCAGCCACGCCTTGAACTCGTCCAGCCGTTCGCGTGCGTAGACCGCCTCGAACAGTGTGCCGCCGCAGACGACGGGGGTCTCGAAGTGCCGATAGAGCGCAATCTTCTTCTCGAGATTGTTCGTGACGTAACCGGTTCCCCAGCCGAGCTTGACGATGTCGACGAAGGCGCCGGCCGTGTCGAAGAGGCCCTCGATCTCACGCAGGTTCAGGCCCTTGTCCATGACGTGCGTGAGCCCGGTGCTGCGCGGCTTGCCCGGCCGCGTGGGCACTCCGAGGAATCCGTCTTCAAAGCCCGGCATCAACGGGATCTTACCTAATCGTTCGCATAGCGATCGCTTATCTCGTGGCGCTGCTGGCGACTCCGGACCTGCCTCAAAGAGCCATCTTGATTGTCAAATCTGGCAACGCTAGCGTGGCCCCCGCATCCGCCCAGTGAACGACAGGAGGTCACGATGTCCGTACGACGCACAGCACTTCTCGCGATGCTCCTCGCAGCCCTGGCGGGGATCCTCGGCTCGGCGCCACCGGCGCTCGCGCTGACCGAGATCCCTCCACCACTTCCGCCCGACCAGGCCCAGGCTTTCGCGGCCGCGGGCGCCGACGTCCCGTACGGCTCTTCGACCTCGTACGTCGACGGGCAGACGGCACTCAACGCGTCCACCCTCCCCGGCGCCGTGACCTCGATCGAGCCTGGCGTCTCGGCATACGCTGCCGTCGGCCTCGCGCCGCTGTACGAGGGCAACATCATCTCGGCGACCAGGCCGGTGTGCTGGGCCAGCGCCGCCTGGAGCCAATGGGGAATCTGGCCGTACCAGCAGCGCATCACCGACACGACGTACTGGTGCGCGGTCTTCGGCAGCCACATCACCTACCGCACCTCGACCACGACGGCATCCGGCACGCTCTGCGGAGTCAGCTGGCGCGCGGGCGCGCTGATCGGCGGTGGTGTCGGGCCCGGCTACACGTATTTCACGAACCGTGCCTCGGCCGGCTTCGCCTGCCCGACGACGATCCCGTGGATCGTGATCCACACCTCGCACCATGAGGACGTGAAGCGGACCTCTCGTGGCGTGACCACCCTCGTCGGCTCGGGCTGAGTGGTCCTAGTAGACGTCCCGCAAGAGCTGCTCGATCTCCGCCGGGCTCGCAGGCTTGGGGTTGGCGAGGTTCCCGCCTCGCTCGGCCGCCGAGGCTGCGAGCCCGGGGAGATCGGCCTCGGGTACGCCGAGCTCGCCGAGCCGGGTCGGCCCCGCGAGCGCACTGAGCTCCTCGGCGCGCCCGGCGGGATCGTCCGGTGCGCCGACCGCCTCGCCGAAGCGGGCCACCGCTGCGGGGGCGAAGGCGGCGTTGAAGCGGAGGACCGGCGGCAGGCAGATCCCGTTGAGCGTTCCATGCGGAAGCCCGTAGCGCCCACCGATCGCCTGCGCCATCGCATGCGCGAGCGCGAGCATCGAGCCGGCGAGCGCGGCCCCGCCCTCACAGGCGCCTCGGAGGAGTTCCGTCCGCGCCTCGAGATCTTGCGGCGCAGCGACGACGCGGGGCAACCAGTCCGAGATGAGGCGGGCCCCGGCCAGGGCGTGCTCGTCGGCCGCGGGGTCGTGCCCTTGCACGTACAAGGCTTCGGCGCAATGGGCGAGCGCGTTCATCGCGGTGCCCACGCTGGTCTCCGCGGGCAGCCCTAGCGTCAGCTCCGGCTCGTAGACGATCGCGGTGGGATGAGCGCCGCCACCCCCTCCCCGCATCCGCCGCTCGGGATCGCGGACGCCGAAGTAGCCCGTCCACTCGGCGCCGACGTAGGTGGTCGGCACCGAGACGAGCGGCACACCTGTAGCGGCGGAGATCGCCTTGCCGAGGTCGATCGCGCTTCCGCCGCCGACGGCGAGCACGCCGTCCGCGCCCCGTGCAGCAGCGACGGCCTCCGCGAGGCGGTCCGAGGGAACCTCCTGCCACCGCGACGCCGGCTCGACCGGGAGCTCGAGCGATTCCCAGCGCGCGCTCGCGACGAGGAACGGCGACGAGACGCCGGCTTCCGCACAGGCTTCTGGCAGCGAGGCGAGCCCCCAGCGAACGATCACGCCAACCGCTCGCGCGCGAAGTAGACGAACTCCTGCGCGACGCGGGTCTCCGCGCGGCCGGCCGCCCGCGCGAGCTGGACGTCGCGCGCCGGCTCGAGCCCCTGGACTCGCGCAACGGCCAGCGCTCCCGCGGCGAGATCCCCCTCGATCGCAATGCGCGAGATGAACGTCGCCCCGAAGCCGCCGAGGACGGCGGCGCGTGCCGACTCCTGCAGCCCGAGCTCGAGCTTCACGTTCAGGTCGCGCAGCCGAAGACCGAGCTCGCGCAGCTCCTCCTCGACCATCTGCCGAATCCCGGCTCCTTCCTGCATGAGCACGAGGGGCTCGGCCTTCAGCTCCTCGAGCGTCAGGCTCTTGCCGGCGCGCTTGTGGCCGGCTGGGACCGCCAAGACGACCTCGTCGCGGTAGAAGGGCTCGAACGAGACGCCGCGGTGGCGGCCGCCGGCTCCGACGACGCCGAGCTCGAGCTCGCGACGCCCTACTTGCTCGACGACCGTGTGCGTGTCGGACACGGTCAGCGCGACGTGAACCTGCGGATGGAGCTGCTGGAACTCGCCGAGCAGGCCGGGAAGGACGCTTCCGCCGGGACCGGTGGAGGCGCCGATCTCGAGCCGGCCCTTGAGCTCGCCCTCAGCCTCCTCGCCGAGATCCGCGAGCACCTGCTCCTCGAGCGCGAGGAGCCGCTGCGCTCCGCGGTAGAGCCGCAGCCCGGCCTCGGTCGGCTCGACCCGTCGGCCCGAGCGATCGAGAAGCTGCTGACCGATTCGCTGCTCGAGCGACCGGATCTGCAGGCTGACCGCGGGCTGGGTAACGCCGAGCTGATCGGCGGCCTGCGAGAAGCTGCGGTGCTGCACGACCGCGCAAAAGGCCGCGAGCTGCTTCGTGTCCATAAGTCCACCTTATAGCTGACTTTGCTCCCCGGAAGCTCGTCCGCGCTTTACGATCGAGCGCGTGCCAGACTCGACGCGGATCGAGGACACGCTCATCCGCGGCTATCGCCGGCTCGCGCTCGAGACGCCGTCGCGGCCGCGCGACGTGGTCCTCCGCGTCCTGGACGTCCTGCTCTCATCGCTGTTCCTCCTGCTCTCGCTGCCGGTCTCGCTCGCGATCGCCGCGCTCGTGCTCGTGACGAGCGGGACACCAATCCTCTACCGCGGCGAGCGCGTCGGCCGCGGCGCGCATGTCTTCACGATGTACAAGTTCCGCACGCTCCGTCGCGGCGCGGAGACGCGGCTGGGGCCGTATCTCGGGGAGGAGCTCGTGCAGCGCACGCAGGCCGAGTTCACGCCGGTGGGGCGCTGGCTCAAGGCGACCCAGCTCGACGAGATCCCGCAGTTCGTGAACGTGCTGCGCGGAGACATGAGCCTCGTCGGGCCGCGGCCGATCCGTCCCGTCTTCTTCGACGAGCTCGCGCACGAGCTGCCCTCGTACTGGCAACGGCTCGTCGTGCGGCCGGGGCTGACGGGCTTCGCGCAGGTACGGCGCGGCTACGAGACTTCGATGGGCGAGAAGCTCGCCCACGATCTCGAGTGGATCGCCGACCGGTCGGTGCGCCTCTATCTGCGCACCGTGGTCGCCACCGCCTGGCGCGTGCTCAAGCAGTCAGTCGGAGGACTGACCGGCAGGCACGCCTAAGGTAGGGCCGTGTGCGGCATCTGCGGGATCGCGACCACGCACGGCCTCGCGGACGTCGAGGCGCTGCGCGCGATGAGCGACCTGCTGGCGCATCGAGGCCCCGACAGCCACGGCGAGCACGTCGACGGCGGCCTCGCGCTGGCCGCGCGGCGCCTCTCGATCCTCGACCTCGAGCACGGCGACCAGCCGATCGCGAACGAGGACGGAAGCTGCCTCGTCGTCCAGAACGGGGAGATCTACAACTATCCGGAGCTGCGCGCTGAGCTCGAGAGCGCGGGGCACGAGCTGCGCACGCGCTGCGACACGGAGGCGCTCGTCCATCTCTACGAGGAGCACGGCACCGCCTTCGCCGAGCGGCTGCGCGGAATGTTCGCCGTCGCGATCTGGGACGCGGGCCGGCGCCGACTCGTCCTCGCGCGCGACCGCTACGGGATCAAGCCGCTCTACTACCGGCACCGCGACGACGAGCTGCGCTTCGCCTCGGAGCTCCGGGCGCTCCCACGCGGCGGGATCGACGTCGACGCGCTCGAGGCATTCCTCGCGTTCAACTCGATCCCGGCGCCGTACTCGATCTTCCGCGAGGTCCGGAAGCTGCCGGCAGGACACGTCCTCGTCTGGGAAAACGGCACGATCTCGCTCGAGCGCTACGCGCGGCCGGGCCCCGTGAGCGAGGCCGAGCTGCGGACAGGAGACGAGGCGGAGCTCGTGGAGGAGCTGCGCGCCCGGCTCCGCGACTCGGTGCGGGCTCATCTCCTCTCCGACGTGCCGGTCGGCGTCCTGCTCTCCGGCGGCGTCGACTCGGCCGCGCTCGCCGCGCTCGCAGCGCAGGAGACGCCGGAGCCCGTGCACACGTTCACGATCGGCTTCGCGGAGCGGAGCTTCGATGAGCGCGCCGACGCGCGACTCGTGGCCGAGCGCTACGGCACCGACCACCACGAGCTCCTCGTCCGGCCCGAGCCCGAGCTGCTGCTGCGGGCCCTTGCGGAAGCGTTCGACGAGCCGTTCGCCGATTCGTCGGCCCTGCCCACCTACCTCGTCTCGCAGCTCGCGGCCGAGCACGTCAAGGTCGCGCTCTCGGGCGAAGGCGGGGACGAGCTGTTCGGCGGCTACTACACGTATGCCGCCGACCTCGTGGCCGACCGGCTGGCGCCGCTCGCGAGAGCCGTGCGCCCGCTCGTCGAGGCGCTGCCGGCCTCGAGCCGCAAGGCGAGCCTCGACTACAAGGCGAAGCGCTTCGTCCGCGCTGCCCACCTGCCGCCGCTCGAGCGGCACCACGGCTGGAAGGAGATCTTCTCCCCTGACGCACGCGCCGAGCTGACGGGCCGCCGCACCGCGTTCGATCCGCTCGACGTCTACCGCGCCCGGTACGAGGAGACCGCGGGCTCGCCGCAGCTCGCGCGGCTGCAAGACGTCGACTTCGGGGTCTACCTCGTCGACGACCTGCTCGTGAAGACCGACCGCGCCTCGATGGCGCACTCGCTCGAGGCTCGCGTCCCGTTGCTCGATCCGCTGGTGACGAACCTCGCCTTCGCGCTGCCGACCCGCCTGAAGGTGCACGGCCTGGCGAAGAAGGTGTTGCTGCGCAAGGCGGTCGAGCCGCTGCTGCCGGCCGAAGTCGTGCACGGGCGCAAGCGCGGCTTCTCGATCCCCGCCGCCGCGTGGCTTCGCGGCGAGCTGGAGCCGTTCGCACGCGAGACGCTGGCGGCGGAGAGCTTGCGCCGCCAGGGCTTCTTCCAGCCGGAGCCGGTGACGCGGCTGATGGACGAGCACGTCGCGGGCCGGGAGGACTGGAGCCGCCAGCTCTGGGGCCTGCTCGCGTTCACCCTCTGGTACGAACGCCACGTCGAGCAGGAGCCGCCGCGGCTCGAGTCGGCGCGGATGGAGGCCCTGGCAGCGTGAAAGTCTGGATCGACATCACGGCGCCTGCGCATGTGCTCGTCTTTCGGCCGCTCGTCGAGATCATGCGCGGCCGCGGTGACGAGGTCGCGATCACCGCGCGCGACTACGCGCAGACGCTCCAGCTGCTCGAGCTGCACGGGCTGGAGGCCGACGAGGTGGTCGGGCGGCACGGCGGCCGGTCGCGGCTGCAGAAGGCGCGCCAGATGACGCACCGGCTCGGAGCGCTGCGCCGGTGGGCTCGCTCGCGCGACTTCGACGTCGCGCTCGCCCACGGGTCGCACGAGCTCACGATCTCGGCACGACGGCTGGGGATCCCGAGCACGACGACGTTCGACTACGAGTTCGCCACCCTCCAGCACCAGCTCGGCTGCCGCGCGGCCACCCGGGTCGTCGTGCCCGCCGCGATTCCACCTGAGCGGCTCCGGCCGTACGGCGTGCAGCCGCCGAAGCTCGTCCAGTACCCCGGCCTCAAAGAGGAGTACTACCTCGCCGACTTCGAGCCCGACCGGTCGCTGCTCGAGCGGTTCGGCGTCGACCCGGAGCGGGTGCTGGTCGTCCTGCGGCCGCCGCCCGACGTCTCCCTCTATCACCGCCACTCCAACCCGCTCTTCCCGCAGACGCTCGAGCACCTCGGCCGCTCGGCCGACGTGCACGCGATCGTGCTGCCGCGGACGGAGGAGCAACGCGCGTACGTGGGCGGGCTCGCCTTGCCGTCGGTGATCCTCCCCGAGGACGCGGTGGATGCGCAGAGCCTCATCGCGCTCGCCGACCTCGTCGTCTCGGCGGGCGGCACGATGAACCGCGAGGCGGCGGCGCTCGGGGTGCCGGTCTACACGACGTACGGCGGACGACTCGGAGGCGTCGATGAAGAGCTGATCCGCGAGGGCCGGCTCAAGCCGCTCACCGAC
>Ga0209810_1002144_pt1 | contig 25004 bp, 31 predicted proteins | sample Coa_R1_7_FD_187159 | JGI IMG/M metagenome (GOLD analysis project Ga0209810, IMG submission 187159) | Surface soil microbial communities from Centralia Pennsylvania, which are recovering from an underground coalmine fire - Coalmine... | ecosystem: Environmental > Terrestrial > Soil > Unclassified... | reverse complement strand
TAGTCGAGGAAGGCGCCCCCGCCGCCCATCGTCTCCGGCATCCAGCGCTTGCCAAAGGCACCGTTCACGCGAGTAAACTTTACGCCCGCGCTGACGCTCACGTCGCGAAACCGAATCGCGGCAGCGGGCGCTGCGGACGGACGGGAAGGCTTCGCACAGCCAATCAGGGCCAGCGCGAGCAGCCCCAGGAGACCCCACGCGCGCACGAAGGGAACACGACCGCCGTTGGTCACGAGCGTTCCCCTCGCTGAAGTGACGGCGGCAGCGGCACGCCAAGCTGCGCATAAAAATTCGTCAGTTGGCGGCGGACCTGTGGGGAGCGCGGCGCAAGACAGTAGGCCGATTGCAGTTCTACCAGCGCTTTGGCGAACTGGCCCGCGTCCAGATAGTGGCGCGCGAGCGCCAGACGCGCCTGCGGATCGGTCGGTCGGTGATCATGACGCTCTCTCAAGCGCGCTTCTTCCTTGTTCCGCGCCAGCAGTCTCAACGCAATGGTCCGCTGCTCGGCGCTAAGGCCGGGGTTTCCCAGGTGCGCGTACGCCTGGGCGAGCTGCAATCGGGCCGAGGCCGAATCGGGGACAAGCGCCAGGAGCCAGGTAAACATATAGGCCGCCTGCCGATAGCGGCGCGCATCCTGGTAGAACTGGGCCAACTGCTGGCAAGCCTCAACGTCGTCATGATTTCGCTGTAACGTTTCGAGCAGATAGTGTTCCGCCAGGGCGGGGTCGCGCTGAGGCAGAAGCGGGTTGTCCAGCACAGTCGCCAGGTAGCGACGCACCAGCGGATCGTCTGGATGGGCTGCTAGCATCTGCTCCAGCAGCGTGCGCGCTTCGGAAAGCCGTCCGAGCCGGAAGAGCAGATGGGCGGCGGTCAGGGTAGCCGCCGCACTGTCCGGCGCTCGTGCGCGAGCCGCCTGCGCCTCGGCAAGCGCACGCGGCAGCTCATCCCGCATCTCAAACTCGCCCGCGATTCCAAGCCGACCGGAAATATCGGTCGGCGCAACAGCGCGCGCCCCTCTCTCTAGAGTCTGCGTTGCGGCCTCTCTTTGGCCCAGCAGACCCTGAGCGCGGCGCAGCCCGATATAACCGGCTGCCTGGCCCGGCGCGCGCGCCAGGAGCTTTTGATAGGTGTCCTGCGCCTCTTTGAAGAGACCAAGTTGTATCTCGCAGCGCCCCAGCGCATCGTAAATGGCCGAATCGGTCTCTGGCCGCAACTGCAGGCCCGCGCGGAGCTCCTCGCGGGCGGTCAGCAGATCGCCGGCGCGCAGGGCCTCATAACCGATGGCAAAGCGAACGGTCGGGTCGTTCGGTTGGGCACGCGCGATGGCCAGTCGGTTTTGCAGGCGCAGAAGGCCCTCTCGCAATGCCGCTTTATCCTCTGCCGGGAGCGGAGGCGGAGGCGCGAGCGGGACATCCGCGTCCAGGCGCAGGCGTTCCGGTCGGGGCGGAGTCAGAAGGCGGTAACTCAGAAAAACGATCCCGGCGCACGCCAGAACGGCAGCGAGCAGCAGACGCAAGCGCGCCGAACGCGTGCTCTGGGGCGCCTGTGCGCTGGACGCGCTGCCATGCTTTGTGTAGGGCTGGCTCATACCCACTGTAATTCTTGACCGACGGAATGGAATCCTGCCCACCAGCCTCCGGCTCCCAGGGTCCTTCCGTTCTTGCCCTCACCCCTAACCCGCTGCTAGGGTCGGGCCTACAACGGACTGCCAGGGTCGGCAGGGTTACGGCCCCTGCCTCCGCCTTGCCACAGCCCTCCGCCTCGCGACACCTTGCGACCCCTCCGGGGACACCACAGAGCTTATCGCAAGGGAGTGCCCGCGTAGGCGGGCACTGGGCCGGAGGCCACCCAGCGAAGGGCTTTAGCCCGTCGAACAACAAGTGTCCGCCCTTGAACCTCCCAGGGAAGGGGGACGGGGGGTTAGGTTAAACGGGAGAGAGGGGCCGGGGGTGAGGGCCGTCTTAGCAGCTCTCTATAGCCTCTCCGTTCGCCTGCGGGAAATACTTGACAGCCAATTAGAACTTTGATATAGTGATATCCATAACACGCAGGCTCACTGTACCGGATCGCCACACCGTCGGAAGAACCCAGGTATAGCCTCCCTAACGGCCGGGGATACTCGGTACGGCCCAATGCGGGATCCAGGCCGCCGCATGATCCATGCGACCCTGCGCTCCCTCTCGAAAGGAGAGCAAGCAACCATGCAGCGCCAGGTTTGGAAACGCGGTTTTACCCTCATCGAGCTGCTCGTCGTCATCGCCATTATCGCGATCCTCGCCGCTATCCTCTTTCCCGTCTTCGCCCAAGCCCGCGAGAAAGCGCGCGCCACCGCTTGCCTGTCCAATCTCAAGCAGGTGGGGCTGGCCCTGGCGATGTACCGACAGGACTACGATGAGACGAACGTGAACGAGTGGCCCTTCAACGGCTATGGCCTCTTCAATTGGGACCATGCGTTCCATGAGGTCATCAACCCCTACATCAAGAACAAGGACATCTTCAAGTGCCCCAGCGCCTCGACCAGGACGTATGTCAGCAAGCCGGACCCCAACCTCGGACTGCAAGGCGGCTTCTCGGCAGCCTACCTGATGAACGAGACCGGCTGGTCGGAATGGACCACGGGCTACATGGGCGAGGGAATCAAGGACGCGAAGGTGCAGTTTCCCGGCGAGGTCATCTTTGTAGCGGAAGCCATGGGCATCCATGATTCGCAAACCACCGGCTATACCTGGCAGGATGCCCATATTGGTTACACCGACAAAGATAACGCCGGCTGGGGAGGCAGCCCGAACCCCGCTCCGGAGCAGGGCCTGACCTGGCGCGACTTCTATAACGTGCCGGGCTGCGATTGGGGCATCGCCGGAGTGGCGCTCACTATTCCTGCGCGGCACAGCGAAGGCAATAACTGCTCTTTCTATGACAGCCACGCGAAGTTCGTTCGCGCATCAAAAGGCCGGAACTGGCGGGTTTCGGACTGAGAGCCAGACGCACACGAACGCAGCAAGCGAGGAGAGATCCGTGAACGAGCGAACGAAAGTCGCCCTGCTGACCATCGCTGTTGTCGTCTTGTTGGGAGTCGCAGGCATCGTTGCCTTTCGATCCCTGAAAGGTACGGCGGAACCTACGGTATCCGCCGCCTACCAGCGCATGGCGCCGAATGAACGACAGCAGCTAGAGTTCGACATGGAGCGGAAGCGGCGGAAATACGGCAAGCCTCCTATCCTGCACCTGCCGGAAGACCCGCCAGGCTTCCCTCCTCCTGAAGGTCAGGCGGCATCTTCTGGTAGCGCGCTCGGTCAAGGCTACGGAAAGCCCCGCTAAGGCGCGCGCACTCAGCCCCATCCCTCAGCATGAAGGCTCTCTCCAGATAGGAGAGGGCCTTCTCTCTGCCCAGCCACACGGGCGCTTGTCAGATGAAAAGACGCGCCCTGCGTTTCCGTCTACGGCCCAGGTGCCCGACCCTTTAGCGCAGCGTTACCGGAATAGAGGTGGCAAAGGCAATTTCCCCCTCCTCCCGGGCGCTGGGAGCATAGACGAAGATGCGGCCCTGTTGCCGGCCCGCCACAGGAGCGGTATAGGTGAGAACCACGGTGAAGGGGCCATAGGAGCCCATCGCCCCCGTGCCCACGCCTCGGGCCAGCACCTTATTCTGTGCGTCGCGCACTTCTGCCACCACATTTCCTTCGAAGACGTTGGCCTGTCCGTGAACGCGGACCGGGGAGGTCACCATCGCCCCTGCCTTTGGCATCAGGACGACGATACCGGGCCTGGCTGTCGGCAGCGGTAAGACCCACAGCGTGCCGGAAGGCTCGGGGCCCACCAGAACGCTATGCACCCGCCCTTCGTAGCGCACGGAAACCGCTAACGCTTCCCCCGCAAAACGCAGCGGGATCATCATCCGGCCTTGCTGCGCGTAGGGCGGCGCTTCCAATCGGCGGGGACGGCCATCCACCAGGACTACCCTTTTCCCCATGCTCAGCCGCACAGACCGGTTGCCTTGAGTCAGCACCACAGTCCGGCTCGCCTGCTTCCAGGTGACGGTCGCACCCAGCGCCGTTGCGGCTGCCCGCAGCGGCACAAACGTCCGGCCGGAGCGGATCTCCGCTGGCACCTCGGTTTGCAGGAGCGTTCGCTCCCTGGTTCCGATCAGGCTGGTCCCGGAGAGCACGAGGAGGAGACTCGCGGTGATCAAGAGCGACATCTAAACCTCTACCTTCTCTTCAGGCTCCATCGAACGTTCTTTAGAACTGTGGTGGTATTGGGCGATAGATACCATGTAGGTAAAGCGCTTCACGGACGAAGGTGCAACACGCGGTCGTCCGCTTCGAGTATCCGATCAGCCGAGGCCGGAAATTATTGATGTATATATTGCCCGGCGCGGAAACGAAAGCGGCATTTCCAAAAGCTCCGGATTTATGGAACTTACTGGAATTTCGACTCTTGATAGTCCGCTCGGTCGCTTAGATCGAGTGGACTTTTTGATTTATCGCAGGAAAACTCCCCTGGTCTGTCGCAGGGCCGGCTACGCTCTCATCCTTGCTCAGGAACTCCGTCTGAACAGGCTAACCCCTCGTCGGAGTGGAAACCGCAGGTCAGGAGGTAGTATCCATGTACCAAAAAACAGGAAAGCAGCGAGGCGAGCATTCCCAACACAAGCCTCACTTACCACGACTCTCTGCACTGTACTGACGCTGTTTGCGCTCCCTGCACTGGGGTTACCGCAGATCCCGAATATTACTACGCCATCCCAAGCACAGGCTTCCGATCACTTCACGGTCATGGTTCCGACGCGCGACGGCGTGAAACTGGCCACCGATGTCTCTCTGCCGCCTGGGCAGGAATTCGATCACTCGCTGACGAATTCCTGCATTGGAAGTAATCCCTACCAGAAGACGGAAGCCAGAGCCTAAAGAACGCTACCCCGCCTCCACAAGTCATGCCGACCATCGCTACGCGCGCAGGGGAACAGATCATGGCAACAACGGGAGACAGTCAGCACAAACCACCTCGCGCCGGGAGCGGCGTACGCCCGCAGGGTGAGGAAGCCCCACACCGAGTGTGCCAAGCACTGGATCGGCGCGTTCAGGAACGTACCGCGGCACTGCTGAACGCTAACCAGGCCTTGCAAGCCGAAGTGGCAGAGTATCAGCAAGCCGCCCAGATTGCGCGTGGGCAGAGGGAGGCCCTTGCCAAAACCCTGATTCTGCTGGCAGCAGAACCGGAACTGGACCGGTTTGTCGGCCAGGTATTGGAGGCCATCACCGAACAACTGGGGGCGCACTCCGGCGATTTCTGGCTCTATGACAAGTCGAGCGACAGCACCTACCTGCATATCGAGTATGACAAGGGGCAGATCCTGCCAGCAGTGTCATCGAAGCGCCCAGAGTCGTCACGAACGAGAAGGCGTGAGACGCCCAAAGCCCTCCACAGCAGAGTAGAATCGTGCCGGGATCAGCCGTTTCGCATCTATGAGAACATCGCCCACGCTCCCCTGCCCAAGCATGACCGCGACCATCTGCTGGCAAAAGGCATACAGACTCTGCTGCGGGTGCCCCTGTTTCTTGGGGAGGAGTTCCTGGGCAGTTTTAGCATCCACAGCACGCACACCCGCACATACCAGCCCGAGGAGATTGAACTGGCCCAGGCGCTCGCCCAGCAAGCCGTACTGGCCCTCCATCTGACCCGTCTGGCGGAACAAAGCCGTCAGGCCGCGGTGCTGGAGGAGCGCAACCGCATCGCCCAAGAGATCCACGACACGCTGGCCCAAGCCTTCACGGGCATCTTGATTGAACTGGGTGTGGCTCAGCGGATTGCCAAGCAGCGGCCGGAGGAGGCGTGGGGCCTGATTGAACACGTCCGTGACCTGGCTCACCAGGGCCTGGCGGCAGCGCGGCGCTCCGTGTGGGCATTGCAACCCCAAGCGTTGGAATATAGCAACCTTGCCCTTACCCTGGCGCGCACCGTGGAGCAGATGACCTCCAGCACGCCCGTTCGAGCAGATATGTCTGTGCAGGGCACGGCACGAGCGTTGCCTCCGGAGGTGGGGATGCACCTGCTGCGCATCGGGCAGGAGGCCTTGAGCAACGCCCTCCGGCACGCCCAAGCCCGCAAAGTTCGGATCGAGCTGCGCTTTGAGGCCGAGCACGTACGGCTGCGCGTGCAGGACGACGGGCACGGCTTCGATCCGCGGCCTCAGGCCGAGGGCGGCGGCTTCGGTCTAATCGGGATGCGCCAACGCGCCGAGCGTCTCGGGGGGCAACTGAGGATTGCCACCCAGCCAGGACAGGGAACCGAAGTGACAGTGATTGTGCCAATGGCAGCCGCGCCATGAAAGGCCCCTACACTAAACTGGAAATTTTCCGGAAAAATGTTGGGACGCCCGTAAGGAGGCCCTATGCGTTCCGAAAACCCCATCCGTGTGCTGGTTGCCGATGACCATCCGGTGGTACGCCGGGGGCTGGCGCTGATGCTTAAGTATGAGCCGGATATGGAAGCGATCGGGGAAGCCAGCAGCGGGCGCGAAGCGGTGGCGCTTTTCCGTCTCCATCGGCCAGAGGTCACGCTGATGGACTTACGGATGCCCGACATGGACGGAGTCGAGGCCATCACGAGCATCCGTGCGGAGTTTCCTGCGGCGCGCATCATCCTGCTGACCACCTATGATGGCGATGAAGATATCTATCAAGGACTGCGCGCCGGGGCACAGGCGTATCTGCTCAAGGATGCGCCCTGTGAGGAGCTATTAGAGACCATTCGCGTCGTCTACGCCGGGCACAAGCGCATTCCGCCTGCGGTCGGAGCCAAACTGGCCGAGCATATGAGCGGCTCGGAACTGACCGCGCGCGAACTGGAGGTGTTGCGGTTGATGGCCAAGGGGCAAAGCAATCAGGAGATCGGGGTGGCCCTCTGTATCACGGAGGGCACGGTCAAGTACCACGTCAACCACATTTTGAGCAAGTTGGCGGTCACCGACCGCACGCAGGCGGTCATCGTGGCCCTCAAGCGCGGTCTAGCCAGTTTGTGAAGTAGGGCCGTCGGAGGCGGCTCGGAGCGATTTCGCCCAGCTGGGGAGGTACAACTGGGAGAGTAAGAAGGAACACGCCCCTCCGAGCCAGGCAATACCCTATCTAAAGTTAAGGAACAGCACATGTCTTCAGGCCAGCCCTCGGCTGGCCTTTTTCTATGTTCAACACTGAACCTGCGGCAGACGACAGGAAAGGGGAGGGCGTGTATACTACTGATCTGAGTGATCCGAGCCTCGCTTTCTCAAGGCGCTCTCCGTGCTTAAAGCGGGCTTGGAAGGCTCACTTTAGAGATTAATGCTCGGATTCAGTATCAGTGACAGCTCCCACGCTTTTAAAGATAGATTAATTAACCCAAGTTGCTACCTAGGAACACGTTTGAGAGAGAATCGCTCTGGAAACCGGCTTTTGCATCACCGTTTGCCTTCTCGAAGAGGCAAGGTAGCAACTTGAGTTAATTAGCCCCGAGCGTTCATTAGGCTAAGCGAGTTCGCTAACTGCAGAAAACAATGCGCGCACGCTCGGTATCAAGGAATCAAAGTTCCTTTAAGCGGAATCAAAGTTCCTTTAAGCGTGGGCTTCTTTCTCGCGATTGAAGCTTCCTGCGTTGGAATAGAAATACGCATCGCTTGACGTCTAAGGAGAAAACCGTGGCAGCTCGTGTTGTCAGTTTTACAAACGGAATGAAAGTCGGGCTTGGATACAATCGTCTCACTGGCGATATCTTGCCCACGCCCGCTGTTCAAGGAACGTCCATTACGTCGCTGCAAGGGGCCGGTGGCCAGCAGGTCACGTCCGATTGCACGATCATCCAAGACGTGGCAACTTTACACAAGTCCCTCGGGATTTCGGTCGATGCCGGAGGGTCGTACATGGGCTTTTCGGGAAGCGCCAAAGTGGACTATGCCAACTCATGCGATTTTTCGAATTTTTCTACCTATGTCGTCGTGCGCGTGAGCGTTCAGGATGCCTTCGAAAGCCTCGATTCCCCTGTTTTCTCACCCGACGCAAACGAGCTGCTCGTAAACAATAACCCCGACCGCTTTCGCCAACGTTTTGGCGATACGTTCATCGCGGGCGTCTTAAAAGGCGGTGAGTTTTTTGCCATCTATCAAATCACAGGTTCCGATCAGAGCGAGAGAGAACAAGTGGCTGTCAGCGTGCACGCTGCTTATGATGCGGGGCCGCTGTCACCGACCTCAGCGCATTTGAACACCGACATTCAGACGGCCACATCCTCATCGAAATCCCATTTAGAAGTTCACTGTCATGTCTTCCGCCAGGGCACTATTGGCACGGCGGACCTGAACCTCGAAGACATCATGAAGACGGCAAAAGAATTTCCGGTGGGTGTCTCGGCAGATAAGGCGTTCCCCTTTGCGGTGTTGCTGCAAGATTACAGTGGCCTAAAAAACCCGAACGATCAGTTTGTCTATATTGACATCCAAAACCGGCAGGACGTGCTAGAGGATTTGGCAAAGAAGCGGTTCGAGTTTCTGGCCCTGAGAGATGACCTAAAATACATCCTGAAACATAGCGAGGATTTTCAAAATGCCGACGGCACGCCCGTCGTCCGGGATAAGCTACTCAAAGATTTTGACGACGTTATAGCTGCGATCAATACTATGCAGCATGAGGCCTCTGTCTGTACGCGAGATGCCAGTCAGTGCAATTTCACTAATTTTGATGTCGCCAAATTTAATGTCCCAGTTTTGGCGAAAGGACCGGAGGACGTTCTTGTCGCCAGGGGAGAAGCTCTAACGAATCAGGACCCCTTGGCTGTAGCGCTCCGCAATGGATTACCGGACGCTCCCAGTCGCCGCGGATTCGCTGTCGGCATGGCAGTTGCGGAAGGGCAGACCTTGCCGGGCCCTGGTAAACAGAGAATGCACGATTCACTTAAGTCAGACGAACAGAATGGGTTTAGCCTCGCGGTTTCTTTTTCCCTGGAGCGGAACAGAAACTTAGAGTTTGCTACCAGGGGAGCCGCTATCGCGAAGGCCGATCCCATCGTGGCACAAGCCCGCACCGCCAACCCGTCCGTGTTTTATACGCTAGGGTTTGATATCGCCACAGGCATTTTCGGTGACGTGGCGCTAGGTGGAGCAGGTCACACGAGCGAGGGACCTGGCTCTCAGGCAATTCGCGATGGTCTAAGCGCGGACGGGCAGAAGGGGTTTAGAGCCTCCGTCGATCTGTATCTCGTTCAGAAGCATAAGGCCTGAAGGATTCCCTCCTTACCTTAACGAAGGCAGTAAAGACAACTCAACAATTAGGAGACGCAAATGGCAAGTTGGCAAGATCGGGCTCAACGCGGGCTAACTCTCTTCGAGGGCAGCGGCAGTGACGAAGGCGACCGGACATTCCAGATTTTGAATCACGTCCTCGACGAGAGCAATCGCGACGACTACATCAGCAAGGATTTCTTCAACGTGCAACAAACCGCAGGGGGGCTGCCTGAAACGCTGAGTTTCGAGCAGTTCTTAGCGATGATCTCCGGACATATACGGAGTGAGCTTGAAGGCAGTAGCTTCGATGAGGGCCTAAGCGACGACGACTTCCGAACCGCCGCCCTCGCATTCGACGATAACATCCGCCGCCACATCCGTTTCCTGAATGGGGTCGTGCATCAGGCAGCGCCCGGCGAGGTACATCGCAGATTGTGGGATCTGATTCTGAGCGCCCGGAATGACAGTAGCAGCATTTATACTTGCTACAGAGACTTTCTGGTTGACGCCTGACAGCCGAGGCTCTTTGGGGTTTTACCATCCTCGATAACCGGCTGGCTGCTATGCACCGAATAGTTGTCCAGCACCGCCCCCAGCGGACGCTCCCGCTTCCGCTTGTACGCCCCAAGCAAGCTATGGAGCGCTCTATCGGTTCCAATGATGAGGTCTCATCCCCCGGTTGGAATGAACCTACTGATCCGAGCATTACTCCCTAAAGTCAGCCTCCCAAGCCCGCTCCAAGCACGGAGAGCGCCTTGAGAAAGCGAGGCTCGGATCAGTAAAAATCAGGACCATAGGCAGGAAAAGGAGAAATCCATGGACTTGGAATCTGTTACCTTCTGGCTTAACGCTTTCATTCCCAACTCGGTCTGCCAGCAGAAGGGGGAGTTATTTGTCATCACGATACCTGCGCCCCAGGGTTTGCCCGTACCCGCCCCGCGCTTTTTTACGGGAGACCAACGGGAGTTTTCCGACGATCCCAACGCCTCGGCTCGCATGCACTCCGAGGTGAAGATCGAAGGACTTTCCTCCGACACGCCGCGCATCGCCTTCCAGAACAACCTGTGCGGAGAATCGCACGAAGTAGATGAGCAAGGCAACATCATCGCCAGCGCCACCGCGCCGTCGGATCGGATGATGTTCCTGAACCTACGCGGATCGCAGACGGTGGATCCCAACGGCGGCGTGATTGATGGGATACCGGGCTCTGTTCAGATCGACGTGGTTGGCTCTGCCAATTTGCCTCTGGTTGGCCTCACGCCGGACATTGACTATTCCGGGACGCTTATCATTGACAGGGCGGAAGGCAATTTGCTCTGGAAGGGAGCGGTATCGGGCTTTCCCGCGTTCGAGATGTACGTCCGAGTCAATGACGGACCGGTCGGGACGCTGGCACAGTTCAACCCGATTTCTCCTATAGAGCTCCTCGGGGAAGAAAATCGCCCGGTGGACGCGGCAGTCCGAATTCAGTTGTAACGCACACCGACGCGTAGGGAAGCGCACATTCGGCTATATGCTCCAGGTATGGGGAAACTGAACGCGGCCCGCGTCAAGTCCGAAGGCAGCGCGATAGACGTCCTGCACTTCTTCGCGTGAGGAGTAAGAGAAGATGGCTCAATTTCAATTTGAGGATACCGGCGCGAATACCGTTATCGTAGACATGGTCTTTAACGCGAATCCGTTCGGAAAAAACTCGTGGAGCACGGCCAGCGGCGATACGAGCCTTCTTGGCGTCAGTGAAGGGCACTGGGAATCGAGCGGACTTCAAAACCGGGTCATTCTCCGGAGTCTGGCAGATTCGGAACTGGCTTTTCTCGATATTAACGTGGCGGCCAGCCTGACAGACCCATTCGAGCCTTGTCATGTCGGGGATAGCGGGGACGGACTTCTGCTTAGCGGATCAGGGATTGTCTGGACGCTTTTATCTAAATAGCAGGCTTGAACTGCCGCCTGGCTCTGGAATAGCCCTCTTGCCTAAGTCCCCGAAACCGCAAGTCTTTTCCTCTCGCAGAGGAGACTTAGACAAGAGGGCTAATGGAGAAAACGATGTCGAACGATACGCTTCAGGAACTTGCCATTGAAGTGAGGATACCGATAAACGACTGCTTCATTTCACTCAACGTGCCTTCTGATTTCTTTAAGCCCGAATTTGTACACGGACAGTCCCAAGAGCTTGTTGACGCGCAGAATGAATTGTCGCGGTTGAACACGCAACAGGCCTTGCTGCTTCAGGGATTGGCCCTCCAGCCGCCATTTATCCAGGTGGCATTCGCTGATCTGCCGGATAATCCGGGGTTAGTAGCAGGTTTGATTGTTCAAACTTCGCTAAGAATTGCAGAGCTAACGAAATCTCTGCGTCCCCAGCTCTTTCTTGTTGAGAGTTATCGCCTGACGACGCAGCGTACGGCAACAGGCAAAGGCCCTGAGGTCAATACGATGACCCTGGCAGCGGGCCAGATAGTAGAGGTTGCGACCACTACAGAATTTAGCAAAACGAGCGATTTGACCAAGACAACGACGGCTATGGAGAGCCAGGATACATCGGTCGCGCAGAACTTCAATACCCATGTGGCAGACTCCAGCAATCAGAGTAACAGCCAAGATTCCTCGGACTACCATATGGATGCCAATTTCCACGGGGATGCCTCCGTGGGCTTCGGAAGCGGAGAGGCAAACGCTCAACTTGGGGTAAAGGGCGGTTCCAACGACGTGAGAACCTCCTTTGGCAAAGCCACCGAAAGCGCGCAGGATAAGCAGATTGGAGAGACCGCCGCCTCACGCCAACTAAATGTTTCGCAGGCTTCCTCACAGGAGGTTGTAACCGGCAAAGTCACCGTAATCAACAAAAGCACAATCCAGAACCCAAATCCGACGCGCACGCTGAATCTTTTCTGGTTCCAACTAGTGGAGGAGTACCACTCCTTTCTCTCTCTCGTGGATGTCGGCGTGGCCTTCAGAAATAAAGACCGCGCGCAGGATCAGCAGGTGGCGCTACACGATCTGGACGGGCTTCTCAAGCAAGTCCTGGACCCTTCCAAAGTACAAGAGGTGCGGGACGGCATTAAGGGCGAACTGGAAGTCGTGCTGGATTATCAGGCGAATGTAAGGAACATCGTCGAAGAGGTTCCCTTCGGTCCGACCCATACGATTCTGCGGCTGACCAGGGATTTACAAACGCCGTTTGTCCTCAAGGATGGGAACGGCAATCCCTTGCGAACCATCCATGTGGAAGGCGTGGTGATTCAAGTGACCAAGAAGGACATCCCTTCCAAAGATTTAGTCCTTGACCAACTCGTTGGGGAGCATGATGCCTTAGCGGGCAGCCCAAATTGATTCGCCCGAAAGAATATTACTGATCCGGAGAGGAGAATGTGATGAAGAATATGCCAGGTATGGATATGCCGGCTGCTGATCACAGTCACGATGATCAGGACATCACCTTTGGCACGCACGGCATGCTGCTGGTCGGAGAAGAGACGCTGTATCTGTCCCATCTCCCGATGTTTATGCCGCCTCATAACTTCCAGGTCATTCTCGAAGTGAGCCTCGACGACCAAGCCATGGGCCGCTTGGGTGACTTTCGTGCCCATTTTGGAGATAGCGAATTATACACGTTCAAGCCCGAGGACTTCCCGATAGTGGATTTGCTTTCGCAGGGTCCCGATAAACCCGCTCTGAGCTCGTTTCAGGGAAGCCTGTTTAGAGGCCATTTTGAAAAAGGCGGAACCGTCGTTGCCGAGCCCGCGACGGTCCATGTCGTGAACGTGGTTCATTTTGAAGAGCTTGGCCCGGATGCCTTCACTTCTGACCTCGACTACTTGTTGTTTGGGAGGGGACAGGAGTTCTTTCTGGCCCATTGGATTACCCAGCCGCCGGACTTTGATCAGGTCTTGTCGGTCAACATCACGGGCCAGGCGTTCACGGACGAGGAAATAGGCCGGGAACATCACGGCGTACACGTCGCCTTTGTTGGAAGACCCAATACTCTCCACGATCGCCTAAAGCCAGGGGAGAAGATTATAGGGCAAAGTCACGTCACGGGAGCCCATCAATTCCTGGATCTGCAAGTCGAAGCGCTCAGAGAAATTTACTTTGAAGAGGGCGAACTGCGCGAAAAGGCGACCTTTGCCCCCACCAAGGAAGAAAAAGCGGCAGGATTTGGGGAGTAGTCCTGGGGCGCTGTTGTTCTTCATTCGAAGCGGCCGAGGTCTCCTGGCCGAGTTCTTATGGCACCAATTACGGGGGCGCTGACGAGGTTGACGAGGCGGACCGACGCTGATACCAAGGAGGATCTAGTAGTCGGCGAGAGAAGTACGGCGGACTGCGGAGGGGTTCACTCCCCTTAGGGAGATATTTTGGAAAGACAAGTCCAGGATGGAAATAGATTGAGCCTGCCTGTGGGCGCGCGTGACCACGGGCGCGGGCCGCAGACGGCCCAGGTAACGCTCGTGGAATACGGCGATTACCAATGCGGCCGCTGCGCTCAGGCTTATGTTCTGCTCCAGGACTATCAGCAGCGACAAGGCGAGGCCTTGCGCTTTGTGTTTCGCCACTTCCCCCAAAGCCAGATCCACCCGCAAGCCCAGAACGCCGCCGAAGCAGCCGAGGCGGCGGGCGCCCAGAACAAGTACTGGCAGATGCATGCTCTCCTGTTCGAGCGTCAGCAGGCGCTAGAGAACGGGTTTCTGGTCGAGTATGCCGCGGCGCTCGGGCTGGACACGACCCGATTTCTGCGGGAGATGGCACAGCATACGTATGCGGATCGGGTTCGCGACGACTTTAGGAGTGGGATGCAAAGTGGTGTGAACGGTACGCCGACTTTTTTCATCAACGGAGTGCGCTACGAGGAGATTTGGAGCGAGGAGGGGCTCATCGCCGCGATTGAAGATGTCGCGTGAGGGTCGCGTTGACCACGCAACAGGGCTCGTAGGATGGCCGAAAACTAGCCCATCGGAGCGACAAAGCCGAGCATCAACACAAAATGGCAGGCGCTGCCTGCCAGCACAAACAGATGCCATAGATCGTGCGCGCTAAATTTGCCGGGCCACAAGTGCGGACGGTCGGTGGCATAGATGACACAGCCGCCCGTATAAAGCACCCCGCCCGCCACGAGCCAGGCCCGCCCTACGGGCGGCAAGACCGCCTGTAGGACCGGCCAGGCCAGCACCGCCAGCCAGCCCATGAGGATATACAGCGTCACGCGCATCCAATGAGGCGTCCCCTTCCAGATCAGCAGGGTTCCCATGCCCAGTGCCGCTAAGCCATACTCCCCTCCCAGCAGGCTCCATCCCCACCCTCCGGGCAAGCAGATCAGGCAGATCGGAGCGTAGGTCCCGGCAATGAGCAGGAAAATGGCCAGGTAGTCCAACCGGTTCCACCAAGCTATCTGTGCGGAAGTGACGGGCAACCCATGGTAGAGGGTACTGACCGTATATAATAGGACCAGGCTGATTCCATAGAGGCTAAAGCCGACCAGATGCCACACGCGTCCCCGCGCCAGGACCACAAGCACAACCAAAGCCACGACCGATAGGACCGCTCCCACCAGATGCGAGAGGCTGCAAAAGGGTTCCCTAATCCATGTACGCTGCGAGGCCATATTGTTTCCCTTCCAGTAAGAGCGGACCGACTGGCTGGGGCCGTCGGTATCGAGGTTCTCTAATTGCAGATACGCTATAGATCTTCGCGCACTATGGCTTCAGGGCCGATTCGACCTCCTATAGTGGGCGATTTACTTTGAGCCGCCCTTACGTCTGGCTTTGTTGGGCTGCTCATGCGAACTGCTCGGCGCATTCGTATCCTCCTTGGCGGGTACATGGCTGTCTTCGCTGCCGGTCTCGCTGCGCCGAATATCGGATACATTTCCCTGTCCCTGGCGCTCCGGTGCCTTCTGTTTCTTTTCCTTCTCGGCGCGGCGGGCTTCGCGGCTTTTGCTCCCGGTTTCGCTGGTGCGTATGGCATTCGCATCGACGCGCGGATTGCCTGGATTGTCTGTCATATCAGCCCTCCCTCCTCGGCCTGGCAATGGAGTAGGCGACCCTAGCGCAGGGAACCTCCCTCTGCGCTCGCAGAAACAAAGAGCCTTGCTGATTTTTACGGCAGGGAACGTAATCCGTTTGCGCTCTGGCTTTCTCAGTCTTATCGAATCGGCTGCCGGTGTCTTTGCGCTCTCAGCAGGGCTGCCATCCAAGTTGGGATAAGCTCTTAGCCGGATAGAGGCGAAAATTACCTGAAAAAAGTTAGCCGCTCTTCCCTAACCTGTGCAGAGCACTAATTTCTGTGGTATAATAAAGCATCTGAGAGACGACATGAAGTTGAGACTGAACCGCGCTTAATGTAGCTGCTGAACCGGCTGTTGCTGGCCCCTTCCGTTGTGCATTCTCCGCTAGGCTCCTTCTTGCTTTCCAGGCGTTCATTTCAGATAGTGAAGATAGCTACAGACTTCACTCCCTTTAGTGTCGCGCAGGTTAAGCCTGCAACGGCACCATGTCCTTTTCCGAACTCTGGGAAAGCCAAGAAAGGAGCCATTCCAACATGGCAAAGCGTATTTATGTGGGCGGACTGCCCTACTCGGCGACCGAGGAAGAGCTGGAGAACCTGTTCGCAGGCTCCGGCACGGTGACTTCGGCGACGGTCATCACCGACAAGTACACCGGTCAGGCTAAAGGCTTCGGCTTTGTGGAGATGTCTACGGATGCGGAGGCCAATGCCGCCATCAATACCCTCAACGGCACGATGCTGGGGGGTCGGACGCTGACGGTCAACGAGGCCAAGCCGCGCGAAGAGCGCTCTTACGGCGGTGGAGGCAATCGCGGCGGTTACGACGGTGGCCGCCACAACAATCGGGGCGGCGGTCGCTGGTAATCGGCGACTCTGCCAGGAGAACGGACAGGGGGCATCTTGCCTCCTGTCCTTTTTCGTTTCTGGTTCGTCTGGCTTATTGCCGGGTAGTCTCGCTGTGGCGCCATTGCTCAGCCCCTCGGAACCGGCTGTGCCCTTCTTGAGCACGACAAAGAGAACGGCCAAGCCTAGGCTGATCCATCCTATATCCCGCAGATCCCGTTGAAGCAGACGCATGGCCCTGACTTCCTTTCCCTTGTCCCTATTGACGTTCCCTCCAGCGGCGTCCCTTTGCGATAAGCCACCAAGCTCCGACGCAGGGTGACTCCAGGATTCTTAGCTGGGGTAGGGTTTTCTTGACGCACGTCCACGCTCTCGGTCGCCACTCTTCGGCTTCTGCCCCGCTTCTGGCTTTTCGTCGGGCACATACTCGATCAGATCACAGAGGCTCTGTACGCCAAAGTAACGGCATAATGTCTCCAGCGTAGACAAGGAGATACGCTCCATCGTGGCGTTCTTGACCCGTAAGATAGCCCCTTGCGACAATCCGGTCTCCTCCGCGATGGTGCGTATCGGCAAATCACGTCTCTCTTGGAACTCTTTAAGGCGGCGTAAATCCTCAAAGTGAGATCGGATCATTCTCCCCCTCCTTCCGCTCCTCATTATAACACCCTATGTGCCTATTAGTCAACATAATTGTTATCTTTAAAAAACGCAATTGCACCTATTGACAGGAGCAAAGGGAGAGGGTATAATGCTGCTATTAGTGAAAGCAAAGACTCTTGCTAAAAGAACCAAGCAGGCCAGCGATAACGACCAGGCTTCCTCTATCAGCAGGTAGGAGCTCGGTGAAATTCCACCGCGTGAAGGCCCTTCCCCACCCCGCAGGGAAACGCCGCCCACCGGAGGTGGAGGCCCAAAGACAACAAGCCTGCCTGGCCACCTCTGCTAGGCCAACAAAGCACGCAGCGTAGGTACGGGGAAAGAATGGTACGTGCAGCCAGCAGCCAATGGAGATTAGGAGAGGGCAAGGAGACCCAGACCATGTCGGAGTTTGAGCGAACCAAACAAGAGGTCAGTGGACGTTCCATTTTGATCACCTCTTGGTACGATGACCACGCGCAGAGTTGGCGGGCCAGCGCGCCCGCCTATGCTTATCTTTCCTCCCTGAGGACCACGCTTCCTGTTGTCTCTCCCTCCCGCAAAGTGGCCGTCCAGCGACTCTCCGACCTCTTAGCCACTCACTTCAACCGCGATCAGAAGTAGCCAGCACCGATACCCTACCGAGGACGGGAGCGGCTAAGATACAAGAGGAGAGCCATCATGTGGGTGCGAACCATGGAGGGCAAATTGGTGAACCTGGCGATGGTGGCCTGCGTTGAGTGGTATCACCTGGGGCCAGATAGCGACACGCGGGCCGACATTTACGATGTGCGCGCCCAAGTGGGCAGGCAGGACGAGGAGTACTACTTTTTGGCCCGCAATCTGACCCAACAAGAAGCCGAAAGCCTTCTCAACTTCATCACCAAGCATATAAGCACGCATGTCTGTCTGGACCTGCGCGACTACAAGACACACAAACCGGAAACGCATGTAATGACGTCATAAGAGACTCAACGTCTTGAGGACCCATGTTTCCGAACTCATTGGGATTGGAAGGCGCTCATGCGTCATGCAGAATGGAAAAAGCTCCTGGACGACCCTGTTGTTCTCAAGGCCCAGGAAGCCCTCAAAATGGCCCAGAAAGAGCTGGCTATAGACGGTTTCTGGAAAGATAAAGTGACTCACCTTGCTATCTGTCCCGATCCCAATCGAAAGAAGGTGCTTCAACTGCTCGTGACAGACTTGGCCTTTGTGCCGCTGGGGCTGCCACCGCTGACCAGACGCGAGATCGCTTGGGACGCAATCGCCAATGCCAGCTCGGAAGAAGCCAAAGCGCTTGTCCTCGCGGGGATAGGGGAGTTGCATCCCAAGAGGTTCCAACCATGAAACGAAGGTGACAAGTACCCGTTCTTCTCCTCGCCGTCGCCCTGGCAATTGCGTTCTGTCCGGCCTGGGTTCTACAAAACGGCAGCAAGCTTACGCTAGACGGGAAGGTCATCTCGGCTGAGGTTCAGCGCCTCAACGGTCGCGTTAGGGATGAAGCAGGAAGAAGCGCCTCGGCAGCCAACTCTCAGCGAACGCCGTCGCAGCAAGAACGGTATACAAGGAGCACGACCATGTCTGATATGAGCGAGAAACAACTCCGACGCGAAGTCGAAGACGCAGAGGCCTGGGGACCTGAGGAAAAGCGGTTACGGGCGATCCGTAACCAGCGGCGCGCGCAGGGGGAATGCGTTCTCTGCGGTAAGCCTCTAGGGTTCTTTGACAAACGGGCCAAGCGCACGCAGCATAATGGCTGTACGCATTTTCAGGAGTAACCCGAGCTTAGCCCCGCCCTCGGGGAGGCCGTCCAGAGCCATCGGGTTCCCAAGCGCGAGTGCCCTGTCTTGTTGCCTCTGCGCTCGTTGTGGCTATCCTGGGATCGATCTTCGGCGATACCTCGTCAAGTGCCCGCTCAAATGCTGGTTTCCTCCCGCACATCCGGGCCTTTCGCCAGTTCGTTTTCCAGATCATAAAAACATCGGCAGGAGACACCCGCGCTTTAGCCGGGTGAGGAATGCGTTTCCTGCTCAGGAAAGCAGGCGCATACACGCCTTTGTACTATCGTTCAGGCTTTTAATCCGCCTGCTTTCCGTCTGCAACCTCCCGCCATTCTCCTTGTTGAGATTTTTTGCACAAACTTTCCGGCTTGGTGGCCTGTAGGGTAGTATGTAAGTATCCAGTTTTCAGCAGAGGCTCTTGCTGTGAAGCCCCTGCTCAGGAACGGAACCGCTCCAACACCCGGCAACACGGTCTGTTTCGTGCAACGCTCCTCCACTGGCAACAGACGCCACCGAGTGGACGGTTGGTTTAACAAAGTGCTGCGGAAGCGGATTTCGACAGCAGGGCTCTCCTGCGCTCTTTAAGGCAGGCAGAACACGGGCTGAATGTTCAGGCAGCCTATTGTTTCAAACTGGCTACGTGAGCCGTTTAGGAACAAGCCCCCGCGCTTTAGCCGGGTGTACCTGACTTACTACTTGCTGGGCGCGCTGTTCAGCTTCCGTTGCATCGTGCATCATATTGTGGATCGTCGCGATGATGAACTCTGCCTGCTGACGGCCTATGGTGTCAGGCGGCATGGCCTCTGCGAGGATACCCAGCTCGTTGAGTGTAGGAGTCAATTCGCCTTGGAGTCTGTGTCTCTGATGTCCTAATTCCGCCACGATGCGTCTGGCATAAGGCAGCAGTGCCTGAGCCTGAAGATGGTGACCAGGCGTAGGGGTTGACCACTGTGCATACGTGTTCGTATGGGTCATGTCCGGCAGTGTCGCCCCTTCCGCCCAAGCCCCTTCCCGCTTGTCGGACGGAGGTATGGTCTGCGGAGGCCAAGCCTCCGCAGAAGTATCTGCCACGCGCTCCGGCTGCCCGTTCATTGTTCGTCTCCTGTTATTGTCATCGCCGGTGCTAAAATGGCTCTGCGCCACATTGCGTGAAGGCCGCTCACCTGCTCTACCTCACGTCGGTTGCAGAACCCGCCTGCGCAATAGGTCGAAGTTGGCCCGCCCATACCCGCGCCGTTTCAAGAATTTGAGCCCGTTGTTGCTGCCTTCGACGGCCCCGTTGCTCCATTCCAGCGATAGTCCGGCTTCCACGCCCGCCTGGTCGTGTCGCAGACGAATCGCAAAGGCACTCATCGGGCTGATCTCGCTGGCGACCGCATCGGCAATCCAACTCTTGAGGGCTTCGGCCTGGTCTTGACGTGGACACCAGCGGATCAGAGCCAGAAACCTTTGGACCAGAGCGTTCGCTACTTGAAAGGGCGCACATAGTTGCTCCAGGTTCTCCAGGATGACCTGTTGCCTGGACGTTCGGTCTTCGGTGCGGCGCAGCGTCCACATCGCCACCTGACGGGGAGACAGTCGGTCATGCGGCGGCAGCGGTTCCGAGGGATCGGTATGACGTAGTGCCTGCACGAAAGACTTGACTAAAGAACGCCCGCCGGTGTAGCCCTACGCTGTGATTTCCGTCAAAAGTGCGGCAGCGTTATGACAGCCCTCCTGCCAGGGCTGAAGCAGAAAGGCTTTGTAAGCGTTGAGTTTGCTGGGGCGAGAAGCGCGTTGTTTACGCTCAGGAAACACTTCCGCCTGCGCCAGTTTGCGCACCGTGCGCCGGTTCAGACGCAGATGCCGACCGATGGCGCTCAGGTTCATCCCTTGGGCTAACAGCGCCTGGACCGTCTCGTAGCGTTCGAGACGATATTGGCGTCGGCAGGCTTTCTCTTGTTGAAGGCGCTGTTGAGAACGGCTGGATTGCCGTTCGTTGCTGGTGGTCGGTGCTTCCTGCGGTGCCGCTGCTGCATTTTCAGCCTCAGCGCTCCTGCCTGCGGCCTGTTTGAGCAGGGAGCGCTTGGTATCCAGCAAGCGTTCGAGCGCCTCGCCGAGATTCTTCGCCAGATGCCAGCGGTCGGCCACCTGAATGGCATGGGGCGCTCCTTTTCGCGCGCCTTCGGCATAGCAACCGCCGCGATCGCGGCTAATAATCTCCCCGCCGGGATGTTGCTGCAGCCAGGCGGCCAGACTGTCGGCCGTCGCGTCCGGCAAGAGGTCTACGGGCCGGTGTTTTTCCAGATCGTAGAGAATGGTTCCATAGCGGCGGCCTTTCTTGAAGGCCCAATCGTCCACTCCAAGCACACGCGGCGTCTCCACTACAGGCACTGGGGCGGCCCTTTCCAGGCGTAACAGGGTCGTCGCACTCGTGGGTAGCGCCAAGGAGATCGCCAATCGCACTCCGGGCCGGCTTCCTACGGCCTGCCCCAGTCGGGTGAGGGCTTGCTGCATCCGCTGGGTACGCCGAGCGCGTTTCGCCGCCAATCCGGGCAGTGTTTCTGCAAAGGTGCGTCGCGGACAGTGCCGGTTGCCACAGAAGAAGCGGCGCATCCGCACGTGGAGAACGATTTTCTGCCCGCTACAGGGCAGATCGGCCAGCGTTCGCCAGTAGCGGCTATGCACGCGGCGAGAAGGTCGATGACAGACCGGACAGCGTGCCGAACTGCAAAGCAGCGCCAGACCCAGGGGCTGTGCCGGCGATTGCCGTGCGTTTGGGCGCTCCAACAGCCGATACCCTGGCGGAAGCAGAAACAGAGAAGCCATCTGATCACCTCGGAGATCGTTTCCGACGTGATTCGTTGGGCAGGTGTTTCTCCCCTAAAGGCGGCAAGACATGAAGCGAGACAGGCGAGCGGCCTTCACGCAATGTGGCGCAGAGCCACTAAAATGCTCAGAACGCCGAGGTAAAGCTGCTCACCCGCCGTCCTCTGGAGAAACTTGGTCACAGACTCTTTCGCCAGGAGGATGTGACCAGATTGCTACGAGGAGATGACGTGAGCGACATTCAAGCCCTACGATGGCAGGGGCTGTCCATCAGCCAGATCAGCGCCCTGACCGGGTTCAACCGACGAACCATTCGTAAGTATCTGGCCCAACCCGACATCCCGCAGTATGGGCCGCGACCACCGCGACCCAGCAAACTCGATCCGTTCAAGGACTACCTTGACCAACGGCTGCAAGCCGGGGTCTGGAACGCCGTGGTGCTGCTGCGCGAGATCCAAGCGCGCGGCTACACGGGGGCTACTCCATTCTCAAGGAGTATGTCCATCCCAAGCGTCAGTGCGCGCAAACAGTGGCGGTGCGTCGCTTCGAGACCCCGCCCGGCCATCAAGCCCAGGTGGACTGGGGCGATGTAGGCACCGTCGAAGTGGAAGGCAAGAAGCACAAACTCTCTGGCTTCGTCTTCACGCTCGGATACAGCCGCGCCATCTTCGCCGATGTTGCCACCGACCAGAGCCTGCCCACCTTCCTGCGCCTGCATGAGGAAGCGTTCCGGCAGTTAGGCGGGGTTCCTCAGGAAATCCTCTACGACCAGGTCAAGACGGTCGTGCTGGACATAGACGCGCGCGGCGAGATTGTCTGGCATCCCATCTTTCGGGACTTCGCCCGCTACTGGGGTTTTCGGCCTTGGCTCTGTCATGCCTACCGTCCGCAAACAAAGGGCAAGGTCGAGAGCGGCATCCGCTACTTACGCTCCAGTTTTCTCTGTGGGCGGCAGGCCAGCAGCGTAGACGATCTGCGCGCGCAGTTGCGCGGCTGGATCGCAGAGGTCGCCAATCAGCGGGTGCATGGAACCACCTACCAGGTCATTTACGACGCCTGGCAACAGGAGAAACTGCACTTGCAGCCGCTGGCGGGCCGTGCGGCCTATCCCTACATGCCAGAGCAAGCGCGACGGGTAACGCGAGACGCTTACATCGCCTACCAGACCAACCGCTACTCGGTTCCCTGGCTTGCAGCAGGGCAAGAAGTGACGGTGCGCGAGATAGACGGCCAGGTGCAAATCTGGCGCGGGGGCGAGCAGTTGGCCGTGCATGGGCTCTGCACAGGGCGTTACCAGGCGATTACTAACCCTGCCCACCATGTTGACATTCCCTTCTCCCAGAGCGGCAGGCCCCAGGGCAAAGCCAAAGTGACTATTCGCGCCGACGAGCCCCAGGTGCAGGTGCGTTCTCTGGCCGTTTACGATGAGGTCTGCCTGCCCACGCCAGAGGGGGGGCCGTGGCATGAGCCAGACGAGTTCGACGCTGGAACGGCTGCACAACATCCTGACCAGCCTGGGCCTGACCGAAGCCGACGCCGTGTTGGAAACGCATCTGGAGCGTGCGGCGCGCGAAGAGTGCGCCTACGCCGACTTCCTGGTGGACTTGCTCACCTGTGAGGTGACGACCCGGCAAGAACGCCACCTGCGTAACCGTCTGCGGCAAGCCCGGCTGCCGTTCGTCAAGACGCTGGAACAGTTCGACTTCGCCTTCCAGCCTACCATTGAGGAGCGCCAGATACGGGAGTTGCGCACGCTGCGCTTTGTCCATGACGCCAGCAACGTCGTCTTCTTGGGGCCGCCTGGGGTGGGCAAAACGCATCTGGCGGTGGGCCTGGTAGTCGCAGCGATCCGCGAGGGATTCAGCGCGGCCTTCATTACGGTGCATGATCTGGTCAGCGATCTGGGCAAAGCGGCGCGGGAAGGCAAGTTGAACCAGCGCCTGCGCGCCTATGTAACGCCGAAGGTGCTGGCGATTGACGAGATGGGCTCCCTGCCTCTGGACGAGGTAGGAGCCCCCCTCTTCTTCCAACGGGTCAGCGCCCGCTACGAGCGAGGCAGCATTCTGTTGACCAGCAACAAGAGTTACAGCGACTGGGGAGCCGTTTTCGGCGAGCCGGTAATCGCCCCCGCTGTTCTGGACCGTCTACTGCACCATTCGGCCACCGTCAACATTCGGGGCAAGAGTTACCGGCTCAAGGAGCGCCGTAAAGCCGGACTGCTCTCGCCCCTGGAGAAGCGGGACCCAGTGGTCTCTTGAATGGAGGTTTCGTCGGCGTTTTGGTCGGCGATTCTTCCGGCGATCTGAGCGGCGGAGTGGGTACGTTTCGAGTGGCGATTCAACCCGCTTTCACTTTGGCGTTGACACTGCAGCCGTATTGTCCGCAGTTGCTTTGGGCGCAGGTACAGGTGGTGGCCAGGTTTTGATAGCACCCTTGCGTGTTCGTTCTTGGATCCGTCAGGCAGCAGCGATCGTTGATCAGTAGATAGAGCACCCCCGTGTCCAATGCCCCCTGAACCGCAGCCACCGTTTCAGAGGATGCGTCCCGCTTCGGTTTCGTGTAGACGTCCTTGTACGTCAGCTCCGGAGCCACCGCAACCAAAGTAGTGAGCGCTTGTTGCCGAGCCTGATCTCGGGCGGGGGAACCCGACACAGACGGCAAATAGATGCCCAGCCGCATAGATCCCGGAGCGCATCGTAAATGGCCTGGTGGGCGGTCATGAATCCCGCATTGAACAGCCCTGAAAGGAAAGGGTTCCCGGGGTGTGTAAGGCTGCCAAGAGCTGGACGACCTGATTGGGCTCCTGGATCAGCCTGGATTGGGCCACAACGGGAACATTCATTACCAGGCGGGGACTAGCCCAGCAGGCGGTGGGCCCCAGTTCTGGAGAAATAGTTCGCCAAAGGGGATGTCCCCGAGCAAGATCGCCATCCGGTTGACGGTGTCATACGAGGCCTGGATCACGGCATTATCCAGGGCCGCATCAGGGATGCGCGCTGCGGAGCAGCACGGGCCGATTTGTCCCGGTCGTGTACTGGTCTGGCGACACGTCCTCGGGAGTGCAAAGGTAGTCCAGAAGATCGTGCCAGAAGGCTAATGGGAAGCAATCGGGCAGTATCTGGTGCCTTTCCCAGAGAGTGCGCGCCAGGTCAGCCCGCCCCTCGGGGGTCCTGTGCTCTGGATTGTATACGAGAGCCTGGGTGGTCGTCAGGAGCCGATGCAGCTAGTAACGGCGCCAGACATAGACTTCGCCCTTGCCCGCTTCCTCAAGCACCTGAATACGGTCGCTGTTGATCCAGCCTAGCCATGGCTCCATCATCTCGGCAGACTGGCTCAGCACCGACAGGCGGCAGGCCGGCACCACCAGCGGCAGGATCCGATGCCACCCAATCGAGCGCCCGGACGATACTCCGCTCGTCCGCCAGCAGGCGTAAACTTTGGGCATAGAGTTGCTCCAAGTTGGGGACAGCGCCTAGTAGGGTCACGGTCCGTCCTTTCCCACCCGATTCTCACTCCGAGGTTATTCTACCTCTCCCCGGTTTTGCACCTTGGGCAAAGGCTGTCAAACGCCTTGTAGGAGTGGCTCTCCCGACGATTTGGTGACGCTGAAACCGTCGGCAAGGTGAACCAGTAAAGCAGAGCATGACACCTCCTACTCTGCTTCCCGCCGGCGGAGGCTTTCAGGT
>Ga0209810_1002142_pt1 | contig 25016 bp, 21 predicted proteins | sample Coa_R1_7_FD_187159 | JGI IMG/M metagenome (GOLD analysis project Ga0209810, IMG submission 187159) | Surface soil microbial communities from Centralia Pennsylvania, which are recovering from an underground coalmine fire - Coalmine... | ecosystem: Environmental > Terrestrial > Soil > Unclassified... | reverse complement strand
CGCGGTTGCCGGCGCCGGTCAGCGGGTCGTGGAGGGCGTGGTGGCGCAGGCGCTCCTCGAGCTCGCGCTCGACGGTGATGTCGCGCACGCCGACGAGGACGGCGGCGCGGCCGCCGAAGTCCTGGACGTGGGACGTGACGGCGACGTCGATGCAGCGCCCGTCGCGCAGGCGGTGCCGCCACGGTCCGGACGAGTCCACCGGCCGCGTGCCCCGCGCGCTCAGGCTCGCCATCAGCTTGGCGTGGTCCTCGGCCGGCCGGATGTCGGTGATGCGCATGCCGAGGAACTCCTCGCGCGAGTAGCCGTACTTCTGGATCGCCGCCTCGTTGACGTCGAGGAAGTCCAGCGTCTCCAGGTCGTACGCCCACATCGGCTGGGGATTGTCGGCGAACAGCTGGCGGAAGTTCCGCTCCGACTCGCGCAGCGCGGTGGCCAGGCCCAGCGCCTGGTCGCGGCGGCGGGCGGCCACCTCGAGGAACCCCGCGACCAGGCCGGCCGCCAGCAGGCAGCCTCCCAGCACCGCCCAGGCGAGCACCGCGTCGAGGGTGCCGCCGAGCAGGCCGTGCGGCGCCATGACCAGGAAGAGCTGATGCGGCGAGGCGGGCAGCGAGCCGCGAGCGGCGTTCACCACGGGTGACGACGCGATGGGGCTTCCCGTCAGCATTACCGTTGCGCGCGTGCCGGACAGTGGAAGCTGCGCGGTGCTGGCCATGACCAGCGACGCCGCGGTCTCCGAGGTGCCCAGGTACAGGGCGAAGTCGAGGTTGGCGAACGGCGAGCTCGGGCTCGGGCTCGGGCTGGACGGCGACGACGCGGGCTTCGCGTCCAGCGGGGCGAGAGGGAGCTCTCCGTAGAGCACCTCGCCGTCGGGAAAGCCGAGGGTCAGGCCGAGAACCCGCTGGGCGCCCTGGCCGAGAAACCCTGTGTAGAACAGGCTGTCGGCGACGTCGGCGATCCAGGGCGCACGGTAGACGGAGCCGACCGGAGGCACGGCGGCGAGCAGCGTCCCCGACCGTGCGACGACCTGCAGGACGCCGCCGTCCTGGCGCAGCAGCGCCACGCCGGCCACGCCGGCTGCGGGGGTGGTGGCGGGCGCCGGTCCGGCGCCGTTGTTCGCCAGCGTCCGGGCGACCTCCGCCAGGCCCTGCTGCTCCTGCTGCACGGCGGTGGCGACCAGCGTCGCCACGGCGGACGACTGCTGTTGGAGGAGCTGGGTCTCGTGCCCGTCCACCGCGCGCGAGGTGGCCACGAAGGCGGCCGCCGAGGCGGCGATCCCCACGACGAGGGCGATGGCGGTGATCCGTCGAACAGGTAGGCGCACTGGGTCCTTCCGAGTCGGCTCCCGGCAGCCCCTCAGTCTGTGCATCCCGGCGCCATTCCCACATGGCCTCCCAGTCACGAACGGGACACGCCCCAGTGGCGCGGGCCCTCCCTCGTGTGGGTCGACGGCTGTGGGTGCCGACGCAGCGAAGCACGTGGCGCTCCTTCGGCGACAGCCACGGCCGGGTCTCGTCCAACATTCCGAACGCGGTGGTCAACAAGGCACGAGCGCGGGGTGCGTCAGGGTCATTTCGCGGCACCGCCCGCGGTCGTCTCCCTCCATACCGGAGTTTGGCCTTTTGGATGTGATCCACCTCGAGGAGGCGGGCACCTTCGGGTGCCCGCCTCCTCTTTGAAGCCGTCTCCCCTACGCGGCAGTGCCCGCGCTGGTCAGCGAGGCCACGATGGTGACGGTGGTTGGCACCTCAAAGGACCCGGACACGACGTAGTTACACGTGCCACCCTCGATCGACTCGGCCAGACACGGTCTGATGTACGTGGCGCCGATCAACGCTGGCTCGGCGCCCCCGACCCAGGTCACGGTGCCGAGGCTGCTTCCTGAGCCGGAGTACGAGCACCCGCCGTCGAGCGGTAGCCATTGGCACCCGGTAGCCAGCGCAAGCGAGGCAGTGACCCCGGGGTCATCGTTGGTGAAGCCCGCCGTCGAGCCTACGACGCCAACGGTCACGTTGCCAACGCCGTGGGTGTACGTGCACGACCCGCCAACGCCGCCGACAAAGATGCAGGAAGCACCCCAGGCAGATCCTGCGATTGTGGGTGGCCCAAATCCACCAATCCACGTCACCTGTGCCACACCGAGGTTACCTGTCGCCGTATAGGTGCACCCCGTCGACGCAGAAGTGGGTCCATTGGACCACGCGCAGACGTCAGGGCCGCCGTTGTTGACGGTATCGGCGTGAGCCACCGCTGGTGCGGTACTCGCCATCGCCAGGGCGGCGACCGCTCCGGCGATGAACCGGAGCCGCAAGCTACGTTGCAGGTTCATGTGTCCCCATCCTGTTTTTGAAGTCGGTCACCGAGGTCGAGTCGACCTCTGTGTCTGGTCATTTCCTCTGTCTTCCGATGTGATGCTGCGATGGGCTATTACGCGTGTCCCCCCGCGGTGTGCGGTTCGCCTATGACAGGTCGACCGGCGGAGCGCATGGCGATGATTCTCCCGTTGACCGAGGTCCTCGGCGTCTCCGGAGATCCAGCCTCGTCAGCCGCGACGGGATGGACTGCGCAAGCGACGACGGCGGTCTCTTGCTCCCATGTACCGTCCATGCGCCTGTCGAGTTCCACCAAGGCCGCCTCGATGCTACGCCCGCATTCACGAACGGCATTCAGTTGCTGCTGCGTGACGGAAAGCCACTTGGCGAGTGCGACCACCGTGGTCGCACTCGTACGTGCCTCCTCCTCAACGCGATTGGCAGTAACCAAAGCCATCGCTGCCAGAGCGGATGTCGTTACGACCGTGACGCCGAGCAGGGCGCTGAAGTCCCGGCGCCCGTAGAAGAGTGCCCATGCGCAGCCGGCGCCGAGGAGTACGACGCCTGCGCCCGCAATATGGATGAAGAGCCTCCTAGCCATCTCTCACTTTCCTTCCTTGCCTACCTCAGTTGTTGAGCCACATGATGGTGGCCAGTCGAGTAGCCGTGTCAGCGAAGCTGTCTGTCTCTACGCCTCACCTCCTCTCCGGTCTTCGACTGATCCGTCTCTTGCGTTCCGAGGTGGGGCGATTGATGCTGCTCACGAGGTACGTAAGCGCGTCCACCCCGGCGTGGTACAAGTCTCGCGACGTGATCGAGCGCCGTGGTCCAACGGCGGAGGGCTCCATCCTCGGATAGTGCCTCGCCCAGTCCTTCATTCACCGCAGCGAGGGCGTCGGTCACCTTATCGTTAAGACGCGTCTCGCTATCTGTGGCGCGGCGGTCGGCGTCACCGTCGAGATAGTCGCTGAGGATCCGCGCCAGCGTCCCGATGATCAACAAGGTGGTGTCGACGAAGAAGACCACAGTGAGCAACCAACTTCCCGGCTGTTGCTGGAAGAGCAGCCGACCACCGCCCGTGAGAACGGTGCCCGCCCCGAGGCCGACGAGCACTTGACCGGACGGCCGTCTGTTGCGATTGGTCACGCGGCACCGCGCCAGCGGTGGCGAAAGCTCATCTCGATGTCCCCTCAACGGGCGAGTCCCTTCCTTCGCGAGCACACCGGGTACACCACGCACACGCGATCCTGACCCTCGGTCAGGGCCGCAGGCGCCGGGTACAACCGGGAGAACCGTTAATCTCAAAGGAAGGAAAGGAGGCCCGCGCAACCTTCTCCCGGAGCGCAACGCCGGGACAGTGTGGGTCGCCATGAGACAGGAAGGATGGCTGGGATGAAACGATTGAGGGTTATCTCTTTGCTTGGCGCGGGTGTGGGTGTCGCGGGGATGTATCTGGCGGGGTTTGGAGGGACGGCGTCTGCTGCCACTCCTCCTACCCGGGCAGTCGCGACGACATGCGTCATCGTGTACCCGGTCTGGGTGGACAACCAGCAACTGACGGACCAGTACGAGGTTTGCCTTCCCGTGGCAGTGTAGCCGAGAGCGTTGCCGCGGGCGTGCCAAGGGCGGGTGACACTGATCTGCGGGACGCAGACGATCGCAAGCTGCGGTTGCCATCCATGGGGCACGCAGCGGAAGCCGTTTGGTCGACGCACCTGCGCGAGTTCCGATCGTCCCTTCCGTCCAAGTCGCGCAGGTTGCGTCTTCCATGTGACTGTTAACCCGACGCGCCCGTCAAGTCAGACACGCTCTCCACGGAGACGGAGGCAGAGGGTGGTTCGCGGAGCCGCCGCGGGACCACCCAGGTTGATCCAGACCACCTCTAGGGCCGTGGTCGACGCCGCGGGTAGCCCCGAGTTGACCCGCCCCGAGTACCCCGCCCAGCTCCCTCTGACCAGCCGGAGTGAGCATCGGTCGGGCGGCTCCTCGGCGAAAACGTCTGCTTTTGGTTGGCTGGCGGGTTAAAGGGTTTGTAGAGCACGCACGAAGGGGTGGGGGGTGGTGGCCGGCCTCGCTAGACGAGTTCGCTGGGCGAGGCCGCCATCGTCCCGGATCTGGGAAGGACATCGGTTGCGAGCGGGGCGGGCGCTCCATGCGGAGACACGCGACACCCGGAGACGGGGGCCGCGATGCGGTTCTGGAGGCGCCAACCACATGGTTCAGCTCGACACTTCCGACATGCTTCAGCCCGCCCCCTGTGACGACGAACGGCTCGCGGACTCCCGAAGGTGGGCGGTGGCCTCGACTCGTCGACGCGCCAAGACCCCCCAGGACGCAGAGGACATCGTCCAGAACGTCATGGAGCGGATGGTACGGAAATTCCGCCACCTTCCAGACGACGAATGGCAGAGGGTCCTGGCGACGGTCACTGTCCGTGAGGCCGCCAGATTCTACGCGACCCGCTGGAGCGATCTCCTTTCAACCGAGAGCCTGAGCCCGGAGCGTCTCCCGGTAGCGCCCGAGGATGCAACCGAGCGATGCGTCATCGCGCGCGCCGAGTTGAAAGGGGTACTGGCGAGGGGGCAGGCAGTTTCGGGCCGAGGTCTGCGCGCCTACGTACGTAACAAGGCCTTCGGGATCACGTACAGAGAACAGGCGGCAGAGGAGGGTGTCTCGGCTGATGCGCTCCAACGAAGCGCGAGTCGCGTACGTACCGTCATGAGAAGCGACGGCCGGTGGGCTTCGGTGCTGCTGTGCTGGCTTCCACGGAGGCTTCGGAGGTTCGGGGTCGGGCACCTCTTGGCAGCGGCCTCAGCCGGCGGCGTGGTCACCGCTGCCGTGGTCATAGTGCACGCCCATGCAGACGGGTATGCCCCCGGGGTGGTGGCGTCCGTCCGGGCACCCCAGGCCCAGGCTCACCTTGCAGGTCGGACGCCGGCGCCGTCAGCCTCGCCGACGGTTACCGCCACCCCGGGCATCACGGGTCCGCCGGCATCCATAAGCCAAGGGCAGCGACCGACGAGCGCGCCGTCACCGACCAGTCCCCCAATGCATCAGCTCGTGGGCGCAAGTATCGGCAACCCCTCGTCGGTGGGCGCAGGCGCGGCTGTTCAGCGCGACGACGATCACCGGTCACCGATCCAACAGGCTCTGGCCTGCGTCATCAAGGGACCCAGCTTGGACCCCCACAAAGCCGGGTGCCCGACATAGCGACGTCGGCGAGCGAGCCGGGCTGCCCGCGGTTGGGTGAGGGACACATGGCGTTACGGAGTCTCGTCGTCGATGATGGCCAGGTGCGCGTGGCCGCTGCCAGGGATCCTCTTGCGGTGCGCGGCGACGCCGATCACCTCGTCATCCGCCTCCAGTAGTTCTTCGGTCTCTTCGTCGGGTTCCGTATCCAGCTCAGCAAGACGCGCTGCGAGCACGCGGTAGGTGCGGTCCGCGGCGTCTCGGCGACCATGACGAATCTGTACGTGCATGAGTTGCCTCGCGAGCGCTTCGTCGTACGGATCAGCTGTGCAAGCTGACTGGAGCGCCTCGATCGCTGCGTCGACCTGGCCAGCATCCTCCCGGAGTTGGGCGAGTTGGACCAGAGCATCCACCGCGCGGCGGCGTAGCTCCTCGCGGATCGACTCCGTCCAGTCCCCGCGAATGCCCGCCAGGGGTTCGCCAATGACGCGGGCGCATGCGCGTTCCAGAGCGTCTCGACGGGTCACCTCATCGGTGGCAGCCGCCGCGCGCTGCATGGCGCGCCCGAACTGCCACAGGTCGACATCGACGATGTCGGCGTCGAGGCGGTAGTAGTCGGCGACGTAGGAGATGACCATGGGTTCCTGCGTCCCGAGGAGATCGCGGATCCGGCCGCGCGCCGAGTTGACAGCCGCATGGAAGTCGGTGCGTCCCGCGTCTGGCCGGCCCTCCTCGTGCCACAGCAGGTCCAGTGCCTCCTCCATGGTGACGCCCTCGGACCGGACGGCGAGCAGCGCCAGCAGCGCCCTGCTGCTGCGTCGCAGGCCAGTGCGCACCTCGCGGCCGTCCACGACGACCTGCAGGCCTCCGAACAGTCGGAGCTCGACCCGTTTGGCATCGTTCGGCGGGGTGACTTCCTCAATAGGACCATCCAGGATGTCGAGGTGAGGAGGTACGGCAGCCGCTGCCGAGGCGAGATCGGGAATCGCGCCACGGCCGGCGGCGATGGCCGCCAGGAGCTCGGCGGCGGACTCGGCGGAAAGAACCGACAGACGGGCGGCCGCGCCGAGAGGCGCACTGAGTGTGCCGTCGCCGTCGACACGTACAGAGCGAAGTCCGTCGAGCGGGCCGATGGTGACGACGGTGATGCCAAGCCGCTCCCCGATCGCCGCCAACGCGGCCACATGCGCGCCGGCCTCGCACGCACTGGCAATGACGAGGAGACCAAGGGGAGGATCTTCACCGCCACGGAGCTCGCGATAGCTCGATGCCTCGCGCTGCACAAGGATGCGGCTGCGGCGCATGACCTGCTCCTCGAGCACGGTCAGCGCGCGGTCGAGCGGCGCGGCCGTCGCACCGGGCGCGTCGGGCAGTCCCGCGATGAGATCCGCCGCCGAGCCGATGACAACGACCTCGGCATGCCCAGCGTCGTGGCGAGCGAGCAGGCCAACGATCAGTGCGCGTGCCGCTCCCTCCGCGCCCGGGCCGTCGAACGCAACGCCAGCGACATCGAGGAGGTCAAGGGCGACCTCGCTGTCCTGCGCGTCGACGGCTGTTGGAACCGTGATCGACTCAGAGCCCGACACCGCGCCTGCGGTCTGTGCCGCGCCGCCGCGGCGGCTCCGTCGCCGCTCGCCCGCTGGTCGAGGCCCTGGAGGTCAAAGGCGATCACCTCGACGCGCTCGTGGTAGCCGTCCTCCGCCTCCCAGCGGTTGCGCCGCAGGCGGCCGGCGACCCACACCAGCCGGCCGGAGCGCAGGTACTCGCCGGCGTAGGTCGCGGCGCCGTTCCAGACGACGACATCGTGGAACTCGGCGGAGCGGGTGTCGTTGGTGGCGATGCGCAGCGCGGCGACGGGCGTTCCTGCAGGCGTGTAGCGGAGCTCGGGGTCGCGGGCGAGGCGGCCGATGAGTTCCACGCGGTTCAGGCCGCGCGTGCCAACGCGCCGGCGCTGGTCCTGGTTCTCGACGTCGCCGGTCGGCGCTGCGTCGGCATCAGGCGTGTCGGGCGCGGCAGCGGTGGTGGAGCGGGGCATCTCGGGTACCTCCTGGAGGCGGATCGCATGTGCGTCCCGTGGCGGGCCGGCCCGGCCGGTGCAAGCCCGAGCGAAGCGAGTGCAGTTCAGGCTTGCGCCGATGAAAGGGCCGGTCTGCCTCGATCGCGCAGGCGAGCGATCCGCTCCCAGGAGACGAGCGGCCAACCGAGCTCGCGCACCGGGATAAGCGCCACGCGGGGCCCGGTGCGTGCACGCCGTTCGCGCTCGGTTACCCTGCGAAACGGCACCGGGGGCCACCAAGACCCCCGGTGCGCGGAGCAAAGGTCAGCCAGCGGCGACCGGAACGTCCGCGGAGCGAGCACTGCCCCCAGAGTGCGGCGCGACACTTTCACCGGCCGGCTGCCCCTCTACGGGGGTGGCCTGCTCGCGGTTGTCGAGCAGGCGCATCGTCTCGACCACCACCTCGGTGCACGTGCGCCGGAGGCCGTCAGCACCATCGTACTCACGCGTCCGCAGGCGACCCTCGACGTAGATGAGGCGGCCTTTGACGCAGAAAATGCCGCAGATCTCGGCGAGGCGCTTAAAGGCGACTAGGCTGTGGAACTCGGTCGCCTCCTGCCGGTTGCCGTCGCTGTCGCGCCAGTGCGACGTCGTCGCGAGCCGCATGCGGGCGACGGAGCCGCGAGAACCGGACAGCACTTCCGCGTCGCGGGTGAGGCTGCCGACGAGGATCACTCGGTTGACCATTGGAAGTCCTCCACAGGGACCGGCACCGGCCCGATGCGGCCCCGTCGGCGGGAGCGCACGGCGCCGGCGCGGTGGCCGAAGGCCACGGCCGCAGGCCGCATGCCGCGACGGCGCTGTCGCGGACGCTTCCCTGCCAGCAGCGGGCCGGTGGCGGTTCCGGGGAGGGCCGGGCCCACTCTCGAGTCCCAGCCGTCCTTTCACGTGGCCGCCTCTGCCACCATCAGCTGGCGCGCGCACTCGGTGATGACGCTGTGGGCGCTGCGGCCGCGCTGCGCGATCCACCAGTCAGCACGGTGCACGCGCGCGATGGTGTCCGCGGCGCGGACGATCAGGGTCAGCCCTCGCGCGGCGCGCTCATCGACGATGCCGAAGCGAAGACGCTGCGCGCTGCCGTCGCGCATCTCCTCGATCTGGTCGAGCAGCTGGGAGCGCACCTGCGTGGCGAAGGCGATCTGCTTCTCGGTGCCGTTCAGGAAGGCGGGCTCCGGTGGCGGCGGGACTTGGATCATGCGGATACTCCGTGGTGGGGCCGCCTCCGGCCCCGATGGAGACCGCGCGTGTCGGGCGCGCGCCGCGTCGTCAAGGGCTGCCGACAGGCACGGACCTCGGGTCCGCCCGGCCCTTGACGGAAACTCGGCGGCGCGCGCCAGGCACAATCCGCGGTCGGGGGCCGGGGGTGGCAACAACGCGGAGCCAAGAGGCGGTGCGCGCGACTGTGGCTGCGCGCCCACGCCAGGCCGCCTCGTCAGCGACGCTCCACCACAACGGGGGGCGCGTAGACGTCAATGCCGAGTGCCGCCGCCATCCGCGCTCGGATGTTGGGCGACATCCACGGCTCGGGGCGCAGGCAGCGAAACCAGTCGGCCAGCGTCGGGATGCGGCCGAAATCCTCCAGGCAATGCTGTTCGCCTACGAGTCGAACCGGCACGACGCGGCCGGCACTGTTTGTGATGGTGACGCCGAAGGTCCGCTCGCACTCGAAGATGCCGGCCGAGTGGTGGCGCATGGCGCGGTAGCGGAAGTCTGCGAAGTGGGCCTTGTGCTCGTCGAACCAACCGTGGATCGGCTGGTAATCCTCGACGCGGCCACCCCACTTGCGGACGCTGCTCATGGCGTGGTGATGCGGATGCGCCATCAGGGCAGTGTCCACTCGATCGGGTGATCATCCTCGGTGATCTCGACGTACCACGCGTGCTCGATGCGCACCATGCTGTCCTCGATGACAACGGTGCCGCGCCCGCCGTCGCCGTTCTCGAATCCGGGGTGCGCGTCGTACGCGATCGACCAGAGGAGATCCTCAAGCACGTCCGACACGTCGTCCCTCGTCGACCCGTCGGCAAGGGTCAACGTCACGCTCTCGATGTTCCCGTCGTCGCCCGAGCCGTTGTACTCGGCCTCGATGCGGACGATGTCGGGGTGCTCCGCCAGCCAGTCGGCGAGATGGCGCTTTGTCAGAGCAAGGGCCTCGTCCTGCTGGCGCTGCCAGGCGCCGACCAGATCGGGCTGTGTCTCGGTCATTGATGTGCTCCTTGGTGAGGCCGGCTCCGGCCCCGATGGCGCTCCCCGGCCGGGCGCGCGCCGTGCAAGCCAACCGCGCAGCACTGCTCGGCCGCCCGCGCGGCGCGCGTCTGGCTTCATGGGCAGCCAGGGGCCTGAGCCGGCACCACCAAGGTCAGCGTGAGGCCGTGTGCGTCTCCCGTGGCGATCTGCTGACGCACGAATCGGCGCTCTCGCTGGATCGGCGGCCGAGTTGTCAGGCGATCTCGTCGCCGTCGTGCTGCATTGATGAGAGCAGCGGCCGACATCGGGTCGCGCACCCAGCACGAGGACAGGGACGTGATCAAACGAGCGCTCATCGCGACAGCAATGCTGGTCTTGGTGACGAGCTGTGCCGCTCCGGCCCACACCGAGGGCGGGGGAGATCGTCAGGGTGCCCGATCGGCAGCGCCCGCCGGTGGACTGGCCGGGGGCGGTCCACTGCGCGCTCTCCCGGGTTCAACACTTCCCCACCTGGATCGTCTCGGCCCCGGACAACCCGCGGACCTGACGCAGGTGCTGCACATCGGCGTTGCACTCGCCGATCGCGATCCCGCAGGGCTCGCCGCATTCCTGGCACACATCAGCGATCCGCACAGCGCGCAGTACCGCCACGTTCTCACGCCTCGGCAGTACGCGGCGCGCTTCGGTGCTGATCCCACCTCGTACCAGGCCGTCCTCGCCTGGCTGCGCGCCGCGGGGCTGCAGGTCACGCTGACCACCACTGCGGGCACCTACGTGCAGGCAACCGGCACGGTAGCGAACCTCGAGCGCGCGTTCGGCGTCAAGATCCGCCGCTTCCAGCAGGGATCGCTCACCTTCGTCGCCAACACCGGAGCGCCCCAGGTGCCGGCCGACCTCGGCATTACAGCGGTCCTCGGGCTCAACGACCTGGAGCGGTTCACCACCTTCTCGCATCCCTCACAGCTGCTCGCGGTGCGCCGCGCATCGGGGCCGGTTCCGTCCGGCGTGATGACCGGCTCGTGGCACGCCTCGGACCTGTGGTCGATGTACGACATGCCCGACGACAACCAGGGACAGGGCGAGACCATGGCCATCATCGGCGCCGGATTGACCAGCACCGTGATTAGCGACCTGCGCAGCGCCGAGCAGATCTCCAAGCTGCCCCAGATCCCGGTGACGGTGATCAATGCAGGCGCCGGCCCCTTCAATGATGACAGCAACCGGACGGAATGGGATCTCGACACCCAGGCGTCGACGGGGATGGCGCCACAGGCCAACCACGAAGACCTGTACTTCGGCGCCAGCCTGCAGCTCGCCGACGTCGAGGCGGCGATCGCGCGCTGGGTCGACGACAACCGCGACCCGCAGGCCAGCGCATCGCTCGGCCGCTGTGAGAACGCGCCATGGGACCCCACGGTGCTGGACAACACCTTCGAGCCGGTGCTCGAGCAAACGCTGGCGCAGGCCGAGGCGCAGGGGCAGACGCTCTTCGCCGCCACCGGCGACACCGGAGCCAGCTGCTACAACGTCACCGGCGTGAACGGAGTCGTGCCCACGACCGGCGACCCGCGGCTCACCTATCCTGCGGCCAGCCCCCACGCGGTGGGAGTGGGCGGGACGGTGCTCTACTCCGACCGCTCCACACCGCCCCACCGCGGTGTGGAGTACGCGTGGACGTACACCGGCGGCGGCACCAGCGTGTTCATCCCTGCACCGACCTACCAGCGCAGCGTCACCGCTGTCGTGGGCAAGTGCGTGATGAGCGACAGCGGCGACACGTCGGTGGCCGGCTCGCCATGCCGGGGATTGCCCGATGTGGCTGCTCTGTCCGGCGACATCGTGACCAGCGGGTACGCCGTCTTCGACTCGGCCTCGGGAGGCCAGATCAACGTGTCAGGAACGAGCGTGTCCTCGCCTCTGTGGCTGGGTATCTGGACACGCCTACAGGCAGCCGCCCGCCAGGGCCTCGGCTTTGCCGGGCCGACTCTGTACAGCATGGGCACCGGCGCGGCCACGGGCGCACGAGACTTCTATGACATCACCGTCGGGACCAACGGTCCGTATCACGCCGCAGCGGGCTGGGACTACGTGTCCGGGTGGGGCGTGCCCGACGTGACTGCGCTGCTGCTCGACGTCGATGGCAGGACCGCCGCCTACGCTCCCGGCGCGGGGTCGGGTGGCGGCACTGGAGGGAGCGCTGGCGGTGGCGGCTCGGGCCAGCCGGTGCAGACAACCAATCCTTGTGGTCCGCTCTGGACCGATCCGTCCGGTGACGCCCACGACTTCAACCAGGCGCTCCTGGCCAACGAAGCCCAGCTTGACCTGACGGGGGGAACGATGAATGACGACGGGACCACGCTCGTCGTCCGCCTGTACGTCGTCGACCTCGAGAAGAACGTCCCACGCGACGGCGGCACGGCGATGGCGTGGGAAGCGAGCTGGTCCTACGGCGGACAGAGATACGTCGCCGTCGCCGAGTATCGTGTCGACGGCACGGCCTCGTTCTTCGATGCCAGCGGCAACACGTTGAACAGCGACGCGGGCGCCTTGGTCGCCGGACCGGGCGGCTACGCCGAGATCGACGTGCCACTTGCCCATCTCGGCTCGCCGGCGCCAGGCGCGGTGCTCACGCAGCCGTCCGGAGAGACGTGGACCTGGGTCTACGATGCGTACGTGCCGCAGGTGGACGCCGGTGTTCTCGGCGAGGGCTACGACACCGGCGGACCCCAGTTCGACTATCAGGTGGGAGGCACGTGTACGGCCGGGACCACAGGTAGCTACAGGATGACGACGTCGGACGGCGGTGTGTTCACCTTCGGATCGGCAGCCTTTTACGGCTCGATGGGCGGCAAGCATCTCAACTCACCCATCGTCGGCATGGCGGCGACACCCGATGGGAGCGGCTACTGGCTGGTGGCGTCGGACGGTGGGGTGTTCAGCTTCGGCGATGCGGCGTTCCACGGCAGCACGCGCAGCCTCCAGCTCAACGCGCCCATCGTCGGCGTGGCGGCGACACCCGACGGAGGCGGCTACTGGCTGGTGGCGTCGGACGGTGGGGTGTTCAGCTTCGGCGATGCGGCGTTCCACGGCAGCACGGGCAGCCTCCAGCTCAACGCGCCCATCGTCGGCGTGGCGGCGACACCCGACGGAGGCGGCTACTGGCTGGTGGCGTCGGACGGCGGGGTGTTCAGCTTCGGCGATGCGGCGTTCCACGGGAGCACGGGCAGCCTCCAGCTCAACGCGCCCGTCGTCGGCATGGCGGCGACGCCCGACGGAGGCGGCTACTGGCTGGTGGCGTCGGACGGCGGTGTGTTCAGCTTCGGCGATGCGGGGTTCCACGGCTCGATGGGCGGGGTGCGGCTGAACCGTCCGGTCGTGGGGATGGCTGCGCCGAGTAGCCGTGTTGGCTACTGGCTGGTCGCCAGCGACGGCGGTGTGTTCAGCTTTGGCGATGCCGCGTTTGACGGCAGCATGGGTCAGGCACGGCTGAGGCAGCCGGTTGTTGCTATCGCGCGCTGAGGCGCCGCGTCGCGGTACGCAACTGGTCGCGTACCAAGCGGCGCCGGCCCCCGTGTCGCCCGGGCCAAGCGCGCCGGACACAGCCTCAAACGGGTCTGGCACAGTGCTCGAGAAGTGCGGGAAGCGCTTGTTTCTCGGCCCGGTCACGGCGCGGGTGGCGTCAGCAGGTGGGGTCCCAGCTGAGGCCGTCGTCGGTCGAGCAGAGCAGGGAGCGGGCCGGCCCGGAATACGTGGCGACGCCGACGACCAGCCGTCCGTCCGGAAGCCGCGTCATGGAGGGGAAGTTCATCAGCTGGGTCACGGCCGTGGCAGCGGGCGCCGTGGCGTCTGTCAGCAGTGCGCGGACTGCTGACACCAGGGTTCGGCCTGACGAATCCTGCTCCTGAGTGATGATGTCGACTCTGTGGCTTGTCGCGTAGTCGGCGGCGGGCAGGATGGCGACCGGCGTGCGGTCACCCAGGCTAATGGTCCGACTGTCGCCATCCAGCGTTGCGATCACGACGGCGTTCGGCATGGTCTGCGCTGTGAAGTAGGTCCTGTCGACAGCGAAGGTCGGTGAGACGACGGGCGCCGTGGACACCGGTGCGCTCGCGACACGCCGGCAGGGTTCGATTCCGCTGCACGCGTAGATGGCGGTGTCGCTGAGGCTGGCCGCATTCACGTACACGGCGGCCGCGCCCGCTCCACTGAAGACGCTGTAGATGCGCACGATGTCAGACGGAAGCGTCGTCAGTGGAACCACGGTGTTGTCTCGCTCGCTGTAGAGCATCATCTGCGCGCCCCATTGCTGGTCGGCGAGGAGGATCCGCGTGTTGCCCGCAGGGGAGCTGGGGTCGACCGCTGCCGTTCCCCCAGCCACGGGAACCACGGGTCGGAAGGTTCTCCCGCCGTTGTCGCTTCGCTGCAGGCCCAGCTGGCTGGAGAACGCGTAGATCGCCGGATCGGCCGGATAGGTCGGAGGGAGGAGCACCTTGAAGGACCCGAGGATCGCGTAGCTGAGCGGCAGCCAGGTGTGACCCGCGTCCTGGCTCCGCCACAGGGTTGCGCATGGGTTGGAGCAGTACGTCCCCGAGGCGCCGAAGATGGTGTGGTCATTCCGGTAATTCGGCGAGGGGGTGAATGCCGAGAAGCTGGCCCGCGGATCAGGCGGGATCCCCGGAGGAGCCGCTGGCGGCGGCGCCGCCCGGCGAAGAGGCGCCGAACTCAGATGGGGTGAGGCCAAGGCCGGGGCAAACCGTAGGGCCACCGGCGCACCTGTCGTCGATGCCACGGGCGCGGCGGGCACCTGGACCGGCGCCGCGATAGGCGGACGCGGGGCGGCGCCATCGTGAGGGCCGGGGCCCACGCCGGTGGCGGCGACGATGCCCAGGAGCAGCGGCCAGATCACCTGCTGCGCCTGGTCGGAGCGGAAGAACAACGCACCGGCATGGGCACGCCCGTTCGCCAGGCGCCGAACCACGCGGCCGAACGCCTCGCCCTTGAGCAGTGGCATGAGGAGAGCCGCGGGCGCGCCGATCAAGCGTCGTGCGTGCCGGCGCGCCCGCGACATCCGCTGCGCTGCGCAGTCGACGCTGACGCCTGTCTGCTCGGCGATCTCGCCCAGCGACAGCCCACTGAAGGCGTGCACAAAGAGACGACGCTCGGCGGCTTCGAGCCGCCGCCAGACCAATCGCAGCAGGCCACGGTCGACCGCGGCGTCCTCGGGTGGCCGTTCCATCCGCGCTGTGCTGAAGTCGAGATTGGTGCGTCGCCGCAGGCGCCGCCGCAGCTCGTCGCGGCAGACGTTGCGTGCCACCACCATGAGGTAGCCGGCAGGATCGCCGTTCAGCCCGTCGATCCGTCGGGCGACCCGAGCGAAGGTCTCCTGGACCGCATCCTCCGCGTCGGCGCGGTCGTGGAGCATGGCGTAGCAGAGCGCATAGAGGCGCTCGTGCTGTGCCACGTACAGGGCTTCGGTGTCCCCGCTGGGGGCGGGCCGCATTCCGGCCGTCACGGTGGTTCCCTCCCAGGCGGCGCCGCAGCCGGCGCGCCCACTCACTATAGCCAGGATTCCCCTTGTCAGCAAATCAGCGGCTCGTCGTGCTGCACTGACAGAGGCGGGTTGACGGCGCAGGATCCAGCACCGCGACAACACAGCATCACGGTGGACTCTGCAAACCGGCCCCGGGAGGGAAAGGGCGACGCTGGCCGCCGCCCGCCGCGCGGCGGTGCGCGGCTGCTCTCATGTTCGTGGGGGAGATTGGCCGCTGCCTCGTCAATCTGAGCCAGCGGTGGGATACAGCCACCAGGGGATTCCGGCCGTGCCGTCCCAGGTGGCGCAGTACGTCGCGCCGTCGTCGCTGCCGACCCCGGCGACGGTGCAGCCGTGCGCGAGCATGTCGTGCAGGTTCATCGGGCGCTCCTCCGAGCAGCGTGGCGCCCGGCGTCGCGGAGTGCGGCGCGTCGTCGCGCCTCGGCGCGCGCGATACTCTCGACGGTGCGCTCCATCTCGTCCTGGTCGAGCGGTGGCTGGCATCGCGCGCGGTTCCAGGCGTCGAGCAGTTCGAGCGTCACGCCGACGTCGACGCCGCAGCGCAGCAAGTGCCCGGCGAGCGAGGCGAGCGTAGCGTTGCGCCGTCCCTCTGCCACCACGGAGCGCAGCAGGGAGCGCCACTCGTCTGCGGGCCGCGGCATGCGCCGAGCGGCCAGCCGCTCGACGATCCACGATGGCACGGTCGCCAGACCGACATCGGCGAGGCCGAGCCCGTCCGCGGCAACGTAGCAGCGCCCAGAGCGATGCAGTGAGGGCGGGGCGACGACGTAGCCCCCCTCGCCACGCAGGTCGACGCCGGGCAGCAGACCGACGCGGCACGGCAGGGACTGGGTGGTGAGGAAGTAGTAGTGCCACCCGTGGCCCGTGCCCACGGTGATGGTGGGCGGAAGCGCCCGTCCGCGGACCGAGAGCTGGCCGAGATCGCCGTCGACGTCGAGGACGACCAGGCGGCGGCCGGTGGCGATGCCGACGTTGGCATCGGGCCAGCGGCGCCACAATGCGCGAATGATGCCCGTGTCGCAGGTCGCCGTCGCGACGCCGTGGATGGCCCGTGGGTGCTTGCCGGCCGACGGGCAGCCCGCTCGGCCGCAGGAGCACCCGTGATGCCGTGGCGTGTGCAGGGGGAGGACCCGCCATCCTCGTAATGCGTAGTCCAGAGCTGCGCGCACCAGCGCAGCGGCCGTTGCATCGAACGCAGGTGCCATGGTGATGGCCTCCATCTCGGTGGTGGTGCGCGGCGCGTCGCAGTCGCGACAGGGGACGCGGCCGCGCGACGCGGGAGGAGGCGCGTCGCCTCCTCCCGCCCGGCACAGCGCTCAGTTGGCGTCCGGCGCCGTTGGCCGCGCCGCCGGCATGCGCAGATACGCGGCGAGGTGGTTGGAGAGCGCCACCCCAATCTCCTGCTGGCGATGCGGGGAGAAGTCGCGGGTCACCCGGGTCACCGAGTTCATCACCGACGCCGCGGTGCGCGGTTGCACGTCCGCAAAGCCCCGCTCGGTGTCGTGCTCGCCAGCGATCTGGTCGGGCGCGAAGTACCAGGCATGCACCTTCCCGAGCTGGCTGGGAGCGATGACGTCGGCGTCGAGCGCGAGGCTGTAGATGAGCAGCCGGGCGTCGTCGTCGCCGAGCTCTGTGTTGTGCAGCCGCTCCAGCAGCGCGTTGAAGTCGCGGTACGAGCTGAACACCCGGTCCATGCCGCGCTGGAGCTCGGCGCCGAGATCAAGGCGCGTGGTGTGCTTTCGGTGCAGGAGCGAGTCGCCGCCGCTGAAGCACAGGTTGTCGCACACGAAGACCCGCATCCCAGCGATGACGCCGAGCGCGAAGGCGCGGTCGTTGGCGTGCCGCAGGCCGACTGCCATGCCGCCGTCGGTGCCGTCGAGCAGCGCCTCACCGCCGCTGGGCAGCAGGTCGAGCGTGCCGAAGAGGCGTGCGTTGTCGTGCGACACGCTGTACTGGTCCTTCGCGACGGTGTACCCGCGCTCCTCGAAGGCGTCGCGGATGGCGGTGACCAGCTCGATGTGGGGCACCGGGCGATGGCGTGGCCCGGCCGGTTCGCCGGCGGGGATGGTCCCGAGCTCGTCGAGCGTCACCAGGCGCGACGCCGAGTGCGAGAGCGTGGACGTGGCGCTGGGGGTCGGCCGGGAATCGATGACCGTCATGAGATGTGCCTCCGTGGGGGGCGAATCCGACGCCCCTTCCTCTGGCGGCTCGCGAGCGCGCGGAGGGTTCCCTCAGGGAGCCCGAAGCGCCAGGGAGCGGGCCGCCACCCTGGGAGCGGAGGAGCCGCTCCACGGAGGCCGACGAGCAGCGGTCCCACCCCCGCGGTGGCGATCAGAGCAGGAGGGTCAGGGCGCGTCGAGCACCGCGAGTGGCAGCGTCATCTGCGACTGCAGCGGCGCGAGCCATCGCAGGACAGTGCCGAGGGCGCTGGCTTCGGCGTGCGCCAGGAACGTGCCATCTGCCGGGTCGCAGCCCATCTCGTAGGCAACGCGGATGCGTCGGGCGCTGTTGCAGCGGCCGATGTGGCACCACAGCCCCCACTGCCGCGCGAGGCGCACCACGTCGGCCGCACGGTCGGAGAGCTTCCATCGGTCATCGCCGCCGAGGAAGATGGCGTCCACCTCTCGCCGCCAGAACCACCATTCCAGCGCGTCGAGGTCGTACTCGAGTCCCGCCTGCGCCACCAGGGCCACGCGGTACCCCGCGGCGCGGATGGCCGGCGCCGTTTCCTCGAAACGATCGAGAGTCGCAGACCAATCACCGCCACGGCAGCCGTACTCCGGCATCGGAGGCCAGTCCGGGGCGGCGGCGAAGAGGCAGGCGCTCGGGTCGCGCTTGCCCAGCCAGCGGAGATACCGCTGCAGGTCGAATCCCTCGGAGTCGCGAAAGCAACCGATGTCTGCCGCCCACACGGCACCGGGGACAGGGCGGTTGGCCATGTGCGGCGTATACATGAACCCGACACCATCGCCGGCGTCCGACCACGTGTCCTACTCCGGGTGCAGGCGGCGGCGCGAGAGCTGCCCGAGCTCGCGTCCAGTACCCGGAGGCCAGCACGCGAGTCCAGGCCGGATGGCACCGCTGAGGTAGATCGCCGCACCCTCTCCCGCGTAGATGCGCCCGTCGGGCGCTGGTGCGCTGCGACTTGTGCGTGGTTGTCCGGGGGTTGCGAACACGCGATCCGACCGGCCGCTTCGGCTCGGTTGTGCCGCGCGATATGCAGATTGCGCGCGAAGATGTACGTGAAGGCGGCGCTGCTCACGGCGAAGCCGTACTGCCGCGTGGCCAGCGCGTACAGGAGCCAGAGCGGCTGTCCCGACAGGCTGACCGCCCATCCCCAGCGGCGCCGCATACCCGTGCCCCATAGACCGGCATCGTGATCGCGGTCAGGCACCAGCTCCATGCGCTGCTCATGGGACGACCGGTGCAGCATGCAGCTGCGGCGGGTGGTGCGCGGGGCCGGTGGCGCCCAGGCAGGGCAGACCACGTGGATGGGTGGCATTGGACGACAGCACGTCACGCGAGATCCCGTGGCGCGCCGAAGTGCAGAAATAGAGTACCGTGCATGGCCTCCAGCCGTCGTTGGTGGGCTGCGGCGAAATGGTGGGGACGGGCGTACGCACCCGTCCCCACCACGAGCTGCTACGCGACGTCAGCCGTCACATCGGCCGACTCGTCCGCGGCGTCGACCTGCTCGTCGTCGACCTGGCCCTCGCCGTCATCAACGCCGTTGTCGCCGCCAGCGTCCTCGTCCTCACGGGCCGCGAGGGTCAGCGTGGTGCCGTACTCACGACGGAGGTGGTTGGTCTCGGCCTCCTTGACCTCGTAGCCGTGGCCGGCGAGCAGGGCGAAGTGGTCGAAGACGTTGCGGGACTCCTTGTCCACGCGATGCTCTTGGCGGAATGCTTCCTCCGCGCGTGCGGTCAGCACCGCGAGGGCTGTGCGAAGCGCGGCCTCGCCGCCGCGCGCCGCGGTGTCGCGGATCAGACGCTCGGCGATCGTCGGGTCGATCACCTCCTCTTCCGCGTTGGGCAGCAGGCGCGCCGCTTCGACCGAGACGCCGAGGGAGACGCGCTCCTGCAGCACGTGGTGCGCGACGCGGGCCATCGCGTCGTCGAGAGGCAGCGTCGGGATGGTGTCGAGGATCGCCGCGGTGCGCGGCGCGTGCGTCTGGCGCCACGCCTTGCCATGCCGCTTGGTCTCGACGGCCTTCTCCGCCGGCGTAGCCAGCCGCGGTGCACCGTGATCCACGCCTGTGCTTATCGCGGTGTCCGCGAGTGCGTCGGGCGTCGCCTCCCGGTGCTTGCGACGATCCGTGCAGACGGGGAGGAGCGCAGCCTTCGCCGCCGTCGCTTGCGGGTTGATGCACACGGCATGGCAGTCGAGCTTGCTGTGCTCCTTGACGGGGACATGGACGTCCCACAGTCCGGAGCCGAGCTTCTGCGTCTGGCTTGACGGCCCGAAGTTGCCGTACTGCGGACCGTCGATCACGCGCAGGCCGCGCCGCTCGGCGAGCGCCTCCGCCTCCCGGATGACCTGGTCGCGCTTGCGCATCGCGACGACCTGGCGGACCGCCTCGTCCGGGGCCCACCGCGCCCGGATCTTGTCCGCGGCGACCCGCAGGTACTCGACCTCGAAACCTGAGAGCGCTGCCAGTGGTGCGGCGCTGGCGATCTGCAGCACGCCGTCGGTGATGAGGTCGCAGATGGGCTCACCGAGCGCGAGCACGGTGCGAAGCGTTGCCACCTCGTCGGGTGTACCGCCGAGCGTGGTAGCCACCTCCTCGTCGGTGGCGCCCAGGTCGAGGAACTCCTGGATACCGTTCAGAATCTCCTGCGACGTCAGCTCCAGGCGCTCGACGTTCTCGGCCAGTTGCACGCCGACGCGCTCTCGCTCGCCGGCGTCGGTGCGCACGATGACAGGAACCGTCTCGCAGCCTGCCTCGTGTGCTGCGCGGTAGCGCCGCTGGCCGACGCGCAACTCGTACTGGCCATCCTCGACGACAACAACGACCAGTGGCGCGATGATCCCGTACCGACGGATCGATGCCACCAGTCCATCGAGGTCGCCGAACTCAGTGCGCACGTTCTTTGCGGGCGGCCGGATGCGGTCTAGCGGAACGTGGAGCTGCTCCACCGGTGTAGCGGCCGCCGGATGTGTGGTCGTGGACATGATGTGCCTCCGTGGGCGGTTGGTCCGACCCAACCCGACCGCCAGACCGCGACCGGCGACGCCGCCCCGTCCGGGGCCGATGGGCGGCGGCGGTCGCGGTCTGGCAGGGTGTCCCGGCGGACCAACCGCGGAGGCATCCGCAGGACGGGACGACCGCACTAACAAGCCCGTCCCCAGGGCTCAGACAGCGACCCCGCGATCCGGCCGCCCCCATCTCGACCGGCCGCACCTGCGCAGAGCGCAACCCTGACGGCGCAGCGGGCATCGGCAACACCATCCGTCGCGGCGGGCGAGCGACCTCCAACGCTCGCGCCGCCAGCGACGGACGCCGGGACGGGACTGATCAGCCGCTGCTGCGTTGGCTCCCGCGTCGCGGCGCGCCGCAACCTTCGTCTCCCACAGGTCCTGCCTTCGGACCATCCTCGAGGGCGAGAACGGCCCACGCCAGCCCGCCATCCTGCTCGGACAGCTCGACGCAGCAATGCGACAACCTGCCCCGCGGCTTCGCCGTCGAGACCGAGCGTCGGTGACATGATCCGCGCCGGCGGCGCCGTGCCCAACTGCTCGATGACCGCCCAGCCGTCGGCCTCGCCGACGACCTCGTCGGTCGGAGCCACGGCGACACGCTTGAGCCCCATCTCGTCATGGCCGCGCTCCCCGTGACCGGCGGAGCAGCGCGCCGAGGCGCCGCGGCCAGCGCGAGCTCGGACGATCCATCACCCACGTCGGGCGCAGCTCGGGGTAGGTCTCCACCATCGCGCCACCCATGAAGGTCCATTGCCAGCCGTCGCCGTCGACGCCGACGAATGTGACGTAGCTCCCCTCCTCGACGTGCGGCGCGAGCGCGGCCAGCACCGTTTCGGTGTCACCGAGCGCATGCCCACCACCCCAGAGGCACAGGACACCGCTGCGGGCGTTCGGCAACGCCCGCCATCCGACCCCGGCGAGCGCCTCCTCCAGGCATGAGGCTGCTCGTGCCGTCCAGAGCGGCCCGTCGGCGGATCCGGCCAGCTTGGCGCCGAGCGCACGTACGGCCAGGAGCGCAGCGTCCACGTTGGCTGCGGGGATGGTCAGCGTCGATGCGGTACAGGTCAGCGGGTACAGGCTCATGGCGAGCTCCTCCAGGGGTAGATCGAGGAGCCACCACAGCGACACGTGCGAGCGCCGACGGCGTGGCCGAGGCGCGTGGCGCGTGGCGCACCCTCGGCGACCGATCCACTCCTGGAGAGCGCCGCCCTGGCGGGAGGCGCATCGCGTTGGGCGAGAGCTACCGCTCGTCGGTCCGTGTCCGCTGGGGATCACCCTCGGCCGGTTTGGAACTAGTTGGGCGTGCACGGGTACGCTTCGATGACCTGACCACCGGACGGACCACCATGGATACGAGCGACCTGGAGAAGCCTCTCTCTGAGGCGGGGCCGACGACTATTCGGCCTAGGCCGGAGACTCCAGAGCACTGGTGGTGCGCGCGATGCGGCCAATGGGCGCGCTGCGACGATACCGACCTCTGCCGACGGTGTCGGCGCCACGCTCCTCGTCGGGAGTAGCCACCGACCGGGCGGGCCACACTTATCGTGGGCGGCTGACACCTAACTCAAAGCAACGAGTCTGACAAGCCGGAATTGGATCGTCAGCCGCGAGGCGAATTCCAGGTACGGGCACCTGGCCGCGGGATTCAGCCCTCGGCGATGATCAGGCTGGGGTCCAAGTCCACCGTTCCCATGCCGAAGCCTGGAATGACGTGGGGTGCGCCACTTGCATCGAAGCCAACCAGGCTCATCACGGCGACCTCCCTGGCGGCGCAGCGAACGACGATGCTCCCGCCCAGCACGGTACCGCCACTCCAGCCATAGGAGTCCTGGGGCTGGCTCTGCCAGTCGAAGGCGCCCCAGGGCTGACCGGTGCGTCCACCCTGCCCCAAACCGCCGCGCCAGTCGTCGAGTTGCATCCGGAGGAACTGGTATCCCATGCCAGGGCAGCTCACATCGAAGGCGACGCCATCCAATGGGCTCTCGGTCGTCCCGATATGCGGAGCATCCGGGGTGTCATGGCCGGTACTCCAACTCGAAACATTCGCCACGCTGGAGCAGCGGACGGTTACGGAGAAGGGGCCCGTCTGAGGAGGTGTCAGGTCTTGCGTGGATGCCCACGTGTGGCTCATGTCGATATCGCGAAGCGGGGGCGTTCCGAAGGTGTACGCGCCAGGGATGACCGCGGTGATCGCAAAGGTCTGCTGGTCGTCGGTCGTGAACATGCCGGAGGCGACCAGGCCGCCCGCCACCGATACGACGACGCCGTACGGATCCACGCTTGGAGCGGCGGCCGCGGCCGACGGCCAGCCCGCACCAACGGGGAGTACTGCAAGCCCAACAAGGGCAGTCCTGCGCATCAGGGTTGCCCCTCGCATGATCTCCACCTCCCTTGGAAGCCACCAGTTGGCCTCAACATAATGACAGCGCCGCCGCGCGAGCCGCTGACCCGCGGTCAGGAACGGCGACTACCATGGGGGGTCAGGCAGGTCGACCCGTCCGGCAGCTGCCCGTGCGTCCACCCTGTCTACGGCCCAGCATCCTCACTGGGAGGTCACTCTTGGGCCCGACCGACCGGCCGCGATGCATGAGACGGGAAACGCTTGACGAATGCCCCGCCGTGACGCCGGCGTCCCGAGGTGTTCAGTGAGATCCTCACTGGAATGAGACCTCAGGCGGGCTGCAGAGCGATCCCGGCGACGACCGCAGTCTGGTTGGCCTGAGTTGTCGCACAAGTCCCCGGTCCATTGGTCCACATGAACGCGTCTCCGCTCTGTCCCACGAGCAGCGTGTTAGTCAAGTTCACCGCGACGGTCGAACCACCCGATGGGGCAGTGATCGTTAGGTCGGAGACTGTCATTTGCGCAGCCACGCCGACACGGAGCCAACTCAGACTACCCGATAACGTGGCGCTCAGAGGCTGCCCGCCGGCAATAGAGAGGAGACCTCCAGTCACAATGAAGGTGCCATTCGCCGTACCCTCTGGTGGGAAGGTATCCCCAGGCTGCTGTGGGAAGCAGCTTTCGTCGTAGATCAGTACGGCAGAGGCGTTGTTGAGCCCCGTCCATGCCGCCGTATATGGGAGAGCCAGTCCGTCCATAGTCGAGGTCGCCAATCCACTCAAGCTTAGGGTCGCTGAACCGGCGAACGCGCCCCCGGTACAATTGGTACACGGGAAACTGGGTAGGGTGACGATTCCTTCGAAGATGCCCCCACCCGTGGTGGATGCGGATGCAGTCGTAACCGTCAGAGACAGGCTAGCCGCCGCCATGGCCAGCCCGGTTATCAGCGCTCGAATGCGCTCGCGGCGCCCGCTTCGCTCCATGTTAGTCTCCTTTGGAACACAGATCGCCGCACCTCCGCAGCTGTTTCGCGAGGTCTGCCGTGGCTACTACGGACACCGACGAAGCCACCGTAGCTGGTCCGCCCGGGCGCAGCGATATCCGGCGTCGAGCGGGGCATCGATAACCCTCCCCTGGTCGAGAGCCAGTAAGTTCCCCGCGTGAGTCCGAATGGTCCGTTCGCCCCCAGATGCATCCACCCATCCGCCAGCGTCCAGTAGCCGCACAACAGCGACGCTGCCGTCAGAGGTGACGGTTGTCATCCAGATGGCCAACCCGTTGCCCACCAAGGCCATGGAGGCGATATCCCGTGAGTCGTCCGGCAACGAAAGCTGTGTGAAGGAGGCGCCCAGGTCATAGGAGGCATAAGCGGCGCCAGACCCAAACGCCAGAACGGTCTGGTCGTCTGTCACCAAGGCTCCCGGCGCTTGGGGAAGTGAGGCGGCGACCGTACAGGGGCCGGCTGCAGGACAGCGAAGGACGGCTGCGCCAAGCGTTGGCGGTCTGGTCGAACCCGGCACGAATGAGCCCTCAGGCGCCCACACGAGTATGGCTGGATCGCCCTTGACTGGGGTTGGTGTGGCCAGGGCCGCAACCCCGTTCTGCACACGCGATCCTGCCGAGTAGTCGATCTCCTCATGCGGCGTCAGCGGGCCGCTCGTCGCTAATCTGACGCTCCATATACCCGTGAGACCAGCCGAGAAGATGCGCGGATCACCGTCGTCGAGGTGCGCGGATACCGCGACCTGGCCAGGCGGCAGGCCTGTAAGAGGCATGAACGGCTGGCCAAAGGCCGCCGCCATGAACGGAGCTTCACCCGTCAGCGGGTTAACCCCGGCGAAGATGCGCGGGTCCGACGGATACGTTGGGGGCAGGGCCAGCTGCTTCACGGCGGACGGCGGCCCAGTGGTCGACGTCCAGGTGACACCGCCGTCGAGACTTTGGGTCAGGACAGGGCAGCCACACGTTTGCCCAGTCCCTATCGCCACGACGACCTTGGATTGCGCGCCCGGGAGCGTGGCCAGAGCCGTAAGTTGCATATCACCGGGAACCTCCAGAGCGGCGCTCAAGGATGTGACGCCGGCCGTGGCCCGCACTAGGTGCGATACACCCCCAGGGCGCGCAGTGCGTCCTGCCTCCGCTACCGGAGCGGCGGTCGGGGACGAGCGGCCCTCGAGGTTCCAC
>Ga0209810_1002141_pt1 | contig 25024 bp, 19 predicted proteins | sample Coa_R1_7_FD_187159 | JGI IMG/M metagenome (GOLD analysis project Ga0209810, IMG submission 187159) | Surface soil microbial communities from Centralia Pennsylvania, which are recovering from an underground coalmine fire - Coalmine... | ecosystem: Environmental > Terrestrial > Soil > Unclassified... | reverse complement strand
CCTCGGCCTTGCCACCGAGCTGCACAATACGTTCGGCGATCAGGTTCGCATACTCCTCCACTCCCCCGGTCACCTTGTCGAACAGCTCACGCAGGGCCATGAAATGAGGCCCTTTGACATTCCAGTATGTCTGTCTGCTTCGCAACTGCAGATCGATGGCGTCGGCTAAGCGGCGGTTCAACAGGTCGATCAGTTTGGCCTGCTGCTCTGCGGGCAGAGCATTCTTTTTCCTGGGCATGGGAGGCTCTCCTTTCACTTCGGTCTGTTTTGTGCGATAATAGATAGGTTCTATCCAGTCGTTGGCTTGAAACTCTCTGACATCCTTTTGTTCTTTATGTGGAGCAGTCCTCTTGCCTGTCGCATTTCTGATCTCATCATAGCAGCAGAGCGTTATGAGGAACGTTAAATGGGTGACTTATACCTGGCATTACTGGGACCGCCAGAAGCGCGCCATGCGAATCAGGTGCTACTGTTCTCCACGCGCAAGGAACTTGCGCTGCTCATCTATCTGGCGGTGGAAGGCGGCGTCCATGCGCGCAAGAAACTCTCCGAGCTGTTCTGGCCAGAAGGGGACGCGAAGCATGGCCGGGCGGCTCTGCGCATTAGCCTGCTCCATCTGCGTCATTTGCTGTGTGAGGATACCTCTGTTGAACCGGTGTCTCACTTCCTCATCAAACGCGACACGCTTGGACTTGATCTCACTTCCAATCTCAAACTCGACCTCCATACCCTCCAGGAAGCCTGGGCGGCGGCACATACCTCGACCCACACGACGCTGACCATGCCAGAAGAGGAACGGCGCACCCTGCTTGCCAGGCTTCAACACGCGATCAGCCTCCCGCGTGGTGAGTTCCTGGAGGGCTTCTCGCTGCGTGATGCCCCGGCCTTCGACGATTGGGTGCGGTTCCAACGCGAGTACTGGCACCTGCGCACAGGTGAAGTTTTTGACCGCCTCTCCCAGGTGCAATTCGAAACAGGAGAGCTTGAGGCCGCCATTGAAACGGTCAACCGCTGGCTCGTCTTTGCCCCGCTGCATGAGGATGCCTACCGGCGTCTGATGCGTTTGCACTTCGCGGCTGGTAATCGGGTCGCTGCCCTGCACGCCTATGACAATTGCCGGGCTATACTGGCAACGAGCATGCAGACCGAGCCAACTCTGGAAACTGTGGCCCTGGCCAGCCGGATGCGCGCTGTTGCTCCTCCACGTCGTAAGGAAGTGCGACCGCCCGCGCTGGCGCTTTCCCCGGCGGCGTTCCTCGAAGGCCCGCTCCTGGGGAGAGCGACGGAGTTGAGCACCTTGATCAAGGCCTACCATACTGCCCGGCGAGGCCAGACGCAGGTTGTGCTTCTGGAGGGAGAGGTCGGCATCGGCAAGACGCGGCTGGCGAGCGAATTTCTGGCCTGGGCGCAGGTGGAGGGTGCAGACGTGCTGCGGGGACAGGCGTTTGAAACCGGTGGTCAGCTGCCCTACCTGCCCGTGATCGAGGCCTTGCGTCCCCGTATCGAGCGGGAGAATGCCCCGGATGACCTGCTTTCCGACCTGTGGCTGGCGGAACTCTCGCGCCTGCTCCCCGAACTGCGCGATCGCTACCCTGACCTGCCTGACCCTGTCGGGGACAGGTCGGTAGCGCGCAATCGGTTGTTCGAGGCGGTGGCGCGCCTGGGACAGGCCCTGGCGGCACGGACACCGCTCGTCTTGTTCATCGATGATGTGCAGTGGGCCGATTCCGCCTCGCTCGACGTATTGCATTATCTGGCCCGGCGCCTGGCGGAGAGCAATACTCCTGCGCTCCTGTTGCTGACGCTGCTCGTGGGGAAGAGAGAGATGAGGCCTGCGCTTGCCGAGTGGCGAGCTGGTATGGAACGCGCCGCCCCGCTGATCCACCTGCGGCCTGGTCCTCTCAGCGCCGAAGACATCCTGCGCCTGCTGCAGGCATTCAGTGGCAAAGACGGTGGGCAGTCGCCGGACCTGGAACGCTTTGGCCAGTGGCTCTTTGCTGAAACAGAAGGACACCCCTTCTATCTGATGGAAACGCTCAAGGTCTTGCTCGAGCGCAGCGCACTTGCCTCCCGCCCGAACGAAGATGGTGGATGGACGATTGACTTTACGGCAGCTATGGAGCATGAGATGGTGGTGCGTGGATTCTTCCCGCCCAGTGTGCGCGAAGTCATCTGTACGCGCCTGGATCGACTTACGCCGAACGCCTTCGCGCTGCTGGTGGCAGGAGCCGTCCTCGGCCAGGGAATCACCTTTGAACGCCTGTGCCGGGTGGCCGACCTCACAGAACAGGACGGACTCTCTGCCCTGGACGAGGTGCTGCATAGCCGCCTGCTGCATGAGTCGGAGCGCGAGGGCGGGCGCGGAACTGCCGGGCGCTACGTGTTCGCACACGCGAAGATCCGTGCAGTGGTCTATGGTGAGGCAGGTGAGGCGAGGCGCTCCATTTTTCACCGTCGCGCGCTGGAAGTGTTGCAAGCGGTCGCTGCACCTGCCGCAGTACTGGCATATCATGCGTTGGCTGCGGGACTTGTGGAACCGGCCTTCCGCTGGAATCTCGCCGCAGGTGATGAGGCCATGCGTCTGGTAGCGGTGCGCGATGCCATCGCCTTCTACGAGCAGGCACGGCGTCTGTTGACCGGGTCTGTGCCATCGCCGGGCCTGGAAGCCACCCTTCCTGCGCCAGAGATCGAGCATCTTTACACCCACCTGGGCCGGGCGTATGAACTGAACGCCGAGTGGGATAAGGCCCGGACAGCCTATACCTCGCTGCTCGCCTACGCGCAGAATGCATGCCATGCTGCGATGGAGAGCGCCGCCCTCAGCCGCCTGAGTACCCTGACCGCCCGGTAGCTCTTCGATCTGACGAGACGATCCACAGGAACTCATCGCACCCTATCTGGTTGCTGAAGCGAATCCTGGCTTGTTGCCCCTGACAGAGACTCGCCGCACACGCTGTTGCCATTTCTCCACTGCTCCGTCAAAAACCAATCCCTGTTCCATTGAAACATTTTTTAACGCTTGATTTAACGCGGCGCGGTTAGTATGTTATTAGACAGAACGAATAGTTTCACTAATCGCTCAGAACCATCATGGGTCAGTTCACAAAAACAGACCTTGCAGCGCATGTTTTAGCCAGCACCTGTCGGACTGAGGCAAGCAAGACTGCGTTTCAGGAACGAGATAATCTCATGCAATTAGCACCCCTCCGGGAGATATTCCTTCCAGACATCGCCTCTTCACAGGCCGAGCAGAACGAGGCGCAACTGGTGAAAGCCAGCCAACAGGGAGACCAGAATGCTTTTGCCTTGCTCGTGCAAAACCATCAGCGCCTCGTCTTCAATATGGTTTTACGTATGCTGCAAGACTACGAAGAGGCCAGCGAGATTACCCAGGAGGCTTTTTTTGCTGCCTGGCAGGGGCTGCCAGCATTCCGTGGCGAGGCCCGTTTTGCGACCTGGCTCTATCGCATCGCCTATAACTGCGCCTTGAAACAGCTTGAACGGCGCAAGCGAGAGCGATCCTTGCAGGCGGCCATGGCAGGGGAACGAATCCTGGAAGGGGTAAACAAACAGAAGGGGACGGAAGATATGTTAGAGCTACATGCCCTGCAAGTCGTGGTGCGTGAGCAGGTTGAGAAGCTGCCGGACAAGTATCGTATGGTGTTGATCCTGCGCCACCTCCAGGAGAAGACGTATGAAGAAATGGCTCGTATCTTCCCAGGCCACAAACAGAACCCCATTGGCTGTCTGCAGCGTGGGGCTGGTCCTGACAGCAATGTTGTAGGTGACCTTCGTATTGAAGGTGCTGGCATCAGCCGAGGGGATGATGTTCAAGTGACCATCCGTGCCTCTCCAGCTCAGGTAGAGACGACCATTGAAAGTTGTAATGGAGGGCGCACTGTTCGAGGTCTCGCTCAAGGTCACTTTGTTGGCCAGATGCGTCGGATCGCCTGGCTTGAAGAAGGCCACATTGAGATGATGATTGGTTCCCATCCATGCAACACACAGATTGCCGTTAAAGATCGCCAGACTGGGTCCTGCACCCACCAGAGTCGTGTCGGTGAGTACCTGGGCGAGGCCAAAGGTCTGGTTGGTCTGGTCATAGCTCATCAGGTTCAGGTTGTGAGCCGTATTTCTGCCCGTCCAGCCCACATAGATCGTCCCATTAAAGGCGCTCAGGGCCAGAGCAGAGTCCGCCTGCTGCTTGGAAACGGTGGCGGAATGCAATGGAGCGGAAGAGCTGGCAATCCCCGTGTTCATTCCGACAAATCCAAGGACCAGCAGCGCAAGCAGCAATGGCAAGGCTCCTCGCCATAAGAGCCATATCCGCCATTTCGTGGTTCCCTTCACCTTAATATTGTTTATTGACGTTTAGACTAAATCGCGTCGGAATTGCTATGAAGCCACTCTAGAAGCGGGTCGCGCCCTCCATTTGTCGTATGGCGCGCAGCCGCCTCCCAAGCCGGTCCGTACACATTAGTCTAAACACCAACCCGCTCAATACCGGTCACAAAACTCTTGAGTTCGGGAATACCGCTTTTGAGGGCTTCCTCCATCCAGGGGCGCAATTGCTGGTGTTTGCGCTCGCGCACCATGGAGAGAAATTGGTGCAGGAGCGTCCGAACCGTTTGAGGGTTGCTCTCAATCGTTTCGTCTGCCGAGCAGAGCGTGCAACGACTTCGGGCAAGGGCTCCACAAAAGTTCGTTTGTGACATGCCTGGTTCTGACAACGAAAACGGCTTGCAACCACAGGTAAAACAGCATGGGTGACCGAAGGGACGCCTTTCGCCCGCACCTCCCCTGGCCGCAGGGCGAAACAAGGTTATCAGCTTGGTGCCTCTCTTGCGCACATATTTATGGGGCTGAAGCCTGGCCTTCCCTTGAGGCGGCCAACTCGCACCTGGTTGGGGTCGAGTCGCAGAAGGACCGGCTTCGTCTTGACACCACAGTGGCAGCCCGCACGCCTCGGCCACCTGATACGCTCGTTCGATCAAACGTTTTTGTTCTGGGTCTGGGGTCATGCACCCGGTAAATCCCTTTTTTGCGCACTCGCAGTGCGGTTCCGATGGAGTCCCAGGTGCGATCCTGCTGGACACTCTCCCTCTCCTCATGCAAGATGCGTCCAATCGTGGTGGCCCCAAGAGGTGGAAAGGCTGCTTTGCGTAGAGCTTGTTGCAGTAACGTGAGCGACCAGGTGGCCGTTTGATCGATCACTCGATCCGGCTGGCGCTGCACTTCTTGCACCACACGCGCGGGCAGGTCATAGGTCGGCTTCCTGCCACGCCCTCTGGCAATCATCAGGACGGCAAGCCCATGCTGATTGAATCGCTCAACCAGTTGAGAGACGCCCTCACGGGAAAGCTGAGCGATCTGCCCAGCCTGCGTCAATGTCTTGCCGTCTGCTACTGCCAGCAACGCTTTCGCGCCTTTGACCGCATCAACTCGTTCACTGCTGGCTTTGGCGACGCGCTACAATTTCTTTCGTTCCCCTTCCCTCAAGGGTCGAAGCGCAATGTTTGGTGATCTTCCCATTGCATATCTGTTTGCTTTTCCTTCAGCACCTGCTTCATAAGCTATAGGTTATCACTCTCTCGCCTCTTATGCAAATCAATTGCAGCGTGACCCACTCAGGGCAAAAACTCTTAACTTTTGACAGATAGGCTGAAATCTGGGAGACGGCTATCCTTGCTTACGACGCCAGCCAGTGTACGCTGTTTACCCACAACTGCCTGAGTGCGGGACAGGCGAAGGCGCGCATATCATGTCCGTTTGCCAGGTAGATAGAACGTCCCGCTCCGTTTACTCGTCCCCCTCGATAGCCATGACATTGGCAGATGCTGTCCTTCCCACACCGCATATGCCAGTTTTGTTGGCGTCACTCCGTTGGTAATTTGCACGTTGTAGTACAACTCATCATCGAGTTCGTAATCATGCATATCAGTTACAAGCGGATGGTCGGAGAGCGGCACCGTTACCTTGTATGTGCCGAAGGGTGAGTGGTTGGTCACCCCCCGCTTCCAGGTAAAGCCGAGCAATTCCCCAAATTGCGGCCAGTCATCATAGCTGGCAATGCCGCCGTGATGGCAGAGCAGCGGGCGACCAGAAGCCACATAATCCTCGAAAGATTGTTTCTGCCGTTCATTCAAAGGTCGATAGGTGAGCCCGCCGACCCAATCCGCGTTCATACCTGTCCAGTGCAATCCCATAACCACCAGCAGGTTGCAGACAAAATCATCACCAAGCCACTGAGCTATTGAACGGGCCTGTTGCGCGACAGGATGGAAAGCCGGGCCGCCGACGTGAAAAATGAGCCTTTTTATCCTCATCGTTGTTCTCTCTTTTTCATAGAGATAGTATCGTTTGAACTTCTGTTAAGCAACATTGACGTGTGTCATGTTGAAAAGGTGGAGAGCTTTCAGATCTCCGGATCAGCCGTGATCTCGTCGATCAAACGCAGTTCTTCGTCGCTAAAGGTCAGATTGTGCAGAGATCCCACATTCTCGACAATCTGCTCGGCCCGCGAGGCACCGATCAGCACGCTGGTCACGGCCTGATGGTGCAGGTTCCAGGCCAGGGCCATCTGTGGCAACGTCTGGCCACGCTCCCTGGCCAGTGCGTACAGACGCTGCACCTTCGCCAGCCTCTCGTTGTCAATCATACTTTCCCGGGACTTTTTGCCCCACCAGGCGGCTCGCGAGTCAGCGGGCAGCTCTGTGCCGAGATATTTCTCGCTCAGCATTCCGTGTTCCAGAGGACTGAAGGTAATCACTCCGGTCCCGGCGGCAAGCGTCTGGGCAAACAGATCGCTTTCAGGCTGGCGGGCCAGCAGGTTAAAATGCGGCTGGTGAATGATGATCGGTGCCAGGCCCAGTTCTTTCACGAGCGCGATGGCCTCGTTGAAGAGAGCGCCGGGAAAGTTGCTGACTCCGACGTAGAGCGCTTTTCCCTGGTGTACGATCAGATCGAGGGCGGTCAGCACCTCTTCCAGAGGAGTTTCAGGATCAGGCCGGTGGGCGTAGAAGATATCGACATAATCCAGGCCCAGCCGCTTGAGGGACTGATCGAAGCTTGCTACCAGGTGCTTTTCGGACAGGCCGTCGCCGTAGGGTCCCGGCCACATATAATTCCCGGCCTTGGTCGAAATAATCAGCTCGTCGCGGGGCATGTCGCGCAGGATCTTTCCCACTACGACCTCCGCGTTGCCGGGAGGACGCCCGTAGTTATTGGCCAGGTCGAAGTGCGTGATGCCCAGGTCAAACGCCTGGTAGAGGCACGCGCGCGCGATTTCTTCTCCGCAATACCCGCCAAAGGTTTCCCACGCTCCCAAGGAGATTGCGGGCAACTTGAGTCCCCACTTTCCACAGTGCCGATAGAGCATCGTTTCATAGCGATTCTGTGCAAAAGATGGCATGTGCATTCCTGTCCTTTTTTCAACTTATATAACGCCGTATGCAAGTTTCACTTGCCAAAGAATATAGCCCACATTCCGCAGTTTGAATCCGAAGAGACGCATTCTCAGGAAAGCCAGCCACGGAGTAGAGGCAACATGGCACGACAATCTTCTGTCGGGTCGAATACTTTTGGCTCGTGTTCAATGCTGTAGCAACCCGAATAGCCAGAACTTCGCAATGTTGCCATGCAACCCTGTCCACCGCCGCAGGTGTCATGCGCTCCAAGAGTTTGAGAGCCTGGACCGTGTAACTCGATATCAGCCGCGTAGGGCTGAAAGGTCTGGCCGTATCTGTTCGCAATATTGTTACAACCGACTATCAGAACGTGTAATGTTTCATATTTTACCTCCTTTCAGGAAACTGATTTTCGCCGTACTTCTGTGGGTAAATCCATTGACTAGTATTGATCTAGTGTTCTGTCCATCAGAAACTGATGGGTGAACGATCAGGTGAAAAGAGGAGGAATCAGGGGGTATTCTTGAAGAGCAAAAACAGAAAACCCTGCTCATCCAAGGAGAAGCCCCATGAAGAAGTATATCTTAAAGCTCACGAAGGAAGAACGAGCGTCCCTGTCCAAACTGATCGCCCAGGGCGAGGCCTCAGCCCGCAAATTGATGCATGCACGCATTTTACTCAAAGCCGACAGCGGCGAGGACGGGCCTGCATGGACCGATCAAGCGATCAGTGAGGCGTTGGAAGTAGGGACCGCGACGGTCGAGCGGGTGCGCCAGCGCCTGGTGGAGGAAGGAGTGGCAGCGGCACTCACTCGGCATCAGCCTCACACGCCTCGTCTGCGCAAATTGGATGGAGCGCAGGAAGCGCATTTGATTGCCTTAGTGTGCAGCCAACCAGAAGAGGGACAGGAGCGCTGGACCTTACAACTGCTGGCGGACAAGCTGGTGCAATTGCACATCGTCGAGAGCATTTCGCGGGAAACGGTTCGACAGGTACTCCAACAGAACGAACTCAAACCGTGGCTGAACAAACAATGGTGCATTCCGCCCAAGAGCAATGCCGAGTTTGTCTGCCAGATGGAAGAGGTGCTAGAGGTGTACACCCGCCCCTATGATGAGCGGCGCCCACAAGTCTGTGTGGACGAAACCAGCAAACAGTTGATCAGCGAAACCCGTGTACCGTTACCGATACAGCCGGGGCAGCCAGAATGCTGCGACTATGAGTATGAGCGAGAGGGCACCTGTAATCTGTTTGTGGCGTGCGAGCCGCTGGCGGGCAAGCGCTACCTGCAAGTGACCCGGCAGCGCACCAAACACGACTTCGCGCTGTTCATGCGCGATCTGGTGGACCAGTATTATCCGGCGGCCGAGAAGATTGTGCTGGTCATGGATAACTTGAACACCCATACCCTGGCTGCTCTGTATGAGGTGTTTGAGCCTGTGGAGGCGCGGCGGCTGATCGAGAAGTTGGAAGTGCATTACACCCCCAAGCACGGCAGTTGGTTGAACATGGCCGAGATCGAATTCTCGGTACTCACCCGGCAGTGTTTGAATCGTCGCATCGGCTCGCGCGCGGCACTGGAACACGAGGTAGCCGCCTGGCAGGCCAAACGCAATGGGCAGGCGATCGGCATCAACTGGCGCTTCACCACCGCTGATGCCCGCATCAAGCTCAAGCATCTCTACCCATCAATTGCTGATTGACAAAACACGAGTATACCAGAATATGAATACGTTTGCAAATCTGAAATACGGGCGATTTTTCCCGAGAAATGCGCAAAATGAACAGGGCCTTGTGCATTTTAGAATGCAGAACCTGGATTTGAAGCAAATTGGCCCTCGAAATTTCAGGAATCTTCTCTCCTGGTGAATAAAACTATGAGATGAAAGGCCCAAAAGACTTTTTGGAGCCTGAATCCCTTGACGTTCCTGCATTTCAATGGTACTATCGAGGCATAGTGAAGAATACGTATTCATTTGGAGGGTTCATGACCACCAGTAGGGACATTGCGCAGATTGCGAATGTGTCACAATCAACGGTATCACGCATGCTCAGTGGTTCTGCTCGGGTCAGTCCGCGCGTGCGAGAGAGAATATTGGAGGCGATCGCGCAAACCGGGTATGAGCCAGACATCGCCGCGCAAAGTCTGGTCAAGCGGGTTTCGCGTACCATCACCCTGACGCTCTTTAGTGATCCTGAGGGTCTGGCTTTCTCGAACCTCGCCCATCCGCAGGGGTACTACTTTACGAGCATTCTTGCCAGCCTGGAGCGGGAAATTGTCGCGGCGGGCTACGATCTGCTGCTGCCCTCGCGCCCTTTCAAGCCGTTTTCGTCCTATGTCCAGAGCTTGCAGAAGCGCAAAGTCGCCGGGGTAATTATGATGGCTCCCCAACCATCTGATGCACGTCTTCAGGCACTTCTGGACTCCAATGTACTAGCAGTCTTTATCGATGCCTATGGCCAGGGACCTCGTGCCACCTATGTGGCAGTTGATAACCTTTCTGGCTGTAAGCAAGCGGTTGAGCATCTTGTCCAATTGGGCCATCGTCGCGTCGCTTTGTTGATCGGGAGTCTGATCGACTTGAGCGGCACCGAGCGTTTGCTCGGCTATCAGCGGGCATTAGCACAGGCTGGTATCGCCCTGGATGACCGTTTAATCATTCAGGCAAATTGGGAAATTGAAGAGGCTTACCAGGCAACGCTCTCGTTATTGGGTGAGCGCCCAGATGTGACGGCTATCCTTGCTGCGAGCGATCCCATGGCCATTGGTGCATTGCGGGCCATTTACGAGCGACGTCTGCGCGTTCCTGAAGATATTTCGCTGGTCGGTTTTGACGATACCGACATAAGTAGATACCTTCCGCCGCCCTTGACCACGATCTGTCCCGACCGTGATCAAATTGGAAAGTTTGCCGTCCAGGCATTGCTCTCCATCATTGGAGGGGGCCAGCATGTCTCTCCCATCATGGTTCCGACACAGCTGATTGTCCGAGAATCCACCGGGCCAGCAGCGACATCCAGGGACGTCTAGGGCTCGCTCACTTTTTCATCCTTTGCGAAAGGTGAAGCAAGCGCTGATGGCCATCGACTTTTTGCAGGCGTGGGTGAAAGACCTGGAAGAGCAGAAAGCCAATGACAGTCATAACAGTCCCATCCTTACTTTGTGTAAGGCGAACTTGCACATGGCGTTAACTAAAAAAAGGAGCCAACGTCACGATCATGATCAATCCTCCCGAACGCATTCACCTGGTCTTCAAAACCCATCTGGACCTGGGTTTTACCGAGCTCGCAAGAAACGTGGTTGAGCAATATTTTACGGTGTACATTCCGAACGCCCTGCACACAGCCAGGCTCCTGCGAGAACAGGAATCTGCTGATCGTTTTATCTGGACGACTGGCTCCTGGCTGATTTATACTTATCTGGAGCAGGCATCTACCAGCGAGCGGCGATTGCTAGAAGGGGCCATTGAGGCTGGCGATCTGACCTGGCATGGGCTTCCTTTTACCACACATAGTGAATTGATGGATGCATCACTTTTCAGGTTTGGATTGAGCCTTTCACAGACGTTGGACAGCCGTTTCGGTCGGCAAACGATCGCGGCCAAAATGACCGATGTTCCTGGCCACACGCGTGGCATTGTCCCGCTGCTCGCAGAAGCAGGAATCACCTTTCTGCATATCGGAGTCAATCCTGTCAGCACTGCTCCAGATGTTCCCCCGGTCTTTCTCTGGAGAGACACCAGCGGTGCGGAAATAATGGTGATGTACCAGGTCGGCTCTTATGGGGACTTCGGCCACGTTCCTGGCTCACCGGCGGCTCTGGCTTTCGCTCACACGAACGATAACCTTGGCCCTCAGTCTCCTGAAAAAGTGAGTCTGGTGTACCAGCAGTTACGCGCACGTTTCCCGCAGGCACAGGTCACTGCCTCGACACTCGACGCGTTTGCTCGCGAGCTCGCACCGATCAAAGGGCAGCTTCCTGTGATTACTGGTGAGATTGGAGATACCTGGATTCACGGCGTGGGCAGCGACCCGCTCAAGGTGAGTCGTTTCCGCGAACTGGCGCGCCTGCGTCATCAATGGCTGCAAGATGGCCGGCTTCATGAGCATGAGCAGAACGCGCGAAGCTTCAGCCTCGCGCTCTTAGCGGTGCCTGAACACACCTGGGGACTTGATGAAAAAACCTTTCTCAACGACTATACAAATTATCTCCCCACTCAATTGCAAGAATTGAGAAAAACCGCGCCGGCGCGCCACATGGTCGAATCCTGGCAGGAACAGCGTGCCTACCTGGACCAGGCCCTGGCCGCGCTGGAAGGTTCTCCCGTGGCGGAGGAGGCGCTGGCTCATTTGCAGGCACTGGTTCCTCAACTGCCAGAGCGCGCCGCCTGGCAACAGGTGCAGGACTGGAGCCAGCACTTTGAAACCGATCATTTTCTCATCGGGTTTGATCCTCATGCTGGCGGCCTCAGCTATCTCCAACACCGGGCAACTGGCCGGCAATGGGCCTCGGATGAACATCTGCTGGGGCGGGTTCGCTACGAGCTCTTTGCTCAGAGCGACTATGATCGTTTCTGGCATCAATATGTGAAAGCAGACGAACAATCGCGTGGGTGGGCTTCCCTGGACTACTGTAAACCAGGCATCGACGAGTACATTAAAACGCATCAATCATGGAGCCCACGCCTGGCTGCGCTGTATACACGGCAAGATGACCAGGGCATTTCATTTCTCCTTGATCTGAGCCTGCCAGAGTCTTGTACAGCCCTGGGGGCTCCCCGTTGTCTGACCCTGAAACTGCTTGCTCCTCGCGACGAGCCAATCATCACGCTGAATCTTCAGTGGACAGAGAAACAGGCAACTCGTCTCCCGGAGGCACTCTGGTTTTCGTTTCATCCTATCATCAGTGATCCACAAGGATGGTCATTCACCAAAGTCGGCACGACGATCACACCTCTGGAAGTTGTTTCGCGGGGCAATCGGACCTTGCACGCGGTCGATCGGGATATAGTTTACCAGGGAGTCGAGGGGACCTTCATCCTGGAAACGCTGGATGCACCCCTCATCGCACCGGGGAAACCTTCCCTGTTGGATTTTCCAGACGAGCAGCCTGACCTGTTCGGCGGTATCCATTGCAATCTCTATAATAACGTATGGGGAACCAACTTTCCAATGTGGTACGACGAGGATACGCGCTTTCGCTTCAGGTTCCGATTCAGCTAACTCGTATGTCATTCCTCCCCCGATTGAAACGCGGGGCATCCTGACCCGGCTTCGGTGAACGCTTCGAACTCACGTGTCCTCGTTGAGAGGACGGGTTGATTGTCGTACCACCAGTTCAATGGGTAAAATGGTGAGATCAGGAATATGTTCGCCACGAATCTTGCGTAAGAGCAAACGCGCAGCGTGCTGCCCGATGCGAGGTACATGTTGCCTGATCGTCGTTAAAGGTGGCGAATACATCTGCGAGAACGCCAGATCGTCGAAACCAACAACCGAGACCTGCGCGGGAACCTGCCAGCCCTGAGCAGTCAAAGCCTGGATGGCCCCAAAAGCCATTTCATCGTTGTAACACACCAGAGCGGTAAAAGGAAAGCCTGTGGATAAAGCTTCTTCAATTCTATTGCGTGCATGGATATATGAGAAGGTTGGCAAATTACTGGGAGCGGTTGAAGTCCGCAACCACCATTGTTCTGGCAAAGGTATACCTCGCTGAGCAAATGCCTCACAAAAACCGGTGCGGCGTTCGTTGATGACTCTCAGATCAAGGTCGGGGGAGAGAAATGCGATCTTGGTATGCTTTTGCGAGAGTAAATGTAACGTTACCAGCCGTGTCCCTTCGATGCTATCAACATCGATCTGAGGAATTTTCTTATAAAAAGAAGAATGTCCGAGCATGATACAGGGTTGTCTACTCTCTACCAGCGCATCCAGCAGAGTATCGATGTGCGCGGGATTAAGCAGAATAAAGCCAGAGATCTCTTCGAGTTGAAGGGTTGTCCGCATCCAGTTAGTTACCTGCTCAGGGGTACCGCTGTGCAGCCAGTTAGGCGTATTAATCAGCTTCAGATGATAGTTTTGATTGAGCAGAACATCATTAATACCTGTGACCAGTTCAGAAATATAGCCTTCCTGCATATATCCTTCGAAAGATCCCTCCGGTCCCGCTAGAGAAGCAAGATCAGCCGGCTCTCCACTTTTGTAGTCGCTGGGGGGAAGAGGAAGTTCGCACAGCAGAACGATCGTCCTGGCCGTCGTGGAAAAAACCGGGCGTACCAGGGAACGAGGTATATAGCCGCTTTCCTGCAGAACTTTGCGTACACGAGCAGTCAACTGCTCATCAACCTGGTTGTTCCCGTGGAGTACGCGGGAAACGGTTGCCGCACTTACATTCGCTCGCCTGGCAATATCATGAATAGTTAAACGATGCTGTTTTCCCACAGAAAGATGCCTCTCTTCTTGCAATTGTAACCCTTTTTAACGAACTACGCCATTCTCCCAGAAAAATTTTCTTGTCCAGAGAAAATAACCAGCACATAACAGCGCAGTACAGGTTTACAAGCGCCAGTAGGGTGTTTCCTACTAACCAGAGAAAAAATTATCTCACTGTAAGCATAACTCATAAAGCTTCTTCTGGCAAGATACCAAAAGTGCCTGAGAATGCTGTCTGGCTCAGCCGCTTCTTAGCCTGGTGTGGCAACCATCTCAATCGAGGCGGGGCCAACCTGGCAAGCTGCATTTTCTAAGCGAGAAGCGAAAAGGCAAGCTCCTTGACTTTTTCCTCCCTGGCGACCCTTTACCAACTTGCGAACAGTCACGAATATTCTTGAAACATATTTTTGGCTGAAGGCGAATTTTCCAGAACTAGGAGAAAACAGGCTCTATAAAGATGTTGTCTAAGGCTCGTCCGCGGCCATCCCAACTGATGCGAATAGCGGAAGCCTTGAGCCGGTTGGTAAAGTCGGCACTGGTGAACTGCATCCCCTGATCGGTGTTGAAAATCTCGGGGGTGGCGATGCCCAAGGCCCGATCCAGAGCTTGCAAACTTGATTTCAGGGAGATCGCGCTTCTGTTCGTAGTAGGTGGCGATGCCCAAGGCCCGATCCAGAGCTTGCAAACAAAAGCCGGTGTCCAGCGTGTTGGAGAGTTCCCACGACACGACGTAGCGGCTGAACCAATCGATGACGGCCATCAGATAGAGAAAGCCACGGGGCATGCGGATATAGGTGATATCACAACTCCACACCTGATTGCAGCGCCCAATGCAGAGACCGCGCAGCAAGTAGGGATAGCGCTGCTCGGTGGCTCCCGGCACACTCGTTTTGGGTTTGGGATAGATGGCCTCCAGGCCCATCAGCCGCAGTAAACGCCTCACCCGTTTGCGCTCGACGGGATAGCCCTGCGTGTGTAACCAGGCCGTCATCTTGCGTGTGCCATAGAAAGGCGTGCGGGTGTATTGCTCGTCTAATAAGCGCATCAGGTGTAAGTTCTCCTCGCTTTCCGGGGCCGCTTCATAGTAGTAACTGGAGCGCGCCAGACCCAGCAGCTTACATGGTTGGGCAATGCTCAAGTCGGGATGCTCCGGCTCGATCAGCGCCCGTTTCTGCTCAATGGAATGGTTTTGATTTTTTTTCCAACCAGTCCACCTGGACTTTCAGTTGGCCGATTTGTTGATAGAGCGTGGCAATCAGAGCTTCTTCACTTTTCGCTTGCCGACTTTCCCGGCTCCCGAACAGGTTGGGCAAGCCATCGAGTGCCTGCTTCTTCCACCGGGTGATCTGCGTTGGGTGAACTGCATACTCCGCCGCGATCTCATTGGTCGTTTTTTGCCCTTTGATAGCTTCCAGTGCTACTTTTGCCTTCAGGGCTGCCTGTATCGTTTGCGTTGTCCCGCCATCTTTTCCTCCTTTTTCTGCCTCTCTCGATACAGCTATTCTATCTTATTCCCCTGTCCAGTTTCTTGGTACCATCATATTGGGAACCATTGACAAGCAGGCAATTATCAGGTACTCTTTTCTCAGAAAAATATCTCTCGTACAGAAATATTTTACAGCAAAAGCTACCAGCGGTATCTTGAACGAGGGAGCGTAGTGCAATTGTTGCAAGGAAGGAGGGAATGGCTTAACAAAGATATTTTTCCTTCGAATTGACGTTTAAACTCACACGGACCTAACTGAGCCATAAGGTCAATAACCCAGAGCAAAGAAAGACGAGTGAAGATGAACAAGATCAGCCAAACCACCTCACGAAGAGGAGTGCTTCTTACCTGTTTTCTTCTTTTTGCTCGTTTTACGAATCACGGGATGACAGGTTCTGGGTGCAGGATGAAAGCCTTTGGCTCGTCCCGGCGCTTTTCCGCGCAGTTGCGGTGGGCGAGCAGGCGTGCCTACCTGGCGCAAAAGGGTAGGCATGGCCCGTCGCACCGGCGTCAACGTGAGGTGCGAGCGCCGGGTTTCCCATGGTCGATAGCATCCCCCTACCAGCGGACGAGCCAGGACCAGCAGATTGTGGACCCAGGCGATCACCTGGGTCCAGCGCTCCGTGCGTTCTGGTGTACTCAGCCGTGGGACATCCCAGAGCAACTCCTGCGTGTCGAAGCAATAGCCATGCTCCTGCGAATACCGCAAGCGATAGTCGGGCTGATCTCGGCCAGGGGAGCAGGTCGCTCGCCTTTCCAGACAAACCAACTGCTCCCGGGATCACGTGTATGGCCTGTCGCCCCATGGCGGATCACTTGGATGACCGAGATCTCGGCCCAACGAGCGGATGCGCAGGTGCAAGTGCTTCCAACAGTGTACCTCGACCTTCGCTTCTTTGGCATCGAGGCCCTCCCAGGTTTCGTCCGGCTTCCCATGGGTGTTCGGGTCGCTGCACTGAAAACGATCCCCATCCTTGCGACTGGCACCCTGTTGACCGGGAAGCCGGGCAGGAGCCGGACGGTAAAAGACGCGATGGCTTTTGACGCGCAGCAGGCACGCGGCCTCCACGTCCGCCATCCGGGCCAGGAATGGGGCGCAGGCATACCAGCGATCCCCGAGAATGACGGGACAAAACCCACGTGCCGCCAACGCCGCCACGATCGCGCGCAGTTGACGGGCGGCGACCTCAGTGGCCAGTTCGCTCGATGTCACCCGCACCGTATCCAGCACAAAGATCCCTTGACCGGGGAGCCTGGGCAAGAGCACCACATGGCTGACTACTCAACCAGGGCTAGCCACATGCGTGTCCGCAGGCAGCGTGGCGATTTTCCCCAACGTTCGATCGGCCGCCGTTTCGGCCTTGGGGCGGTACAGGTTGCTGGTGTCGATGCCCACAAACACCACCTGACTCGGCTCAGGCAGGGGCACGAAGTCAAGAAAGACCTCGCGCAGGCGCTCGGCATCGGTCCGGCCATCTTCCAGGGCTTCGTACAAGCTGGCCCAGGTTCGCTCAAAGAACGGCGAGAACGACAGTTCGGGAAAGCTGCACGCGCTTGCTTCGCTGGCCAGGGCATCTACCAGGTTGAACAGGGCGTCCCTGGCCTTCCCAAAGCAGCCGTAGACCCCGTGACGAAACTGGTTCAGTGTGTTAAGGTTCATCAGAGTAATGCTCCTACCTTTGCATGGTTTTGGATACATTACTTCCCTCAGCCATCCCTTCGCAATGATTGCTGAGGTTATTTTAGTTTAAACGTCAATTACTTAAGAACGTCAAACAAAATGGAGGCAGACTCACCTCCTCTCTCCAGGAAAACGGACAGCATACACTGTCATCCTGAACAGGGAACGCCGTAGATTAACGATGTTTTCTCACCACAAGCGATCCTGCAATGCAGAAGGTTGCCAAGTTGAATGTTAGTCTCAACAAGAACATGGAGGTACATGTACATGAACAATTCACATGAGTCAGATCAACATCTGCCGGATATCATCGGAAAGGAGCTCACGCGGCGCACGTTTCTCACCGGGACCGCGGTAGCGATAGGAGGCGCGGTGGTAGCGGCAATCGCTGGGGACTGGCACGCGGCAATCGCGGCTGCGACGGTGGTGCTGCCGGGGGTCGGGGCTACACTCTCGGCCGATGCATCGGGAAATGTGACGGTCCTTGACGCGAACGGAACGGCGCGCGTTCTGCTGGGGAGCTTGTGGCTCAATCCCCAGGGAAGCCCAACAGGCGGCACGGCTAGCCTCGTCACGCTGTCCGATGGAACGCAGACGCTCCAGGTGAACTATACCCCCCTCACCTACAACGGGAACACCTATCAGTTTCAGGGAACCTTCTGGTTCGCCGGACCCGGCCACCTTCACATCCACCACGACGTTCAGGGAGCCAATATCTGGGCTGGTGGGATCATGATGAACCGGCAATACGAGCCGATCACCAACACGGTTACCGATACCGCGCCCCCCAATGGCATCCCGGTAGCCTGGACCTACGATCCGCGCGGAGGCATCCCCTTCGAGACACCCCTGAGTGAAGTGTTCACCAACATGTGGTCGGACGGCTATGCCAGCCAGTTCGTCATCCCAGGTAGCAACCCCAACTGGAGGGACCCGTGGAAGGTCAATGCCCCAGGCAGCGCGGTTGGTACTTCGACCACCCACTTCACGGTTGACATGGACCTGTTCGTCGGCAAAACGCAGCGACCGAACGCGGCGGCGAGCCTGGCAGCGGGGAAACCGGTAGCGGTCGAGCTGTGGAGCGATCAGCCCTATAATCTCTGGAACAACTTTGCGTCCCCGCTGACGATCCACACCGAGTCGCTCAATGGCGGATCGAGCGCCGCGACCATCCAGCTCAGTTGGACGGTTCGCACTTGGGATGGTATCCTGGCTGCCAGTGGTAGTGCCAGTCAGCAGGTCGGCGCGACACAGACCTGGGACTATGACATTGTGCTCAATCTGAGCGGCTACAGTTCACAGCGTATTCTTTTCCTCGAGGTACAGGCCACGACCGGTCGCGTCACCGCCCTCTCGCGCACGAACCTGGTTGCGATGGCACCGTATCAGTTCGTGACCGGAGAGCAGAGCATGATCGGATTGGGCGGTTTCTTCCTGCCTCATACGGGAGTTCTCCCGCAGCCAGGCGAACTCGAACTGGCCCAGCGGATCGGGGTGAAGTGGCTGCGCAGTCCAGATTTTACCGCGCCCCCCACCTTCTTCACCACCAATCAGCCGACCAACAACGGGGTTGACCTGACCAGGACACCCGACCAGAACTGGTTTACAACCCTTGACACCGCTATTCAAACTTATCACGCGCTAAACATCGAGTTGTTCAACGAGTTGAATTTCCCTGCTCTGCAGAACAACGTCCCCCCCGGCTCCACCGCGGTCGCCAACTATGTCAACAACTGGTTGCAGCCGGTGCGGCAGCACCTGCAAGCAACGTTTCCGAACGTGACGCTCGCGACGATGGGTGTGGGAGGGATGGACTATACCTGGGTCGATCAGTTCATCGCCGACGGAGGATGGAATCTCATCGACGGGCTGGCCATTCATCCCGGCCGCGGCAACTTCACTGCTGACTACGCTCCGCCGCCCGATCAATGGGTACCCGGACCCACCGGTTCGTACTGGAACTACTATGGGGCGCTCAAAAAAGCGCGCGAGACCATCGACCAGCACGGTCAACGGGATTTGTGGCTAACCGAGTGCTATACCCTGGACTTTCCAAATCACTGGTGGAATGATACTTTCCGCCATGCTGCGGAGAACACCATGCTTGAACTGTTTCTCGCGGTTGAGAAAGGCGTGACACACGTACTCTGGTATCAGTTCCACAACGGCGTCTGGTACGATCCCACCGGGATCAGCACCACCGACCGCGAATACCACTTTGGCCTGCTCAACCACGATCTGAGTCCCAAACCGTCCCTGCTGGCCTTCGAGACGGTGGCACGGCTGCTGGATGGCGGCACGCAGTTCAAACGCTGGCTCAATCTGGGTGATGCTGACCTGCGCGGTATGGAATTTAGCGGGCCGAACGGGGGGGTTGTCGTGCTGTGGAGCCGCAAGGATGGCTATATCTTGAACGCGGACCACGGGAGTTCCGACTGGTACCCGTTCCCAGAGGTGTGGGTTGACCCCTGGCCGACCAAAACGGAGATCCGCCTGCATGCCGGCAAGGCGGGTGTGCGAAAGATCGACTGCATCGGCAGGGAGACGACGATCCAGACGCATCCCGGTATGGTCCGCATCACCCTAGACGGCGCTCCCCAGGTCTACATCGGACTCGATACGACGAAAATCCCCACCGGTCAGGAGCCACCTTACAACACGTAATGGGGCAAACTGGACGATCATCTCTCATACAACCATAAAGAAAGGAAAGGAGGCAACGAAGGGCATCCTCTCTCCTCTCAGGCCGAGAGGATGCCTGTGCAAACTGCCGACCACGCTCGTAGCCAGGTCGTTCAACTGGTTTTGTCCTGAGCGGAAGAAGCGGGAGCGGAAACACCGAGAAAGCCTCGCCGGTACGCGGTTCGTCGCCGCACTTGAACCGGCGGCGCGGGAAGACCATCCGCCAACCAGTTTATTTTTCCGCTCTGCACCCTTCATTGGTAGTTCTATTTGTGTGATGAGCAGGTAGACTCGCACGTTCATACCTGGTTCGTGAAAGGAGATACTCATGACATCTTTCGTTTCAGCCCGACTCAGTCGTCGGCGCTTTCTCGGCACTGCTGCTGTGACCGCTGGCACTCTGGCTGGTGTCGGCACCTTACTGGATGCTTGCAGCAGCGGCGGCACCGGTCCTACCTCAAGTGGCCCGACCACCCTGACCATTATGGGTACGTCCGGCGAAATCACCCCCGCTTATATAAAAGAGTTTGAAAAACTCAATCCTGGGGTTAAGATCAATTTCCTGACTTCTGACCAGACCCGCCTCAATGCGATGTTTGCTGCGGGCCATCCGCCGGATATCATTCGCGGATTTGGGATCGACAGTGCCTTCTACAACTCTCGTGGCCTGGCCCTCAACCTGGACCCCTACCTGGCGAAGAGCAGCGTGCTCAAGACAGACGATCTGCTCCCCATCCAGAATCTCTTCCGCTGGGATGGCAAGCAGACCGGTCAGGGGCCACATTATGGCCTGGTGAAAGACTGGAGCCTGGATGGGGCGATCTGGGCGGATAGTGCCATTTTCCAGCAGGCGGGAGTGCCGGTCCCCAGCAGCACGAATCCCCTCACCTATGATGCCTACCTGGAACTGGGCAAAAAGCTCACCGTGCGGCAGGGAGGAAAAATTCAGGTTTACGGCATCTATCCGGGGTGGCCGAGTGCCGGCTCGTATGGCACCGGCGTTCCCGCGGCCCCTGCGATCTATCAGATGGTGCAGCAACAGGGGGGAAGCGTCTTTTCCTCTGACCTCACCAAAGCTGATTTCACCACCCCCGAAGTGTTCAAAGCCTTGCAGTGGTATATCGACTATGCCAATGCCCATGTCGGGCCTTCCCCGCTTGACCCCGACGCAACCGGGTCCTGGCAGCTCTACACAGCCAAGCGCATGGCTCTGCTCCAATTAGGCTACTGGTTCGGCGGGGGTATTACCAGTGATACCGGCCCGAACGCGGCGACGCTCCAGAAAGCTTCCGTTCTGCTTCCTGCTCCTCAGATGGGACCACACCGGATCAGTTCCACCTTTGCCGGCACCGGCTACTGGATCGCGGCCAAAAGCCAGCATCCCGATGTGGCCTGGAAATTTATGGAGTATTTTATGACCGGGACGCCGGCTACTGATCGGGCAACCAGCGGCTGGGGGATTCCGGCTCTCAAACAATTCGTGTCCTTGATGCCTCAGAAAACAGATATGCAGAAGGAAGCCTTCCAGGAAGTGCAGAGCGAGATGCAGTATTTTGCTCCGCTCAGAGTCTCCCCTTACGTGGGAATCGCGGCGGTCGATACGATCCTGGGTCAAGCTCTCCAACAGGTCCTGCATAATCAACTGACGCTGCCGGCGGCTGCCAAACAGATCACCGATAACGTGAATCTCCTCATGCAACAGAGTCAGCAAGCCGTGGGCTAACCCTCACTCACTCACTCACTTCAGAACCCGGTCAGCCGGCTGACCGGGTTCTGAAATAGAAAAGGAGACGCGCAATGATTCGCGTACAACCGGGCCAGACTGAGCTTCCTCCCGCTGTGCATCAGCCGCGGCAGCAGCGCCGCCGGGGGTGGAAACGCTACTCCAGCCGGACCTTTTATCTGTTCATTCTGCCCTGGCTGGCGGGATTTCTGGGACTCACCCTTATACCGCTCATCTACGCACTGCTGGTCAGTTTTACGAATTTTGATGGCATCTCGCCCCACTGGCATTGGGTTGGCCTGAGCAACTATCGCGAACTGCTGCGCAACACGGACACCTGGTATAGCCTGGGACGCACCCTGTTCTTTACCGTGCTGGCGGTGCCGCTGAACGTGGCCGGCGGACTGGGCCTGGCCATGCTCCTCAATGAGCGGGTCAAAGCGGTTGGCGTGTTGCGCACCATTTTTTATGTCCCCTCCATTGTCCCGGTGGTCGCCTCCGCCATTATGTGGAGGCTCATCTTTGACCGGGACGTTGGCGTGCTCAACGCGGTCCTCGAACGCCTGCGTATTCCGGTAATTACCTGGCTGGTTGATCCCACCGTATTCTACGCCCTCCTCATCATGATCTTGTGGGGTCTGGGAGGCGGGATGGTGATTTCGCTGGCCGCTCTGCAGGGCATCCCCCAGGAACTGGAAGAAGCAGCGATGGTGGATGGTGCCAACGGCTGGCAGATCTTTCGCCGGGTCACACTTCCTTTACTTTCGCCTGTGCTTTTTTTCCAGGTCGTCACCGGTAGCATCACTTCCTTGCAGATCTTTGTACAACCGCTCTTGCTTGCCGGAAACGGCGGCGGCGTCCAGGGTCTGGGAGGCAGTGTTCCTCGTGGAGACTTTTTTTACATGATTAATGTCATCCAGCAATTTCTGGTTTTCGATCGCTTTGGCTATGGGTCAGCGATGTTGTGGATCTTTTTCCTGGTCATTCTGGCCATCACCCTGCTGCTCTTTCGTTCCAGCAGCTTCTGGGTCTACTACGAAGCGGATCACGACCACGAGTAAAGAGGAGACGTTCCAATGAAGATATTTGCTTCTCGTACCCCGTATCGCTCCCGGCGTCGCCGGCGCCTGGCTCTGAAAGAGGGGAGCCGCTACACACTGCTCATGGTTCTGGCGGTCCTCTTTCTCGCGCCCTTCCTCTGGCTGGTCAGTATCGCCCTGAAAACGCAGTCCCAGCTGGCGATCTTCCCCATCCTCTTCTGGCCGAGTCAGGCAGACTGGCAGAACTTTGTGCAGGCTCTCACCCTGGTCCCTTTCTGGAACTACGCGGCCAATTCGGTTATCCTGGCGATGATCTATGCCGTCCTGACGACCTTCTCCAGCGCGCTGGTCGGCTTTGGCTTCGCGCGCTTGAAAGGCCGGGGCAAGCGTCTGTGGTTTGTAGTGCTGCTTTCCACGATGATGTTGCCACAAATTGTGACGTTAATTCCGACCTACGTACTCTTTGCCCGCCTGAACCTGGTCAACACGTACTGGCCCTGGGCACTGTGGGGCGTGGGGGCTTCCCCGTTCCTGGTCTTTCTCTACCGCCAGTTCTTCGCGGCCATTCCCATCGACCTGGAAGAAGCGGCGATCCTGGATGGATGCGGCTATGGGCAGATCTTCTGGCGGATCTTCTTGCCGCTGTCGCTGCCGGTGATCGTGACGGCGTTTTTGCTTTCTTTTGTCTGGGTCTGGGGAGATTATGTCACCCCGACATTACTGCTGAGCCAGGATAACACGACGCTGGCCGTGGCAATCTCGGCGAGCTATGTTGATCCCAATAACGATCCTTTACCAAACGTACAGGCCGCCGCCGCTCTGCTCTACATTCTCCCGGAAATCGTGGTCTTCTTCTTTGCCCAACGCTACTTTGTCCGGGGCATCGTGACCTCCGGCTTGAAGGGATAACCAACATCAGACAGGTGAACTGCTCCTGAGAAAATCCAGGAGCAGGATCCTGCTCCTGAACAAACTCATCAATTTGTATTCCTATCATTAAGGTAACCTTGACCCCGCTCCTGGAGGGGCTTTGCAAGATGGCAAGGCGACCTGACTAGTTACAAGGAAATTTTCTCATGACGAAGGTAACATTCCTGGGTGCAGGAAGCACCGTCTTTGCCCGCCAATTAATTACCGATATTCTGCATATCGAGGATCTGGACGAAGGAACTATCGCTCTGGTTGATATCGATCAGCCACGCCTTGAAATGGCGCATCGTATTACAGAGCGTCTGGTTGAACGGAGCGGAAAGCGCTGGCGTGTTGAGTCGTCGATTGAACGCCGCGACGTGCTGGCCGACAGCGATTTTCTGGTCAATACGATTGAGGTCGCCGGACTCGCCAATGTGCGCCACGACTTTGACATCCCGATGAAATACGGTGTCAACCAGTGCATTGGCGATACCATTGGCCCAGGCGGCATTTTCAAAGCGTTACGCACCGGTCCTGCCTGGCTGGCTATTCTGCGTGATGCCGAAGAACTCTGCCCCGCTGCCTGGGTCCTCAATTATACGAATCCGATGTCCATTCTGACGCTGGCAGCCCTGACTGCGACCAGGATGCGCACTGTTGGTCTCTGTCACAGCGTTCAGAGAAGCTCGAAGCAACTGGCCGACTACTTGCAGGTGCCTTACGAGGCACTGGAGTGGCAATGCGCTGGCACCAACCATAACTCGTGGTTTACCACGCTGCGTTACCGGGGCGAGGATATGTATCCCCGTTTGCGCGCGCGCGCGCAACTGGCCGACGTGTACGAACAGGACCCGGTGCGCTTCGAGGTTATGCGGCATTTTGGGGCCTTCGTCACGGAGAGCAGCGGCCATTTTTCGGAATATGTGCCCTACTTCCGCAAACGTCCTGATTTAATAGAGCGGTATTGCCGCGAGGGATATCTGGGCGGCACGGGCTTTTACGCCAATAACTGGCCGACCTGGCGCGCCGAAAATGAGCGGCAAATCACTGAAATGCTCAGCGGTCTGCGCGAGATCCCTTATCAACGCAGCCACGAGTATGGCTCCTGGATTATCGAGGGGATTGTGCTGCATCGTCCTACGGTCATTTACGGCAATGTGCGCAACACCGGCCTGATTGATAACCTGCCCAATGGATGCGTCGAAGTTGCCTGCCTGGTGGACCGTCATGGTATCCGTCCCATGCATTTTGGCTCCCTGCCTGAGCAACTGGCGGCGCTGAATCGCGCGCATATGGCCGTTCATCAGTTGGTATGCCAGGCCCTGTTGGAGCGCGAGAAAGAAGCAGCTCGCTACGCGCTTCAACTCGATCCTCTGACCGCCGCGGTCTGTTCGCCAGCCGAGATCAGCGCGCTGTTCGATGAGATGTGGGAAGCCCAGCGCCCGTACTTGCAGGCCTTTGCCTAGTGCAACTTCAAGAGACCTGTTGTGCGAGATGGTCGACCACCGGACAGCCAAAGTAATCACAGACGCGACGTTCCACTTCCTGAGCGGTGAGCAGACGGGCCGGTTCTACGATGGCCCGTTTGCCATGCACCCGGTGCGGCTCAATGCGATTGAGCCAGGGACTCCTGGTCGGCAACCAGCAGGGAATGATGCGCAC
>Ga0209810_1002139_pt1 | contig 25046 bp, 19 predicted proteins | sample Coa_R1_7_FD_187159 | JGI IMG/M metagenome (GOLD analysis project Ga0209810, IMG submission 187159) | Surface soil microbial communities from Centralia Pennsylvania, which are recovering from an underground coalmine fire - Coalmine... | ecosystem: Environmental > Terrestrial > Soil > Unclassified... | reverse complement strand
ATACGTGTAGGCGGCTGCGTCGAGTTCGCCGAGCCAGCGTGGGCTGTCCGGCGCGTCGAGGATAGCCGAGCCGGGCGGGATGAGCAGGCGAATGGAGAAATGCACCGGGTCGATATGCTCGATCAGGCGGCGCTGCTCAAAGAAAGTGAGCAGGGCGATGTAGCTTTCCAGTGTTTCCCAGGGTGAGAAGGGCATCAGCGAGGGGCGCAGGGGGATGCCAACCTTTTCCATCAGGTCGAAGACGGCGGCCACATCTGCAGCGGTATGCCCCTTCTTCAGATTGCGCAGGACGGTGTCGTTGAGCGATTCGACGGCGGAGACGATGAAGGCACAGCCTCGCTCGCGCAATTCTGGCAGCAGGGAACGATATTTCAGCAGGTGTTCGATTTTGATGGTGGCATCGAAGGTCACGTCGGGAAATTCGTCGTGCAGGGCGCGAGTGATGCGCAGGGCGTGGGTGGGGCCGTTGAGGAAGTCCGGGTCGCCGAAGGTGATGTGCTGCGCGCCCTGTTCCACCTGCCTGCGAATGTCTGCCAGCACGATTTCCGCCGGGATGGCAAAGAAGCGGCCCTGATAGACGGGGGTGATGGGACAGTGCGTGCAGGTGTGCTTGCAGCCGCGAGTCGTTTCTGTGTAGCCGACAACGCGCGCCTGCCCGTCCCACTCCAGCCGGGCATAGCGTTCCAGCCCCGGCAATTGCTGCCGTTCAGGTATGATGAACGCGGGCCGTGTGATATGAGGGGCGCTGATTGATTTTTTCGTGCTGACGCCTGGTATGGAGACCGTTTCGCCCTGTTCCAGCGCCTCGATCAGTTGCAGCAATGGCTGCTCATATTCACCACCGATGGTAAAATCTCCAACGGTTTGCAAGAGGTGGGCGGCGTTGAGCGAGGCGTAGAGGCCGTAGAAACAGAGCGTGGCCGCCGGGTTGCGCTCGCGCACGCGCCGGGCGATCTGCTCTCCCAGCCGCAGAGCGGTATGCATGGGAACGGAGACGGCGACGAAACGCGCGCGTGTAATCGCCTCGTCGCTCAACGGCTCGACGGCGGTATCGACGGCCACAGGCGCATAACCGGCCTGCCGCAGCAACGCCAGCAGCGAGGCAAGCTGGAACGGCTGGTGGCCCAGCTCATAGCACGAGATGAGCAGGATATCGCCGGGGCGTCTCATTTCTTGCGTGCGGGACCTCCGCCACCCTTGCGGCTCGGACCGGCTCCCGCGCCAGCCTCTTCGGGAATCCAGCCTTCCGGCATCTGCGCATTCTCACCGAAGAAGAATTCTTCCATCTGCTCGCGCAGGATTTTGCGCGCCTCAGGATCGGCCAGGTTCAGGCCGTAGTGGTTGATGATCAGCGTACTCTGCGCAGGCCACATATCGTAGGCTTGCTGCGAAACGTTCTCATAGATGCGCTGCCCCAGGGGGCCGGGGAAAGGCGGCTTTTCCAGCCCGGGCAGTTCGCGTCCAAGTTTGACACATTTAACCATTCGTGGCATGATAAAAACTCCAGATTATATTTACGCGGTGACAAAGGTATGTCTGATACAGATACTACAAGAAACAATGAGCCATGTCAAATAGTTCTTTACGCCATCGCGCGCCGCGCGTAATTTTCTTTGGTATGCAGGGCCGCTTTTCGCCGCCATCGCTCCATGCCTTGCTGGCAGGCGGTATCGATGTGCGCGCCGTTGTACTGCCTTCTTCCTCCAACGCGGGTGCGGCTATCTTCCGGCATGAACCGTTTCGCCCTGTCAGGCCGCTGCTCCCGGTCGTGCATTCTTCCCTGCATGTGAATGTTTTACAACTTGCCGGTGAGTGGCAACTTCCTGTCTGGGAGGTCAATAACCTCTCTGCTCCTGAGACGCTGGAAACTCTGGCTGTGTATGAGCCGGATGTCATCTGCGTTGCCTGCTTTTCTCAGCGTATTCCCCGCGCCGTTCTCTCCCTGCCGCGTTTCGGCTGTCTCAACGTCCATCCCTCTCTCTTGCCCGTCAATCGCGGCCCCGTTCCCCTCTTCTGGACATTCCGCGAGGGAGCCGATCACACGGGCGTGACTATTCATTTTATGGAGGAGACCCTTGATAGCGGGGATATCCTGGCGCAGGAAGTAATTCCTGTTCCTGACGGCATAACGTACACGCAGCTGGAAACACTGTGCGCGACACAGGGTGGCAAATTGCTTGCCGATTGCGTCCGCGACCTGACGCTGGGTCGCGCCCAGCGCGTCCCGCAGGACGAGGGCCGCAGCAGCTACCATCCCTATCCCTCAGGTGAAGATTTTGTCATTCCCGCCGCCGAATGGAGCGCGCGCCACGTCTATAACTTTATCTGTGGCGTAGCGGAATGGGGAGAGGCGATTACCCTGCTGGCGGGCAACGAGCGATTCACCGTGCAGCGTGCGATTTCTTATAGCCATGAAGAGAAGAGCGGTGGACACAGAGGGCAAGAGGAAGCATATTATCGGGAGGATGATATGCTGTGGGTGAGGTGTAATGAGGGGTGGGTGAGTGTTATATAAATGCTGGTAGAACGGATTCAACGTTCCGATTGACAGGAGAAACCCATCGACCCTGACAGTTTCTGCTCCAGAAGGAAGCAGGGACAGCAAAGGAATCTCCTTTGCTGCCTAGGAGAGAAGCTTTTCGATAGTTTTGAGCAGATCATCCAGCTCGAGCGGTTTGTTCATGCCGACGATCTTGCGGGCCTCAATTTCTTTGCGTGGCAGGCGTGCGCTGATGATGATGGCTGGCACATGTTCCATCTCTTTTGTCGCGTGGAGCCTGTCATAGAGTTCTATGCCATTCATTCTGGGTAACTGGTAATCCAGGATGAAGAGGCTGGGTTTGACATTGGCGACGGCATTCAACGCCTGAAGGCCATCAGGAACCAGCAGAGCTAAGTATGGGGTCTCCTGTGTGATAGCCTGGACTAGAAAAGAACCGATCCCGGCATCGTCCTCCACCACCAGAATCATCTTCACGTTCTCATCGGGCTTCGATGAAGGATCCTCGGACATGCGCTTACTCCAAGTAAAAGAATAGTTATCGAGAAGGCAAAGGCTAACCTGTATCAGGGGTGCGGAAGAGAGAGCCTGATTGATGTTCTGAGAATAGTGGCGGTTCCTGGCATAACCATAAACGGGTTGATTTTGCCGACAGAAGCCTGCCTTCAGGGTAGGCGAAGGTAAAGCTGCTCTGGCCATACGACTCTGAATAGCCCTCCTCGCTCTAAACACATCAGCTATTTTGATTCAGATCAAAATTGACCTTTGCCGCATTATAGCATCCCTGTCAAGCTGAACCTTTATGTGTCTTGCGTACCAGCAGGACGGGGCAGGGAGCGTGATCGAGGACAAAGCGAGCGACATGCCCGACCGATTTTGGACCGCTGGCCGGTTCGCTAATCAGCGGGGAGCGCGGGCAGATGACGATGAGGTCGGCATTCCATTCGGCGGCGCACTGCACAATCTCGCGTTCCGGTCGCCCGTTTCGCTGCAAGCGTTCCGCGCCGGGCAGGTAGCGCAGGCCTTCGTCGAGGATATCCTGCGCGGAGGCGACCTCGGCCTTGCGCATCTGTTCCTGTCGGGGCCGGGGTGGATGCGGGCCGCGCAGAAACCGCTCGCGGTGCAGCGCCAGCTCTTCCTGCGGGCCACTATCGATCACGTAAAGGAGCGCGATGGTGAGTGAGGCCGGATTGAGCATGGTTTTGACAGCATTGCTCACCTGCTCAATGTTGGTGCCATCCAGGCAGCACAGGACGCGCATGTCTTACCTCCTCCAGCGCGGTTCACAGGCATTGAGCTACCTGACGAGGGGAGGGGCCCTGCGGGTCGCCCTGCGGTGGTCGCCCTGCAACTCAATCCTTACGAACCTCGCTTTAATATTATGGCAACAATAACCAGATTACCAGCGCCCCCGCCAGCAACATCACAGGTGTGACCAGGATGCCGATTTTGAAATAATCCAGGCCGGAGACATCCAGGTTGCGGCGACGCAGGATGAGCAACCACAGCACGGTTGCCAGCGAGCCAACGGTTGTCAGGTTTGGCCCCAGATCACAGCCGAACATCGTGGCGGCGATGAAACCAAGTTGCGCGCCGGGCGAGATGTGCTGCACGCCATGCAGCGCGGAGGTCATCACGACCGCCATCGGCAGGTTGTTAATCAAGTTGGTTCCCACTGCCGCGCCCAGCGTGCCGATCATGACCGCGCCAAAGCCGCTATTGCCGGAGAGATGCACCAGCAACTGGCCGAAAGCCCCCGTCAGATGTGTATTCTCGACGGCGCGCACGACGATGAACATGCCCGCGATGAAGCCAAAGATTGACCACGAAATATGCTCGCCAATGCCCTTGAACGTTGCCCGCTTCCAGTAGAGCGCGCCTGCTAAAAGCAAGAGCGCGCCGGAGAGCGCGACCAGCGACAGCGGCACCTGTAAAGCCGAGGCGGTGACATAGGCGACGGCGACCAGCGCAAGCACAATGCAAGTATAGCGGAAATAGGGCCGGTGCGAGATAGCTTCCTGCGCCGAAGGCAGGCGTTTGGCATCGAACTGGCCGCGCAATTGCTGCCGGTAGAGCAGAAAGAATATGCCGATATTGAGGCCGATGACTACCAGAGCGGGCAGCAGCAGCAAGCGCAGGAACGTCCACAGATTGAGCCGGAACGTTGTCAGCACAATAATGTTGATGGGGTTGCTGACGGGTAGCAGGAATGAGGCCGTATCAGCAATGAAGGTACAGGCGAAGAGGAAGGGCAACACCGGCAGGCGCAGGCGCGTTACCAGCGTATAGACGATGGGTGTGAGGATGAGCGCGGTGGCGTCATTGGAGAGGATCATTGAGATCAGACAGCCGAGCAGGAAGGTATTGAGGAAGAGGCGGCGCGCGCTGCCCCCGGCCAGCCGCGCCGCCTGTGCCGCCAGCCAGTCGAAGAGACCGGCAGCCTCTGCCAGCGCCGACAGGGCCATCATGCCCAGAAAAAAGAAAAAGACATTCCAGTCTTGCACCAACGTCTGCGCTGCATCCAGCGGGCTAATCAGCCCGGCCAGAAGCAGCAGGGCCGCCCCGGCCAGCGCAATCAACGCCTCATTCCAGCGAAACGGGCGCGTCATAATACCGACCAGCGTTGCCAGCGCAATCAGCGCGGTCAGTAGCGTTGTGGTCAGAGCGGGCAGGTGAAAAAACAGCAGCATATACCGTCTACCCTTGTTTCTTCCATCCAGGCTGGACTACCTCTACATTACAAGCTAATGATATCACGTAGCACCGACGGCTGAGGAAACAATGGGCCTGTGATATCCCTACCTCACCGACTCTTCTCCCTCATACTGTTTCAACAGATCCAGCAGCCATTGTTCGTTGTGGATGGGGACACCGGCCTTTTGCGCTTTCGCCAGCTTTGAGCCTGCCTCTTCGCCGACGATCAGGTGGTTGAGCGATTTGCTGACGCCAGAAGCGATGGTGCCGCCGAGCCGCTGGATGGCCTCTTCGGCGACCGGGCGCGTCATGCTTTGCAGGCGACCGGTGAGCAGGAAGCTTTGCCCGGCCAGCGGCCCCGTCACCGTCTTTTGCTCCTCCTGCATATTCACGCCCGCTTTGCGCAGCCGCTCGATCAGGGCGCGGTTGCGTTCGCTTTGCAACCAGGTATAGAGGCTGTGGCCAATCTTCGGGCCGATACCCGGCACCATATTGATCTCTTCCTCAGTTGCATTGAGCAGCCGATCCATACTGCCGAAGGCGTTGGCGAGAATCTGCGCTGTTTTTTCGCCCACGTAGCGGATGTTCAGGCCGACGAGTAAGCGCCAGAGGGGCTGCTTTTTACTGGCCTCGATGGCCTTGAGTATGTTCTCCGCGCTTTTCTCCTGCACGCCTTCCAGCGACAGCAGTTGCTCTTTCGTCAGGGAGTAGAAATCGGCCACGTCTTTTACGAGTCCGGCATTGATGAGCTGGACGGCCATTTTCTCGCCGATAGTTTCGATGTCCATAGCGGCTTTTGAGGCGAAGTGGATGATGCCTTCGGCGTTGCGACCGGGACATTCCTCGTTGGGACAGTAGGCCATAGCGATATCTTCGCTGCGCACGATAGGCGTGTTGCAGAGGGGGCAGCGTTCGGGCAGATGATAGACCTCTTCCTGACCCGTGCGCCGTTCGACGATGGGTTTGACCACCTGTGGTATCACCTCGCCCGCGCGCTGCACCAGCACCCAGTCGCCGATGCGCAGGTCTTTGCGCTGGATATCCCCTTCGTTGTGCAGGGTGGCGCGCGAGACCGTCACGCCGCGAATGTTGACCGGTTCCAGTTCCGCCCAGGGGTTGACGGCCCCCGTGCGCCCGATATTGATGCCGATGCCGAGCAGGCGCGTCGCGACCTGAATGGGTGGGTATTTGAAGGCGATGGCCCAGCGCGGGTCGCGACCGACCGCTCCCAGTTCCTCCTGCTGCGCGAAGCTATTGATCTTGATGACCACGCCGTCGATCTCGTAGGGCAGATTGAAGCGTTCCGTCTCCCACTTTTTGATGTACTGCATGACCTCGTCCAGGTTCTTCGCGAGCATGATATGGGGGTTGACGACGAATCCCCATTGTTTGAGCAGTTGCAGGGCCTCCCACTGTGTCTGTATCTGCATCCCCTGCATGTAGCCAATCTGGTAGGCGAAGAAGCTGAGCGGGCGTGTCGCGGTGATGCGCCAGTCTTTCTGGCGCAGCGAACCGGCTGCCGCGTTGCGCGGGTTGGCGAAGATGCGCTCTTCCTTCATCTCTTCATTCAGCTGTTCAAAACCTTTGATGGGCATGTAGATTTCGCCGCGCACCTCGACCCGTTCAGGGATGTGTTCTCCGTGCAGTTTCTGGGGAATTTCACGAATGGTGCGCACGTTGGGCGTCCAATCCTCGCCGATCAGCCCATCGCCGCGCGAGGCTCCGATGACCAGCCGACCGTTCTCGTATGTCAGCGCCATTGCCAGCCCATCGATTTTCAGTTCGCAGACATACTCGAAGCGCGCGTTGGGCAGAATGTTCTGGGCGCGGCGGTACCATGCCAGCAACTCCTCCTCGTTGCGCGCGTTGGCCAGGCTTAGCATGGGGACAGGATGCCGGTGCTGCGGCACTTCCTGAGTAGGTGCAGTCCCGACCCGCTGCGTCGGCGATTCCGGCGTTACCAGCTCCGGGTGTTCGCGCTCGATACGCTGCAACTCCATCATCAACTGGTCATATTCCGCGTCGGTCAGCGTCGGGTTGTCGAGGATATAATACTCGTAATTGGCCTTCTCGATCTGGTGGCGCAAGTCCTCAACGCGGGCAGCGAGCTGCTCTTCCTCGCTTTTCCCATCCACCCCTGCCTGCTCCAGATTCATCGCAAGTTGTTCTTTATGGCGTGATTCATCCATATGAAAATGCTCCCGAAAAAATTTTTATCCTGCTTTCCTATGTATTCTATTCGTCTCTGCCCGTTATGGCAACTGTTTATTCAGGCTTCTTCCTTCGTTGCTCTTCCCAGATTTTCTCTCTGGTCTATATCTGTCAGAGACCACGACGAGAAGCCGGGTCGCCGATCACCCGTTGCTGGTTGGCAGACCGGCAAGAAGTGGCCCTCCTCTACACGTTCGTCACGCGCATCGTGTAGAGGAGGGCCACTTCTTGCCGGTGGCCTGCACATGACTCATCGAATCCTAAAATGGTTCGTAGTGCAGGACGCTGGGGGTGCCTTCGAAGAGACCATTGATGTGGCTGCGCCATTGAGGGAAGAGCGGGCCGTTGCGGAAATCTTTCATGTGCGCGTCGAACGAGGTCCAGACGTTGGTGAGCATGTACTGGTTGGGATGCTCGATGCAGCGTTGCACGCGCGCAGAGATGCAGCCCGGATGCTGACGAATGACATCCAGACCTTTGAGAATGCCCTGTCCTAATTCCTCCTCTTTACCGGGAATGGCGGTGAAGAGCGCAATTTCTGTAATCACGAATACCTCCAGAATGCTATTGTTTGTTTCTTATCTTATCACATCGCTGCTTAGACGCTGTGGGAGACTCCCCAGTCTTGCTGGAATGTCTGCTCCAGTGTGCTGATGACGCTGCTATCTGAGATGAGGATGCCCAGCTCGCGGTTGTGGTCAAGCGATTCAGAAGAGATGTTCTCGGAGCCGACGAAGGCTTCGCGACCATCGGCTACCATCATCTTGGCATGCATGTAGAGTTGCGAATCCTCCTTCACCTGCACGCCGCCCTGTTTGATGGTCTGGATACCCTGGTCATTGCCGGTGCCGGAAGAAGGCAGGATCACCTCGACCTGCACGCCACGCTGCGCCGCGCTGACGAGCGCCTGTTCAATGCTGCTGTCCTGCATCTCCTCGGCCTCGACGATCAGCGTGTGACGCGCGCTATTGATGAACGCCATGAAATCGTTGCGCGAATTGACAGGGCTGACGACCAGGTTGGGGTCGTTGAACTGCGCATTGCTGCGGCTCCAGTCAGCGTTGAAGATGGCGGTGACAGCCTGCACATCCTGGGGCCTGGTATCGATGATATCGTATTCGCGATTCTCGCTGTAGCGGCTGGAACTGCCGTAGCCACCGAGAGCAGAACGGCTAAAGTTCGAGGTCATGATGTAGGCGGTGGTGCCATCAATAATCATCCCCTTTTCGTGCGTCAGCGCGAAAGCCGGATTGGTCTCCTCGACTTTCGCCCCGGCGGCGCGCAATTTATCCATCGTGCTGGTTGGTGACGAGGTGCCGACAGGATGTGGCTCCAGCATAACGCGCACGTCGATGCCGCGATTGGCTGTCTCTTCCAGCGCGCGAATTACACTGGTATCGCTCAAGATGTACATTTCGAGCCAGACCGACTTTTTTGCTCCGTCAATGGCATTGACAATGGGCGATTCGCCCGCGTTCGGCTCGACAAAGACGCTGACGCCATTGACGCCCGTGCCGGTCACGCAATTTGCCTGGCACTGGCTCCCTGTGCTACTGGATGGAGCGGAAGGGAAACCGTTGGTTGAGATGTTGATATCGCAGCCGCTGAAGGCAAGGCAGAGGGCGAGCAGAAAGGCGAAAGCCAGTGGAATGCTGCCTTTTCTGGAGGATAATGATGGTGCATACATGTTGGAACTCCTTTTGCTTCCCTGCAAAGCGGGAGCAGTTGCCTGGAAACGACGAAACAGGAGTAAAATCCTCCTCATAGAGATAACGGGCAAACGGTGTTAGAAGGGGACAGAAATATCAGCAAAAAACACTCGACTCAATCAATGGTTTGAGTCGAGTGTTTTTCATATCCTTACCTGCAAGGGAATTATGGATGCAGGAAGATGTAGAGCGGGGCCAGCACCAGGGTAATCGTGCTGAGCAGCTTGATCAGGACGTGCAGCGAGGGGCCTGCGGTGTCTTTGAAGGGGTCACCGACGGTGTCGCCAACCACGCTTGCCTTGTGCGGATCGCTCTTCTTGCCGAGGACGGTGCCGCTCGTGTCGAGACGGTCAACCATCTCGCCTTCGGCATTGACGCGCAGGTAGCCAGCCTCGATGTATTTCTTCGCATTGTCCCACGCGCCGCCGCCGTTGTTCAGGAAGAGGGCGACGACGATACCACCCATCGTGCCGACCATGAGCATACCGGCTTCAGCCTGCGGGCCGAGGATGACGCCGACGGCAATGGGGGTGAGGACGGCGACGAGGCCGGGCAGCACCATTGCTCGCAGCGCGCCGCGCGTGCTGATGTCAACACAGCGAGCATAGTCGGGGTCGACGCGGTCGGCGGGGTTTTCCGCCATGATCTTCGGGTTGTCGCGGAACTGGCGGCGCACCTCTTCGATCATGCGCTTGGCGGCGGCGCCCACCGCGCGGATAGCCAGCGCGCTGAAGAAGAAGATCAGCGTAATGCCGATCAGGGCGGCGATGAAGACGGCGATATCGGCCAGATCGACGCGATAGACCGCCGGATTGTGCTTGTACTGGTAGAGGACATCCAGGTAGGCGCTGAAGAGCAGGAAGGCTGCCAGCGCGGCAGAACCGATACCATAGCCTTTTGTCAGAGCTTTGGTCGTGTTGCCCACACCATCGAGGGCATCGGTGATATCGCGCACAGATTCTGCCTGGCCGCCCATCTCGGTGATGCCACCGGCATTGTCGGTGATGGGGCCGAAGGTGTCCATTGCCAGAATGTAGGCGCAGCTCATCAGCATGCCCATCGTGGCAACGGCTGTCCCGAAGATGCCGCCGACGTTGATGACGCCGGGATTATCGACCAGGTGGAAGGACACCTGGCTGCCCAGGAAGAAGGAGAGGCCCAGCGCAACACAGATAGCCAGTACGGGCAGAGCGACACACTCGAAGCCGACGGCGATACCGGTGATAATGGTTGTTGCCGGACCGGTCAGCGTGGCAGCGGCGATTTCACGCACGGGACGCCACGTGCCTGCTGTATAGTACTGGGTGATGTAGACGAAGGCAATACTGAGCAGGATACCGACGGTACCGGCCAGACCGAACCAGACCCAGGGTGGAACCCCGTAGTTACCTTTGACACTGCTACTGTTCAGCAACAGGTAGCTGGCCGCGAAGACGCCGAGGACGGAGAGGCCACAGGTGATGAAGTAGCCGATATTGAGCTGCGTCATCGCGATCTCACCGGGGTCTTTACCGGCAGCCTTGTCAGGCTCGGTGACGACGGAGGGGCGAACCCAGAGCAGGCCGAGAGCGGAGGCGATCAGGCCAAAGGCGCGTACAACCAGCGGGAAGAGGATCCAGCCGATGTTTTTCGTCGAGGCATAGAGGGCCACGCCCAGGATCATCGCGCCAATATTCTCGGCGGCGGTGGACTCGAAGAGGTCGGCGCCACGACCGGCGCAGTCGCCGACGTTATCGCCCACCAGGTCGGCAATGACGGCGGGGTTGCGCGGGTCATCTTCAGGGATGTTGGCCTCGACTTTTCCAACGAGGTCGGCGCCCACGTCGGCGGCTTTCGTGTAGATGCCGCCGCCAAGCTGAGCGAAGAGGGCCACAAAGCTCGCGCCGAAGCCGAAGCCGACGATCAACGAAGGGGCTACGTCAGGGTGTGTCAGACCGCCATAGGCGGTGAAGACCAGGGACACGCCGAGCAGCGAAAGCGCAACGACAAGGAAGCCAGAAACGGCGCCGCCGCGCAGGGAGACCATCAGAGCCTCGCCCAGGCTGCGTGTTGCCGCGCTGGCTGTGCGGCTGTTAGATTTCACCGCGACATACATGCCGATGTAGCCGGAGAGGCCGGAGCAGAGCGCGCCGATCAGGAAGGCAACGGCAGTATGCCATGCCAGATTCCACTTATCGGCTGATGACCCCTGACCGAGCAGAGCCAGAACAACGGCAACGAGGATAGCGGCAAAAATGGCGAGTGTAGCAATGGTGCGATACTGACGGTTGAGGAAGGCCATGGCGCCTTTGAAGATGGCATCAGCGACCTTCTGCATGGCAGGGGTGCCGGTGTCTTTGCGCAAGACGTAGAGCGCGAGCAGCGCCGCAAACCCTACCGACAATACTCCTACCACAATGGGTACTAAAATATACAATCTGTCATTCACTTTTGAAAACGCCCTCCTTCAGGCACAAGAAAAGCTAGCAGGTCAACAGCGACCGCCGGGATGCGAGCGCATCGTTATCAATAGCTGCTATCTGGGGGTGAAGCCGTACCAATCCCTCGCCACACAAATCGACACCCTCCCTTTCTTGCCTGCCAGGGAACTCTCTGCTTGAGAGGCGAGTGGCAATACTGGCAACCGACTCTCCCCACACCTCTTAAAGAAGAGGTGCTTAAATCGCAATTAGTTTAACATAGTGTTTGTTCCCTGACAAGTATTTTCGTAACAGAATTACTGCCGAAACGAAGAACTGGTGTTTGCCATTGTCCTGAGGTATGGAACAGCAGTTACAACACGCCGGTTTTGCCGGAGAGCGCGGACTGGATGCGCGGCAGCAAGGGGACGAGTTGTTTTTTGCGCGAAACCAGCCCTTCCACCACCGTTGTGTGTCCATCCAGGCCCAGGGGCGTTCCCAGCACTTCGGCTACGGCCTGCTCGCCGCCCCAGATGAGCAGGTGGCAGCGCATCTCGATGATATCGACGATCATAAAGAGGAACACTTCGTAGCCGCGCTGCTGCGAGAGCGTCTGCATGGTTGCCAGCAGCTCCGGGATGCGTTTCTCGATGGACTCCGGGCTGGCGGTCTCGACGGTGCCAATGGCAAATTTCGTGTCGCGTACTGCGAACTCTTTGAAATCGGCTGTCAGCAGGGCCTCAGCAGAGCGGCGGGCGAGGTCAGTGGCGGCGGCATCGAAGATGGCATGGCCGTAGTGTTCGATATCTTCGCCGGTGATCTTTGCCAGTTCGCTGGCGACCAGTTCGTCGCGTTCGGTGCAGGTGGGGGAGCGCAGGATCAGCGTATCGTAGAGCAGGCCGCCGAGCAGGAGACCGGCCACGTCGCGCGGGATATCCAGTCCCGCCTCGTGGTACATGCCCGCGATGATGGTGCCGGTGCAGCCAACCGGCTCGGCGCGGAACATAATGGGCTTGCTGGTCAACACGTCGGCAATGCGGTGGTGGTCGATGATGCCGAGCAGTTCCGCCTCGTCGATGCCGTCCACTGCCTGTGAGCGTTCGTTGTGATCGACCAGCACTACCTGCTTGGGACGGGCGTTGATCAGGTCGGTGCGCGAGAGATATCCGACCAGTTTGCCCTCTTCATCGACAACGGGCATGGAGCGGCGGCGCGCCAGTGTCTGCTGCACCTCGCTGATCAGCGTTTCGGGATGGCAGTAATCGAACTCGCGGTTCATGATGTCCTGGGTGTTGATGCTCAGGTTAATCAGGCGCACAGCGGTGAAGGTGTGGTAGGCGGTGCTGATGAGCAGCACGCCCTGTTTTTGCGCGGCGGCTTTCACCTTCTGCGAGACGAGCAGGTCGCCGGTAATGACAAGGGCTGCCGCGCCGCATTCGATGGCCTTCAGTTGCGCATCTTCGCGATCCCCGATGACGACCAGACAGCCCGGCTCGATATAGTCGGCCATCGTTTCCGGCTCCATAGCGCCGACGATGATGCGATCTCCCAGCTTGCGCCGTCCTTCCACCAGCACGCGCCCCTGCAGCACCTTCACCAGATTGTCTCGCACCAGGGGGACGCGATTGACGGCCTCTGGATTGAGGTCCTTAAAGAAGAGTTTGGCGAAATCCTCGGTGGCGATAATGCCATGCACTTTATTTTCCGCGTCCACGACGGGCATGGAACGCCGATTGTGTTCCTGCAAGATTTTGCCCGCTTCCAGAATGGGCTGGTCGAGGTAGGCAGAGAAGACGCCGCGCCGCATCACATCGCGCACCTGCAGGTAGACATCATCGATGACTTCCGGCGGTTCCACGCCATAACGGTCCAGCACGAAACGCACCTCTGGTTTGAGCGGCCCGTTACGGGCCGCGACGGCCTCTGGCTGTCCCCGCAGGTGCAGGAGACAGGCATAAGCGTATGCTGAGGCCACGGAATCAAGGTCAGAGTTTTTGTGTCCAATCACATAAATGGGTCGTGCCATGCTTCACCCCCAGGTGAGCGTTCTTTGCTCGTTATCTGCTTCCCCTCACCGGAATGTTTTCTGATGAAGGGATGGGTTTTGTTGCGTTCTATTCATTCATATCCATAGTTATTCAACGCTTTTGCCATCCAATACGTTGTCAGAAGAGAGGCTGTCGGCTCCCGGCAGCCTCTCTGGTAAGTATACCACGAAGAAGGAATGCTGTCTGTCAAACTCCTGGTTTTCGTCTCATCGCCACCAGCACTATTCCCCCGGCCAGCAGGACGATCAAGACTGCGAAGGCGATGACCCACCCTGTCGGCACGGCGCCGTTTGCGGCTGGCGGCGTAACCGGTGTGGTTGGCTTATTTGATCCTGTGCTGGCAAGATCATCGGGTGTGGGAAGGATCACCTGCGGATTGTGCGGCGGATTGCCGTCCGAGGGATAGGCGGCGTAGGGATTCTGGTAGCTGGTCGGCTGCCTGACGACGGTGATCGTTTTTACGATGTGGCGCGAACCTGTCGCCGATGTAACGGTGAGCGTAAGGGTATATGTTCCTGTCGTTGTGTAGGTGTGGCTGACGGAAGGGCCACTGGCGCTGCTGCCGTCGCCGAAATTCCAGGTGTAGCTGTACGCGCTGCTATCTCCGCTGATCTGCGCCGTGAACGAAATGTTCTTTCCCACCTGTGTCTGCCCGATATCGCCGATGGCGGCGATCGGCATATTCTGTATGGCGCTGGCATCCGAGGCGACCTCGCCCAGGATTTGTGGCTGGTGCAGCATCCAGGTGGTGAGCATTCCCGGCAGGGCCAGCGATAGCACAAGGGCGGGAGCCTTCTGCGAGCCGCCACTGGCGAAGGTGTTCATCATCTGGATGGTATCCTGCGGCTGATCGAACGGATACGACCAGGGCGGCGGGTTCCTGTCATAGTATGAGGAGTTGCCAACGAAGGTGGCGCAAGGGATGCCCGCGAGCGTAAACGGTATCTGGTCGCTGCCGCCCAGCGTATCGTCTTCGGGCTGGATGTTGCTTATCTGGTCGCTGCTGAACACGGGCTGCGAGACGCTTTGTCCGTTATCGCCGCGATAGCTGAGGGTCTGGTAGCCCATAGTCCGAAATTGCTGGAAGACTGCTGGAATTGCTTGCTGCATCAGCGTGCGAAATTGTGTGATGTTTGCCCGTTGCTGCGCCGAAAGCCGATCCTGGTGGGGATACAGGCTGTTGTTTTGCAGGGGTGACATATCGATGTAGAAGGGCAGGAGGGGATTTGAGAGCTTGCCGAGGTAGCGCAGAGGATAGGCAATGCCGTTCTGCTCCTCGTTGAACATAGCGACAATATTGCTCACATCGCCGTTGACGGTGCTATTGACGTAATGGAAGGAGCCGAAGAGGCCCTGTTCCTCGGCGTCGAAGATGACGAAGCGCAGGGTGCGGGCAGGCAGGAGGTGATGGCTGCGCCAGTAATTGCCCAGCGCCTGCGCCACCCCCAGTTCAATGGCGCAGCCGCTACCGTCATCATTGGCCGATTGTGTAGAGACAGCTTCCCCGTCGTAGTGGCAGCCGATGACGACCACCTGCTCCGGGTGCAGCGCGCCGGGTACGCTCACCTCAACGTTGAAGGCCGGTACTTCCGCCGGGCGCCCTACCCAGCCCTGGATGGGAAAGGGATCATACACAACCTGCGGGCCGAACCCCTGCAGATCGCGCTGCATCTCCTGCGCCCAGTAGGCGGCAAACTCATCGTGTCCATTCACGTTGGGCGGCAGGTTGGTATCATAGCCTGCCTCGCGGTGCTGGTAATGTGTCACCATGTAAAAAAGCTGGTTATAGATGTAATCAGGATCAACCGTCGGGAAACCTGCCGTTGCCTGTGGCTGTACGGTTGAAATCGTCCGGGCATGCGCTGGCCCGGCAGTAATAACAGGCAACAAAAAACCAGTGGCCAGCAGCAGCGAGCAGCAGAGCTGAGCAATCCGGCGCGGCATCATCATTCTCGCTTTCAAATTTTTTCTTGAGCCAGAAAATCATTGACCACGCGCATGAACTCGTCGAATTTGCTGCGGTGGATGTTATGCGTGGCCCCGTTAAGTTGAACGGCCCAGCTACGCTCCGGCAGGTATTCGATGGCCTGTTCCCAGGCAGCTTCATCCAGCGTTGACCCCAGAGCGGGGTCGGCGCGCATCAGCAGTGTGGGGGCTGTAATATCGTTGAGCAACGGGAGAAGGTCGCCATGCTGTTTCGTGTCGGCAAAGACGCTGATTACCGCCTCGCGACTCACTTTGTGCAGCGCCTCGATCTTGCCCTCGATATCGGCCTCTGTCCAGCCGGGGCTGCTGGCTTTGATTTCGGGACGCAATTCCTCTGCCGGGCGGCCAATATCTTTGGTGAAGGTGGCGGCCTGCTCTTCGGCGCTGCCTTTGCCGCCGCCAATTCTGCACGCGGGGTCTTCGAGAATCACAGCAGCCAGGGCTGGCACGGGCTGCTGTGACCATGCACCGCTTGCCAGCACCATTGCGGTAGCGCCGCCCCAGGAGTGGCCCATCAGTAAAGGACGCTCCAGAGCAAGTGCCTCGATAAAGGCGATGGCATCATCTGCCGTATGGCGCAGGGTGTAGGCTCCCGCCGCAGGTTGAACGCTGTCTCCATGCCCGCGCATATCGAGGGCATAGACGCGGTAGCGGTCTGCCAGCGCCAGGCCAACGCGCACCCAGCTCTGCGCGGAACTTGTAATGCCATGCAACAATACGGCAGCAGGCAATTCCTCGCGTTCAGCTCCCCAGCTCAGATAGTGAAACCGCCCGGCTGGCAGGTCAATGGTATATGATCGCGCGACGATCTCTGTTTTACTCATCATTCTCTCCTTCCAGGAGCTTTCGGTAATCTTCTCTTCTATTATGCCACAACCGGTGTCATAAGGCGTTATCTGTGCGCTTTCCCCTCTATCTCTGACAGGAGAGAAATATGGTCGGGAAATTCCCTGTGTCCATTACGTCCATGAAAAAAGAGCCTTCTGATAGAGAAGACTCTTTTTTTCAGGAAAGTGTTGCGTTGAGAAGCTCTCTCCCCCTTAGACAGCAGCGGGGACATTGTGCAGGCGCTGCACCTCCACGATGGCCCAGGCAGCGGCAATCACCACCAGGATGCCAAGAATCCAGGCCGTCCAGGCGGCGGCAGTGAGGGTAGAGAAGCCCAGCACCCAGGGTGAAATGAAGAGCCAGATGCCGAGCAGGACGTTGATCCACTCAGGGATAGAGGAGCGCGGGGCATCCAGCGCCCACAGTGCTACCAGGAAGATGGCGATGCCAACAATCCAGGCATTCCAGGCCGCGTGGGCATAGGAAGCCAGCATCAGGTTGTTTTGCAGGCCATAGACCCAGGGCGAAATGAAGAGCAAAATGCCAAACAACACGTTGGCCCAGTTTTGCCAGCGCGTCCAGGGACGCACCATCACCGGTCCTCCAACATTCACATTCCCGGGTTCTCTCACCATAACGAAAATCCTCCTTGCACTAGCAACATGCTACTGAACAGAGAAGATACCATGAAAAGGCATCCTCCTCCTCAGTGACATCGGGATAGGGAATGGCCGGGGCGTTGTTTGATGCGCTCTCAATGCTCTACACCGATCTCGATGTCGCTTTGAGGGGCGCAAGAACAGCTACAATTACATCCTTATTGCTGTCTCGCGTCGTGTGTATTTCCACTTTTAACACGTTTATGTTACTATGGTGGATACTCAGCAGAGAATAATGAAGAAATAATTTTTTATTTCGCCTTATTGCTTCGTCGTCTTCCCATCGGTACTAGCCAATCCGGGCAATAACTTGCGAAACGAAGAAAGAAAATGAGGCAAGATGGTACACTATGGATGACTTATCACGAGTAGGGGAAGATGATATGCAAAAGGTTCATAAGTTCGATGTTTTGATAGAAGAGAGTGTTTCTGGCACGCTACGTCCGGTAGAGGTGGTGGCGGACGCACCGATCTCGGCGTTGATTCCCGCGCTGGTCGAGGAACTACATCTACCACAGATGGATGCCTCCGGTAATCGCCTGATTTACCTGTTGCGTGTGGCTGCTGATGGCCGGGTGTTGCCGGAAGACAGGAGTTTGCTGGCGGCTGGCATTGGCGCGGGCGCCCGGCTCAGCCTGGACTCATATGTGATAAATGGCTCTGCGGCGCGCCTGTTCAGTCAGGATGCGCGCGCCAGCGATTCTACATTCTACTCGGACGATACCATGCCTGATGCGCTGGCTTTTCCTGCGTTGGGCAAAGATACCTCTGCTTCCTTCCCTGTTGTGAAGAGAAAACGCAAATCGACGCGGCGCGCCTTCCTGGCGCTGAGCGGGGCCGCGCTGGCCGTTGGCAGTGTGAGCCTGGCCTACACCATCTATCGTGAGTTGCAGACGCATCCGCTTATGCTGCCTGCACGGCAGGCGACGGCGCCTGCTCAGTCTACAAAGCCAGCACAGACACCAGCTCAACCGGCACTACCAACGAGGGCAAAAGCGCAGGTTGTCTTCATGCAGCACCGGCTGCCGGTACGTGCTGTGGGCTGGTCGCCAGACGGCTCGCGTCTGGCCAGTGGATCGATAGATGCTCAGTTGTTGCTCTGGGATGTTCAGGGAACGGTGCATGTGCGCGTCCGGCTGGGCGGCGCGATTCACGCAATTGCCTGGTCGCCCATGCAGGGAATGCCCCTGCTGGCGGTGGGCGCGGCCAACCAGGTGAATTTCCTCAATCCGGTTTCAGGCATGACGCTGGCGCAGGGCAATGGGCATACAAACACGGTGACCGGCCTGGCCTGGTCGGCGCGGCAACCGCACTTGCTGGTTTCAGGGGCGCTGGATCAGAAAGATATCGTCTGGAACACGGCAAATTTTCGTCCGCAAACGGTCTTTACGCTACATACGACGCCGATTGAGGCGGTTTCCTGGGCGGCGGACGGCCAGACCATCGCATCCTGTTCGCATGGTGGGGTAGTGCGCGTCTGGAATGCGCTGAGTGGGCAGGAAGTTCACGGCTACTATTTTGATGGCCAGACCCCATTGCGCGCGCTGGCTTTCGCGCCGACAGGCATGGCGCTGGCGGTCGGCGGGGATGACGGCATGGTGCGCCTCTGGAACAGCGGGACGGTGTGCCAGAGGCAGGCAGCAGACGCTTTCGGCACCCGCTGCCTGGATATGCCGCAGCACTTGCAGGCCCATACAAAGCCGGTGCGCGCGGCAGCCTGGTCACCCGATGGGCGTTTTCTGGCGACCGGCGCAGATGACGGCAAGCTCGTGATCTGGTACCCTGCGCAGAGTCAGACGCCCCTGCTGATGGCTAACCATGACGATCCTGTGCGCGCGCTGGCCTGGTCACCGGACGGCAAGATGGTTGCTACCGCCTCTGGCAATGGTGTTACGCTCTGGCTGTTGGAGTAGCTTATTGCCTGCTGGCCTCTTCGACGAAGCGCACGAGCATTTCCATGTCTTCGATGGCGCGCGTGGCTATCGCACTGTCATTGCGCGGGACACTGTGCAGGGCTTCGTAGGCGAGATGGCATTGTTCGGCCAGAAAAGCGCGGCAGTAAGCTTTTGTTCCTGTGCGCTCAAAGATCGCCAGCACGGCCTCCACCTGCTCACCGCTGACCGGCGTTTCCTGTGTGTAGAACTGGCGCAGGTAGCCCCGGTCGCCTTCGTCGGCATGTTCCAGCGCGTGCAGAACGGGTAGACTTTTCTTGCGCCGGTAGATGTCACCGGCAGGCGTCTTGCCCAGTTCTTCTGTGCTGGCCCAGACGCCAAGCAGATCGTCGCGCACCTGGAAGGCGATACCCATTGCATAGCCGAAGCGGCTCAGGCGCTCAATCGTCTCCTGATCGCGCGTTCCCAGCAGCGCGCCCATTTCGGTGGCACAGCTCATCAGCATACCCGTCTTGCGACCGATCATATCTACATACATAGCGACGGAGATATCCAGCCGCTTTTCAAAGCTGATATCGAGATATTGTCCCTCGGCTACCACCAGGCAGGCTTTATCCAGCGCCGCGCCGAGCCGGGCGGCGATCTCTCCTTCGACTCCCTCATGCAGCACATCCCATAACGCCAGGCGACTGAGCGCGAAAAGGCCGTCGCCGGTATTGATGGCGTTGGGAATGCCCCAGATGGCCCACAGCGTCGGACGGTGATGGCGCTGCGTATCGCCGTCCTCGATATCGTCGTGAATCAGGGTAAAATTATGGGTCATTTCGATGGCGGCTGCCGCCGGGAGTGCGCGTTGCAAATAGTCTTTTCCGTGTGTCGGGGTCGCTCCCCAGGCCCCGGCGGCTTCATAGGCAAGCAGGAGCAGGGTTGGGCGAAGCAGCTTGCCGGATTTGCTCTGCGCCGGTGAAAAGTTGCTATCGACCCAGCCAAAGTGGTAGGCGATTTGCCCGTAGAAGCCTTGCAGGTCGTGTGACGACGTTGATTGCGCAGCGGCTGTGCTGGCATGTCGCACGGCGTTGTGCAACGCTGCCTCTATCTCCGCCCGGTGTCGGACCAGGGCGGATTGTATAGTTGGTGATGTGGTCATTTTCTTAATCTCTTAAAGTCGTATGGTTAATGGTGAATGAAGAAGAAAGCGGTGACTGCGACGGTGCCGACGGCTACCACCCAGCGAGCCAGTCCGCGAATGCCGCCGAAGCGAGCGAAAGGCGCGCAGAGGTCGCAGTAGCGGTTCATATACTGGTAGCGGTGGCCGCGCAGCCCTTCGCGGGCCACCACCACATCTTCAGTTTTGCGCTGCGTGTGCAACTCGTCGCAGATATAGCGACCGCAGCCCAGGCAGCGGTACTGGTCGATGAAGTGCGAGGTGCGCGAGAGTGACCACTGGTCGGGGTAAACCTGTGTTCCGCACACGTAACATGCCTGCGTCTGGGCCAGCTTCATCTGCTTTTCCGCGCAGGGTGAGTGTTGTTGTTTGGGAAAATGCTCCTGGCAAAACCCGTTATGGCAATCCGGGCAGCGTCCCAATGCCTCCTCATCGCATTCACGGCAGCGGCGCGTATGCCTCAGCATGGCATTCTGCTTTTTTTCCTCGTTTGTGTCATACATAGCAGCCTCTAACTCCCATCAGTATTGTTCTTACCAGGATAAGACGTATGAGCAAACAGATTCGTGTCCTTACCTGATACTATAGCATGGTGAGTTGCAAGAAGGCAACGAAGAGGGTATGATGGATATGGGTGTAGAACATGATTGAAAGCGACCATCCTATGCAGCCAGCATTACCGCCGACCATCTGGGGAGAGCGTCGTTTAGACTGGGGCGCAAAGACCTATGTGATGGGTATTCTCAATATCACGCCCGATTCGTTTGCCGGGGATGGCATTATCGAGGAGACGCTGTCACAGGACGAGATAGTGGAGCGCGCCGTGCAGCAGGCCCGCCGGTTTGTGGCCGAAGGGGCAACGCTCATCGACGTGGGCGGCGAATCGACGCGGCCCCATTTTGAACCTGTCCCGGCAGAGCAGGAACTGGAGCGCGTGCTGCCGGTGATTCGCGCTCTCCACGCGGCCTTACCGGGAGAGGTGATGGTCTCTATCGATACGTATAAGGCCGAAGTGGCGCGGCAGGCGCTGGATGCCGGAGCCTGCATCATCAACGATATCCAGGGGCTGCGCTACGATCCGCAGATGGCGGCGCTGGCGAGCGAGCGGGGCGTGCCGGTGATCGTGATGGCGAACATGCGCGGCTATCAGAAACACGAGATTGTCAGCGACGTGATCCGCTTTCTCTCCGGCAGCATTGATCTGGCGCTGGCTGCGGGTGTGGCATGGGAACGCATTATTATCGACCCCGGCATTGGATTTGGCACCACGCCGCAGGAAAATCTGACACTGTTGCGTCGCCTGGGCGAACTGCGGGCGCTGGCGCGTCCCATTCTGCTTGGTACCTCGCGTAAATCGACGATCGGGCGTGTGCTTGGCGGTCTACCGCCTTCTGAGCGAGTCGAGGGAACGGCGGCGACGGTGGCGCTGGGGATTGCGCAGGGAGCGGATATTGTGCGTGTGCATGACGTGCATGAGATGGCGCGTGTAGCGAAAATGAGCGATGCTATTGTGCGCGGCATGCCCGATCTCGGGTGAAGCCGGTTGGAGGACGACGTTCTGTGAATTATCAGGAGGCTCTTGCTTATCTCTATAGCCTGAGTGATTTTGAGCGTGGCGGCCCATTCTCGCGCAACCCGGAGGAGAACCTGCCGCGCGAGGCGCGTTTGCTCGCGGAGCTGGGCAACCCGCAGCGGGATTATAGCAGCACATTGATTGCCGGAACGAAGGGCAAAGGCTCAACCGCCGCCCTGATCGAGCGGGTGCTGCGTGAAGCCGGGCTACGCACTGGCCTCTACACGCAGCCCGATCTGCACACCTTTCGCGAGCGCATGCGCGTCAATGGCCGTCTCATCAGTGAAGAAGAGGTGGCGCAGTTGATGCAGGAGGTGCGAGCCGCCGTTGAGCGCATCGAGCAGCGACACGAATTTAGCCCGTTCATTACCTACGAAGTGGCGACCGCTCTGACTTTTCTGTATTTTAGCAGGCAGCATGTCGAGCATGCTGTGCTGGAAGTGGGCCTCGGCGGACGGCTGGATGCCACGAATGTGACGCAGCCGCTTGTCTCCGTCATCACCTCCATCAGCTACGACCACATGCAGATACTTGGCAATACGCTGACCGAGATCGCGACGGAGAAGGCGGGCATCATCAAGCCGCGAGGGGTGGTTGTGACCTCTGCGCAAGCACCCGAAGCCCTGATGGCCATTGCTGTAGCGGCGGAGAGACAGCAGGCGCGCCTGGTGCGTGTTGGCCCGGCGGAAGGCGATCTCGCCCAGGCGGAGGTAGAGGCCGGGCAATTACCGTCGCCGGGCTATCGCTACCGGCTGCAAGAGCGCGACAGGGAGGGCCAGCGTTTCACCATCTGGACGCCTGAGCGTGTCTATGCCGGGCTGGAAATCCCTCTGATGGGGGAACACCAGCTGGAAAATGCCACTGCTGCGCTGGCAACGCTTGAGATGCTGCGCGAACGCGGCATTGCCTGGGATGAGGAAGCCTTACGGGCAGGGATGGCGGCTGTACGCTGGCCCGCCCGTATGGAAGTTGCCGGGCAGAACCCGACCATTGTGGTGGATGGCGCGCACAACGCCGATTCCATGCAGAAATTGCTGCGCGCCCTGCGCGATTCGTTTTCCTACCGACATCTGATCGTCGTTTTGAGCGTCAACGCCGATAAAGACCTGGCAGGCATTGTACAGGCGCTGGCAGGAGTGGATAGCGTCATATTGACGCGCATGACAAATCCTCGCGCCGCCTCGATAGCGCAATTGCAGGAACTTTTCGCCCGCTACGCGCCCCATGTGCAAATATCTACGGCAAAAGAGAGCGTTGCCGCCATGAACCTCGCATTGGAAGTGGCGGCGAGCGATGATCTGATCTGCGCTACCGGCTCGCTTTACCTCGCGGCGGAAGCGTTACGCTGGGCAGCGGCACGTGGCGACAGAACGGCGGCGGCAACAATTGAAAGTATCGATCATTAAGAGGCTGGTGAAACTACGGGTTGGCCTGCTGGCGGCGCAGGGCGTAGCGGGCGCTGCCTTTCTTCCCGGCGGCAGAGGCTTCTTCTGGCGTCCACTGATGAGCCGTCCCGCGCGCCTGGGAAGTGCGCCCACCTTTGCTGGCAATTTCCCGGCGTTTCTCTGGACTCATTGCAGCCAGCCCTCGTGCTTTTCCTGTTCCCTGTCGAATAACCATTGTCACTCCTCTCTTGCAACTTCCTGATAACAAAGCGCGAGTTGGCGGTGGAGTATCTTATGCCACAGACCACACCGCACAATTTTTTCGTCACAACAAGAGTAACAGATTTGTCAGCAATGGGCAAGAGAAGCTTAAGAATTCACAGAAATTCTCAGTGTTCTTTCAGGTCGGGTTTATCTTTCTTAACTTTTTGCTGCTCACATTCTCTCTGTGTCCGCGCTCTTTATAAGAAAATGTATGTGTGATCTGGGCATCACGTCCTTGAGTTACGCGCGCCGAACAGGTATAATAGGGAAAAGCCGTCTGGCACAGGTACAGGTATGCTCAACATTTGGATGCATCACTTCATTGAGGAGGGTCGTATGCAAGGTTTGATGATGGACTATCCCCTGACGTTGCACCATGCGTTTGATCGCGCCGTGCGTCTGTTTTCCCGCAAGGAGGTTGTAACGCAGACCGATGGAGCGCCACATCGCTATACCTATGGCGATTGGGGGAAGCGCACGATCCAACTGGCGAACGCGCTGAAAAGTGCGGGCGTGGAGCAGGGAGATCGCATCGCCACGTTTGCCTGGAACACGTATCGTCACCTGGAGTTGTATTTTGCCATTCCCTGTATTGGCGCGGTGTTGCACACCCTCAACATTCGCCTCTTCGCCGACCAGCTCGACTACATCATCAACAACGCCGAAGATAAAATCATCTTCATCGATGGCGACCTGGTGCCGCTGCTGGAACAACTGGCTGACGGGCTGAAGAGCGTGAAGCTCTACGTTATCATGGGTGAAGCGCCCAACGCGACGGGCAAGCTCCAGCCCTCGGTGGATTACGAGACCTTCATCGGCGACCAGCCGCAAACCATCGAATGGCCGAAGTTCGATGAGAACACTGCCGCCGCCATGTGCTACACTTCTGGCACGACGGGCAACCCCAAAGGTGTCGTCTACAGCCACCGTTCCATTTTCCTGCACTCGATGGGCGTTGGCCTCGCCGATGGCCCCGGCATGTGCGAGCAGGATGTCGTTTTCCCTGTCGTGCCGATGTTCCATGCCAACGCCTGGGGTTTCCCACACGCCGCCGTGATGGTGGGCGCAAAGCTCGTCCTGCCCGGTCGCTACATGGACCCGATGCGGGTGGCGCAATTGATGGCCGATGAGCGCGTCACGCTTGGCGGCGGGGTGCCGACGATCTGGATTGGTCTGTTGAACCTGCTCGGCAGAAACGACTTCGACCTCTCTTCCCTGCGCGCTATCTACTGTGGCGGCTCCGCTGTGCCGCAGGCGTTGATCGAGGGCCTGCAAAAACACAACATCAACATCGTGCAGGCGTGGGGCATGACCGAAACCTCACCGCTGGCCTCCGTCTCCAAACTGCGCAGCTACCAGCACGAACTGCCGCCGGAGGAACAATTCCGCATTCGCGCGCGGCAGGGAACGGTCATACCGGGCGTCGAATTCCGCGTGGTGGACGTAGAGACAGGCAAAGAAGTTCCCTGGGATAACAAGAGCTTCGGCGAATTGCAGGTGCGCGGCCCCTGGATTGCTCGCGCCTACTACGCCGACGACGAATCGAGCGCGAAATTTGCCGAAGGCTGGCTGCGCACCGGCGACGTGGCCGTCGTCGACGGGGACGGCAGCATCCAGCTGGTCGACCGCACCAAAGACCTGGTCAAGTCCGGCGGCGAATGGATCTCCTCCGTCGAGCTGGAAAGCCTGATTATGGGCCATCCTAAAGTGCTGGAAGCCTGCGTCATCGGCGT